>Ga0163144_10004436_pt1 | contig 31584 bp, 27 predicted proteins | sample OliLak19BULKMAT1_FD_123175 | JGI IMG/M metagenome (GOLD analysis project Ga0163144, IMG submission 123175) | Freshwater microbial mat bacterial communities from Lake Vanda, McMurdo Dry Valleys, Antarctica - Oligotrophic Lake LV.19.BULKMAT1 | ecosystem: Environmental > Aquatic > Freshwater >... | reverse complement strand
GAATTGTGTCGCAACCGTGTGAATAGATACGCCAAATTCGGCGCAGATGGTCTCGATTTTTTTAACACGATGGCTAATATCATCTGAGGCGGGGCTATGATTATATGTTGGGGTGGATAATGCGTGTGTGCCAGTGGCTAAAATACCACTGTTGTAGATACTCGCCCCCAAAATGGCAATATTATGGTCGTGACAATAATTCAATAATGGTAATGCGCCTTGTTCTAGTAACGTATAGCGCCCCGCAATCATAAAGCAGTCAAAATCGGCGTGCTTGGCAAATTCTAAAAGCATCTGCCACTGATTCATCCCCGCACCAATCGCTTTAATAACCCCTTGATTGCGTAGTGCCTCTAAAGCGGGAAATGTCTCATCAAGCGCCTCCCGATAGTGATTATCTGGGTCGTGGATGTGTACAATATCTACATAATCTATATTTAACCGTGCCAAACTCCCCTCCAGACTACGCAATACCCCATCACGACTATAATCTGGGCGTGTATTGCTTGCAGATATATCAAACCCCACTTTGGTCGCCACAATCACAGAATCACGCGGGACTTGTTTGAGTAATAAGCCTGTGCGCGTTTCTGCCAAACCACGCACATAGTTGGGGGCGGTATCAAAAAAATGGATGCCTTTTTCATAGGCATATTCCAGCGCCGATAGTGCCTGTGCTTGTGGAATCGGTTCACCCCCTCCCCAAGAAGGCGCAGTCGCTAGTGGTGCAGTCCCAAATCCCGTGTGGGGGATGTGTAATGAGGCTTTGCCGATGGATGTTGTGTGATTGGTCATGGCAAGTCCTCCACAGGGATGCGGTAGGCGGGTTGATTCACAAACCGCTTTATCTCTAGGCGCAGTCTGATTTCTGTGGCGGGGGGCAGGGCGATACACAGTCCATTCGCATTAATTTCAACCGCCTGCGTTTGTGTTTTGAGGGGTGGCGCGGCATACCCGTTTTGACCTTGCACACCTGGGTATTCGCTAATACGCTCCTCGTAGTGTGCGCGGATGAATTGATGCTCGCCAAACCCCCCTGCGCGGATGAGTAATTCACGCGCTTCATGAATATTCACATTCACCAGATGCACTACGATATAATCTGATTCAACTTTTTCCATCAATGCACCAACATCGGGTGGCAATCCGGGACGATTGTGCTGGATATCGTAATACCGCACCTGACACATCAATAATCCGCCGTTATAGATAATCTGTGGTGCGCCCAGTGTGAGCTGAATCAATGCCTCTGTGGTCACAGGATTGAGTTCTTGCCAATGATGAATACTCACCTGAGACAAATCTTGCTCATCTTGCCGAATGAGCGCCATCCGCCGTGCTACTTTGCCATAAGCCTCACGCAGAATATCCTCTGGATAGGTCGGATTTTCGCCCCGCAGATAACATAGCCACGGTTGCTCATGACCAGCATCTTCTTTGCCCCGGAAGGGGATAACATCGCGCCAATCTACCAGACTATGCTCGCGCAATACCTGAATACGCGCCCAATCACCTTCGGAAAAGGTCATATTCCAGAGTGTAATGGGGTAAATGGGGGAGGGGGTCTGATAATCAAACCAGCCAGAATCTTGATAGCGATAAGGGACGACAAATAGTTCTGTTTCTGGGGTATGTTCTTGCAATAACCCGACCCAGTGATGTCCCAAACTCATAGCGAGGTCATCTAATCGGCGTACCCGCCCCAACGCATGGATAGCTTCTATTTGTGCGCGTGGCAATTCTAAATATCGCTCATCTTGGGTGATTAAATAGGCGTTGCTCCCCGCCACCACCGCCGCCATGCCGATATTATAGTAGCCATGGGGCCAACTCCACCCATATAAACCGCCATACCACTTGCCATTGATGTATTCACCCACTGCACCAGATAACCCAATATTATCGGGCAAAAATCCATTATTCTGTTTGGCGCGTTCACACCACGCATCTACATAATCCGCAATCCATGTCCGATATTTTTCATCACCTGTCATGATATACGCGTTGGCAATGAGGCTGGTCACAATCAGATTGGTGGCGACATCGCCTTTTCCCATACGGTCTTCCATCACTTGCCCCATTTTTGTCGCCAGATGCGGGTCTTTTAGGTCATCATAAGATGTAATTCCCTCAACATCCTCATAGGGGAGTCCGTAGGGTGCCATATAAGGATACCAACCATAGACAATTTCGCCATCAAAATAACCCCACCGTGCGCCGACACTGCCATTATGTGGCGCTCGAATGAGCTTTTTTTCTGGGTCATAATTGAGTGCTTCTGGGTCTTCATTCAGATAAAACCCCGCAAAACGGCGGGCGCGGTCTATTAATTTGGGGTTTTCTGGATCTGCTAGACATAAAAAGTAGAAATAAATGTAACTTTCGCCCTGATGAAATTGGTCATAACCCCGTTCATATTCCTTATGAACAAGCCCTAACTTGGTCAATTGTTTGGTGACTGCATCCCAATGAAGGTGTGCAAAGTCTAATAAGTATGCTTCTCCACCCAAAAGATAAAGAAGCGCCCAATTATAAAAACTCTCGTAAAAGTCATCTGCACCATCACGCGACTGATAACTATCGTCATAGTCGTCTCGCCAAATGAGTGTATCATCGGCACGGGTATATTTCTCTCTGAATGGTAATATGGCTTCACTCATCGTTTTTAGTAAGAAGCGTTGCCACATTGCCCATGACGGTGGTTGGATACTTGGTATTGAGGCAGTTATTTTTATAAATCGAGACATTGCTCATCCATTCAATAAAATAATAGTTGACAATACAATCAAAACCGTTTACTATTTAGATTATAAATTGGTCAGACCACTAGGTCAATAGGTCATTTTAAGAAATGGATTTTTATGGATATTTCTTTAGATACCAAAGATGAAAAGAACAACTTAGACCCATCCAATATCAAACCGCGTCCTCGTTTTATATCGCTACGAGGGCATCTATTGCAACGGAACATCACTTGGTTTCTGATGGCATTGCCCGCGCTATTATGGCTTTTGGTCTTTAAATATTTAACACTTTTTGGTTCGTGGATTGCATTTACAGATTACAAGGTACGGCGGGGTATTTTTGGTAGTGATTTTGTTGGTCTACAAAATTTTGAATTTCTTTTTGCCACCGACACGGCTATACGTGCCACACGCAATACGGTTCTATTAAATTTATTATTTATTTTTGTTGGGACTGTTTTTTCGCTTTTTGTGGCGTGGCTCATCTTTGAAGTTTATACAAGTCGGTTCACACGCTATTATCAGACACTACTCCTATTGCCACGTTTTATTTCATGGGTTGTCGTCTCATATTTTGTGTTTGCGCTTTTATCTGCCGATAAAGGTCTAATAAATTCTGCCTTAAAAAGTTTTGGATTTGATGCGGTTTCGTGGTACACCTCTCCTGACTATTGGCCCATTATCTTATTATTGGTTAGTATCTGGGCTGGGGTAGGGATAAGTAGCCTCATCTATTTGTCTGGTATGTTGGCAATAGACCCCCAACTCTATGAAGCGGCGCAAATTGACGGTGCAAATAAGTGGCAACAATTCACTCGGATTACTTTTCCGATGATATTGCCACTGGTTGTTATCAATCTTCTCTTGGCTATGGCATATATCATGAATGCCGACTTTGGTTTATTTTTTCAAGTTACGCGCAATCAGCCGTTGCTCTATCCCACTACAGATGTCTTAGATACCTATATTTATCGTTCACTGACTGTCACCAGAAATGTCAGTATGGCGGCTGCCGCCCAATTCTATCAATCCATTGTTGGTTTTGCACTGGTCATTTTCTTTAATTGGATTGTTCGTCGCATTGAACGTGAAGATGAACCATTATCATTATTTTAGTCAAAGAGATTTTATGATGTCACAAAAACAAAAATTAAGAGAATTACGCAGACAAGATACAGATAGGCTGATGAGTTTTATTGGACGGTTTAGCGTGCATTTTGCGCTCATATTTTTTAGTCTATGCTGTCTTATTCCACTGATTATCATCATCTCTGCATCTTTTACAGATGAAATCGCCCTGACCCGCGAGGGATATACTTTATTTCCTTCAATGTTTAGCACACGGGCGTATGAACTCATTTTTAAGAATCCGCGTGCCATCATACAGGCGTATGCTGTCACTATTTTTGTGACAGTAGTCGGCACAGTGATTGCGCTAACCCTTATGTCATTATTGGCATACGCGCTCTCTCGTAAAGAATTTGTTTTAAGAAAACCGCTCTCATTCTTTGTGTTTTTCACCATGCTATTTAACGGTGGTATCGTTCCTTATTATATCCTGATGACACAATATCTTCGTGTCCAAGACACCTTATTTGCCCTCTTATTGCCCTATTTTGTAGTTGTTTTTTATGTGCTAATACTCCGCACTTATTTTGCCGCCCTGCCAGAAGAACTCTTTGATGCGGCGCGGGTGGATGGAGCAGGTGAATGGCGTATTTTCTTTAGTATAGTATTGCCACTTGCCAAACCAGCCTTAGCCACGATTGGGCTTTTTACGGCATTAAATTATTGGAATGACTGGACAACTTCACTTTATTTTATCCGCGACTCTGACCTTTATCCGCTTCAGTATCTACTTTATATCATTCAGAGTAACGCACGAGCAATGCAGATACAAAGCAGTGTCGGCAACATCACAGTGGGAGATGTCCCCACACAAAGCGCACGAATGGCAATGGCGGTACTCGCTACCGGTCCTGCCGCCGTGTTCTTTTTATTCTTTCAGCGATATCTCATTAGAGGCATCACGCTGGGATCATTTAAGTAGGCAGACATCGGCAGTTACCAATGCCGTGGATGTAAAAATATATTGAGTTTTAGTTTAAGGAGATTTGATTATGTACGCTGTTTTTTTCAAACGTAAGTTTACACAGGTAGTTTTAATGGCTATGGTGTTGTGCCTGACCTTTTCTTGGATACCACAACCCCAAGTATCGGCACAAGATTTGCCACGTCTTGTCTATATCTATCCGGGTTCACCCCAACAAGACCAAGCGGTTGTCCAAGAAGCCATGAGCGCATATATGGCAGAACGCATTGGCGCAACCATTGAATTACGCCCTGTTGACTGGGGTGCATATAATGACCAAATTGGTCTTATCAATGCCTCTGGCGAACAATATGATATTGCCTTCACTGCACCATGGATTAACAATTACTACAGCAATGTGACCGAAGAATATTTCATCCCATTAGATGACTTACTCCAAGAATATGCACCCAACTATTGGGCAAGCATGACCCCAGAAACATGGGAAGCTGCGCGGGTTGGTGGGTCTATTTATGGTGCAATTAACCAACAAATTTTTGTGAAGCCATTTGGTCCCTATATCCGCACCGATGTCCTCGAAGCATTGGGTTTGGTTGAACAATTTGAAGCCATCACCAGCTATGAAGATCTTTTGCCAATTTTGGCTACCATTCAAGAATTTGCCGACCAAGATGATGTTTTGACCCAAGCGACTTATAATCTTGCCCCCCTCAATTATGCCGAAAATTGGGGCTATGACCCAATCGCCGTTGAGTTGGTTGTAGATACAACCGATGCCACCGCCCAAGTCCAAATCTATAGCCAAACCGAAGCCTATCGCAAGGCATCACAACTCATCCGCGATTGGTATGTGGCTGGTTATTCCCCTTCAGATGTTGCTGTGTGGGATGAAATGGATGCGGCTTGGACTGCTGGACTCTATGCAGTACGTGTATCCGATATCGTAAAACCGGGTGGTAATGCCGAAGTCGCCGCCCGCTGGGGTTGGGAAGTGACCAGTGTCGCCATTGCAGAACCTGTATTGACAACGGCTGGTGTTATTGCCACACTGAATGGTGTTAGTTATACGTCTGAATACCCAGAATTGGCGGTTGCCTTCTTGGAATTGCTCAATACAGACCCTGTTTTCTATAATATGCTTAGTAAGGGTTTGGAAGGTATTCACTGGGAATGGGAAGACCAAGAAGCATTGCTCATCCGCCCCGCCAATGGTGCAGCGAGCTTTGCCGATACTGGCTATAATCCCAACACCGATTGGATGTTTGGCAATGTCTTTAATGCCTACTATACCGATATTACGCAAGTCGGTGCATGGCCTGAAACTGCCGAACTCAATCGCAATGCCCGCCCATCACCTATTCTTGGTTTTACATTTGATAGTGCTAGTGTTGCAACTCAGATTGCATCGGTCTCTGCTGTCATTCAGGAATTTGGTAGTCCTATGGGTAGTGGTCTGATTGATGTGGATGAAGGCATCGCCCGTCTACAAGAAGAATTACAAAACGCGGGTATTGAGACCATTCGTGAAGAAATGCAACGTCAAATTGATGAATGGCTTGCTAATCGCTAATCGCAAGTTATAGGCAATGCGTCTCCGTAATATCTGTGAGATACTCATGGTCATTACGGAGATAACACGATTGCACAGTGATTATGTTTTGAAGGCTGGTCACTGTGCAAAAAGCATATCGTTTTATGCTTAGAAAATGATGAAGATTGAACAACCGACTGGAATAATAGATGTCATCGCATGATTTAACCAACCCTTTTTTGGGGGCAGTTCATAGAGAAGCAATTTCTGACCAAATTACCGACCGAATTTTATTGCTCATTCGAGAAAGACGGTTGCAACCCGGTGATAAGCTCCCACCAGAGCGCGACCTCGCGGTGTCTTTGGGGGTCAGTCGGGCAACACTGCGTGAGGCGTTGCGCTCGCTGGCAATGATGAATGTCGTCGAACTCAAACATGGTTCTGGCACATATGTGACATCACTAGAGCCAAATTTGTTGGTAGAAAATTTTGCGTTGGTGTTTTCATTGACACAGCATTCATTTCTTCAATTAGTCGAAGCGCGTAAGGTGATAGAACCCGGAACAACCGCGTTAGTCGCGCAACATATCACCGATGACGGTATTCTTCAACTGGAAAAAATTTTACAACGGTCTAGGGACTGCTTACAAACACATCCCGAAGATTTTCCAGAACTAGATATTGAATTTCATGTCAAAATTGCAGAATTTTCTGGCAATGCACTTCTCTCGCGGATTATGCAGGCATTGACACGCATGAGCATCGCCAGTAGCCAACGCACCGCCAGCAGTGATATTGGGTATAGTGTACACCGCATTGAACGTGCCATTCGGATGCACGAAGGTATTTTGGACGCTATTAAAGCACATGACCCCATTATGGCAAGCCAACGGATGACAGACCATTTGATGTCGGTAGAAGATACTCTGCGCGGTGATATTCCCGATTAGTGGGGCGATTAGATGATGTTCAGTATCCAAGAACACATCACTATTTATTTTTATTATAGCGCTCATTACAAGCCAATTTCATTTGAACGTGGTAAACACCATATCATCCTCAATTTTTCAGAAAGTGACACCTAATGACTAACGATATGAACCAATTTAATCAACGCGCCCGCCAACTAGTTGAGCAAATGACGGTGGAAGAAAAAATTGCCCAAATGATGAATGATGCACCCGCCATTGAGCGACTCGGCATACCCGCTTATGACTGGTGGAATGAATCTTTACACGGCGTGGCGCGTGCTGGCATTGCTACCGTTTTTCCACAAGCAATTGGTCTGGCGGCAACATGGAATGTTCCGTTGCATCATCGTGTCGCCACCATTATTGCCGATGAAGCCCGCGCCAAACATCATGAATTTGTGCGTCAAGGTGATACATCTATGTATAAGGGTCTCACATTTTGGGCCCCCAACATCAACATTTTCCGTGACCCGCGCTGGGGACGTGGACAAGAAACCTATGGCGAAGACCCATTTCTCACTGCTCGACTTGGGGTCGCTTTTGTTACTGGTTTGCAAGGGGATGACCCCACCTATCTAAAAGTCGTTGCTACCCCAAAACACTTTGCTGTTCACAGCGGACCAGAACATGCCCGCGCTTATTTTGATGTATACCCCAATGAACGTGACTTGCGCGAAACATATCTCCCTGCATTTGAAGCAACTGTCCGCGAAGGCAAAGCCGCATCGGTCATGGGGGCATATAACCGTTTCAATGGCGACCCCTGTTGTGCCAGCAATCGCTTATTGAATGAGATTTTACGCGATGAATGGGGTTTTGACGGCTTTGTTTTTGCCGATTGTGGCGCGATTCTTAATATCTATAAATTTCATCAGGTTGTGCCAACCGCCGCCGAAGCATCGGCATTGGCAGTTAACAACGGGTGTGATATGGATTGTGGCGATACCTATCACGCCCTATCCGATGCCGTAACACAAGGGCTAATTGATGAGGCGACCATTACCCGCGCCCTTATACGGGCATTTGTAGGGCGCTATCGGCTAGGGATGTTCGACCCACCTGAACAAGTGCCATACACACAAATTCCATATAGTGTAAATGACTCCGCAGAACATCGTGCAGTGGCGTTACAAGTCGCCAAAGAATCGCTTGTCTTGTTGAAAAATGAGAATAACCAGTTGCCTCTTTCTGACACGATACGCCGTATTGCCGTTATTGGACCCAACGCACACGACCCAGAAATATTGTTAGGCAATTACAACGGCATACCCTCGCAAAGTGTGACTCCCCTCGATGGTATTCGTGCAAAAGCACCAGCTGGTACACAAGTCACTTATGCGCGTGGCTGTGGCGTGTTTGAGCTAGATAATCGTGATATTGAAGAAGCTATTGCACTCGCCAAAACTGCCGATGTGGTGATTTTTGTCGGTGGTTTGTGTCAGGCGATAGAAGGTGAAGAAGGTCAGAAAGAAGGTTTGCCAGAAGGACTCGTTAGCCAGGGAGACCGCACCCGCATAGACTTACCAGAAATTCAAGAAACACTCTTGCAACAACTCCATGAAACTGGCACACCCATTGTTCTGGTCTTATTAAACGGAAGCGCCGTGGCAATCAACTGGGCGAGTGAGCATGTCCCCGCCATTCTCGAAGCGTGGTATCCGGGCGAAGAAGGTGGCACAGCCATCGCAGAAGCCCTTTTTGGGGCATATAACCCCGCAGGACGGCTACCCGTCACATTCTATCGTTCCATAGAGGATTTGCCACCCTTTGAGGATTATGCTATGCAGGGGCGCACTTATCGCTATTTTACTGGTGAGCCACTTTATCCTTTTGGTTATGGACTGAGCTATACCCAATTTGAATATTCTGATATTTTATCTAGTAAAAATCAGATTTCTGATGGCGATACGCTGGCTTTATCGGTGACTGTTCGCAATGTCGGCGCAGTAGCAGGTGATGAAGTGGTGCAAATTTATGCGAGTGCCAACCGTGAGGGGTATCCACAAATTCATCTGGTGGGTTTCACCCGCATCCATTTGCTACCCAATGAATCCAAAAAAGTAACCATAGAGGTTTCTGCGTCACAATTTGACCGCATCACCGACACTGGTGAACGCCTATTAGAAACAGGCACATTTACCCTCTATGCAGGTGGCGGACAACCCAAATGGTCAAAGGGTGTTCAGTTAGATATACAGGTAGTAGGTGAGCCTGTGCCTGCAAGCTAAATGATAGATGCTATGAAGGGTAAAACCTCAGAAAGTCCCCTATAATGGGGGACTTTCTATTTTATCGTTGGGCGACATAATAGAGCAATTCACCTGCCTGCAAGGTTTTATAGGCTTGTCGGGGGCAATCATCCGCAAATGCCTGTGCAATATCGCCCATCGGAATTGTATTTGCGGGGAGCATGTCGTTATGCCCCACCAGCACCAAATCCCAATTCATGTCGCGTGCCAATTGTGAGGCTTCTCTGGGATGCAAATTGCCTGTGAGATGTTTTTGCTCACGGTAATAATCACGCCCATTGACAGGTAGCATCGCTATATCGGCACGGGGTAATTTTTTGAGCATGTCTATATACCCATTATAGAGGATGGTATCCCCCGCAAAATACAGCGTGACTCCGTTCCATTCCAGCAAAAATCCCATCCAACGATACCCCTTATCAGCATCATATTCTGGCAGGTAATGAGCGGCAGGTAGGGCGGTTAGCTTGCAGGTCGTGTTTGGCAGGGTTATCGGTTCTAGCACGGTGGGGAATATTACACGGTCAGTTGATAGTGCCAGTTCTTCAATTTGTGGCATACACCAGCGTGTTGTGACGACTTTTGCCTGTGGACTGGCTTTGAGCAGGGGTTGTAGAGTTTGGGCATCGAAATGGTCTATATGCTCATGACTACACAGCACATAATCGGCATGGGTGATGGTTTCTGGCAAAATCGGTGGCGGAAATGCCCGTGCTTCGATGATATAACTCAGGCATGGGTCAATATAGAGGATAGCATCGCTCCCTTTGACAATAATTCCCATTTGACCCAATCCCCAGATAGCGAGGCTATTGGGCAAAATAGGGATATTTTCGATGTGCTTGACGATATTTTTCATGGATTATCCTTTATAGTATGGTGTTATAGAGTTTTTTATATAAAATTTCTTGTTGGATGAGCAAATCGGCATAGTATTGGCTATGGTGTGTTCGTGGGAAAAATTGTTTATTATCGGGCATAGCTGATATGGGAATATTATGAATACCCCCGTGTTTGATGAGCAGATAAACACCGCGTGCAGTGACTTCTTGTTCAGATAGCACATATAGCGGGCGTGCCAGAACATCCGCAAAAATTTGCGCCCATGCGTCACTTTGATATAACGCGCCACCCCCCGCAAGGATGTAGTCACTTGGTGTATCTAACACATCCAAAATGATCCTGATACGCAATGCCACCCCCGCCAACAGGGCATGGAGCATATCGAGCGCGGTGGTATGAAGCCCAATTCTGTGTAATGTGCCTGTGGTGGAATTGTTATAATTGGGGCTACGTTCCCCATTGAACAGGGGGAGCGCGATGACTTTATATGAAGCGGGGTCATGGTGTAATAGTGTCTCATCACTATCGGATAGTGATAAATTAAGCACAGATTTTGCCCATGCAAAAATATTTCCCCCTTCATTGGTTGCGCCACCGACCAAATGATGACCTGCATCCACCCGATATGACCATAACCCACTATGGGGTAATTTGTTTTGTGGGGTGATAATTCGCATGGCGGATGTTGTCCCAACGGTTAGCACAGGGTATTCTGGTGAAATTCCCCCAGAGCCGATATTTGCCCCCGCACCATCCCCAATTGCCAAGTAAAATGGCACATCATGCAACACCTGCCATCGTTCAGCGTATGGCGCATTTAGCCCAAGTTGGGTATCATTATAATCAGCTAGGCGTGGCAATTGGTTTTCGTCTATGCCAAGCCAATCGAGCCATATATCATCCCATGAGAGCGCCTCGCGGTTGAGCAAACCAGACCACGATGCAACCGAATAACTGCATGGCATATCGCGCCCAAACCATGCCCGATAGCAATAGGTGGCGAAATCTTGCCAGTCTGTCACAGAGGCAAATAGGGCAGGTTGGCTATTTTTGAGCCAGTGTAATTTGGTAGGATGATAGGCAGTGTGGATACGACAGCCTGTACGCTGATGCACATCCATGTTATCCAGCTGATTTATCAAGATATTGGCAGAATCACGACTGCGATTATCGGCATAGGTATATAGCGGTGTGAGCGGATGATTGTTTTCATCCACGCCGACCAAATTGCCGACAAAAGTCGCCATGCCAACGGCTTGAATATCTCTGCTAGAAGGGTGAATGAGCATCTCATCTATACAACTTTCCACCATTTGGCGCAATTGGTGAGCATCGGTTGTCGCATTGGCATCGAAATGATATTCCCGCCGAGCAATAGCATCCGATATGAGAGCGCTCTCATGACCAAATAATAAGGCACGCACGGATGAACTACCAACATCAATAATTAGAATACACATGGGAATAGGCTCATTTAGGAACGGCTAAGATAGTTATTATAACGCAAAATCACAATTTCAGGAGGCAAAATGACATTTCCAGCAGGATTTATTTGGGGTGGGGCGGCGGCAAGCTATCAGATAGAAGGCGCGGCAATGGAAGATGGTCGGGGATTATCGGTTTGGGATGTTTTTAGCCATACCCCCGATAAAATTTGGGGCAACGAAACGGGTGATATTGCCTGTGACCATTATCACCGCTATGAAGAAGATATTGCCCTCATGCGGCAAATTGGGCTACAAGCCTATCGCTTGTCTATCTCATGGTCACGGGTATTGCCCAACGGTGTGGGGGAGATAAACCCCGCAGGCATCGCCTTTTATGACCGTCTGATAGACAAACTGTTAGAGGTGAATATCGCCCCGCATGTGACCCTATTTCATTGGGATTTTCCCTATGAATTATATCTGCGTGGCGGATGGCTCAATCGGGATAGTGCCGATTGGTTTGCTGATTATACCATCCTCATGGTAAAAAAATTTGGTGACCGTGTAAAAGATTGGATTACAATTAATGAGCCACCCGCCTTTGCACTTGGCGGACACGAAAAGGGACGGCTTGCCCCTGGTGATAGATTGGGTGATATGTCACTCATGAAGGTTATTCATCATACCCAATTGGCACATGGCAAAAGTGTGCAAGCCATTCGTGCCAATAGTCCACAGCCAGCATCGGTTAGTTTGGCGATGAATGTGTATCCCATCGTGCCAACCGATAATACCTCTGCCAGCGCCAAAACTGCCCATGATTTATTTTGGAGCATCCGCTACGATGGCAAACGCAATGCGGGTTTATGGTTAAACCCGATGCTCAAAGGGGAATATCCCGCCGATGTAATGGAAGCATGGGGCGATTATCTACCCATTCAAGCGGGTGATATGGCGCAAATTCATCAACCACTCGATTATGTGGGACTGAATATTTATTTTGGATCGTATGCCGATGTGAATGGGCTGAAAAATCCCCAACAAGGGCATCCCATGACCATGATGGATTGGCTTATGCTCCCAGAATCTATGTATTGGGGCAGTAAGTATATTTATGACCGCTACCAGCTTCCCATAGTCATTACCGAAAACGGACTCGCTTCGATGGATTGGATAGCGGTGGATGGTGCGATACACGATGCCAACCGTATTGACTTTATCACCCGTTATTTGCGCGAATTTGAGCGTGCCAGCCACGATAATATCCCCATTGCAGGTTATTTTTATTGGTCGATCATGGATAATTATGAATGGGCGCATGGGTATCGCAAGCGGTTTGGTCTGATTCATGTGGATTATGAGACACAAATTCGCACACTAAAAGATTCTGCCTATTGGTATCGGGATATTATCGCCTCGCAGGGGGCAATTTTGGCTAAATAGACTGGAGGCTATAAATATGCGTATTGGCATGATTGGACTGGGTAAAATGGGCGCAAACATGACCCAACGCCTGATTCGGGGTGGTCATGAGGTTGTGGTCACTGATGTGAATCCACAGGCGGTAAAAATGTCTGTGGATTTGGGGGCGATTGGGTCGCATGATTTGGTGGATATGATTGGTCAATTGCCTAGCCCGCGTGTGGTATGGGTGATGATTCCCGCAGGTGAACCCACCGAAACAATGGTCACGACATTAGCATACACGATGAGCGCAGACGATATCATCATTGACGGTGGCAATTCTAATTATAAGGATAGTGTGCGTCGGGGCGAGATGCTCGCCGCCAAAGATATTCATTTTGTGGATGTGGGAACAAGTGGCGGTGTGTGGGGATTAGACAATGGCTATAGCTTGATGATTGGTGGCGATGAAGCCATCATCGAAAAATTGCGCCCCATTTTTGAGACACTCGCCCCAGAACCCAATTTAGGGTGGGGACGGGTGGGTGCTGTGGGCAGTGGACATTTTGTAAAAATGATTCACAACGGCATTGAGTATGGCATGATGCAGGCGTTTGCAGAGGGGTTTGCGATTATGCAGGCAAAGACCGATTTTGACCTGAACATGGGCGATATTGCCAAAATTTGGCAACATGGGAGTGTGGTACGCTCATGGTTGTTGGATTTGACCGCAGAGGCACTTGCCCATGACACAACCTTAGACGACATTGCCGCCTTTGTGCCAGATAGTGGCGAAGGGCGTTGGACAGTGTTTGAGGCGATTGACCTTAACGTGTCTGCGCCAATTATCACATTGGCACTTGAACGGCGAATCCGTTCCCGCGAAAATGCACCGTATGCCGACAAATTATTGTCTGTGATGCGGAATCAATTCGGCGGGCATAGCATCAAAAAATCGGATTAATGTGGATAATGCATTTTTATCAGAGGCAAGCAACTGTTACTTGTCTCTGATAAAATAAATTACGTATCCAGTGGCAGAGGGGCTAATTCTGGTTGTTGCGATGCCCGTTTTTGATATTCCCCCAACACATTGCGATAATCTTTTGACCCATAGCGCATAAATACCTCTGCAAATACATTGATGCCTTTGCGATAGGGGCTTAATTTGAGGTCTTTGAGCAAAATATCAATATACTGCTGATAGCGCGTGCTGACTGCCATTGACCGTGACGGCTCATAGGTGATGTGGTCGCGCTTCCACTGGCGGATATGCTCAATGCTGGCTTCCATCACATCCACACTGGGCAATTGAATATGCCCATCCAAAAGGGCGCATAGCCAAATGGTACCAATTTCTACCGATGGAATGTGCATAAAGCCGTGATTAAATCCCGCAAATCCTATGTTGGGTATGCGTGGATGGATAAGATGCCGATAAAGCTGAACACCATCTGTTTCGTGTTCTAATAGCTCACGGTATGGGGCAGGCATATAGGGGAATTTTGGTGTTTGTGACCCCACCGATAACACGACTATATCACACGCCTGTATGTCATCATCCGCAAGGCGTATCCCGTTTTCTGAAAAACCCAATACAGGGCTATGATGCGGGATGATTTTTCCCTCTGCCACATACTTATAATAGCGTGGCGGGGCAAGTGCGATAGCAGAGCGCAAATCGGGCAAGAGGGGATGCTTGGGTTTGACTGTCCGCAACCGCTGACGGGCTTCTGTGCCTTTGCCGACTCCGTGTGCTTTGATTTGTAATCCAAATACCAGCGCCAACATACGCCAAAAGCCATTCACGACAAAGCCCAACCGCCGATGCAGAAATCGCTCTCCACCAGAGGGATGCGCCCAACTGGTCATCATAACAGAGCTAAATCGCGCAAAAAGTGGATAGCTATAGTGGATGCCAAAGATTTTAGCTGGAATTGCCCAACGGGGGGAACGGAACACATGATGTACCGTTGCACCATATGTCGCCGCAAAAGTTGCCATGTCGAGTGCGCTTTTGCCAAAGCCAACCACCACGACTTGTTTATCTCTAAAAATTTCGAGGTCTTTAATATCGCGCTCGGTTAGCACTTGCCCCAGAAAACGGTCTTGGTCTGGAAAGTGGGGGACATATTTGCCTTCTGTATATTGACCCGCCGCAATCACCACATAATCGAATGAGAGTTTGTCTTCCCCATTGGGATGGCGAATATGTAATTGCCACCCATTGGGTTCTTCTTCCATAGCGATAATTTCATGCGCTGTCCGAACATCAATCTTGAGATGGGTGACGGCTTCCTCCATGTAACTCAGGATTTGTGTCGCTGTGGGGTGCAAATCTGGCTTGGATATCCATGCAAAATTGGCTAATCCATATTGATGCCATGTGTTTTGTAAGCGCACATTTGGGTAAGAGACCGCCCATACCCCGCCAATCTTGGCATTTTTTTCATAGACAGTGACGGTATGCCCATCTTTTTGTAAAATATTCGCGGCGGCAATACCAGAAATCCCACCACCAATTATCGCAATGCGTTTTTTCATTTATCCCCCTCACTATGTTTAATGTATTGTTGCTTAGTGTTTTTAGTGCAGAGAAAATGCGCCGAAAATATCATCTATAGATGATATTTTACCATTCAACCAAAAAGGTGCATGATTCGCCACCATCTATGCGGGATGGTTTGCTTTCATCGCGCTTGACCACGAGCTTTGTAGACGACGCATCTCTGAATTTTTGGACAGTGCGATAAATGAGTCCATAATCAAAGTCACTTGGATATGGATTTGCACAAACCATTACCCCCGAATTTTCGCCTGTTGGGGTATATATATAGCTACCAATTTCGCCATTACGATGATTCATCGGATATGCCATACCAATAGATGCGAGTGCATCATGCACCGTGACGACATTGGGGGGCCAAGCGGCTAAATCTGGAATTTTCATCCCAATGGCGACTAAATTGAGAAAATTCGTCTGTGCCAGCTCCTTAAATGCGTTGAGCCATTTTTGCTGGTTATACCACACATCATTTACTATGGGGTAGAGGTCATACTTTTTAAGAATCTCTATCGGGTCACCCATACTGCTCAATGTGGCATTGATAGTGATTCCCAACACCTCTGCGTTTGGGTCTAGTGCAACATATTCAGCCATAACTCATCAACCTTCCCAGAAAACATATTTTGTCGTTAACTCATTATATCTTAGAACTGTTATCGTGTGGCAATGCAATCTTATAGCGATGGCGAGACTATAACACAGTGTCCTTATCCTTCATAAGCAATTGCTAGTGGTGTTGGCAATTTGTCTATGCTTTGCATATTTTTTTCGCGGTGATATTCGGCAATGCCATCCGCGCCTTTGGTATCTGCCCATTTAATCAATGTGTCACGGTGTGATTTGAAATCATATAATGGCACAGCATACCCACAGGCGGTTTGCACCGTTTGAATATCTGCCACAATAATTTGGCGTGCGCCCGGTAGCAGTGTGAAATTTGGGATAAGGTCATCCCATTCTGGCGTATTGGGCAAAACGGCGCGTCCATGCCCAAACAGGCGCAAAATACGTGGTGCGCCTTCAAATGCACAAAACATGAAGGTGATACGCTTATTTTCGTGGATATGGGCAGAGGTTTCATTGCCACTGCCCGTCATATCCAAATAAGCGACTTTCATCGGATTCAAAATACGAAAACTATCTAACCCCTTTGGCGAAATATTCACATGACCATCAGCGGATAGTGGGGCGCTACCGACAAAAAATAGATGTTGCTTGGTGATAAATTCCTGTAAATCTGGGGTGATATTTTCATAATACTTTGCCATCGGTAAAATCCCTCTCCTAATTTGGTCATAGTTTCACTAGGAACATCCTAACATGAGAAGATTCGTGATGATAGTTCCACCTAGCCCAAATATTGTTACAATAAAGTCATTATTTATTGTATTGGAGGCTAGGTAAACATGCCCCATCATATTGTTTTGATTGCCCCAACGGGTATTCAGTTGCAACCGATTGCCCAACAGGTGGCTGAAACAGCGATTTGATGCAGATTTGGCGAGTGAAAAGAAAGTACAACGCCTGCTGGTCACACATTCATCATATCAGCAGTTGGCAAAACAAATTGTTTATACAAAAGATAAAGCCCCAGATGCCATTCAAAAGGAGATTTTTAGTATCGTAGGGCAATCATAGTAGAAGCGTAATGCTTTCGTAGGATGTTCAATTAACATAGATGAGGTCATAAAAAAGTTCTAGCCAGCCAATTGACTGTTTGGTATGTCTTTCAAATTTCACCTCGCTAAAATGGCGGGGTGGTGTAAATAGGGGGTGTATTGACATAATCGCCCTCCAAAGCAAAAAATAATTAGCATGTCCTAGCGGATATATGGATATTGTTCAATAAATCCTCATTTACTGATAAAGATTTAGGTCTGTTTCTTACGTCATAATCGGGTGGATACTATATAGAGACTTTTAACGGTGGATAAAATAACATGGATATTTTTTTGATAGAACTTTCTAAATGTGCCAGTGTGTTTGGGGTGGCATTTTTTTCGTTTTGGGCGGCAATTCCGTTAGGTGTGGGGTTGGGGTTAAATCCGATAGTGGTTATTGTCACGGTTGTCATAAGTTATGCCAGTGGGGTGATGTTGGTTGTGTTTTTTGGGGATAAAATCCACGCATGGGTGATGTCTCGGCGTAAAAAATCCACTGCCGATATTGCCGATGATGCGCCAAAGCCGAATCAACACCTACTGGCGATATGGGAGCGATATGGTATATGGGGGTTGGGGCTTGCCGCGCCGATGACTGTGGGGTCACAAATTGGCGCGGCGTTTGGCGTGATGATGCGTGCGCCCGCCTATCGCCTGATTATAGCGATGGTGCTTGGGGCGCTGATATGGGGCATTTGTCTCACACTCGCAGTTGTGGCAGGTGTGATGGGCATACAGGCGATTGTCTGAACTATCCCAAAAATTCGGGCAGATAAAAGTTCATGAACGATAATTCTTTGTTAGATGTCCCGCGTATGCTGGCAATTTCCACATCGGGACGCGCCAAAACCACATCATATTGCTTGAGAGGGATGTCTTGCCCGTCATAGGTCATAATCCCTTCCCCATCGGTCACATATAAAAACAGACTTTCACCCATATCGGGCGCTTCGAGTGTGGTTGTGTTATTGTGTGAGACAAATGTCGCTGTAAGCCGACCTTCTATATGTGAATCCATCGGCGATTCTGCTCCAATAAGGTGATACACATCGGCATTACCGACCTGATACTTGGGCAATTGTCCTTTACCAACTTGTTGATAGTGGGGTGGCAATCCCTGATAATGACGTTGAGCGATATACCAAATCTGAATCACCCGCGCGGGTTCATCCCAGGAGTTCAGTTCTTGATGCTCGATATAATCCCCAGAAAACATGCGTTGCAAATCGCCCGCCTCCAAGATACCTTTTCCGCCTGTGGTATCTTCATGATATAGCTTCCCCTCTAAGACCCATGTGTAAATTTCAAGCCCACGATGTGGATGCCATGTAAACCCGTTACGCGGGGCAATATGGGTCATGTGTGCGGTCAACATCCCACTTAGGCGTTGCAAGGGACTCCATCCGCCCACCGCAAAATGCGAATGTAGCCAGTGAATGGGGTTGATAAACGGAAATACATCCGCAGAAAAATGCTGAAAGGGACTATTTTGTACAAATCCATCGGCTATTTGCGTGCTTTGTATGCGAAATGTGGTCATTATTGTCATCTTTCATAATTTATAAAACGGACTATGTTCCGTTTATTATCATCTCATGCTAAAGGATGAATTGTCAATTATATTGGGTGTATTCCAATAGAGTTTTAATTTGTTTATGAATAAGTCATCCTGTTTTGTGTTGCACATTCTCAGAAACAGGCTATCATCAAGTTATAAAAGATTGATTCATTATTGAGTAAGGAAACCTTATGATACAGTCTATCCAAAAAAATATGACGTGGCGAGCTGTCCTTTTGGGCGGAATTATCTCTGGCATCGTTTTTTTTGCCCTAAACAGTTTTTTTGCTCCCGATATCACCCCAAACTTGCTATTGCGCTATATCGCTTCATTGGTGATGGGTAGTGATGTTTTGGTTGATAATAATTCAATGGCGCTCATTGTGGGCGTTATTGTCCATTTTGCGTTATCGCTCCTATTTAGCCTGATTGTGGCGATTGTTGTCCATCGGTGGGGGTTGCTGGTAGGCATTGTGGGAGGGGGAATTTTGGGATTGGCGATTTATGGCATCAACTTATATACCCTAACCACCATTTTCCCATGGTTCTTTGCCATCAACACACCTTTATTGCTCATCAGTCATATCGTATTTGGGATGGTGGCAGGTGGGATATATGAACTGTTTGACCATTTTGATTTACCACTCTTGAAAGAGGCAGATAATGATGCGAACAACTAGACAAGCGGCGGGTGGCTCTGGCGGTGGATTGGGTGTGCGGGTATTGATGGGCTTGGCACTCGTTGTTTTTTCTATCATCAGTTATCTTGGCTCACAAGAATTTAACCCCGTCACAGGAGAAAATCAGTTTGTGAGCCTTACAGTACAACAAGAAATTGCGCTGGGGTTGCAAGCTGCCCCGGAGATGATACGTGAGTTTGGCGGGTTATATAATGACCAATCAGTGCAAAATGACATAGATGCTATTGGTGAGCGGTTGGTCAATAGCAGTGTTGCAAATAACAATTCATGGCGGTTTGAATTTCATGTCTTGGCAGATTCTACCACCATCAACGCCTTTGCGTTGCCCGGTGGACAGGTATTTATCACCGTAGCATTGCTATCGCGTTTAGATACAGAAGACCAAGTAGCAGGGATTTTGGCGCACGAAATTGTGCATGTCTTGGCACGGCATAGCGCCCAACGCATTGCCAAAAGTAACCTAACCAATGGCATTGTTGGCGCGGTGGGTGTTGCTTCTGGTGATGCTTCTGCCGCCCAAACTGCCGCCATGATTGGTCAATTGGTCAATATGCAGTATGGGCGTGATGATGAATTAGAATCGGATGGTATTGGTGTGTGTTTGATGATTGATGCTGGCTATGATCCACAAGGGATGGTTGCCGTGATGGAAGTGTTGGCAGAAGCCAGTAGTGGCAACCGCCAACCCGAATTTTTTAGTACCCATCCAAATCCAGAAAATCGGATTCAAGCCATCCAAGATGCTATCACCAACGCTTCACGCGATTGCCCAAAATAAAGAAAGTGAGGGCTTGAGGATAGTCGGTGTCACCTTGCTGATGTGGGTGATACCAAATACTGTGCAGGCTGGCAACATAACCCGTCTGCACAGTATTTTTACCTTATAGGTCTTCGTTGATGGCGATAATCACTTCATAGTCCGAGTTTTCGCTGAGGGGAACGATTGGTCGCACGAATAAAACATACTCACCTTCTGCCTCGATGGTATAGGAGAAAAATGAGTTCAAATCGCCACCACTATCATCATCTTCAATATAGAGTTCTGTTTGTGCGGGGTCTGCAAGGTAGATATAGGTGTCTACAACACCGCTAGTCACGCCTGCATACACATTCAAAACATCACCCGCTTGTAAAAATAACCGATATTCGGCAATATCGCTGGTATCATCCATTGTGCCGATATACCGTTCTGTCCCCATAAACTGAACAGGTGGCTCAAAGAAGGTCGCATCCCAGATTTCAGTGTCGGCGGGGATGATATTGCCAGTGGCGGGTGTCACATCAATTTGCCAATCTGTAAATTGGCAGGGGTCGGTGTCGTTACGGCGGGTCATGTTGATGACCAGCGCATACGCATCGTTATATTGGGTCAAATCCACCGTGCCAGATTCACCAATATAAAAAACATCTGCCTCTGTCCCACGAATACCTACTATCGCCAAATATAAATCACCTCCAGATACGGCGTATTCATGTTGTCCTAAATCGGCAATCTTGACATAATCTATGCCCAATTCCTGCACACCATCTCGACGGGGTTCATATGTGCCAGTGCCGTTGATGATACCTTCCACATATACCCGATACATAGATTCATTGGAGAGGGTGTAAGAACGGAGCAAATTTCTGACCCCTGCGCGGAAAATGATATTCGAGGCATCGTCTTCTACCGATTCAAATGCCAAATAAAATGTTTCCATGCCTTCATAATCGGCACGATAACGCCACATGGTACGATGTAAAAAGTCCGCACTATAATCTGTCACAATCGAATCAATCAGTAGCCACTCGCCATAAATACGTGAGGTATTATCTTCTTCACGATACCCCAAGCACAAATCTGGAAAATAGACATAATCGTCTACATATTGCATCGCATCCTGATTTTCTGGAAATACTTGCGTCTCCATCCAAGTTGCGCCAGCTTCATCTAACCCACGAAAGGCATCACCGACATCAAATGTAAATTGGATATTATGATGCACCTCATGGGCGATGGTGGTTTTCATATAACCAATGGGGTCGGCAGAGTTTGAAAAGTCGTTAGAGACCTCCAAATGCCCATAGGCGGCATATTGCTCTACCTCTGGCGAAAGTGGGTTGTCCCCGATGATATGATTGGGGACGGCAAAGCCCGCAAAACCCGGTTCTAGTTGATAAATATACAGGTCAAAACGTTCATCACCACCCTCACCACAATCGGGCGGGGTCATGGGCCAACCCATAACATCCACTTGCATATCAAGTGCCTCTTCTAGGGTATCAACGGCGATTTGTGCCACTTCTTCAGTGATGGCATCTTCGCCTGTGGTGGTGTAATGTACCACAAACCGCGCACTACCAATTCGTTGTTCTGTGCCACTCAAAACAGGGCGTTGGCTCAATTCGGTACGCGTGGTGCAATAATCTGGTGGTGCATCTACCAATGGAATCGCATCGCAATTGCCCGTTAGACTGATGACATCAGACCGTACCCATCCCCCAGAAAAAAGTCGCCACCACACAAAGCCATCTGTGCCATTGTGTTGACCAGTCACGAGTATAGAATCGCCCGTATTAAGAAAATCTACACGCGGATAATCTGTCCCTGGACCGCCCCGTGTGTTGATATTTTGTGAGCTAATGGGCGTGGCAGAACACTCACCTTGTGCCGATAATGAGGCAACAGGCGAGAAATTAATCATGCCAATGAGCAGAATAATTAGAACAAAAAGTGAAATTTTCATCAGAATATACCTTTAATTTTGTACCGATAAAGTTGTATTTAGACTATAATAGAAAATATGATTTTATGCAATTTTATTTGCAAAAGGTTGATAATGACCCCGCCAGAAATTCGCGCTCAACAAGTACGACAAATTCTCAATGAACATAGCCACCGCTATTATGTCCTCAACGCGCCCACCATTAGCGATGCAGAATATGATGTGTTGTATCGGGAACTAGTCATCCTAGAGGCAGACTACCCGCACCTCATCACATCCGATTCGCCCACCCAACGCACAGGTAATGACCTGACAGAGGATTTTCCAAAAATTGTGCATCCTGCCCCAATTCTTAGTTTGGGGAATGGCTTTACTGAACAAGACCTCATCGCATGGGAAGAGCGCACACTCAAATTATTGCCCACAGGCACACAATTGTCTTATATGTTAGAGCCAAAGCTGGATGGTCTGACTGTGGTCATTCATTATGAAAATGGCGTGTTGGTCAAAGCCGCTACAAGGGGTAATGGCAGGGTAGGGGATGATGTCACCGCTAATGTCCGCACCATCCGCACCATCCCGCTACGGATTCCTGCCAGTGGCAACCTTACTTCACCCCGTTATATGGCTGTACGCGGGGAGGTCTTATTTCTTAAGCACGATTTTGCCATGCTCAATGAGCGTCAACGCGAGGCAGGCTTACCCCTCTATGTCAATGCGCGGAATACGGCTTCTGGCACACTCAAACAAAAAGATTCACGGAATACCGCCTCGCGTCCGTTGATATGTTATCTATATGACATTATCGAGATGAGCCATGACGATATAAACGGTGAACCGATTAGACTACATACCCAAGAGCAAATGTTGGATTATATGCGGGATATGGGATTTTTTATCCCACCAGAATCCCACTTGTATCCCACGCTTTCCCACATTATCCAACAGATTCCCACATGGAGCGCAAAACGCCATGCGTTGGATTTTGAGATTGACGGGTTGGTTATCAAGGTTGATAACCGCAAAATTTATGCCGAATTAGGTGTGTCTGGCAAAGACCCGCGCGGGGCAATTGCCTATAAATTTCCCGCAGAAGAAGCCGTCACCCAATTACGCGATGTGGTCGCTAATGTCGGGCGCACAGGAAAAATCACACCGACAGCCTCGCTAGAGCCGATATTTGTCGGTGGGGTGACAGTGAGCAATGCCACCATGCACAATTATAAATTTATCGCAGACCTCGATGTGCGTGTTGGGGATAGGGTGGTTATCAAACGGTCTGGTGATGTGATTCCCTATGTGATAGGTCCTGTGGTAGATTTGCGCGATGGCACAGAACAACCGATTTTGCCACCGACCCATTGCCCTGTGTGCCATACGCCGATTATTCAGCCAGAGGGTGCAGTAGACCATTTTTGCCCCAACACCCTTTGCCCAGGGCGTGTGTATCGGAGCATCGAATTTTTTGTCTCACGCGGGGCGATGGATATAGAAGGCATGGGTGGTCAGACCGTGAAAGCCCTCATTGAGGCAGGATTTATCAGCGATGAAGCCGATATTTTTACATTATCCGCAGAGCCATTGCTCACCCTAGAGGGGTTTGCACAGAAAAAAGTGGATAACCTGCTGGCATCCATCGAAAAGGCAAAAACACGCCCATTGGCACAATTGCTCGCGTCACTGGGGATAGATGGCGTGGGTAGCACCGTCTCGCAATCGCTGGCAGATAAATTTCGTTCCATCCGCGCCTTAATGGATACTGATGCGTCCGCTATCCAAGAAATTGATGGTATTGGGGATGTGTTGGCACAAAATATTGTGGCATGGTTTGATGACCAACATCATCAACGCCTCATCGAAAAAATGACCCATGCGGGTGTGACTATGCAGGCTGGTGAACGGGTGATATTAGGCGAATCGTTGGCGGGCAAGTCGTTTGTTCTCACAGGCTCATTGCCCACACTCTCCCGCGAGAAAGCCACCGAACTGATTGAGGCACATGGCGGAAAAGTGAGTAGCAGTGTGAGCAAAAAGACTAGTTATGTGCTGATGGGTGATTCACCGGGTAGTAAAGCCGAAAAAGCCGCCCAATTGGGTGTCTCGATTATTGATGAAGCCACATTCATGAGCATGATAGAATAAATTTACCCAACCACATCCTCAAATAGTTCTTTGGGGATATGTATTTTTAACCAAATAATCAAAAGGACGTTATTATCATGGCAAAAAAATCATTTATTCCACCCATCGGCAAAAAAGTCACTTTAGACAAATATGACCCCGAATATTCTGATGGTGATAAAAAGACGGCTCAAACTGAAATTATTAAATTACAAGACCGCCTGTTTTCATTGCAAGAACGGCTTTATGCCGAAAATCGGCAATCGCTCCTCATCATTTTGCAGGCGATGGATGCGGCGGGCAAAGATAGCACCATCCGTCATGTATTTGAGGGAGTGAATCCACAAGGGGTACAGGTCACAAGTTTTAAGCAACCAACTGAGCTAGAACTCGCGCATGATTTTTTGTGGCGCATCCATCACCATGCCCCCAGAAAAGGGATGATTGGTATATTCAATCGCAGTCACTATGAGGATGTTTTGGTTGTGCGGGTGAATAACATCGTCCCAGAACCCGTATGGCGGGCGCGATATGAACATATCAACAATTTTGAGCGTCTTTTGTCGGATAACGGCACGCGCATTGTGAAATTTTATCTGAACATCAGCAAAGCCGAGCAGAAAAAACAACTCCAAGAACGCCTAGATGACCCCACCAAACACTGGAAATTTTCTTCTGCCGATTTGCCCGTGCGCGAGCAGTGGGACGATTATATGCGTGCATTTGAGGATGTGTTCACCCACTGCAATACCGAATATGCCCCATGGCATATCATACCAAGCAACACACGCTGGTATCGTACATTGACCATCACTAAAATTATTGTGGAGACGCTAGAGGCGATGAATCCGCAATATCCACAACCAGAAATTGGGCTAGATGCGGTGGTCATCCCCGATTAGTGGCTTGTACGGCGCGTCTGGTCGTCTCTAAGACGCGCCCCACCGTAATATCGCGCACACACGGGTGAAAATCTGGCGAGTCGTTGCCCCAATCCAACACCCGACACGGACGACACCCAATATCGCTGGTGATGATATAATGCTGGTCACGCGCCCCCCATGGGGCAAATTCTACAGGGTCGGCGGGACCAAAAAGGGTGACTGTGGGGGTATTTACGGCGGCGGCGAGGTGCATCGGTCCGCTATCGGGACCAAGCACGGCTAAGGCACGGGCATATAACGCCGCTAATTGCCCAATTTCGGTATTCCCCGCCATCACACACGGGTTGGTGTGCATGTCGTTGGTAATTGTCCGTATCATCCCCAATTCATGACCGCCCCCTGTGAAAACTACTGTGCAATTAAGTTGTTCGCTCAGGGTATCGGCTACTTGCGCCCAGTTATGTTCGTCCCACCGCTTGACCCATGTCCCCGCTCCCGCATGAATACATAAAATGCGGGCTTGTGGTGATAACCCACACTCCGCCAAATAGCCATCTATAAATTGGCTATCGGCTTCGTCAAATGGGTAGCTAAACTGCACCTGCTCATGTTTAATTTCGCCCGTCCAGCGTTCTATCAGACGGAGATTTTGTAAAATCGCGTGTTGATGGATGAGCTGAATGGGGTGGGTGAGAAACGGCTTCACGTCACGGGTCTGATAACCAATACGCTCTGGAATCCCCGCCAAATATGCCACCAATGCTCCCCACCAATGGTCTGGACGCATGATGATGGTGCTGGTATAGCCCACTTGACGCAAGTGCCGTGCCGTTTTGAGTGCCAGTTGATAAGGCGAGACTGTTCCTCCGCTACCATTGCGTGTAAACCCCGGAAAATCTAGCGTGAGGACAGTATCAATTTCGGTGATATTCGATAACACACTTGCAGACCATCCCCCCACGAGGGCATGAATTTCGGCATGAGGTTTTGCCTGTTTGAGGGCGCGTATGGCGGGAATCGTCAACAACATATCGCCCACATGGTCGGGACGTATTAGTAAAATTCGTTCTTTATCAGGAGATTTTTGGCGCAAAGTAGGAATTATCCGCGCCCCACGTAATAACCAATGGCGCACACGATGTTTGAGTGGGATAGCATGGAAGGCTTCTGTCATGGCTCGGTTGCGTAGCACGAGGGCTTCTTTATCCATCGTTATACCTCTAATCCCAATGTTCGATACACCTCGATAAGGTGGGGCAAAATTGCAGACCAATCATACCAGCGTTGTACATATTCGCGTGCCGATGCGCCCATATTATCCCGCTTTTGTGGATGATTGAGTAAATCCGTTATAGCTTGTGCAGTGATGGATTCGCTATCCGCCAAAATCATCGCCGATTTGACCTGCTGATTCAGACCACTTGCACCGATAGTCGTGGCAACAATCGCACAGCCACACGCCATCGCTTCTAATAATTTAAGGCGTGTGCCACTGCCCATCCGCAACGGGGCAATATAAACATCTGCACTATATAAATAGGGCAAAACACTCTCTACTCTGCCTGTGATACTGATGTGGGGATGTGCTTTTAGCCCCGCTAGGCGGGCATGAGGTTGTTGCCCCACAATATATAAATGAACAGACGGCATTTTGGCGTGAATGCGGGGTAAAATATCGCCTACAAACCACAACATGGCATCCACATTGGGGCGATAATCCATTTTGCCCGTAAAGACAATACTCGGATGGTGCATGTCTATTGGTGGTGGGGTCTGTAGATAGGGTGCGACCCATATCCCACTCGAAACAACATGAACTTTATCTGCACTCGCCAATGGGCGCAATAGTACCGCATCTTCTTCTGATACGGCAATCACCGCATCGGCAATCTGACATACTTCATGTTCATAGCGCCGAATACGCCCAATTTGCATGTACGAATACACCGCTATCGGCAGACGCTTGATATGTTTGCGGTCAATATCAAAAATATTGCGCTGGAGCATATATTCGGCGTTAAAGGTGTCAAAGACCAATTTGGCGCTAGGCTGGTTTTTTTTCACAAGTGGCAAATAGCACACGGCTTCTATCCCCTCAAATTGGATGAGGTCAAATGTCTGTTGTGTGAGTAAATTAATTAATTTTTGGGCGAATATAGTGCTATAAAACCGTGTTGCAATATCGGCTTGACGGGTGGATAGCAATGTTTTGAGCCGTGCCGATTTGCTCCGATGAGGGGCAGGTATGGCGTGAATGGTAATGCCTAAATCGGCGGGAATATCGCCTTCATGAAAGCATAAAAGGGTGATGGTATGTCCTGCGAGGCGCAAACCCTCGATAATGCCATGAGCGCGGATTGCGCCCCCTGTATTGGGTGGATAGGGTAGGGATGTGATGATGAATAAGATGTCCATGAGGGCTACTATAGCATATTTTGATAGACTGACCAAACAATTTTTGCCGAATTTTCCCATGTGAATCCCCGCGCACGGGCAATTCCGCGCCTGATGGCATCGGCTCGCCATGTGCTATCGGAGAGTGCCTGTTCCAGCGCGATACGAATGGTCTCTGGCTCGTGCGGATTCACCAGCAATCCCACATCGCCAACCACTTCTGGCAAGGATGAGTTGTCGCTCACAACCACAGGCGTGCCACACGCCATCGCTTCTAATGCGGGCAAGCCAAATCCCTCATAAAAACTAGGCATGACCAAAACATTGGCGCACCCATACACCGCGGGGAGCGATACATCATCAATATCATCGCGCAAAATAATCGTTTTTCCCTGTGCTTGGAGCGTATGAATCTGTGTGAGTGTCTCATCAAATAACCACCCCATACGTCCTACCAACACCAACGGCGGGGGATTGTGCATCATCGCATACGCATCCAACAAAGCGGGGATATTTTTGCGTGGTTCTAATGTCCCAACGAACAAAATAAATTCCTGTGGTAAATTGAGCCGTGTGCGCCATGATACTTTTTCATCATCACTGATAGGCACAAAATAGTGGTCTATCCCGTTGGGTTGCACGGTTATTTTTTCTTCTGGCACATGGAGCATGGTCATGAGGTCGTGCTTGGTGGCGTGACTTACGGATAAAATATGGTCGGCTTGGCGGACTGCTCTCTCAATCTGCCCATTATAATAGCGCACTGCATCCGCATCTTTGTGTTGGGGAAAATGCAAAAAGGTGAGGTCATGCACCGTGATGATATGCGCTTTCCCGCCACGATAGGGGGGGATAAAATCGGGGCTATGCCAAATTTTTAGCCGATGGTGCATCAACTCTGCGCTTAATGCCAATCGTTCAATCCGATGATGGGGCGGGGTGAATAACCGATATGACCGAAACGGTGTAGCGACTGGTGATGACGCTTTGCGATGATTAAAAATGCCGATGGCATCGGGTGGGGCAATTTCGCTTAGGGTGATGACCATTTGCCGTATGTAGGTGCTAATCCCGCCTGTACGATATGCCAATAAACGGGCATCAATCCCAATCATCATAAACCATCCACTCATTTAATATCCGCGCAATTGTGCCATTATCCAACAATTCCTTGAGCTTGTCATTGGTGGCGATGAAAGTGTTTTCTCTGTCCATCCGCACAGCAATCGTAAAGGGTTTATGGGTGATATATGTCGCGTGAATCGCCCAATCGGGGTAATTTTGCCGATACAACCCCAACGTGGTCATATCTAGCAATGCGCTTTGCGCCAATCCCAAGCGCACGGCATCCAGCGCGTATTCTGGCAATTCGTAGGGCATTTTATCAAATGGGAGTACCCGCCGAGACCATGCCCGCACAATTTCATCGGCATATGCACCAAATTCATAGGCAATTGCGCCATTTTCGAGTTGTTGCCATGTGGTAATAGGCATATCGGCATTGCTCACCATCACCAAGCCATCATCAAAATATGGCAGTGTATAACGGACTTCTGACCGCATAATATCTTCTGGCTGAAGCGCGGATATAATAAGGTCTACACGGTCATTTTTGAGTGCATCGTATAGGGCATCTATGCCTAATGGCACAAACTGAACAGGCAATCCCAACGCCTCACCCAATGCACGCCCAACAGCAATATCCACCCCAATGAGTTCTCCGTCCACATCCCGCGAATAGGGTGGATAGCTGGTATCGGTGGCAATCCGAAGCATCCCATGCGGGAATGCGGGTGTTTTTTCTGATGGATTAAGCAGTGGCAAGAGTATCATCGCCAAAATCCCGACCACAACTGCGCCTATAATTATTCTTCTGGTGGATTGAGCCATAACGCCCCCTCCATCGCAAATCCACGCGCATAGGCTTGGATGGCGTAATAAATCGGCTTTACCTGAAAAAACGGTGTCACCAGCGTAAAATTATCGCGGTGGGTATTGCGCGGGGTGGGATGCCGAAAAATCCACAAACAGAGGGTATCTGCCCAATCCCACCCTTCTGCAATCCGAAATGCCGATAGGGTATAGGCAATGCGTTGCGATGGGCGGACGGCTTGAGTCCAACGGGGATTGTCATTCCACCCGCTTTCGGTGATGAATGTGGGTTTATCTGTGTCCCCATTGGCAACCATGACTTCCCGAATGAGTTCTGCCCGCCGAAAATTGAGCAGGCGTGGGTCTGGTGGGGTCTCTGGCGGGGTAATAAAGCCGTAGGTGTGAATGGCAAGTGCATCGAAATAATTTTGTGCGCCTGCATCATACATCCCCTGCAAATAGAGCAAGTCATCTAGCCCGTTGGGACTCCCCTCTGGCTCTAGCGTGGGGGCAAGTGCGCCCGCCAAAACGGTAATAGTGGGGTTGGCGCGGTGGAGGGGTTCATATACGGCTTTGAGCATATCCACATAGCGATTAGGGTCCGTGGGCAAAAATCCCCATTCAAACGCCAAATTTGGCTCATTCCAAATGATGAGATGGTCAATGCGCCCTGCATAGCGTGTGGCAAAATCCACTAAAAATTCGATAAAATGAGTAAGCCCATCTTCATCTATATAATTAAATGAGGTGTCTTTTGGACGCGCCCATTGTGGCACAAATCCCATACGGGCAATCACGCGCACACCCTGATTTTGGGCATGTTTGAGGATGAGGTCGGGCTGATGCCAGTCATACACATCGGGGCTACGCTCAATATATGCCCATGGGAAAAATTCCACGATGGTCGGTGCGCCCATCTCGCGGATGAGTTGTAGGCTCATCTGAATGGCAGATTCTGGCGGTTCATGAACTAAATCGGTATGCATACATACTTTGGGTTGGGTGGTCTGCACCGTCTTAGGCGGATTTTCGAGCATCACGCGCAAACGGGGCGCGGTTATTTGTGATAGCAAAAATAGTAGGATGGCAAAACGGATTCCCCAATGCCAATGATGTGCTAGAATCTTGAATAAATGGTAAAGTATCGTCATGAGGAAAATCATAATGATGTTTGGTGATATTGGCAACGCGCAAAATAGGGGCATAGGGCAATCATCATGAAAAACCCACTGGAAAGTTATGCCACATTGGGAGAATTGACCATTGCGCTGATGTCGTTACGCACCGTTATGGAGACGGTCACATTGCCAGATGAAGCCCGTAAGACGGTTTATGGTCATATTAATACACTCAAAGACCACTATCAGACACGGCAAATAGACGCTGTGGCGGGAATTGTGGATGACATAATTGCCATTTTAGATTCTGCGACCATCCCCACCGTGAATTTATTCAGCCTTGCTAATACGCTTGCCACGCTAAAACGGTGGAGCAAACCTATAGATACTCCATAGAAAAAACATGACTATCTAGTAAAATATCCAAAGAATCCTCTATTCTATTGAGGACAAAATATCGTTGTCACTATACCAAAAACTATCTGGTAATTCATCATCAAAATCAGCACTTATCCAAAAACCGCTATCATCTTTTCCTAGACCTAAAATACGTTCATGTTGTGATAATGGTGTTACCGAGTCTATTTGTGTAATGAACGTAACCAAATGATTGCGTTCAGTTTGTGATAATTTTCGGATTTCATCCATCAATATATCTAATGGAACAACTATTTTGAATTCAAATGATTTTAAAATTTCAATGGATAAGCATTTTCAAGTCAATTATCAGCTTAAATCACCCCTATCCCCCCAGCCCCCTTATCCCCACTGCGTGGAGAAAG
>Ga0163144_10004435_pt1 | contig 31600 bp, 28 predicted proteins | sample OliLak19BULKMAT1_FD_123175 | JGI IMG/M metagenome (GOLD analysis project Ga0163144, IMG submission 123175) | Freshwater microbial mat bacterial communities from Lake Vanda, McMurdo Dry Valleys, Antarctica - Oligotrophic Lake LV.19.BULKMAT1 | ecosystem: Environmental > Aquatic > Freshwater >... | reverse complement strand
TTAGGTCTTGTTGTATTTGGTATTTGGCTAATTATTGCACTGGGACCACTATGGATAATTGCCATAATACTATTACTCATACTTTTTGTTGTGGCAAATAAATAGAAATGAGTGTTAAAATTTCTCTAAGAAAAGCATTTGATGAAGTTTTTGAAGAAGTAGGAATGGGAAATATCTCCAAGCCTGAGTTTTTAGTAAGATATGAATATATTGGAGGTGAAGTGAAGCATGAAGTTGAGGTATATCTTTTCATTCCAGGAGCTGGAGAAGAAAATCTTTCTCCAAATTCAGTAAATGAGGGAGGTTTCACGATTAAAGAGGCGGTTTGGATGGAGATGGATGAAGCTATTGCTAAGCTGAACTTTGAAGACGAGAAGAGGTTGATACTTAAGGCTAATGAAAAAATGTCTGACCACTAATAGTCTAACAATCGGCTTAACGTTTTTATGAGATAGAAAATGCAGTGCGAGTAACGGCGTGTGCAGGTCAAACTACCAGTTAGAGCAAAATCAATCATATACGACAAGTCACTCCTTCAACGTCAAATCTTTCAATATTTGCATGTTCATTCTGATATATTCCTTAACCTCATAAAGTTCTGAAAGCCACGCAATGGGTTCACACAATGATGAAATAGTGAACTTCTTCACTATTTTGAATATGTGTGAAGACGGAGTGATGTTTTGTCAGTAGACAAAACCACGAGTCGGGGTCGGCGGAATTTTCCTTTCGACGGAAAGGAAAATATCTGTGATCACAAAAAGACACAACAACCCGGAAGGGGTTTTGTGCTTTTTGTGAAGACGGAGGCATAATTTTCCAGCAGGAAAAACAGCCGAGTCCGGGGCTGGAAAGTTTTTGTTTGACGAAACAAAAATTATTGTGGCTCACAAAAAACTCCTCATTCTCCCACAACAACAAATCTGCTACACTCAAATCATGAACACTTTTTCAATACTTGGGGAAATCATAACTGTTGAAGGGAAGCGAGATGAACTTACTGACATCTTGCAAGACGCAGAAAAACTGCTTCTCGAAAAGAATCCAGATTGCCTTCTGTACTCAGTACACATATCTGCCGACTCACCACACAGTGTATTTGTATTTGAAACATGGACTGATGAAGCTAGTCACCAAAACTGTTTGAAAGACCCCGAAGTGCTCGCTCTCATCATGAAAGGGAAACCACTGATACAGGATATGAAACGACACTATACGTTTACCACAGTTTCCAAGCGGTCATAACATATTCTCATCACACGGAGCACCTTGTGTATCTACGGTTGTCATACCTGTATCTGAACTCCAGTGTCATTGTATACTATACAGATGCCTCAATCAGAGATTTTGGAAGATTGGAAACGTCGAGTGTGTGTGCTCGCAACGATGCATGCCAAAGAAAAGATCGTCGCTCCACTCTTTAGTAAAGAGTTAGGTATACACGTCACAGTCCCTACAAACTTTAATACTGATCGTTTCGGCACATTTACTCGAGACATACCACGCCTCGGTGATCAGCTCGATGCAGCACGTAAAAAAGCGCTAGCAGGAATAGTGCTTACTGGAACAGATCTTGCTCTTGCGAGCGAAGGTAGTTTCGGAGTGCATCCTGATACACCATTTCTACCAAGCAATGTGGAGATCGTGCTCATGATAGATGTCAAAAATAAACTTGAGATAGTAGGGCAGTATCGGACGAGTGACATACGTGTGCGAGGACAGAAGGTGTATACACCAGATGAAGCCGTGTTAGTCGCGTGTTCATGGGGATTTCCAGAGCAGGGAGTGATTGTACGAAGTTCTGAAAAGAGTAATCGATATATCCATAAAGAAATCACTGATAAAGACGAGTTGAGGATGGTAACAAAAAAACTACTTTCAAGATGGTTTACAAAAAGTGTCTTTCTTGAAACTGATATGCGTGCACATCGATGTCCCGCTCGTATGCATTCAATACAAGAGGCGACACGTGATTTAATAAAAAACTGTCAGAGTCTGTGTCCGCAATGCAGTACTCCTGGATTCGTTGTCACTGAAGTGCTCCAGGGATTACCGTGTAGTGGTTGCGGAGCACCAACTGATCACCCGAGTATGCTCGTATACTCATGCAAGAAATGTCTCACTACAATACATAAAAAAGTTGATGGTGCAGAGACAGTCGACCCGGGAGAATGCATAGTGTGTAATCCATAGAAATAAGTAGAAATCACACACAATATAGTGTCAGTTTTCACAATATGCAGTATATTGATAAGTATTATGTTCAAAAATATCATCATTTTTTTGGGAATCGTGTTTGTCCTTGGAGTGTCGTATACGTTGTATACACGTACAAAAGGACCTGAGATGATGTTGCTTACTCTCTATGTACAAAATAAAGAAATAGCGAGGACGAGAGACTGTGCAGTAACGCAGATGATCAAGGTCGAAGTACCTAAAACACTGGCAGTCGCAGACGCATCACTCAGAGTGCTCTTTGAAAATGAACTTGCACAATATGGAACATATAAGAATGCGACATTGGAAAATACTATTGCAAAAGTGTATCTCGAAACAAACACTACAGCAGGCGGAAAACCATTGATATCACTCTCAAGCTGTGAAAAAGGACATATACAATCAGTCCTGCGCGATACACTCACTCAGTTCGAATCTATCAAATCAGTGGAGCTCTATACACCGCGTGGAAAGGTAGACTTTTAGTGTGCCGTTGCCTCGCTACTCAATCTATAGTATTACTAACTCAGCCTAGTTCTTACAATCTGTCATGGAGGTTCTATGTTTACCGTCGGGCAAAAGGTGTGTCTTTGGAAGGTTAGCCATCAACCACAGGTGCTCAAAATCATTGTGATACGAGAAGTGGTTGTGATGATTTCTGAGATCAAAATAGGTGTTCCAAGCACCGTAGATGGAAGACCTGTTCGTTTTCAAAGCCTTCGTGCTGTCGATACTGACGGTGCCCTGTATGAAAAGCATTGGACCAAATGGCCAGAAAGTCAGTCAGATGATTTCAGTCACCAATGGTCACCAAGGGATGAGGGTGAAGTGTCTGGTCTTGGACGATACTGGATTCCATGTGAGGCAGTCAATGTCTACAATGACGCCATGAGAAGAAAGAACGAAGGGTACAAGCTCGTGGACTCAAACGGAAACGAAGTAGTGCCCACAGGCGAGGTCTTTCACTGCGCTCGACACAATAGGTATGTGCATGTCGGCTTCGAATGTTTCTTGTGTCTTGCTGACGGACGAAAATTTTGATCACACACAGTCGAAACATACATAGAGCCATGCGACATACTGCATGGCTCTTTTTCTTGCGTTACAAATCATGTTCATGTAGCATCAGATTCAGAACTCTCACTAAGGAGGTACTATGCTTACAGTAGAAGGCGCATGGGAACAACTTTCAGTAGAAGAACGACTGTTCTTGCTTGCCGTTGCGTTTGAATTGCCTAAGATTAGTGGTTTATCAGTGCACGCAAGTGATGTAGCGGATAATTCAGGTTTTTCATTTGGTGATCTAATGAGGGTAGCTCGTTCACTGAAAGATAAAACCTTATTATCTGGGTATCTGGACCACTCAGGTTTCAACTTTGTGGAGACGCAACCTCAGAGTCTCTTACAACTGGGAAATTTGAATCATTTGAGAAAATCGAAAAAGGACAAAAACAGTTTACAGAATTGAGTAGGCATGGATTTTTCATTCAGGACTAGTCGCTCCATATCACAAAAGACCACAGTCTCTGTGGTCTTTTCTTTTGTACGCATGCTATAAACAGGTGTATCATATAAATATGTCAGAAAAAATACCAAATCAGTTTGAAGATAAAGAAAGTAGGAAGCTAGAAAAAATTGCACTTGCAAGAGAGTTACATGAAAGCAATGAACAGTTTCCTTTTCCTGGAATACACAATGATGTGTATGAAAAAATAAAAATGGAGGAAACAGAATATCCTGGATTCGCAACACCAATCGATGAGCTTGTAGCACGTTGTACACAAGAAGGTATAAAAGTTGTATTAGGAAAAAATCCTGAAAGTGGAAATGTGTTTATATTGCCAGCAGGAAGTGATGACATAGAAAATGATAGTCTTTTTCCAAGACAATTACTATTGGATGCTGTGACAAGTGAAGCACTACAAAAACTTATTGAACTAGACACAAAATAAAAAAATCGGCCCCGTGTGAATGGGGCCGATTGTGTTCACTTATTCACGAATCACGATTTTGGGATGAAGTCCAAGTTCCTGTATCCGAGTCAGGTCATCTTCATTGCCACCTTTGATAACGATCCGGTGGGGAAGAATACCTAGATACGGTTGCTTGAAAGTCACAGGCTTTTTGATTCTTTCACCTACTGTAACGATGAAGTGTGCCGCTGCTTGGTCGCCAGCAGGTACACCGCTGACTTCGACAAGCATAGAACTATCTCCTGTTGAGTGCTAAAGTTCTAAGCTCACGTTACTTTGGGGAGTACTCTCGCCCTATGTCCAAGTTCCTCAATAGCCTCGAGATCTCTTTCATCTCCTGTGATGATGTTGATACACAAGGGTCTTTCGTGTGGTCTCACTACAATGATGAACTTGCGAGTTCCACGTCCCGCAGCAATAACAAAATCTGCAACTGCTGTGTCACCTTCAGGGATTCCTGTCACCTCTACGTTCATGTGCTCTACCTGGTTGAAGTTGAAACGGAATCAGTGATTTCTTGCACAATGAGTGCGTGTCGTTCCAGTTTCACAATATCAGCAGCGTTACCCCTTTCGATTTCGATAATAAACGGTTGTGCACTCGAATCAATTACTCCAACGTGTTTTTTAAGTACGCTTCTTGCTGCACTTACAATCTGATCAAGTTCTTGTGAATCACGAAGGGTACTGACAATGAAGAGTTTCATAAATTCCTCGTATGAGATAAAGAGCGCCCACAGCAAAATACCATGTTTGTATACAAAAGGCTATATAGGGCGTGCGCTTTACTAGTAGTGCGTACAGTTATACACACCGATTAATTATACTACTTGCATCTTTTTAAATCATATTGTATTATCCGAAAAGGATAAGTTCTTTATATTTTTTAGCTCAGAAAAGGAGATTCATATGAAGTCTATCAAGCAGTCTTGGTTCATCCTCTTGAAGTCGCAGGAAGCAATCGATGCATTTGAGAAGTTACCGGGCGGAAGTGTTGAAGGGAATACAGTCAAAGTCATCTGTAGTGATGGCGTTGAGCGTAGTCTCTGTGCGTGTACACCTCAACTCTTGAAGAGTATGGATCGTTTGTTCAAGTTGAACTCCTTGATCCGAATGAAAGTGTTTTTGTCAGTTGACGGAAAACCTCCTCGACTTATAGCTTTTGTGCATTTTCGACGAGAGAAGTCGAGTCCCAAGACAACAGATAGCAGAAAGAAGAAGTCTGTTTTTGCGGTCGACCCTGTGCTTGTACGCGATCGTACTGACAGACGAACAAATGGATTCAAGAATCTTGTAAACACAATCAGAAATGTGAAGGCTCCTCCTCACCTTGTGAAGTAATGTTCCCGCACGGACCAATGGTCCGTGCGGGTTTTCGTTTGTATCAAACTCCACTACAATAGGTATATGAAAATCGGTAAAACCTTTAAAGATTTTGTACTCGATGTAGTGCGTGATATCCCAAAAGGTAAGACACTCACCTATAAAGAAGTGGCATTGCGTGCGGGTAGTCATCGTGCGGCGCGTGCGGTGGGCATGATCATGTCTCGCAACACAGATAAGACTGTACACTGCCACCGAGTCATACGGTCTGATGGAAAGATAGGAGGGTACAATACAATCAATGGACCGTCCAAACGGCAACTTCTTGTAGATGAAGGAGTGAAACTGTAAGGCAATTACAAAGTTGAGAGTTATCAGTTGGGAGTTAACTAATAACTTCCTAGTTTTTATGTAGAATTGTGTCAATTTTACTATCAACTCTAAACTATTAACTGACAACTCTATACATTTTTTGTAAACAAGAATTTGGCGATGTATACTACTATATATGGAATTCTTAGACCCGAATAAAAAACTCACAACACCAAACCAAGAGCGTGCTTTTCTGGGTACTCATACAGAACAAAGAGAGCAAGAAATGCGCAATGAAGGAAAGTCATTTGAACGTACGCAGGTAGTCAGTGATACAATTTCGCAGTACAAAGCTACGGAACCAAATGCTGTACTTGCTCCGACATATGCAATACCGAGTGATCATGTGAATGCGCTTGCCCTCAAGCTCACTCCAGAAGTTCATGACAAAAAAATGGAAGAACTTATGTTACTTGTGCATCAGCATGGGATCAAAAACGCACTCTCTGTTGTTGAAAAGCTCGGTGATACACATGTCGAGGATGATTTTCATCGCTTTCTCGTGCAATACGTGAAAAGCGGTTTCCCTGTAGAAGGAGTGAAGCCAGAAACTCCACTTGCAAAGTCACTCACGAAGACACTGTATGAAGTAATCATTCCGGAGTCGCAGGACGGACAACAAAAGGGTTTGAAAGAAATCCTTTCAGGTATGGAACAGTTTTACGCTGGCATGCTTTCTGTTTCTGCAGGAGACAATCCTAGTGAGCACTCACTTATCCTTGAAATCGCAAATAGCAATGGAAGTGAACAGTCTATTTTCTATGTTTCTGTGCCAGACGCTCGAAAAGATTTGTTTGAGAAGCAAATACTATCTATTTTTCATGATGCTGTAGTGACTGAAAAGAGAGATGATCATAATATATTTAATGAGGGAGGTGTGTCACTCGGATCTGTCGCGTATTCTGGAGGGCAGGCGATATTTCCATTTAAAACATACGAAAGTTTCGACCATGATCCTTTGAACATCATACTCAATAGCTTCACAAAGATTAAGAAAGACGGAGAGGGTGCTTGTATTCAAATCATCATGACTCCTGCAACGAGTAAATACTTCGACCTGTATACAGAATCGCTCGAAAAACTTCGAAAAGGAAAAACAGTTAGTGAAGCTGTAGCTCCAGAGTTTTCATTTCAACAAGAGGCGAAGGGAATATTTTCTGAAATATTTGGATCTAAGAAAAAAGAAAACAAAGAACCTGGACCTGTCGATACCGCTGCAGTCGAACGTGTGCAGAAAAAGATTGCAACACCGATTGTCTCGGTTTCAGTTCGTGTTGCTGCATCTGCTCATGAAGAATCACGAGCAAAAGCAATCCTCCATGAACTGCAGTCTAGCTTCAACCAGTTCAATGATCCGCAAGGCAATATGTTCAAGTGGAACGATGTAAAGGAAGGAAATCTAGCAGAGTTTTTTCGCAACTTCGCATTTCGTATCCCAGTACGTGAGGAGGCAATACCGATGAACCTCACTGAACTTACGACACTAGTACACTTCCACACCTCTGCTCTCCAAGGTGCGAGTCAGCTCAAAACAACAAAAGCAGGAGTCGCTCCCGCACCGATGGATATTGCTGTGGAAGGTACACTCATCGGAACAAATAACTTCAGAGGAGAGGCAAAAAACATTTATATAACTGATGAAGACCGACTCCGACATATCTATACAATCGGACAGACAGGAACTGGAAAGACTACGCTTCTTAAAAATATGATTATCCAGGATATTCAACGAGGAAACGGAGTCTGTATGATCGACCCGCATGGGTCCGACATTCTCGATGTACTCGCACATATACCACCTGAACGTCGTGATGATGTTATCTATTTTGACCCAGCCTATACAGAGCGACCGATGGGACTCAACATGCTTGAGTATGATAGAAATCGTCCTGAGCAAAAAACGTTTGTAGTCAATGAACTCTTTAGTATATTCCAAAAACTCTATGGTGGTGTGCCTGAGTCTATGGGACCGATGTTTGAACAGTATTTCCGAAATGCAACGATGCTTGTCATCGAAGATCCTGACAGCGGATCGACACTCCTCGACGTATCACGGGTCATGGTAAATAAAGAGTTTAGGAATCTCAAGATTTCAAAATGTAAAAATCCTGTAGTAGTACAGTTCTGGAAAGAGATTGCAGAGAAAGCAGGAGGGGAGGGTGCACTCGCAAATATCGTACCCTATATCACGAGCAAGTTTGATGTATTTCTCGCGAATGAAGTGATGCGTCCGATTATTGCACAAGAAAAATCTTCTTTTGATTTCAGAGAGATCATGGATTCGAAAAAAATATTGCTTGTGAACCTGTCTAAGGGGCGACTTGGAGATATCAATGCGAACCTCATAGGTCTTATTATTGTCGGTAAGATACTGATGGCAGCGCTTTCACGAGTCGATGTACTCGGAAAAGATTTCCCAGCGTTTTATCTCTATATCGATGAATTTCAAAACATCACCACGCCTTCTATCTCTACGATTCTCTCTGAAGCCCGAAAATATAAACTCTCACTCTTTGTCGCACACCAGTTTATCGCACAGCTCACTGATGATATTAAGAATGCGGTGTTTGGAAACGTCGGAAATATGATTGTCTATCGTGTCGGTTCTGAAGATGCAGAGTTTCTGGTGAAGCAGTTTGATCCGGTGTTTACTGCAAGTCAGATTATGAATATCGACAACTATAATGCATATGTGAAGCTCCTCACTCATGGAAAACCAACAAAGCCGTTTGATATTCAGGCTGCTCGACCAGGACCAGTCAGTGGTATTAATGTAAATGCGTTACAAGAACTTTCGTATCTCAAGTATGGAAGCTCACGTGCAGAGGTGGAGAGTGAAATACTTAAGAAGTATGAGAAGGTGGCACCTCCAGCATCTGCTGGTGAGTAAGAAGAATAAGGAATGATGAATAGCGAATAATGAGGGTGAAAAAATACAGCCAGACGAGTAAATCGTCTGGCTGTTGTTCATTCTGCTTCTGGCATGTAGCCATTCTCTGGGCGGTACTCACGTTCCCAGGACTGTGAGGGGACAGGTGCCTGAGTGACTGCACTCTTTGCTCGCTTCCCGTGGAGTGACTTGCCGACTCGGCGGAAAAGCTCTTTCCAGTCCTTGGCGGGAATGTCCTTGTAGGAACGGAGTACATTCCCAATCGCTTCGTGCATTTTGCCACGAGTGCGGTTCTTCTCGACGACTGCTTGGTTTGCAAGCTTGTCGATAAAGCTGTTTGTGTATCCCATTGTTACCTCAGAGAGAAGGAACAGAGAATTGCACAATCTATCCGGTTTATATAATAGCACTTTTAGGTATAAAAGTCAATATTGTCCGTAACTCAAAATACTCGATATAATTATTGAGGAACATCAATCAAACCAATTGGGGTGAACAATGCACAACATTACTCAGGGAGGAGAGCGGTTGCATGTGCTGTATGTATTTGGATTTCTGTGTGCGACGCTTGTCGCTTGCAGTACCCCAACTGCTGTAATGCTGGTATTTGATTTTGAATACCGAAGTGTTCCATTTTGGATCACGTCATTGTGGCAAGCTCTGCTCTACTGTGTGTTTGTGTACTGCACAGCCTGCTTTTGGTTTGATGAATGAAAGAAAACACCGCAACGAAGTTGCGGTGTATTTTCTTAAAAACTTTAAACTTAACAACGTCTCCACTACTTGCTTTATCCTAACAAAATCATGAGTACAAGATGTTTGTGAAGGACAAGCATCTTTAAAATAACTGTAATCGTATATCTATTGTAGTAGTGTTTCGATAACGTTTTTTACATCTGAACCGTCTGCTTTACCTTTAAGGTCGCGCATCCCGTTACTATTTTTAGAATACAGCAGTATTTTCTAATACAAAATACTTCAGCTGTATCAAAATAGTTGTACGGGACAAGTAGTGGTTATTGTAAGAGTGATTCCACAATTTTTTTCACTTCTGCACCGTCTGCACGGCTTTTCAACTCCTTCATCACAGTACCTACAAACATTCCCATCTTGGTTTTATCGATTGCACCCATCTCAGCGATTTTTGCTTTTACAAATATTTCGATTTCTTCGTGAGACATGAGCTGTGGTAAGTAAGCGCTCAGTATTCCCATCTCAGCAATCTCGCGTTCTGCAAGATCTGCACGACCACCCTTTGTAAATTGTTCAATAGAATCTTTTCTTTGCTTTACACCACGTCGGATAAGATCGAGTACTTCTTCGTCTGTAAGGTCTTCAGTAGGCTTTCGCTTTTTTGCTACGAGTTCGTTGGTAAACGCTGCGACGAGACTGCGGATCGTGGAAAGACGAAGCTCGTCTTTCGCAAGCATAGCTTTCTTTACTTCATCTTTGATTTGTTGTTGTAGCGTCATACAAATAGTATATATGTTTTTGTATTATCGAGAAACTTTTTGGCTCTAAAAATGTCTGTTATACTATGTTTTCATATGTCAGATTCCCCTCTATTTTATATTTTCGCTTTTGTTATTCTCGTGTTGAACGCGGCGATTGTGTGGCGCGTGTTTCGCGGTGAAAAGAAAGAAGATAAGACAAATGAATTTGTGTTACTCCAAAATCAGTTTAGTGATCTCACGCGAACGCTCGATTCTAAGCTCAATGAATCTCGTCGAGATATGCAAGATGCGGTGAAGGTACAGTTTTCTGAGTCCCAAAGACTCATCCGTGAAATCAACCAAGAAGTGAGTAAGAACCTCGTTGATGTTGCAAAAGAACAAACCAAGACAAATGAAGCGACGAAACAATTTGTAACCATCGCAGAGCAACTCGGGAATCTTGAGAAGGTGCTCAAGCATCAGAAACAAAGAGGGAACTTGGGTGAAGCATCGCTCGAGCTTATCCTCGGAAACATCCTCCCCCCTGATGGATATAAAATGCAGTATCAGTTTAAGGATAATGCGATTGTCGATGCGGTGATCATCACCAAGGAAGGAGTGATACCAGTCGATGCGAAGTTCTCGCTTGATAACTACCAGCGCGTAGTACATGCCATCGACGATACTCAGCGAGATATCGTAGAAAAAGAATTCCGAAATGATTTGAAAAAGCGTATTGATGAAACTGCAAAATATGTCCGACCAAACGAGGGGACTCTGCCATTTGCATTTATGTTTATCCCTGCAGAAGCTATTTACTACGACCTGCTCATCAATGAAGTGGGGCAGGTAAAAGTAAATACCAGAAACCTCATCGACTATGCATACAATGAAAAGAAAGTGGTGATCGTATCTCCGACGACGTTTTCTGCGTATCTCCAATCAGTGCTCTATGGATTCAAGGCTTTTCGTATCGAAGAAAGTGCAAAAGAAATCATGAAAAAAGCAGATGAGCTCGGTAGGCATATAAAAGCGCATGAAGATTTTATGGGTAAGCTCGGAAATTCGCTGTCTACTTCTGTAAATCACTACAACGCAGCATATAAAGAACTTGGGAAAGTTGATAAAGACATCACAAAGATTACTGGTGTGTCACCTGAGCTTGAGCCAATGGTGCTTGAGCGTCCTCATATAAAACTCGAAGATTAGATTTCCCTTGCGAGAGTGTAGAGCTTTGCTATTGTTAAAAAGGACTTGAACAAAGGAGGCTTAGTGAAGTACGACTATGACTGAAGGTGCAGTCGCGTTCCATGACTCACATGTCGTTTCACTTCAACCTGAGAGTCCAATGAAAGTCAAATGCAATGCTGGCACCAAACAGTGCGGCACAATCCGCGATTTTGCGCTTGGATGTGGTGGCGGCGGAAGTGACCTGAAAGGCGTGATCATCAGCATCTGAACCTCAATGAGCGGAGTGCACACAATGTGTATCCATCCGACAGTCGTTTCCTCTTTCGTCACACCCCTACGGAGACCTAACGGTCCCACCCCAAGGGGAGGTGATCGGTAATCTTCCGTTTCGAGGCTTCGGTCTCTTAGCGGATTCATGTCCCCCACATTGATATGTGGGGGACATTTTGCCATTATATGAGTTCATGGGTGATTATGAGGATAGGGTGTATACCACAAGGGTACTCCTTGTCTTCTAAAGTGGAGTACCACTAAGAAAACATAGTCGCTTGCAAAATATAGGGATTTCTATAGAATACAACCCGTTATGGCTACAACAGCAACTGCCGAAAAAACTACTAAGAAGAAAGCAGCTCCAAAAGCAAAAGCTGCTCCAAAAAAGACTGAAGTAAAATCAGGTGCTTTTGCGGTATTTATGACTGGCGGAAAGCAATACACTGTCTCTGTAGGGGATAAGGTAAAGATTGAAAAAATCATCGGTGAATACACTGAAGGTGATGTTATTAAATTCGACAAAGTTCTCCTCGTGGATGACGGAGTAAGTAGTACTACTATCGGCACTCCATTCATTGCAAAAGCAAGTATCGATACAAAGCTTGTAAAAATCGGCAGACACCCTAAAGTTACTGTTATCAAATACAAACAAAAGAGTCGCTACTTCAAGAAAAACGGACATCGACAACCATTCTTTGAAGTCGAAGTCACTGCAATCAACTAACTTTAAAAAAACATCTCCTTAATGGGGATGTTTTTTTAAATGAGAAGCGTATTATGTGGAAAGAATCCGTTCACTCTCACATCAGGAGAAATTTTGTCACGTACCGATGAGTTTTATGCCACAGTGGCGCCACGACCACAAGTATGGGAAAGTGTGTTTCATGTCGGTACTGCAGTTGTTTGGGGAATACGCCTTGCCCATGTTGTGTCATTGCCACCGTATCAGGTCCCCGAAGGGTGTGTACCTGTTATGTGTGATAACGAGTCTCGAGTCGTAAGATTGGTAGAGACGCAGAATCTACGTGTCCGTTTTCCTGAACAAGAAACAGGACCAATGCATAGCGAGAGCTCCGTGTTCCTTGATGTGAATCCATATTTCCGTGTATCTGACCAGATTGGTTAGTAAAGTGAAATAACTGCTCTTCTCCAACAATAGCGGAGTATACATGCGTCAAACAATGGAAGCTTACAGAAGTAAGTTTCATGAAGCGTACTTGGCCTTGGACTTGCGGTGGAGAATTTCTCTACTCTTGATTCTAGGAGTTTTCTGGTTTTGGTGGTGTTTTGTATGGACAGAGCATCTTCTGAAAAATGATGTAGTCCATGCTCGGTATCCGTTTTGGGTGGAACTGAGTGCTCTCTCGATCGGAGTTTTGTATGTAGTCGGGTTGACCTGCTCTATTATTTTGCAGATCATGGACGGATATATATTTGAAAAGAATTGAGTCATACGGTTTTCACCCCATATTCAAGCACAAACCCGCTTGTATATGGGGTTTTTGTTTATACAAAGAGCTGTCGAAAGATCTATCTCACACCAGTACAGTAGATATTATTAAATCGTTGTCATAATAAACTACAGAAATAAGAGCGTGCTTACTATGAAAATACAGTTTAATGTGTTATAGTCGCAAAGGGAGTCTCCCTCTTTTACATATATGCCACGAGCAAAGAAAAACATAATACCTATTACAATACAGACTGAGAGCACAGGCGCCACAAATAATCAGGAAGCAGTAATGAAAATAGAAAGAAAAAAGTCTACTCGAAAGAAAAAAGCATATCAAATCGTAGTGCCAGGTGTACATACAGAGATTGTTCATCCCGAGCCAGCTCATACTGATGATGTGTATAAAGAACTCAAAAAAGCGTCTGTATTTCCAAATGTAGAATCTGTACACAATGTGTCTCGGAGTTCACGTATGCCTCTTCTGGGAAAATATTTCCCAGTACTTGTTTTGGGTATATGTGTGATTTTGATCGGACTGGTATACATGAATAAATCGAAAGTATACGCACTTCTCGATACAATGTATCTCATACCTCGAAAAGAGACTTTTACTGAGCTGTATTTGAATGAATATCCAAAAATACCTGCACGGCTCCTTTTTGCGAAGCAAGTCTATCCGTTTACATTTACGATTCGTAATATTGAGGGTACACGAACGGCGTATCCATATGAGGTCTATTTTAAAAATGCGACTGGTACCGTACGTAATATAAGTAGGAGAACGGTCGTCTTAGAAGATGGAGAGACAGCTGTGGTTCGAGAAGTATTTACAGTCGTTGACCCAAAAGAAATAGGAACAATCGTAATCAACCTTATTGATTTAAAGCAAGAAGTCCACTTTTTCATTCCCACTAAGTACTAATTAACAACTAAATAGTTTTATATGAAGATTAACGATTCTAAAAAAGTAACCGTCCTCATTCCCTGTTATAACGAAGCACAAAATATCGCTGATGTGATTAAGGGTTTTTCTGCAAGCAAACTTGTAGAGCACGGATACGAAGTAGATATCATCGTTATCGACAATAATTCGAAAGATAATACTGCAGAGATCGCACGTTCTTTAGGTGTGACAGTTTTGCACGAACCAAAGAAAGGGAAAGGAAATGCGATGCGAACTGCTTTTTATAATATTCCAAAAGACACCGACTATGTACTCATGCTCGATGGTGACAATACGTATCTTCCCGCTGAAGCTAGTCGACTTATAGAAGTACTCGACTCCGGGTTTTGTAACATGGTGATCGGATCTCGACTTGGTGGAAGAGTAACAGATGGTTCGATGACTACGTTTAATAGAATGGGGAACTGGGTGTTCTCACACCTTGTACGGTATGTATATAGGGTAAATGTAACTGATGTACTTACTGGCTACTATGCGTGGACTCGTGAAGCAGTAGAGGAGATGCGACCACAACTACACTCTACGGGGTTTGCAATCGAAATGGAGATGATAACAAAGATGGCAAACATGGGATACGAAATATATTCTGTACCGATCAGCTATCACTCACGTGCTGACCATTCCAACCTGAACCCTATTAGTGATGGGTTTCGAATACTCGGAATGTTTTTGAAAAATCTTTTTTGGAGACCTCAGAAACAGATCATCGCCTTTGTAACAGATTCTGTTATGCCATACAGCAATGGAGGAAAAGAAAGAAGACTGTACGAAATCTCTAAGCGACTTGTACAAGCTGAGCGCGAGGTGCATATCTATACGATGAAGTATTGGAATGGACCAAATAGTATCGTGCACGAAGGTGTGCATTTTCATGCGATCTGTAAAAAGTACCCACTCTATGTAAATGAAAAACGCTCAATAAAAGCGGGAATCATGTTTGGGCTTTCTGTGTTTACACTGATGTTCAAACGGTTCGATATTCTCGATGTCGACCATATCCCTGTATTTCCGCTTTTGTCAGCTCGTATCATCACATGGATCCGAGGACAAAAACTCTACGCAACATGGCATGAAGTGTGGGGTAAAAAATATTGGTATGCATATATGAATGGATCACTTGGTCATGTCGGAGCAGCACTTGAGCGTATATCATTTAAACTTCCAGATGTAATTATTTCTAATTCAAATCATACTACCGAGCTTCTCACAGAGGCTGGATGCACTGCAACAACCAAGACGATATCACTCGGCGTTGATCTCGAAAGTATATTTAGTGTACCTGTGTCTATTGAACAGAGTGATATTATATTTGTAGGCAGATTGATCAGTCACAAAAATGTAGATCAGTTAGTGATGGCGGTAGATCAAGTACGAAAGCAATATCCACATATTGTGTGTAAGATTGTCGGTACTGGTCCTGAAGAAAATAACATTCGTGATTTGATTGGAAAATATAATCTGGAATCACATATTCATATGATTCGATCTGTTCCAAATAACGATGATCTATATGCACTCATGAAAGCGTCAAAAATGCTCGTACTTCCTTCTGAGCGTGAGGGATTTGGTTTGGTGGTTGTAGAAGCAAATGCTGCTGGAATACCAGTAATCACCACACATCATGCGCACAACGCAGCGAAAGATCTGATACTGGTAGGAGTAAATGGCCTTTTATCATCTCCATACGCAGATGATATAGCTCTTAAGATAATAGAAGTGCTCGAAGCTGAACATGAGATGGAGCCACATAGAGGTGTACAGAACCATGATTGGCAAGTGGTTGTGCAAAAATTGGAAAAAGCTTTTTCGTAATATGAATACATCGAATGTTCAAAAAAAGATATCGCATATTGTAATTGCGGCATCGTATTTTTTTCCGAAAATTGGGGGATTGGAAAACTATGCATACAACCTCGGAAAGACACTTGTGGAAAGTGGTGAATTTAGCGTGAGTGTGATTACGAGTAATTATTGTGGGAAAGGGTACAAGAAAGAACATGTAGGTGGCATGACGGTGCACCGTCTCCCGATTTGGTTTCGGATTTCAAATACACCCATTAACCCACTTTGGTTTTTTACTGTGCGTAGCGTATTGAAAAAGGAAAAACCAGATATTATCAATGTGCATTCTCCCGTACCATTTCTTCCAGATGTTGTTGCACACGCCACCCACAGTGTGCCTGTCGTAGTTACGTACCACTCAGGAAGTATGAAAAAGGGAGTGCCAATCCTCGATATGATCATCGGTGTGTATGAGAAGTTTTTCCTTACTGCACTCTTTGCACGTGCACGTGCAATCATCGCTATTTCGCAAGTGTTTGCTCAAACCACGTTTCCACAGTTTGTAGATAAGATGCATTTTATTCCCACAGGTGTTGATCTGAAGCGGTTTACACCATCTCCATTTCCTATTCAAAAAACTGTTACATTTATAGGACGTATAGAAATGTCTTCACAGTGGAAAGGAATCGAAGTATTACTACAAGCTTTTGTGATTGTTCTAGAAAAATGTCCTGGAACAAAACTTGAGCTCGTAGGAGGAGGTGATGCAGTCCTATACTATGAAAAGCGTGCTCACGAACTCGGTATTCTGCACGACATTGTATTTTCTGGACCACTTCTCAATGATGATTTGGTACAGGCGTACAAGCGTTCGAGTGTTGTCGTATTGCCTTCAACTTCTGATTCTGAAGCATTTAGTGTTGTGCTTGTAGAAGCGATGGCATCTGGTCGACCGATCATCGGTACGCGAATCGGAGGCACTCCACAAGTCATTGATGATGGAGAAAACGGACTGTTGGTCGAAGCAAAGAATGAGATGGAGTTGGCGAATGCAATCGTGCGAATATTACAAGACGATGCATTTGCGTATGCACTCGCGCAAAACGGATACGCACGATCACAAGGGTATTCGTGGGATACACAAGCAAAAAAATATGCGAATATATTTCAGACACTTTTAAATACTCAGCCAAAATGAAAATCACTTTTGTAGTGTCGGGCAGTATACGGAGCAACTTCAGTTACCGACCTTTGGTATTGGCGAAAGAGCTAAAAAAGCTTGGACATGATGTACGTATCATCGCGCCCATCGCAGATAAATACAATGATTTTGTACCAGAATATATTGCTGATATTGATGGTGTTACAATTGTTCAACCGTTTCAATTTAAAACGAAGAGCCTCATACTCAATTTGTTTCCATATATGGTGAGTGCAACAGTTGCACTCCTGCGACAGAAATCTGACCTAATATATATCTACAAACCGACTCCAGTATCTGTTATCGGACTTTTTGCAAAACTATTTTACTCTACACACATTGTTACTGACTTTGATGATCTTGGAAGTGAAGTGATGAGAATAGAAGGTCACCCTATCTATATACGAAAGCTCGTAGAGTGGTCTGAGAGATTTTCTGCTCGGTACGCAGACAGACTCGTAGTTGCTTCGACCTATCTCGATACACATTTCAAAAAAGTATATCCAAACAAGCCGATTCTCATCCTTCCCAATGGAGCTGAGGATTCTTGGTTTGGCGATGTAGTGGAGAGTGATGCAAAACACAGAATCGTGTTCTTGGGTTCAATAAACCGAAAGAATATTTTGGAGCCACTCTTTGATGCGCTCCCTGCTGTCATTGCACAGTATCCGGATGCACAAGTGCTCATCATGGGGGGCGGACAATTCTTGGACTATTTTAAAGAACTTACTAAAGAAAAAGGAATTGAGAAAGGTGTTACGTTTACTGGGTGGCTTAGTATCGAAGAAGCAATGAAGCAACTCAAGGCAGGTGATATCGGCTACAGCTATATGCCTGCGGGAATTACAAACGAAGCTGCGAGCAATATGAAAGTGCCACAATACATGGCACGCGGTGTCGTGCCGTTTGTAAGTGATGTTGGGGATCTTCCTAGAACAGTTGAAAACGGAAAATTTGGTTATATTGTTTCAAGTAGTGATACTAAGCTGTTTAAGAAGTCACTTCTCAATGCTTTTGAAGATAATGAGAGGAAACAAAAAAGTGACAATGCGCGTGAATATTCTGAGAAAACACTTGCATGGTCAAAACTCGCTACTACATTTCACGATTGGATAAACCATAAGCATACTCAAAAAAAAGTATATGTTGTTGCAACCTCTGTTCCTGGTAATACAGGAGGAAGAGATATTAGAAACTATAATTTGATAAAACAACTGAGTAGCAAGTCTGAATTTGATGTAACAGTATTTTGTATATCCCATTCACATTCTGGAAGTGACGAAAAATATTTTGAAATGAGTGGTGCAAAAAAATGGTTCATAAGTCCGGGAAATAGTAGTTCAATTTTAAGAATTATAAAATCCATACTCATTGAACGGGTCCCTCCATTTATGAGTAATTTCCGAGCAAATCGTATCAGTACGATTTTTAGACAAGAATGTGAAAAGTGTATGCCGGATGTTGTGCATGTCGAACAACTTCAGGGATATTATTGTATCCAAAAACACATACCGTGGTTAAAAAAGCATGGAGTAAAAATAGTGTTAGATTGTCATAACATAGAGTACCAAGCACTTGAAGATGTACTCCATTCATTCCCAATCTATAAACAAATCGCTGGAAAGTTTGTACTGAGTAATTTTAAACACATCGAGATTGAGGCAGCACGATTCGCAGATATTGTTTTAGCATGTTCACATCCTGATTTGAAATATTTTAAGGAAATTAACCCGTCGACGTATCTAGTTACAAACGGAGTCGACACAAGTGATTTTAAGGTTCATGGAGAAGGTCTGAATCACACTGTTATCTTTATGGGTGGAGTAGAATACCCACCAAATTCTGATGCAGTATTGCACTATATAGAGCATATTCACCATCTTGTTAAGTCTAAGATTCCACACTATAAGCTACTACTTGTGGGAACAAACGGTCCGTGGCTCGCGTCAAAAGGTATAACAGATGAATCGATCACACCATTAGGGTTTGTAGAAGATGTACGCACATACCTTGCTGAATCAACGGTTGGAATCTGTCCTGTACGGTTTGGTTCAGGTACACGAATAAAAATAATGACATATATGGCAGCGGGACTTCCTGTAGTTGCAATGAAAAAAGGTGCAGAGGGTGTGGAATATACACACGGAGAAAATATCGTTATCACCGACGACTCAGTCGAGTTTGCTGAATCAGTAGTGAGACTTATGACTGATACGGAATACAATACTCGCATGTCTAAACATGCAAAAGATTTTATTGTGAAAAATTATGACTGGGATGTGATTGGTAATACGCTTATTGATGCGTACAATAGAATATAATCCATGGAAAAAAGTAGTATACACATACCATATCTCCTTCGCCCTGCGTCTTTTCTGCTTATCGTCGGGCTCGTAATTGTAAATGTTACTGCTTTGTTTTCGTTTAATCCATACTATATTGGATCATTTTTTTCGTTTCTCTATCTCATTATTGCACCTGGATTCCTCCTTCTATCGCTTCTTGTAAGAAAGAAATTTCCACCGATGCTCGGGGTGGCATTTAGTGTTGCACTCAGTGTGTTCATTCTTATGGTGGTAGGACTTTTCCTTAATACTGCATTACCACGATTTGGAATATTTGATCCGCTTCAGATGCAGTATCTGATAATCGCATTTGATGTTGTGTTATATCTACTTCTCTTTTGTGATTTTATTAAGAATAGTGAATCTCCGTTTGAGTTCCACAGTTTCAATACAAGAAGTTGGATCATCACTGTTCTTGCAACACTCTGTCCGATACTTTCTGTCGCAGGTGCGATTTCACTGAATAATAATGGATCAAACGTATTCACAATGCTCGCATTGTTTTTTGCAGGGTTAACATTTGGACTTACAGTGTATTGGCGAGACAAATTAAGTCCAACGATTGCCCCTCTTTCTTTGTTTCTTATAGCCTTGTCATTTTTACTCATGAACTCACTTCGTGGCTGGTATATTACAGGTCATGACATATTACTTGAGTATCATGTGTTTGAACTTACGCGAATGAATGAAATATGGAAAATGTCACACTATCAAGATGCATATAATGCATGTCTGAGTCTCACAATTCTTCCTACGTTTATACAAAAATTAATTCATGTTGAACCGGCATACATATTTAAATTTTTCACGCAGTTTTTAGGAGCTCTTCCTGCTATTGTGATTTACTACCTTGTAAAAAGCTACTCATCTGAAAAACTGGCATACCTCGCTGGGTTTCTCTATATATCATTTCCGACTTTTATGGTTGATATGGCGTTTCTGAATAGGCAGGGAATTGCTTTCCTGTTTTTTAGTGCACTTATCTTTACACTGTTCCATCCTGAATACTTTAATAAACATATTCGTATACTCGTGCTACTTCTCTTAGGTACAGGTATGGTAATTTCTCACTATTCAACATCATATATTGCCGTACCCGTCCTTCTATGTTCGTATATCATCAATCGACTACTTCGGTGGGTCGTGAGAAGTAAGCGTCCAAAATTCTTTGTAACAATTATGGATAAACTGGGTAATAAGGATATGTATGAGAAACCAATTCTCCTCACATTACCATTTGTACTTGGTCTTCTCTGTATCATGTTTGTGTGGTCAACAACTATAACAAAAACATCAAATAATCTTGCGCATGCTATAGACCAGATTATTCTAACTATTAAGAATCCATTTAGTTTGGATAGCTATTCCGGTCCTGCAAAGTACAGCCTAGTTCAATCTAAAGAAAGTCAGACTACAGAGCTATTCGATACATTTTTTGAGAATGGAATATATGAGACAAAGTTATTTAAGGACCAATCTGAATTTTTCCCGAAGGATATTACAGATGCATATAGCACATATCCTGTTCCTGAATACTTAAAGCCAGTTACTTCATTTGGTTCTAAGTTAGAAAATATTTTTAATATAAATTTAATAGAAATATATCCATCAATAAAACAATTGTATGCAAAACTTGTTCAATTGTTTCTCATTATCGGTCTCACAGGATTAATGGTTGGATATGGATTTAAAAAATATCTATCACAGCAAGTTCCTGTTGAATATTTAGCAGTCTCAATTTCTGGGATATTGGTTATGGTTGCACAAACAGTACTTCCTGCAAGTGCGATAAATTATGGGTTATTGCGACTTTTTCAGCAAAACCTCACGTATTTGCTGTTACCAATTATATTGGGATTATTTATCATAGTTTCGTTTATTTCAAAACGCAGCAAAATACACACTACGTTCGTCACAGCCTTCCTCCTTTTCTTTTTTGTAATGCTTTCTGGGTTATTCCCACAGTTTACTGGAGGCAGTAGACCGTTGTTATCTCTCAATAATAACGGTTTGTATTACGATTCGTACTATACTCATGCTCAGGAGGTTTCTGCGATGAACTGGACAACTCGCTACGCAAACCCTACTATTCCTATTCAAGCTGCTCATTTTTCTGATATTAAGATGGTTGCCTATGGCAGGATTCAACCACGTATTGATTTGCTCCCACAAACAACCCGTAAGAATTCGTATGTATATCTAAACTATACGAATGTAGACACAAATCACGTAATCGAGATTGTGAATGGAGATGTGCTCTATTACTACTTCCCAGTTGAATTTTTAGTCGATAATAAAAACTTAGTGTATAACAATGGCGGTTCCGAACTCTACAGATAACATGAATATAATAGTTTCTCACTCATACTCAAAAGAAAATAAAGGAGATGCTGCATTACTCAGTGTACTTCTTTCTGATATTAAAAGAGGTTTTGAAAACCCACATATAACAGTCCTTACTCTAGAAAAAACTATTCCCGGAGAAACTTTTGAGGGTGTTTCTATCAGGCCTTCGTTTATGTATTATGCGAGAGATTATTTTGAACATAAGTACTTAAAGATTTTGTACGCTCCACTTATTACTGTTTCTACAATCGTATGGGCATGTGTGTACAGAATTACAAAATGGAGTATTCCTCTTCCACGACACATACGTGAAGTGACTGACCTGTACGCACATACTGATTTGATAATTCCAGTGGGTGGTGGGTATATACTTTCCGGAAAAGGTTTTGTAAACACTGTTAGACTTTTCTTTGTACTGCATCCATTTATCGTCTCACTCATTATCGGTAAGCCAACGGTACTCTATACACAATCAATAGGACCGTTCGACAATCCTTTACAGGAGTATTTTGCTAAATCTGTCTTAAGAAGACTGAATGGAATAATTGTAAGAGAAAATATATCCATGTCACTGATGAAGAAGTGGGGGATAACAAAGAAAGTGACGCAGTCAGTTGATAGTGGATTTTTATTTGATAGTAGTATCAAAAAAGAGATTCGAAATGATTTGCATGTTTCCAACAATCAAATGCTCATCGGTATTACTGTTCGAAGTCTATTTCATGACCAAAGACAATTGCGATATGAGAAGGCAGTGGCAGGATTTGCGGACTATGCTATTGAAAAATATGGAGCAAAAATAGTGTTTATACCGCAAGTTACAAATGATTTACACCTCGATGATGATAGAGATAGTAGTCAGCGAGTTCATGATTATATGAAACAAAAAGACGGAGCAACTGTAGTAACTGAGAGGTATGATCACCAAACCATCAAAGCCTTGTATTCGAGTCTCAATTTCATTGTGGGTACTCGATTCCATTCAGTGATCTTTGCATTATCATCATATGTGCCCGCAATAGCCATTGGATATGGATACAAGACACAGGGTATAATGAATGACCTTGAATTGGACGACTGGGTGCTCGATATCCTCACCGTTGAGACAAATCAACTCATCGAACTGTTTGATAGGCTGGTTCCCAACGAACAGGAGTATATAAATCATTTAAAAGCAGTATTGCCGCCATATAAAGAGAAGGCAAAAGAATCGATTTACTTCGTTAAAAAAATATTTGAACAATCTATGAAACACATACCGAAAAAAAATAGTTTTTCAAAAGGAAATATCAGAGTATCGATTCTTGTAGTGAGTCTCACCATTATTATTTATTTCGTACTTACAGCATGGATAAAAATTGAACCTAAATCAAATACCTATCAATCAAGTATAAATACTGTTGCCACTACCACAAAACCTGTAAGCACTTCGACTGCTGGATTAGGTATAGTTAGCCCACCACAAGATACTCAGCTTTTACCGCCACCAGGGGTAGTAATTCCGAGTCCAGTAAGTCCAAAAGAAATTGGACATGGTATCGGTATTGCAAATGGTAGTAGTCTCTCAAAACTTTCTCCAGAAGAACTTAAATCACAATTAGATTTGATGGTTGACCTTGGTATTGAATGGGTGAGATTTGATATTGAATGGGGTCTCGTACAGTATAACTCTCCAGATAAGTCTGACTGGAAACGGTATGACGCTCTCGTAACAGAAATTGTAAAACATGATCTTAAGGCTGTTGGAATTATCATATTTACTCCTGAATGGGCGCGAACACCAGGGTGCACTGGGGGAGCAAAATGCCCACCACGAGACCCAGCACAGTTTGCGAAGTTTGCGGCACAAGTCGCAGAGCGATACAAAAAAGACGGATTGCATTACTGGGAAATATGGAATGAACAAAATAACTTCAACTTCTGGGCAACAAAGTCTGACTGCGTTGCATTTGCAGAACTACTGAAGAAAACATACCCAGCTATTAAACAAGTAAACCCAAATGCAGTGGTCATCACGGGAGGACTCGCACCAGGAAGTACAAATGATGTGAATTTCTCACCAGTGGACTTCACAAACTGTATATACAAGAATGGTGCACAACCGTACTTCGATGCGTTTGGATTTCATCCGTATAGTTATCCACAAACTCCAGCACAAGTGACTGGTGGTGCATGGGCACAAATGTACAAGACGACGACAAATCTTCGAAATATTATGATTGCTAACGGTGACCAAGATAAGAAAATATGGATTACAGAATATGGAGCACCTACAAACGGACCAGATCCAAAATGGTTTGTCAGTGAAGCAAACCAAGTAAAAATGGTAACCGAAGCTATGAATATGTATAAAACATTTCCATGGGTCGGACCATTCTTCTGGTACACACTCAAAGACAGTGGAACAAAACCTGATACGAATGAAAACTTTTTTGGACTCGTACGAAATGATGGAACACTCAAGCCTGCGTACACAACACTCAAAAACTTCATCGCGAATGGACTATAACCGACACCCAATAATAAATGCATAATCATGAGCTCTTTACTGTAAAACGCATACGTAACGAAATATATGCATGGATATTTATATCCATAGTGTTGAGCTTTATTTCGCATGTTTCAAGTTGGATTTTGGTGCCCGTTGTTCTCGGAGGTGTGATTGTAATAATCGGATTGCTTCTATCCTCACTCCTAAATATAAAAACAGAAACGGTAACTGAATACGGTATGTATTCATTTGGACTTGGACTCGCATACATGCTTCTAGGAGGACTTGTGATCAACACCGTATTGCCGTTTGTAGGAATCAATCAACCACTCGCGAAAGTGCCACTGCTCGTATTCTTTTTTGGTTCAATAATTGCATTACTTCAGTATGCAATGTCACAAAATACTGTATTTGAAATCGAAACATATCCAGTTCTATCACACACGAAGGACATCGTATTTGGTTTGGTTCCTGTTCTGTTTGTCTTGATGAGCGTTATCGGCTCTACAGTCCTCAATAATGGCGGTACTGGGCTTGTTCCCGCTCTGATGCTCGTAGGTGTGGTGGTGTATGTGTTGTCCCTTTTTACGTGGGGGAAAGACGTAGAAGAGTGGGTATATGTGAGCGCTCTTTATTGCATCAGTCTATCACTCTTACTCATGTATTCTCTACGGAGTTTTCATATCTTGGGGTGGGATATACATCAGGAGTATCAGGTGTTTCAAACAACACTTCAAAATTTGCGCTGGAGCATGTCTGCATTTCCTAGTCTTGATTACAACGCATGTCTCAGTATCACAATACTTCCGACAATTTTTGCAGTGCTCACAAAGGTTTCCAGTGAGTATGTGTTCAAGATTATATTTCAATTTGTGTTTGCGATACTTCCAGTTATTACATATCTGATCTCACGCAATTATATTTCCAAAAGCCTTTCATTTCTCGCATCTTTTTTACTGCTTTCACAAACCTGGTTTTACGAACAAATGCCAGCTCTGATACGACAAGAGGTTGCGTTTATATTCTATTCACTTTTGTTACTAGTTCTCCTCAATAAAAAGCAATCAAAACTAACAAACAGTATTTTGTTCTATGTATTTACTTCGTCACTTGTTTTATCTCACTACTCGACTGCATATATATGGATAACATTATTTGTAGGTGGCTTTTTCCTCACCATTATTTTTCGATATTTTGATTCACGCTTAAAAGATCAAAAAATGCAATTTGCGCCTACACTCTTGATTGTCTCAGTGTTGCTCGTATTTGTGTGGCAGGTGTCAATCACACAAACAGGGACAGCCATAAAAAATTTGTCAAAAAAAGAATCAACGACAATATTCTCTACTTCAACTTCTGAGATTGCAACTGAAGTAAGTAATGCAAATGTAAGTAAGGGTACAATTTCACCTGTTCAACAAGTAATTAGTAAAATGTTGTTTATTTCTGTAAGTAAAAATAATCAAAATAATTTAAATATTGCAGAACAGAAAGCTGCGAAAGAAAGAAAAAAAGGTCCTGGATTTTATTTTGATACAAAGGAATCTGATGCTGTATATATTCAAGATAATACAAATATTCTTGTTACGGATGTACCAGAATTTGTTGCTATTTTTATTACATTTATTTCTCGTGCAATTAAGATTCTTGTAATAAATATACTTCCCATAATTGGAATGATTGGTATTCTATTTTTTCTTAGAAAAGACGGAAAAATTAAAAACTACAATATTCTTTTTATAAATATTGGAGCATATGCGCTTCTGATCATGATGTTGTTTATGCCTGTACTCCAACAGTATTACAATTTCTCGAGACTCTATTTGCAAATGTATATAACACTATGCATCTTTGCAATTATCGGCGGAGGAGTTGTATTGAAAAAATATACACAAGACGCTACTTTGTACCTCATGGTAATTGTGATTCTTGCATTTGGAACTTTCAGTGGCTTGAGTGAATATTTTTTTGGAGGACAAACTCGACTTACACTTCACCAAACACCAAGCACGCTTGATACATTCTATGTCTACGATTCTGAAGTTGCGTCTGCACGCTGGCTCTCGCTACAAGATAAAAGAGGAGTACCAATTCAGGCTGATGTTCTCGCCAACCTAAGGTTACAATCCTACAGTAATGCGAAAATTGATAACCTCAATATTTTTCCAAGAACAATTTTGCTCCCAAGTTATGTGTATCTTTCGAGTAAAAATACAAAAGAGGGAATGGCGTATTATCAATTTTCAAATGAATTGATTACATACAAATATCCAATTGAATTTCTTGAGAACAATAAAAGTTTAGTATATAACAACGGAAATTCTAAAGTATTTAAATAGTTTTTTGACTGTACGTATTTTTGCTTCTCAGTATATAAATACTAAAGAAAGAGATAATACTAGCAACAAGATTTCCAATTGCCCATGCGATAGCAACCCAAGAAAGACCTTTATCTACCCACATATAGGTAAGAATACAGATTGTAGATGCGTAAGCAATATTTGTGATGATAAGTGCACGCATGTGGTGGTTAATGCGCAGTAACACTGTCCCAAGGTTGTAGCCTGCGACTACTGGAGCAGCTATTGCGAGGATAATAATCACATTTCCTCCACCCGTACTATATGATTTACCAAAAAAATGGAGAACTGACGGACCGAATACTGCGAGGATAATACCTGCTGGAACCATGAGTGATATGAGAATCGTAACTGAGCGCTTTAACAAATCTTTAAGCTCATTGCCGTCGTACGATCCTTCTGCAAACAATGACTGGCAGACTGACCCTGAAATGGTGTACAAGAGGTTGATAATCATGAAGGCAAGAAAGTAATATCCAGCCGCACTTGCTCCAAGGTGATTAATAATGATAATAGGAAGCACGTATGTCGGTAGTAAGTTAACGAGATTTGCAATGTAGTTTGTGAAGGAGTAGTTGAAAAACTTTTTGAGCACATTTTTATTTATTGTGAGGTGGGGTCTGTAATTGAATTTCTTCACTAAGAAAAATAAACCCACCATCATTCCTACAGAACTTGCGAGTCCTGATGAAGCAAACACACCATAGGCGCCAAATCCTACAAGGAGTGCAGGAAGAATGAGTTTTGAAATACTTACTACAAAACCGTTTGTAATTAAACTGTATTGGGTAGAGCGGTAGGCAACGAAAATGCTATCTATAAGTGAGTTCGCTGTAGCAAGGACCACAAGAACAATAAATAGAAGTGAGTATCCAATGTTTGCATGAATGATATCGAGACTGGGTGTGATGTAGGGAATAAGGATTGTGTAGAAAAGGGCAATTACAGAGGCAGTCGCGATCACCACAATAGACCCTGAGTTTATGTCTTCGTTTCTTGTGGTTGAGTTTGGAAGAAAGCGTACGAAGGTTGAATTAAATCCTAGTAGACTAATGAGTGAAATAAGACTCATGGCTGAAATGAGGGTGGTACCTAGACCGATTTGCTCTGGAGTAAACAATCGAGTGCAGATCATCCAAAAGACAAAACCAAAGAGTCCCATCACTACCGTGGTCGACATAAGGTATATTGAGTTACGGAAAAGATTGTCGGTAAGGAAATGATTCCAAAGACGTTTAAGGGTTTGTGTCATAGCGGTTTATAAAACACTTTTATTATGCAATAGTCAATTATAGTGAAATTAAAGATTTATTGTACAAAATTGCATCAATTTCGATAAGCCTCGGAAAATGACCCGCATTGTTTGGTACAAAAGCACTCAGTTCAAATCCTTGAGAAATGTAGTAATCAATGGTTGTCCTGTAATCTGTACTATTTTCGTACAATCTCTTTATAGATAGTTCACTTTGAATACCCATAAAATGTTTAAGACTTCGAATACCCATAAAATGTTTAAGACTTCGAATACCCCCTTCTGCAACTTTAATGTCATTCCCTTGTGTGTCCATTTTAAGAAACGGTTTAGAAAAATTGATTTCTTTTAGGTACAACTCATACACATCATCAAGTGTTTTAGTTCTCATATGAATTTTTTTTACTACTGAATTTTGGTCCTTAAAAAGATTAATCTCACTGTGTGAAGGGTCATGTAATGAGCTGAATTGTGATCCATGCATCACATTGAATGTGACTTTATGTGAAACTGAATCGAGAGCAGTTTCTACAATAATCCATTTTGAATCTTTTTCTGCTACTTTGCGCAATTTTGTAACAAGCTCAGGAATTGGTTCAAAAGAAATAATATGCCCACTATACCCAAACTTCCGTAGCATCAAAGCATATTGACCTTTATTTGCACCAACATCAAAAACACAATCTATATCGTAGGTTGTTAAGAACTTTTTCAGATGTATTTTCTCAAAGAGTAGTGATACTTGTGATGCTCTTACTATTTTAAAATGTAAAAGTTCTCGACATCTTAATAGATATTTTTTAATATTCATTGTATATAGACAATATGTATATTTAACAGTGTAGCATTGTATAGAGACATTATGTGTACTCCCTTTGATGACTCTGGTATAGTTGTGCATATAAAACCCATGGGCACAGGAGGGGTCTTTTTAGGCGTTTAGGAGAGGATATTGGGGAAGAATAAGAAATGATGAAAGCTTTACCCCTATTCGCGCGAATAGGCGAATAACAAACTATGAAAGACGAAAAAGGCAAAAAACTAAACACTGAGAAATCGCAACTCATCGTACGAGGAGCACGGACCCACAACCTTAAGAATATTACGGTTGAGATGCCTCGCAATAAAATGGTGGTATTTACTGGTCTCTCTGGGTCTGGAAAGTCTTCACTTGCTTTTGATACGATTTTTGCAGAAGGGCAGAGACGATATGTCGAGTCACTGTCTTCCTATGCACGACAATTCCTCCGACAAATGCAGAAACCGGATGTAGACGAAATCGAAGGGCTTTCGCCGGCTATCTCTATCGACCAGAAATCTCGCTCAAACAATCCACGTTCGACTGTGGCAACTATCACTGAGATATATGACTATCTCCGTATCTTGTATGCGCGTATTGGACACCCGCACTGCTTGGTTTGTGGCGAAGAAATCAAGAGACTCTCAAATGAAGAAATCAAGAACTTTGTGCTTGATAAAATCGCTGAAAAAACTGCAGAGCTCAAAAAGGAAAAGCGATCAATCGACTTCCCATATTATGCAGAAATATTTGCTCCTATGGTCCGTGGAAGAAAGGGGGAATATTACCAGCTCCTCTACGACCTCCTCGGGAAAGGATATACAGAAGTAATGATTGATAAGACACGGAAGAAACTTCGCGATCAGATCATACTCTCGAAAACAAAGCGCCACGACATCGATGTACTTGTCGATCAGATCAATATATTCGACTTTGAAGAAAGTCAGAACAATGCACTCGAGCGACTGTCCGAATCTCTCGAAAAAGCGCTGGAAGAATCTGAAGGGGTGGTGCGTATCGTCTTTAGAGATATGCGAACGACTTTTAGTAAAAACTCGGACGCACAAGTGAAAACAGACAAAAAGGCACCAGTGAGTACTGAGTCTGCTGGAGAAAATGAAAATGAATTCCTCATGTCATCGAAACTCTCGTGTCCAAATGACGGATACTCGTATCCTGAAGTGGAGCCACGACTGTTTTCATTTAACTCACCATACGGTGCGTGTCCAGAATGTAATGGACTTGGTACTCGGCACTTCTTCGGTGACGAAGTCTGTCCAAAGTGTAAGGGTGCACGACTTCGTGAAGAAGCACTGCACGTGCTCATCGGCGGAAAGAATATCGTAGAGCTCACCGCGCAGTCTATCAAAGATGCAGATGAGTACTTTAAGAAACTCAAACTCACACCACGGGAGAAGAGTATTTCAAAAGTGATACTCAAGGAAATCGAATCTCGTATACAGTTTATGATCAATGTGGGTATCGAGTACTTGTCCCTCAATCGTCGTGCTCATACGCTCTCTGGAGGAGAGGCACAGCGTATACGCCTCGCATCACAGCTCGGAAGTGGGCTTGTAGGGGCACTCTACGTACTGGATGAACCGACTATCGGACTGCACTCACGTGACAATGACAGGCTCATCAAGACACTTCTGAACCTCAGAGACCTTGGAAATACGATACTCGTCGTGGAGCATGATGAAGATACGATATTTGCATCTGATTATCTTATCGATATCGGACCTGGTGCGGGAGTGCACGGTGGGAAAGTGGTCGTCGCTGACTATCTTGAAGACCTACTGCTTGCAAAGAAAAATGATTCTGCATCACGCACACTCGCGTACTTGCGTGGCGAAGATATGGTACCTGTACCTGAGCGCAGAAAAACTGCAGAGAAAGGGACAATCATGATCCGTGGAGGAAATATATTTAATATTAAAAATCTGAATGTCGATATTCCGCTTGGAAAACTTATCTCTGTAACAGGAGTATCGGGATCTGGAAAGTCATCTTTTGTGTATGAGATTTTGCACAAGAACTTACAAGCGCGATTTGATAAACGATACCGGTCTGCTGCGGTGTACAACTGTGCGAGTTTTTCTGGAACAGAGTATCTCGGACGGTCTATCCTCATCGATCAATCTCCTATCGGACGGACCCCACGATCAAACCCTGCAACGTACACAGGTGCATGGACATTTATCCGCGAGATGTTTGCTGAGAGTTCTGAAGCGCGTGCACGAGGATGGAAGGCGAATCGTTTCTCTTTCAATGTGAAAGGTGGACGCTGTGAGACCTGTCAGGGGAATGGAGAAATAGAAGTAGAAATGCACTTCCTGCCGACTGTCTATGTACCGTGTGATGTCTGTAATGGAAAGCGATTCATGAAAGAAACGCTCGAGGTTAAGTATAAAAAGAAAAGTATTTATGATGTGCTCGAAATGACTGTGGAAGAAGCGCTCGATTTCTTCATCGATATCCCTGCGATTTATGATCGCCTCAAAACCATGAATGAAGTAGGGCTTGGATATTTGAAACTCGGACAGTCTGCAACTACACTTTCTGGTGGTGAAGCACAGCGTGTAAAGATTTCTTCTGAGCTCTATAGGCCGCACTTACAGAAAACGATTTACCTACTCGATGAACCGACTATCGGACTGCATTATGACGATGTGCGAAAACTGATCGAGATTTTGCAGAAGCTGGTGGATAAAGGAAATACGGTGGTGGTGATTGAACACAGTATGGACATCATCAAGAGTTCTGATTATGTCATCGATGTGGGACCTGAAGGAGGAAGTGGGGGAGGAAAGATCGTCGCGAAAGGAACTCCTGAAGAAGTTGCCAATACTGAGACTCATACTGCAAAATATTTGTATAAAGCGTTGAGGCAGAAATTGAAGAAGTAGTTGGGAGTTGGGAGTTGGGAGTTGGGA
>Ga0163144_10004434_pt1 | contig 31603 bp, 30 predicted proteins | sample OliLak19BULKMAT1_FD_123175 | JGI IMG/M metagenome (GOLD analysis project Ga0163144, IMG submission 123175) | Freshwater microbial mat bacterial communities from Lake Vanda, McMurdo Dry Valleys, Antarctica - Oligotrophic Lake LV.19.BULKMAT1 | ecosystem: Environmental > Aquatic > Freshwater >... | reverse complement strand
GCCCGAGCACTACGACTTCGAGCGCTACGACGATCGCGAGCGCTGGATGTCCTACTGGCACCAGCTGCGCGTCGTCCTCGCGCGGAAGCCGAGGTCCGTGCTCGAGATCGGGCCGGGCTCGGGCGTGTTCAGCGGCTACCTGTCCAACGTCGGCGTCGACGTCAAGACGATGGACATCGACGCGACCCGCAAGCCCGACTACATCGCGGATCTCACGCGGCTCGACGAGACGCTGCCGCCCGGCGTGTCGTTCGACGCGGTGTGCGCGTTCCAGGTGCTCGAGCACCTGCCGTTCGACCAGTTCGAGAACTGCCTGCGCGGGCTGCACGCGCGCTCGAACCGCGACGTGTTCATCTCGCTGCCGCTGCGCGGGTGGCGGGTGCGGTTCGGCTTCTGGTGGGGCGAGGGGTTCTACTCGCTCGGCCACAAGTTCCGCCTGCCGTGGACGCTCAAGCGCTGCCCCGAGCACTACTGGGAGCTCGGCAAGGGCTGGCCGCCGCGCAAGATCACCAAGGTCCTCGCGAAGTACTTCACGATCCGCTCGAAGGGCCAGATCCTCGAGAACCCGTACCACTACCTGTGGTGCCTCGAGAAGCGCCCGGCGCTCGCCCCATGAGCGTCGTGTTCCTCGACGACCGCCCGGGCGCGCGGATGATCGTCGGCGGGCTGACCGTGCTCGAGCGGCGGATCCGCGAGGTCGCAAAGGCGGGCGCGACCCGCGTGATCGCGGTCGGCGAGCCTGTGGCGATGCGGCCGATGCCCGTGCCGGTCGAGTACGTGCCCGCGGGGACGCCGCCGCCCGACGGCGCCGACGTCCAGCCGAGCGACGAGATCGCGGGCGTCCGCGTCATCGACGACGCGACCCGCCACCAGGCCGAGTGGGCGCTGCTGCGGCGGATGAACAAGTCGCACGAGGGCCCGGTCGACGCGCTGATCAACTGGCGGTTCTCGATGCGGATCACGCGCCAGCTCGCGAAGACGCGGTTCACGCCCAACCACGTCACGATCGTCGCGATCCTGATCGGCCTGTGCGCGAGCTGGATGGCGACGCGCGGCGGCTACGGCTTCCTCGCGATCGCGGGCGTCCTGCTCCAGCTCAACTGCATCCTCGACTCGTGCGACGGCGAGCTCGCGCGGCTGCGGTTCCAGTACTCGAAGTTCGGCCAGTGGCTCGACAACGTCGCCGACGATCTCGTCGACAACCTGTTCCTGATCGCGGTCGGCATCGGCCTCGGCGGGATCTGGCCGTGGCTCGGCCTCGGCGCCGCGTGCGGCCGCTGGTTCGTCGTCCTGTACACGTACTTGGACGTCTATCGCCGCACCGGCACCGGGGACGTGTTCGCGTTTCGCTGGTTCTTCGAGCGCGGCGTGGCGTCCGCCGACGCGGTCTACGATCCGAAGAAGCTGTCGACGTGGCTGCGCTCGTTCGGCCGCCGCGACACGTTCGTGTTCGTGTGGTTCCTGGCGTGCGTCGCGGGCTTCCCGTACTGGGTGATCGGCCACGGCCTGCTGATCGCTGCGGTCCAGGTCGCGCTGTTCTTCCTGCACGTGACGGTCTACCGGGAGAAGTCGTGACCGACGCGCACTGGCTCGGCGCGAAAGCCGCGTTGATGCCGATCGCCGAGGTCGAGGCGCTGCGCCAGACGCGCGTGGTGCGGATGCGCGACGGCGTGGGGATCGCGATCGACGTGTTCGTGCCGCGCGCCACCGCGCCGGTCGCGACGATCATCCGGCAGACCCGCTACGCGCGGTCGCTGGTGCCGCGCGGCGCGCTCGGTCGCCTCGCGGTCAGCACGATCGATCACAACCTGCGGATGCGCCGCGCGTTCCTCGCCGCGGGGTTCGCGTGGGTCGACGTCGACGTGCGTGGCTCCGGAGCCTCCGGCGGCACGCAGCCGTTCCCGTGGCACCCCGGCGAGGTGCGCGACGGCGGCGAGCTCGTCGACTGGATCGTCGGGCAGCCGTGGTCGAGCGGCAAGGTCGGCTCGCTCGGGGTCTCGTACGACGGCACCTGCGCCGAGATGCTGCTGGTGAACCGCCACCCCGCGGTGCGGGCCGTCGCGCCGCTGTTCGCGCTGTTCGACGCGTACACCGACATCGCGTTCCCCGGCGGCGTCCACCTCACGTTCTTCACCGAGCACTGGGGCAAGTTCAACGCGATGCTCGACCGCAACGCGACGCACGAGGCGTTCGCGCAGGCGATCACGATGATGGCCGAGGCGAGGTGGCGCGCAAAGTTCCCGCAGCGCGCGATCGCGGCGGTGCTCGGGCGGCTGCAGCGCGGCGTCCGGCCCGTCGACGGCGAGCCGCTCGACGCGGCGGTCGCGGCCCACGCCGCGAACTACGACGTCCACGCCGGCGCGACGAAGATCACCCACCGCGACGATCGCGGGCTGATCGCGACCCACCTCGACGACACGATCGACAGCTTCAGCCCGCGCGCGTTCGCCGGCGACACGGCCGCGTCGGGCGCGGCGGTCTACAGCTACTCGGGCTGGCGCGATGGAGCGTACGCGGGCGCCGCGATCGCTCGGCACCGCACGCTCGGCGGCAGCCTCACGATCGGCCCGTGGAGCCACGGCGGGCGGCTGCAGCTCGCGCCGTTCGCGCCCGGCGCGACCACCGCGTTCGACCACGCCGCCGAGCTGGTCGGGTTCTTCGCGCACCACCTGCAGGGCCGGCCGATCGCCGGCGACGGCAAGCCGGTGCACTACTTCACGATGGGCGAGCGGCGGTGGAAGTCGGCGGACACCTGGCCGCCGCCGGGCACGACGACGCGCACGCTCTACCTCGGCCCGCGCAGCCTCGTCGACGCCGCGCCCACGACCGACGCGCGCGATCGTCACCGCGTCGATCCCACCGCGGGCACCGGCGCGCGGTCGCGGTGGCGCTGCATGATCGCGCCGGTGCCGCCGGACTACCCCGATCGCGCGGCGCGCGACGCCAAGCTCCTCTGCTACGACTCCGCGCCGCTGCCCGCGCCGCTCGAGGTCACCGGCACGCCGGCGGTGACGCTGCACGTCGCGTGGCTCGACGCCGACGACGGCGCGATCTTCGCGCACCTCGAGGACGTCGCGCCCGACGGCGCGGTCGCGCACGTCACCGAGGGCAACCTGCGCGCGCTCCACCGCGCCGCGGCGCGCACGTTCCGCCGCGCCGACGCCGCGCGCGTCGTGCCCGGCGAGGTCGTCGAGCTCGCGTTCGACCTGCTGCCGGTGTCGTACCGGTTCGCGGCCGGCCACCGGATCCGGCTGGCGCTCGCCGGCGCCGACGCCGACTCGTTCGCGCCCGTGTCCGCCGGCACGATCGAGGTCCAACGCACGCGGACCCACGCGTCGCGGGTCGATCTGCCGGTCATGCCGATCACCCCGCCAGGGCGATGAGCGCGGCGCGGACCTCGGCCTCGGCGGCGAGCGCGGTCCGGGTCGTGTCCGTGGGCGCGATCGTCGGGCGGTGCGCGGCGGCGCCGTCGCGGAGCCGGCGGACCCACCAGCGGCCGACCCAGTAGACCCACAGGAACGGCAGCGCGAGGGTGAAGCCGACGCCGGCGAGCACCTTGCCGGCGGGCGTGCGGCCGCGCGCGTCGTCGAGCAGCCAGTCGTAGACCTGGAACGCGAGGAACCCGACGTACAGCGGATACAGCAGCGCGAACCGAACGGGGAAGTAGTGCGCGACGATGTTGTGGAAGAACGTGAACAGCTTGGCGCCGTAGCCCGCGGGCGACAGCGCGCGCTTGTCCATGCCGCCGGCGACGCCGAGCCGCCGGATCATCGTCGGCACCGGATCGAACACCATGTGCTCGCCGGGCCGCCGGCCGGCGTGGACGCGGTAGCACAGCGACGGCTCGTCCTCGATCGGCGTGCACTCGTCCCACAGGCCGAACTCGTCGAGCGTGCGGCGCCGCCACGACGCGTTGCCGCCCATCGCGCTCGACACCTTCGCGCGGACGTCGACGCGCGCGTAGACGTGCTGCCACCGCAGCAAGTTGAACGTGAGCACGCGGCTCCGCGCCTTGGCCATGTTGCCGTACGGCGGCTCGCTCGCGCCCTCGAGGAGGAACCGGCCGGTGACGGCGAGGCACTGCGGGTCGTCGAAGTTGCGCTCGTGATCGCTCAGCCAGGTGTCGCGCTCGGGCAGATCGTCGTCGTCGATGAACACGAGCAGCTCGCCGCGCGACGCGCGCACGCCCTCGTTGCGCGCGCGCGGTCCGCCGAGCGGCGGGTAGCGCAGCACGCGGATCCGCGGATCGTCGCGCAGGATCGCGCCGAGCTCCGCCTCCGCCTCCGGCTCCCGGCGCGTCGACTGATCGACGACGACGACCTCGAAGCTCGGGTGGTCCTGCCGTCGCAGCCGCCCGAGCAGCTCGCACAGCGCCGGCAGGCGGTTGTACGACCGGATGATCACGGACAGGCGCGGGGTCACGAGCGGGCCCACGATACACTGCCGGTCATGCGAACGGCTCTCGGGGTCGGGTTGGTGCTCCTGCTCGGGTGCTCGAAGAAGTCGCCGTCCGAGTCGAGCGCGAAGGCCAAGGAGCCGAGCGTGGATCCGGCGGTCGTCGCCGCGGCGGCGAGCACGCGGTGCCTGGTCAACCGCGTCGAGCGCTACGAGGTGCCGTTCGACGTGCCGGTGTTCTACGAGCAGTCGACGGTGGTCGCGCGCGGGGCGGCGCTCGCGGTCGGCGCGGTGCCGCGGCTGCCCGGCGAGGACCACGCCGACCCCGACGAGCTGCTGTCGGTCGTGCTCGCGGAGCTCGGCGACCTCGAGGGCGCGCGCGAGGCCAGGGCGCGGCTGCGTGGCGCCTCGACGCTGTCGGTCGGGATGACCCGCGGGCGTGATCTCCTGCTCGGCGACGACGCGCCGGCCGGTCAGCTCGAGCTCACGGCCGTCGCGCCGCTCGTGATCGCCGGCCAGCGTGCGCGCGCCGAGCAGGTCCTCGCCGAGCACCTGCCGACGGAGCCGCTGACCAACGGCAGCGCGTTCCGGCTCGGCATCGCGCTCGGCGCGCTCGGCAAGACCGACGATCTGAAGTCGCGGATCGGCGCGGCGGAGCCGCTGGTCGCGAGCTTCCTCGCGGCCGGTTGGCTGTCCGGCACGGTGCGGACCGGCAAGGGGGTCGACGCGGCGGTCGCCGCGGCCGTCGACGCGGTGCGCGCGCACGAGGCCACGCCGGATCTCCACGACGTGCTGGTGTTCGACGTGCTGGTCCAGGCGTCGGTGCGCGGATATGGCCCGGCGACGAAGCCGCTGCGCGAGGCCGTGGCCACGCGCGCCACCGGCGACGACCGCGCGTCGATCCTGGGCGGGCTCCACGAGGCGGCGGTGATCGGCGGCGCCGAGGACGCCGAGCTCGACACGCTCACCGCCATGCTCGACACCAAGGACGACGACAAGCGCGCGCGGCTCGCGCTCGTGCGCAAGCTGTGGCGAGGTCCGCTCGACGAGGCCCTCGACGCGATCGTCGCCTACCCGGGCCCCGCCGCGCGCCGGGTCGAGTACCTGGCGATGCTGTGGGGCAAGCACGTCCGCGCCGGGTTCGACGGCAAGCTCGAGGCCCGGCTCGCCGCGGCGGCGTGCGAGACGCGGTGCCTGAGCGATCGCGCGGCCGGCGCATCGCTGACGCTGACCGACGCGGGCGGGCTGGTCGGCGACGCCGTCGTCGTGCCGGCGACCGCCGATCGCGCGGCCGCCGCGACGGCGCTCGCGCCCGCGCTGGACCCGGCGTGCGGGCTCGCGCGCCCGGATCGCGCGACCCTCACGCTCGCGATCACGCCGTCGGCCAGGGCGGACGTCGCGCTGCGGATCGCGGGCGGCGCGCTCGACGCCGGGTTCGCGTCCGTGACGTGGATCGCGCTGCCGTCGCCCGACGCCGCGGCGTTCGAGGGCGAGGCGTGCGTGATCGAGCGGACCCCGCCGCGCGCCCCGCCGGATCCCGCGGCGGGCGAGCGCGTCGTCCTGTCGATCCTCGTCACGCCCGAGTCCACGTGGGTCGGACAGTCGAGGATCAACGAGTTCGTGCCGATCGGTCCCGACCAGCCCACCGGCTTCACCGACGCGGCCGCGTCGCTCTCCGCCAGCCACTTCTTCGTCGATCGCAAGGACGGCGAGCTGGCGGTCCAGGGCGACGTGACGGCGACCGCGCTGACGCGGCTCGCCCCGCTGTGCCGGCGGTTCCCCGCGCTACAGCTGCTCGCCCCCGACGAACTGACCGCAAAGCCCGCGCGATGAGGGTCACGCCGGGAGCGGCGTGAACCCCACCGGCGCGAACACGATCTGCTTCAACTTGTGGAGCGCGGTGAGCTGCCGCTGGCCGCCTTCACCGCACACCCAGAAGGCCCGCTGACCGAGCGCGACCGCGTAGCCGAGCGCGTGATCCAACACGGTCTCCCGCAGGGTGCGCACGGTCGACTCGGACGAGACCGTCGTGCCCGGATAGAACGCGGGGAACGGCGCGGCACCGCGCGCGCCGAACGTGGTCTCGAACTCGACCCACGGCCACATCGCGTCGAACGGATCGCTGATCGGCCGGAACGTCAGCGAGCGCAGCTCGGCGAACGCGAGGTCGTAGACCAGACCCTGGTGATAGATCGGGAACGTCGCGCCGATGAGCGCGTCGACATCGACGAGATCCGTGAACCCGACCGTGCCCCGCGAGGTCGTGAGCACGCCGCTGACGCGAGGTCGATGCGCCTCGAGCTCGACGAGCGTCGCCGCGGCGCCGGCGTAGTCGCCCGAGGCGTGCGCGTGCGTGGCGCTCGCGTAGCCCAGCGCGAACGGCGGCGGTGGCGCCATCGACGTGCGCGCGGCCGCGAGCGCGGGCCGAGGCGATCCAGCGTCGCCCGTGCTCCGGCGAAGTCGAGCACCGCGAACTGGGCCTGGAGCAGCATCAGCCCGCATCTGGGGAGCCCGGTCGCGGCGAACGCCGGCTGCAGGATCGCCTGAGCCGCGGCGAAGTCCCCGTTCGACAGCATGGCCACGGCCTCCGCGAGCACATCGACGTGTCCATGCATGGACTACAGTGCGGGGTCGCCGGATTTGTGACGCGACCGGCGATACAATGGGATGTCTTGTCCGCCGACCGCGACCTCACGAAGCAGGTGAACCGCGGCATGGCCTGGGCGGGCGCGTCGCAGGCGATCATCGCGGTCGCCGACTTCCTCTCGCAGGTCGTGTGCGTCGCGCTGTGGCTGACCGCCGAGGATCTCGGGACGATGATGGCCGCGATGGCGTTCTATCCGGCGCTCGACACGGCGGCGGATCTCGGCGTCACGTCCGCGCTGATCCAGAAGGACGACCACAGCCCCGAGAAGATCAGCACGGTGTTCTGGTTCAACGTGATCATGTCGGTCGCGCTGTTCGTGCTGCTGCTCGGGTTCGGTCCGCTGATGGGCTCGCTCCAGGGCGACGCGGTGATCGGCTCGCTGATCTCGGTCTACGGGATCAAGCTGCTGCTGCAGAACACCTACGCGATCCCGTTCGCGCTGCTCAAGAAGAACCTCGGGTTCAGCTCGATCGCGAAGATGCGCACGGGCGCGCACCTGTCGGAGTCGGTGGCGCGCGTGATCTTCGCGGCCTCGGGGTTCGGCGTGTGGACGTTCACCGCGGCGGCGCTGACGCGCGTGTTCGTGTTCGGCGCGCTGATGCAGATCTTCCACCCGTGGCGGCCGAGGTTCGTGTTCCGCCCCCGGGAGGTCGGCGACTACATCCGGTTCGGCGCGCGCGCGTCGGCGAGCCAGATCCTCTACCAGACGTACACCAACCTCGACTACGTGGTCGTCCGCTACTACTTCGGCGCGGCGGCGACCGGCATCTACACGCTGGCGTACACGATCGTCCTCGAGCCGGTCCGCACGATCACGAACGTGGTCAACGACGTCGCGTTCCCGGCGTTCTCGCGCATGCGGAGCGATCCGCAGAAGGTCAGCGACCAGTTCATCAAGTTCACGCGGCTCAACGTCGTCGGCGTGCTGCCGTTCCTGCTGCTGATCGCGCTCGTGATGCCGGACTTCCTCGCCACGTTCTGGAGCTCGAGCCAGTGGAGCCCCGACGAGCTCGCGATGGTCGTCGACGCGACGCGGATCCTGTGCTTCGTGGGGATCCTGCGCTCGCTCGGCTTCCTCGGGCCGCCGTTGCTCGACGGGCTCGGCAAGCCGGAGCTGACGCTGCGGTACATGGTCACCGCGGCGATCTGCACGACCGGCGGCTACGTGATCGGGGCCGAGGTGCTCGGCGACGAGCTGGGGCCGCTGTCGGTCGCGATCGCGTGGGCGGTGTTCTACCCGCTCGCGTTCGCGCTGCTCGCCTACCTCGTCGTCAAGACGATCGACCTCGACCTGCGCCGGTTCGTCGCCGAGACCTGGGGGATCCTCGCGTGCAACGCGATCGCGGCCGCCGCCGCGTTCGGCGCTCAGCTCGCGTGTGGTGGCCTGGAGCCGTGGGTCCGGATGATCATCACCACCGTCGTGCTCGGGGGGGTGCTGATCGTCATCCTCGACAAGTGGCAGGGCCTGTCGTTCAGGAGCCTGAAGTCCTCGATGAAGTGACCTTCGGCGTGGCGCCGCTGCGCACGCGCTTCGACCACGACGGGTGATAGCGGTTCTTGCCGCGCTTCTCGGTCCACGCGATGTCGGGCTCGCCGGCGCGGTGATCGATGTGGACGAAGTCGTCGCCCGGGTACCAGCCCACGCCGACCTCGGTGAAGTGCTTCCACGCGTAGTCGCGCACCGCGATCAGCGACACGCCCTGGACCCGGAAGTCGAACGCGCGCGCCGCGCGGTGCGGCGACGTCTTCGACTCGCCGCGGTAGTTGCGGTACGCGGACACGTACTCGAGCTTGTGGCCGCGAAAGTGATCGGCGACGTCGGCGACCATCGCGAGCAGGCCGCGGTCGATCTTGTGCTCGCGGTGCGAGCGGCGGCAGCGGAACGCGTGCTGGAGCTCCGCGCGACCGTCGTCGGAGATCCGGCCGTCGCGCGAGATCTGCACGACATGCGTCTCGTCATGGTTCGCGTCGTACAGCGTCACCTCCACGGGAGTGGTGGCGCTGAGCAACGCGACGAGCTGCAGGGGGAGGAACGACAACAACATGCGGCCGGACTTAGCGATCCCCGTGCCATCCCCGCGGCCCCTGTGGATAAGCCTGTGACCAACCCGTAATCCCTAATGATGAACGCCAGTTGCTCGGTGGATTCCACCGGCAGCGGGCCCCACCCCGGGGACTCTGGACCCTTGCTCACCGCGACGTGATGGCGCGGTCCGGACGGGGCTTGCGCAATCGTGTCACTCGTTTTGTCACCACTGGTGACATCGGATACCTTCGGCGCATGCGCTTCACCGACGAGCACCAGCAGCTCCGCCGCACCGTCCGGGACGTGATCGAGAAGGAGATCAACCCGCACTGCGACGAGTGGGAGAAGGCCGGCATCTTCCCGGCGCACGAGGTGTTCAAGAAGCTCGGCAAGCTGAGCCTGCTCGGCGTGCACAAGCCCGAGGCGTTCGGCGGCATGGGCCTCGACTACTCGTTCCAGGCGGTGATGAACGAGGAGCTCGGCAACTGCAACGGCGGCTCGGTGCCGATGGCGATCGGCGTGCAGACCGACATGGCGACGCCCGCGCTCGCGCGCTGGGGCAGCGACGAGACGCGCCAGGAGTTCCTCGTCCCGGCGATCGCCGGCGACGCGGTCACGTCGATCGCGGTGAGTGAGGTCGGCGGCGGCTCGGACGTCGCCGCGCTGAAGACGCACGCGCGCAAGGACGGCGACGACTACGTCATCAACGGCTCGAAGATGTGGATCACGTCCGCGTCGCAGTCGGACTGGATGTGCCTGCTCGCCAACACGAGCGAGGGCGCGGTCCACCTCAACAAGTCGCTGATCATCGTGCCCACGAAGACCAGGGGCGTGAACGTGGGGCCCAAGCTCGACAAGATGGGCATGCGCGCGTCCGACACCTGCCCGGTCTACTTCGAGGACGTGCGCGTCCCGCAGCGCAACCGGATCGGCCAGGAGGGCCTGGGGTTCATGATGCAGATGCAGCAGTTCCAGGAGGAGCGGCTGTTCGGCGCGCTGAGCGGCGTCAAGGGGATGGAGCGGCTGATCCAGTCGACGATCGCGTACTGCCGCGAGCGCCACACGTTCGGCCAGCCGCTGATCGACAACCAGGTGATCCACTTCAAGTTCGCCGAGCTGCAGACCGAGATCGAGGCGCTGCGCGCGCTGGCCTACCGCGCCGTCGAGGAGTACGTCGGCGGCGCCGACGTCACCAACCTCGCGTCGATGTGCAAGCTCAAGGCGGGTCGGCTGACCCGCGAGTGCGCGACGACGTGCCTCCAGTACTGGGGCGGCATGGGGTTCATGAACGACAACGTCGCGTCGCGCGCGTACCGCGACACGCGGCTGCTCTCGATCGGCGGCGGCGCCGACGAGATCATGCTCGGCATCATCTGCAAGTTCATGGGGATTCTCCCCGGCAAGAAGAAGAGGAAGCCCGCCGCGGAGTGATACAAGCGGGGCATGCACTCGCTCATCACCGGCGGCGCCGGCTTCATCGGGTCGCACCTCGCGCGCCGCTGCCTCGCGCTCGGCCACCAGGTCACCGTCGTCGACAACCTGTCGACCGGCTACCAGCGCAACGTCCCCGACGGCGCGGAGTTCGTGTACTGCGATCTCGGCGCGCCGGCGCAGTACTACAAGCTGCGCGGGCTGCGCCCCGACGTCATCTATCACCTGGGCGCGCAGTCGTCGGGCTGGATCAGCTTCGACGCGCCGCTGCGCGACATGGACGACAACCTCCGCTCGACCGTGCTGCTCGGCGAATGGGCGCAGAGCGTGGGCTGCCCGCGGGTGCTGCTCGCGAGCACCGAGAGCACGTACGGCGAGGGCAAGGGCCGCGTGCCGTTCCACGAGACGAGCGATCAACGGCCGCTGACGTACTACGGCTGCTCGAAGCTCGCGGCCGAGCACTACCTGCGCGTCGCCAACGACTGCCACGGCCTGCAGGCGACGTGGCTGCGGCTGTTCAGCGTCTACGGGCCCAAGCAGGATCTCGCCAACCTCAAGCAGGGGATCCTGTCGATCTACCTGGCGTACGTCCTCGCCGGCAAGCCCGTCACCGTGAAGGGCTCGCTGCAGCGCGTGCGCGACATGGTGATCGTCGACGACGTGGTCGAGGCGTTCCTCGCCGCGGCGAGCGAGCCGAACACGATCAACCACGCGTACAACGTGTGCAGCGGCGAGGGCCTCACGATCGGCGAGATCATCCAGCGGCTCGGCAAGGCGTTCGGCCACGCGTCGTACCCGGTGGTCGAGGAGGGCGGCACGCCTGGCGACGTGTTCGCGAGCATCGGTGATCACGCGGCGCTGACGGCCGCGACCGGCTGGAAGCCGACGGTGTTCCTCGATCAGGGCCTGGCGATGATCGCGGCGAACTTCAAGCCGAAGGCCTAGATCGTCCCGATTGCGCCGCGCTCGACGCGCCGCTTCGCGACGATCTTGAAGTGCATCGGCAGCAGGATCAGGAAGCCGATGAACTGGCCGAGGCAGAGGCCGACGAACGTCAGCGGCGACAGCCCGGCGATCGCCAGCACGACCACGCCGAGGTCGAGGAAGTCGCGGCGCGCGATCAGGATCCCGGCCTCGCTGAGCATCTTGCCGATGCCGCCCGGCTGCTTCTGCTCGACGCCCGGTCCGAGGCCCAGCGACTTCGCGTAGTCCTGGTTGTTGTACGTCTTGCCGACGAAGATGCACCACCAGTAGAGCAGCGCGAACGACACCAGCGTGTTGGCGACGGTGAACGCGAGCAGCCACCCGACCGGCAGGTCCGGATGCAGGTGCCGCGTGTACATCCCGAGCCCCCACAGGATCGCGAGCCGCGAGACGTCGTCGCCGATCGTGTCGAGCCAGCCGCCCATCTTCGAGCTCTGCAGCCGCAGCCGCGCGACCTCGCCGTCGACGTTGTCGGCGAGCGCGGACAGGAACAGCAGGCCCATCCCGAGCAGGTGCATCCGGTACGTCGCGCCGCCGGCGACGACGCCGCCGACGATCGCGAGCGCGATGCAGCCGATGCTGATCTGGTTGGGCGAGAACGGCAGGTGGATGAACAGCCGCGTGAACGGCCGCGCGCACGGCCGCCAGAAGTAGCGGGTGAGGAACGAGTCCTGCGGCTTGTTGACGAGCTGCCACTGCCACCGCCTCGCGGCCTTGAGCTGCTCGGGCGTCTTGGCCGGGTGACGGGCGCGGCCGTCGACCTCGATCGGCGCCGCCGCGATCGTCCGGGCGAGCTCGGCGTCGAGATCCGTCGCCATCGCGCCGAGCAGGCGCGGCGCGTCCTCCGCGTCGACGCGGATCGCGCCGGCGTCGCCGCGCGCGTCCACCGCCTTGCGGTTGCCCGGCTGCTCGAGCAGCAAGGGCTCGACCAGCTGCCACGCCACCACCTGCTCGCGCGCGTCGACCACCACGAGCGCGCGCCCCGCCACCTTCGGCGCGATCGCCGCGAGCTCGTCGGGGGTGGAGACGACGTGGACGTGGGCGGCGTCGATCCCGGCGCGAACGGTGACGCGGCGGCCCCGCTCGCCCAGCGTGAGCCCGGTGATCTTCGGCCCGCGCTCACGGGAGGCGACGACGATCCCGGAGAGCTCGACGGGGGCCATGCCGAGCGCGCCCGTGTGCAAGTCTTCCGCCACGCGAGGTCCCGCGGACTTAGACGGTCCGGGAGTCACCACCCCGTCACCCTGCTGTTGGAGCTTTGACACCTCGTTTGACAGTCATTCAACACACGGTGTCGCACGGTCTAAATCCCCTGCAATGAACGTAATTTGACTTCCCTCGCGGGCTTCACGTGCGGGAGCGGATCTGCCGGTCGACCTCGGCCAGATCGGCGGGCGTGTCGATCTCGGCGCAGAACCACGCGCCGACATCGACCGGCCACAGCTCGTAACCCTGCTCGTCGATCATCTGCTGCACGGCGGAGTCGTTCCACTCGTTCACCAGGCCGCGGCCGATCACGCGCTCGTCGAGCGCGCGGAAGAACCGCGTCGAGGCGTCCGCGGAGAACCGGTTGATGCCGATCGACTCGCCGACCGCCGTCGCCGGATCGACGTCCTTGCGGCACGACCGCACGCGGCCACCGCCATCGAGCACGAGCTTCATCTCCTCGGTGCCCAGCGTCGTCGACGGGCGCAGCGCGAGGCAGTCACCGTGCAGGCTCTCGACGACGGCCGCGATGACCTCGCGGTCGCACACGATGTCCGCGTCCAGGAGCAGGAACGGCTCGCCGTCCACCGCGGGCCGCGCGAGCAGCGTGGAGTAACCATTGTTCGTGCTCGCGTACTCGCGGTTCGAGATCAGCTCCACGGTCAGCGCCGGCGCCCAGGTCGAGACGGCGTCGCGGATCTGGTCCTCGAGGTAGCCGGTGACGATCACGACCCCGTCCACGCCGACCGCGACGAGCTGGTCGAGGAGGCGGCGGAGGATCGGCTGATCGCCCACCAGCAGGAGGCATTTGGGGGTGCGCTCGGTCAGCGGGCGGAGACGGCTGGCGATGCCTGCGGCGAGGATGACGGCCTTCATTTCGGGCACGGACCTTGCCACGGACCTCACCCCTCCGGAAGCTGTTCGCCTGGCCAGTGACAGGAGTTGAACGGTCCGAGGGTCCTGACGCGGTTTCTGGGTGAAAAACGGACGGCACACGGATTGCCCTAGTGCGGCAGCTCTAGCCCCGTCCTTCGGAGTCCCAATGCCCCGCGCGAACCTGATCCTTTTCACTCCTGGCCCCGTGCAGATCCCGGCGATCGTCAGCGACTACCTCGTCGATCCGCCGTGCAACTACCACCGCCAGGAGGGGTTCACGGAGATGTACGACCAGAACCAGCACGACCTGAAGCAGCTGATCGGGCTGCGCCGGGCGAACGACTGGTTCGTGACGCTGCTGCTGTCGTCGGGCACGGGGGCGAACGAGGCTTCGATGAAGGCGCTGTCGGCGCTGGGCAAGGGCGTGATCATCCGCAACGGGTTCTTCGGTCAGCGCCTCGTCGACCAGGCGACCCGCAACGGCTGGGACTTCGTGGTGTTCGACGGCCCGCACGATCGTCCGCTCGACGTCGCGGCGCTGGACGCGTTCCTCGCCAGCCACGACGACGTGAAGTGGGCCTACTTCGTGACCCACGAGACCCGCGCGACGCTCAAGAACCCGATGGTCGAGATCGGTCGCACCTGCAAGCGCCGCGGCCTGATGGTCGGCGCCGACTGCGTGTCGAGCGCGTTCGCGTACGGGATCGATCTGGAGGCCGCCGAGGTGGACCTCGCGGTGTGCAACACGTCCAAGGCGCTGATGGCCGTCCCCGGCCTCGGCATCGTGTTCTGCCGCACCGCCGCGATGTCGGAGCTCAAGCTCGCCAGCAAGGGCGAGGGCTACTACTTCGACCTCGTCGGCGAGTACGAGAAGCAGAAGAAGGATCGCGCGCCGCGGTTCGGCCAGCCGGTCCAGCTCCACGCCGCCGTCCGCGCCGCGTGCATGCACCTCAAGGAGGTCGGCATCGAGAACCACCTCGCGCGCATCCGCACGCAGATGGAGGACGTGACGGCGCACCTCGAGAGCCTCGGCGTCGAGTCGATGCTCGAGCCGAAGTACCGCGGCTGGGTCGCGGTCAACTTCCTCCTGCCGCCCGGCATCCTCTACCCCGAGTTCACGCAGCTCATGGCGCGCGAGGGCTACTACATCCTCTACGGCGTCATCGAGGACCCGCGCATGTTCCAGGTCTGCACGATGGGCAACCTCGGCAGCGTCGAGATCGACGGCCTCAAGCGCGCCTTCTCCAAGGTGCTCTCCGCCGTCAACCAGCGCCAGGGCCGCGCGGTCGCCTGACACCTGCTCGCGCAGCTCGAAGGGCCCTGCATCTCACGATGCCGGGCCCTTGGTGTTTTCGGCCGGCGGCGCCGGCTCAGCCCGCGGGGATGACCTGGCCCGCGGGGACCCAGATCGTCTGGCCGGTCGCGTCGACCTCGACCTCGTAGTAGCCGTTGGCGTGCTGGCGGATCGTGGAGGAGTGGAGGAGCCCGTCCTCGGAGGAGACGAGGACCTGGGCGCCGACCGCGAGGACGGGCGGGGGCAGCGGCTCCTCGATCGAAGGCACGGGCGCCGCGGGCGCCGGGGTCGCCGCGGGCGTCGAGCGCTTGTTGCCGCCGATCTCACCGGAGGCGACGACGCCCTTCTCGGCGGAGATCACGTTGGAGGGCGCGGCGGGCGGCTGCGAGCCGACGGCGAAGCCGCCAGTGGCGTAGGGCTGGGAGCTCCCGGAGTCGCCGCTGAACGCACCGGTCGCGTAGGGCTGCGGGGCGAAGCCGCCGGTCGGGTAGGGCTGGCCGGCGCCGGTGAACGAGGCGTTGTCCGGCATCTGAGTCTGGGGCTGCATCCCCGGGTTGCCGGACTCGTTCCACCCCTGCTGGGCGTTCCACATGCCGCCGCCCATGCCGCCGTCGTCGGCCTGTACGACCAGCTGGTTGAACCGCACGAACATCACGCCGTTGACCGCGCCGGCGGTCGGGTTGTACGCCGTGGCCTCATCGATGATCGAGGGCAGCATGCCGGGATCGGTGACCGCGACCGCCGTGCCCGCGGTGAGCACGCGGCGGACCAGCACGCGCGACAGCAGCTTCTCGACGCTGAGGCCGACCGAGCGCATGACGCCGTCGTTGATGTTGTCGAACGGCAGCCCGACGAACTGCGCGACCAGCATCGCCGGATCCATGCACCGGACGAGCAGGCTGCCCTGCGCGCGGATCCGGATCGGCACCTGCGTCGAGGGGACGACGAAGCTGGTGATCATGTCGAACGGCGCCTCGACGGGGCCGGTCAGCACGAAGTAGGCGTTGGTCGGTCTCGTGGGGTCGGGAGTGCGCCAGCGGTGGTGGCCCGGACCGAGCCGGTCGGTGACGACCCACGCGGGTGCCATCACGACGACCTCGTCGGCGCTGCACGTCACCTCGATCGACTCGGGACCGATCGGAAACGGCCACGCGTAGACGAGCTGATCCTCGGCGGAAGCGTCGCGGACGATCACCATCGAACGTCAGGATAGTAGCGGATCTCCTCGGGGAGATCAGCAGCTACGCCGCAGGTGGCTCCCCGTCGGATTCGTCCCCTGAGCCGTCGTCGCGGCGGGCCACGGGGTGGATCCGCACCTTACGGACGCGCTGGCGCGAGGCCTCCACGATCTCCAGGACGGTGCCGTCCTCGGTCGTGACGCGCTCGCCAGCCTGCGGGATAGCCTGGGCCAGGGCCATGGTGAGGCCGGCGATCGTCGTGCGGTCCGCGCCGACCGGCAGGTCGATGTGGAGCTCGCGGTTGACCTTGCGGACCGGCGCCCAGCCGTGGACGAGCGCGGTGCCGCCCGGCTCGCGGACCACCAGCGACACCGGCTGGTCGTCCTCGCTGAAGATGTCGCCGACCAGCTCCTCGACGAGGTCCTCGATCGTGAGCAGGCCCGCGAGGCCGTGCTCGTCGGACACCACGGCCATCTGGACGCGGCGCTTCTGCATCTCGCGCAGCAGGTCCAGCGCGCGGGTCTCGGGCGTGACGACGTACGCGGGGCGCAGGATGTCCTGGAGGACGAGCAGGCCCTTCTCCCAGGACAGCGCGAGCACGTCGCGCGCGACGACGTACCCGATGATCTGATCGAGGTTGTCGCCATAGACCGGCATCCGGCTGTGGCCCTGCTCGAGGATCAGGCGCTGGACCTCGTCGGTCGGCGCGTCGCGGCGCAGGGCCACGATCCGGTTGCGCGGCACCATCACCTCCGCGACCGTGACCTCGCCGAACCCGAGGGCGCGCGACGCGATCTCGCTGGCGCGCGGATCGACCGAGCCGGTCTTCGCCGCCTCCTCGACGAGCTGCTGGAGCTCGTCGCGGGACAGCCGGGTCTCGGTGAACGTGGTCTCGTCGCCGAACAGCCTCAGCACCAGGTTCGACGTGGCGGCCATCGCCCACACCAGCGGTCGCATCAACGAGCTGAGGAACAGGACCGGTCGGCCCGCGCGGAACGAGTACGAGTCGGCGTGGCGCAGCGCGAGCGACTTCGGCACGAGCTCGCCGAGCACGATCTCGAGGAACGAGATCACCAGCACGACGATCACGAGCGCGAGCTCGCCGGAGTACGGCACGCCCAGGTCCTCGAGGCCAGCGGACACCGACAGCGCGAAGCTCGCGCCGCCGAACGCGCCGACGGTCGTGCCGATCACGGTGAGGCCGATCTGCACCGTGGCGAGGAACCGCTCCGGTTGATCGCGGAGCGCCTTGACCGCGAGGGCGCGCTTGTCCCGGCGGCGGACGAACTCCTGGAGCTTCGTCTTGCGAATGCTCAGGATCGCGATCTCGGCGGCGGCGAACAGGCCGTTCACGAGGAGCAGCACGGAGATGATGAGCAGGTCTGTTGCCACGACGGCGCCAGCGGCGCGGGCGGAGCATACACTGGCCCCGATGTCGACGAGGGATCGCGCCCCGCGCCCGGCCAGCTCGCGCTACATCACCGCGGCGGGCGCGAAGAAGCTGCGCGACGAGCTCGAGCAGCTGTGGATGGTGGAGCGACCGCGCGTGACCCAGGAGGTGTCGGACGCCGCGGCGCAGGGTGATCGCTCCGAGAACGCCGAGTACATCTACGGCAAGAAGCGCCTGCGCGAGATCGATCGGCGGGTGCGGTTCCTCGGCAAGCGCCTCGAGGAGGTCGTGATCGTGTCCGAGTCGCCGCCGCGCGCGGACCGCGTCTACTTCGGCGCCTGGGTCGCGCTCGAGGACGACGACGGCGCGGCGCACGAGTGGCGGATCGTCGGTCCCGACGAGAGCGACGTGAAGCGCGGCTGGATCAGCATGGACTCGCCGGTCGCGCGCGCGCTGATGGGCAAGCGCGTCGACGACGAGGTCACGGTCAAGGCGCCCAGGGGCGACGCGACCTACACGATCACGGGCATCCGCTACGCCTGACGCGTCACAGCCAGCCGCGGAACGCGAACGCGAGCCGCGACAGGAACCGCTTCCACCACGGCAGCTGCCGCCACGTGGTCTCGTCGAACGGCTCGGAGTGGAGGAGGTCCTCGTCGAACTGCGCCTGCACGATCGCGCCGAACTCCGGGCCGACGACCTCGGCGACGACCTCGAGGTTCTGCAGCAGGCTCTGGGCGTCGAGGTTGTAGGTGCCGACCACCGACCACACGCCGTCGATCACCGCGATCTTGGCGTGGAGCATCACGCCCTTCCACCGCCGGACCCGGACGCCCTGCTTGGACACCGAGCGCATCGCGTACATCCCGGCGTACTGCACCGCCTTGATGTCGCTCACCCCGGGGACGATCACCTCGACGCGGACGCCGCGCCGGACGGCGCGGGCGAGCGCGCGCCGGATCGGCCGATCGGGGAGGAAGTACGCGTTCTCGATGCACACGCGCGCGCGCGCGGCGTGGATCGCGCGGACGTAGGCGGCACGGATCACGCCGCGGCGGTGGCGCTCGCCGTTGCCGAGCACCATCGCGAGCATCCCGGAGCCGGCGGCCGCCTGCGGGTCGACGCGCGGCGGGGCGGGGTAGACGGCGCCGCCGTTGGAGATCCAGGTCTTGCGGAACATCCGCGACGCGTCGAGCACGACGGGGCCGCGCAGCTCGCAGTGCATGTCGTGCCAGCCCTTGCCGCCGTCCTCGGCGCACGCGTACTCGTCGCCGATGTTGAGGCCGCCGGTGAACGCGACGGCGTCGTCGACGACGAGGATCTTGCGGTGATCGCGGCGCGACAGGTTCCACCGCGCGCGCCAGGGCGCCGCCGGGTGGTACTCGAGGATCTGGAGGCCGTCGGCGCGCAGGGCGTCGAACCAGTCCTCGTCGGTGGAGAAGCTGCCGATCGAGTCGTAGATGATTCGGACGTCGACGCCATCGCGCGCGCGCTGGATCAGCGCGGAGGCGAACTTCCGGCCGGTCGAGTCGTCGCTGAAGATGTACGTCTCGAGGAGGATCTGGCGCTGCGCGCCGTGGATCGCGGCGAGCATCGCCGGGTACGTCTCGGCGCCGCCGCGCAGCAGCGTGGCCTCGGTGCCGGCGCGCAGCCGCTGGGGCGCGCTGGCGTACCGACGCAGCTGCTGCGGCACGCGGTTGACCAGCGCGACCTGCTGGGCGAGCGGCAGGGTCGGCGTGGCATCGAGGCGCTCGCGCGGCAAGGCGCGCATCGTACCCTGCGGCACCGTGCCGCGCCCGCGCGCCGCGGACTCCGGCATCGTAGGCGCATGCGGACCCTCCTGGTGGCAGGCGCCTCGGGCGCGCTCGGTGGTGTGGTGGCGAGGCTGGCAGCGACGGAGGGCTGGGCGGTGCGGGCGATGGCGCGCGACGAGGCGCGGATCTCGGCCGCGCTGAGGCCGCACCTCGCCGGCGTCGCGGTCGCGGACGCGCGGGATCGCGGCGCGGTCGATCGCGCGGTCGCCGGCGTCGACGCGGTGTTCTCGTGCGTCGGCGCCAGCGTGCTGCCGACGCTGGGGCGCGGCTGGCGCGGGTTCGGCGCGGTCGACTGGCCCACCAACCGCACGCTCGTCGACGCGGCGCGGGCCGCCGGCGCGCCGCGGTTCGTCTACGTCTCGGTGTTCCACCAGCCCGAGCTGCGCGGCCTCGCGTACATCGACGCGCACGAGCGCGTCGTCGACCACCTGCGCGCGTCGGGCTTGCCGTTCGGCGTGGTCCGGCCCACCGGGTTCTACTCGGCGCTGTGCGCGTTCGTCGATCTCGCGCGCGAGGGTAAGGTGCCCGAACTCGGCCATGGCCGCGCCCGCACCAACCCGATCGCCGACGACGACCTGGCGCGGGTGTGCGTCGACGCGCTGGGCTCGCCGGACCCGCGGCTCGAGGTCGACTGCGGCGGGCCCGAGATCCACACGCGGCGCGAGATCGTCGAGGCCGCGTTCACCGCGCTCGGCAAGCCGCCGCGCGTGCGCAACGTGCCCGCTGGCCTGGTCAGCGTCATGATGACGCTGGGTCGGCCGTTCCACCCCCGGATCACCCAGTTCATGAAGTTCATCGCCGCGATCTCGACCCGCGACCTGGTCGCGCCCCTCCACGGCCGGCGACGCCTCGCCGACGCGTTCGCCGCCCACGCCGCGAGCGGGGCGACGGCCTGATGGCCGATCCGGCGGTCGTCGCGAGCGGGATCCCGGTGCTCAGCGCCGCGGTCGGCTCGCTGTTCGTGATCGCGCACCCGCGCGAGCTGCGGTGGCGCGCCTCGGTGTTCCTGTCGGTGTGGGTCGTGGTCGTGTGGTTCCTCGCCGCGAGCGGCGCGCTCGCGCATGCGGACGCGCGGCCGCTCGGGCCGTTCATGGCGGTGATCGTGCTGGGCTCGATCGCGTTCGCCGCGTCGCGGCTCGCGACGCCGCTGCTCGACAACGTGTCGCTCGGCGCGCTGATCGCGTTCCAGGCGTTCCGCCTGCCGCTCGAGCTGGTGCTCCACCAGGCGGGCCAGGCCGGCATCGCGCCGACCGCGCTCACGTTCGTCGGCCTCAACTTCGACATCGTCACCGGCGTGACGGCGCTCGTGGTCGCGCCGCTCGCCTCCCGCGGTGCGTGGGGCCGCCGCCTCGCGTTCGCGTGGAACGTCCTCGGCCTCGCGATGCTCGCGGTGATCGGCGCGATCGCGATCGCCACCGCGCCGTTCGTCCGCGCGCTCGGCGACGATCAGGTCAACACCTGGGTGACCCGCGTGCCCTACGTGCTGCTGCCGGCCGTGCTCGTGGCCTGCGCGCTGATCGGCCACGTGCTCGTGTTCCGGAAGCTCGCCTCGAACGCGTCGCGGCCGCGCGGCTGATCAGCGCGCTCGCAGCCACGCGTCGACGTCGGCGACGTCGGCGGCGCGACCGGCGGCCAGGAACGCGGCCCGCGCGTCCGCGGCGAGCGTGCGCGCGCGCGGTCGCTCGCGCTCGACCGGCCACAGCGCCCGTGCGAGCGTCCTGCCCACGCTCGGGCGCGGGTGGCGCGGGTTCGGCGCGGTCGACTGGCCCACCAACCGCACGCTCGTCGACGCCGCGCGCGCCGCCGGCTCGCCGCGGTTCGTCTACGTCTCGGTGTTCCACCAGCCCGACCTGCGCCGGCCACCGCCGCCTCGCCGAGCCGTTCGCCTCACACGCGGCGATCGCCGCGACCTAACCGTTCGGGAACTCTAGCTTCGCGGGTTCCGTTCCGGGCTCCCTCGTAGGCTCCCTCTTAGGCTCCACCTTCTTGGTCTCCTGCCCACCTGCGATGGTCTTGAGCTGATCGGCGGTCAGGCGCCGAACGGCGTCGAGTCCCAGCTTGGTCATCGTCGTGGTCTTCTTCATGCGCGGCACGATACGCGGCAACCGCGGAGCGACCAACTAGAAAGACGAGTAGTCAACGTTACATCGAACACCATCCTCGAACGATGCGACCATGGCGAGGTGATCGGTTTGCCGGACCTCCACGCTGCGTGGCTCGGAGCACTCCTCGACGGTGAGATCCCCACCGAGACCGTCGCGACCTGCGATCGCTGCGTGATGGCGACGACCGAGTCCTCGGCGGCGTTTCGGCCTGACACCAAGTGCTGCACGTTCGTTCCCGAGCTGCACAACTTCCAGGTCGGGGCGATCCTCGCCGATCCGTCCGCCGATCAGACCGGGCTGCGCGCCCGGCTCGCGCGGAAGACCGCGATCACTCCGCTCGGGGTCGGGCGGCCGCGCTCGTATCTGCTGGTCTACGACGATGGCGGCAGCTCGCTGTTCGGCCGCAGCCGGGAGATGCGCTGTCCGCACTACCTCGACGAAGGCGGCGGCCGTTGCGGGATCTGGCGTCATCGCGAATCGACCTGCGCGACGTTCTTCTGCAAGTTCAACCGCGCCCGGACCGGCGCGACGTTCTGGCGATCAGCGCAGCGCGTGCTCGCGATGATCGAGCGCGAGCTGGCCTGGCGCTGCGTCGCCGAGCTGGGCCTCGACATCGGCGCCCTCGAGGCGCTGCTGGTCGATCGCGAGATCGCTTCGCGCGATCGGGCCGTCGAGGCCAGCGACCTCGATGGCGGCGAATCCCCGAGACATCGCGCGCTGTGGGGCGAGTGGTACGGGCGTGAAGTGGAACTCTACCGAGCCTGCGCCGCGCACGCCTCGCGCGTCAGCCCGGCGGAGGCGATCTCGCTCACCGGACCGCGTGGCCGCGCGGCGGTGGCGGTCGCGCGCGTCCACCACGCGGCGCTGCTCTCCGGCGCGCTGCCTGAGCGACTGGTCGTGGGGAGCTTCCGGATCCTCTCGCTGGGCCCCGAGCGATGCACGCTCAGCGCGCACAGCGAGCGCGATCCCCTCGAGGTCCCGACGATGATGCTCGACGTCCTGTGGAGCTTCGACGGACGCCCCACCGACACCGTGATCGCAGAGCTCGCGACGCGCGATCTCGAGGTCGAGCCTGCGTTGATCGGCCGGCTGGTCGACTTCGGCGTGCTGATCGAGCCGATCGATCCGCCCTGACCTACGTCACCGCGCGCGCGATCGCGACGGTGATCCCGGTCGCGAGCGCGAGCACGACGATGAACATCACGCCGAGCAGCCACGGCGGCCAGTTGCGCGGGCCGCTGGGCACCGCGCCGCTGCCGACAGCGGGTGGCCGGGGTCTCGCCGAGGTGGGGCAGGTTGACCACCGCGGTCGGATCGTGGGCGGCCATCGGCGCCGGCGCCGGCACCATCGGCACGTGCGGGATCGGCGGCAGCTGCGACTGCATCCCCTGCCGGGGGCGCGAACCCCTCGGGCAGCGGGAACCGCTGCATCTGGTGGGACGGCGTCAGCTCCATGAGATCCAGCGGCTGGAGCATCTGGGTCTGGCCGGTGCCCGGATCCTGCGGCGCGAGCGCGTTGCCGACCCGCGGATGGTCGGGGCCTAGCAGCCCCTCGATCAACGCGAGGGCGCGCTCGAGCAGCGGCCGCGCCGCGCCGAGGAGTGTGAGGACGGCGCGTGCAGGCAGATCGACTTCGACTCGGCCGGCGGCCGCGACGACATCCTCGAGATCCTCGGCGTGGTCGGGAAGATCGCGCTCGCCGGGACGTTCGCGCTGATCGGGATGCTGGCGTGGCTCGGCACGCGGGTGCTCGGCCGCCGGCCGGCGTTCGGGCCGGGGATCGCGACGATCGTGCTCGCCGCCCTCGGCATCGTCGGCGCCACGATGTGGGCGATGCAGATCAAGAGCGCGCTCCACGACTCGCTGTCGTACGGCTACAGCGACCTGCTCTACGTGGCCGGCGCGATCGCGGGCCTGATCGGCGCCGTGCTCGCGCGCGGCCCGTCGCGGGGCTAGACGAACTGCGCGTCGGCGGGCCACGGCGCGTCGGTGAGCCCCTCCTCGACGACGAGTGACCGGCCGCGCGGCGGGGGCGGGTCCGGCTCGCGCCGGCGGTGCGGCCAGTCGCGGTCGAGCTCCCACGCGAGGTAGACGAGGTCGAGCGCGCGTCCGCGCGTCGTGCTGCGCCCGGTGGCGTCGAAGCCGCCCTGGATCCGCTCGATCCCGAGTGGTTCGTCGGAGTCCACGAAGAACACCGTGTTCTGTACCAGCTCGTAGACCGGCGCGTCGTCCTCGAGCACGCGCCAGCGCCGGACTCCCGTCGCGAGGCACGACGCCGGGATCCGGTCGGGTGTCGTGGTGCGCCCGACGCCGAGCCTGGTGTCGACGACGAGCTGGCGCCGGAGCAGCGGGGTCAGCTCGTCGACCGTCGTGATCGTGGGCAGCGACTCGAACGTGAAGCGTGCGCCTTGGGCCGTCGTCATGGCTGGATCCTTCGCGTGGAGCCGATCAGGTCACCGCGCGCGCGATCGCGACGGTGATGCCGGTCGCGAGCGCGAGCACGACGACGAACATCACGCCGAGCAGCCACGGCGGCCAGTTGCGCGGGCCGCTCGGCACCGAGCCGCCGCCGTACAGCGGATGGCCCGGGTACACGTCGCCGAGGCTGGGCAGGCTGACCACCGCGGTCGGATCGTGGGTGGCCATCGGCGACGACGACGGCACCATCGGCACGTGCGGGATCGGGTGCGGCGGCATCATCCCCGCGGGCGGCGCGAACCCCTCGGGCAGCGGGAACTGCTGCATCTGGTGCGACGGCGTCAGCTCCATCAGATCCAGCGGCTGCAGCATCTGGGTCTGGCCGGTGCCGGGATCCTGCGGCGCGTGCGCGTTCTGCAGCGCGGTCGGCGCGTCCGCCGTGGCGCTGGGAAACCCGCTGCCGCGCGCCCCTTCGGCGAGCAGCGTCGGCGCGTCGGCGAACTTGGGCTTGCCCGCGGGCTTCGCCGGCGACATCCGCAGATCCGCCACCGTCGGCGCCTCGGCGAACCGGCCGCCCGCGGGAGCGACGGGCTGCGCGATCACCGTCGGGATCACCGCCGCGCTCGGCCCGAATGGCTTGCCCACGGGCCCGGGAGGCACCGCCACCACGCGCGGCGGCGTCGGCACCGGCATCACGGCGCGCTCGTGCGGCAGCTGATCCAGCGGGGCTCCGCCCGCGCGTAACCCCGGCGGGGTGAGCACCTGGCCGACCTTGCGCGGCGGCGCCATCGGGCTGGTGGCGGGCCGCATCCCCGGCGGCGTCGCGACCCGCGGTATCGCCACCGGCGAGGTCTCGGCGCGGCTCATCGCGCGCGACGGCGCCGCGTCGGTGCGGGTGTCGGTGCCGGTCGTCGGGCGTCGCCCCGATCGGACGTCGAGCGCGGCGAGCGCCTCGAGCGGGTTGATCTCGATCCGGGTCGACTCGCTCCCGTCGTCGTCGGCGGGGCGATCGAGGGTCTGGTCCGCGGTCGACAGGTGCCGCCAGGCCTCGGCGTCGGTCAGCGGGCCGTCGGGGTCGAACTCGTCGTCCGTCGCCGGACCGTCGGGCCCGGCTGGCACCGGCTCCGGATCGGGCCGCCGTGGCGCCGGCACCGGCGCGCCGAGCGGACGCATCGCCGCGGTCGGCGGCGTGACGATCGGCGGCTGCGACTTCGAGTGCGGCCGCTCCGGCACCGTCGCCGCGCGCGACGCCATCGGCGGCGTCACCGGGCCGACCGCCGCCACCGCCGCGAGCGCCGACGGCCGGGGCGCGGCGATGCTGTCCTCGATGATCTCCTCGAGATCGTCAGGCTCGAGCACCGACGCCGAGCCGTCGAGCTCGCTCGAGTCCCACTGCAGGAGCTTCTGACCGGACACCGACTTGAGCCGGCCCTCGATCAGCTCGCGCATCCGCACGAAGTGCTCCTCGATCTCCTGCTGGAACCCCTCCTCGAAGAACCGCGCGATCTCGCCGGGCCCGCTCGGCTTGCCGCGATGGTGCAGGTACGTCGACATCGCCTCGCCCATCGCCTCGGCCGACGGGTACCGCGCCTCGCGCTGCTTGCCGAGCGCGCGCATCACCAGCTCGTCGATCGCCGGATCGAGCTCGTGGTTCACCGACGACGGCGGCGGCACCGCGCACTCGACGACCGCCTGATAGGTCTCGTACGTCGACTCGCGCTTGAACAGCCGCCGCCCGGTGAGCAGCTCCCACATGATCACGCCCATCGCGAACACGTCGGTGCGCGCGTCGACGTTGCCGGCCTGGCACTGCTCCGGGGACATGTACGCGAACTTCCCCTTCACCGTGCCGCTGCGGGTCTGGGTCTCGCGGTGCTCGGCCTTGGCGATGCCGAAGTCGACGACCTTCACGATCCCCTCGAACGTCACCACCAGGTTCTGCGGGGAGATGTCGCGGTGGACCAGGTTGAGCGGCTTGCCGCCGTCGGTGCGCATGTGTGCGTAGTGCAGGCCGGCGCAGCCCTGGCTCGCGATGTTGAGGATGATCGGCACGGGCACCCGCCCGCCCCGCACGCGCTCGTGCGCGCGCCGCCCCACCAGCGCCAGGGACAGGCCGCTGATGTACTCCATGACCATGTAGTAGCGGTCGTCCTGCTCGCCGAGCCCGAGCGTCTGGACGATGTTCGAGTGATCGAGGACGGCGCCGAGCCGCGCCTCGTCGAGGAACATCGAGACGAACTCGGGGTCGTCGGCGAGGTGATCGTGGAGGCACTTGACCACCACGTACTTCTCGAACCCAGAGGTGCCGTCGATCCGCGCGAGGTAGATCTCGGCCGTCCCGCCCAGGGCGAGCAGCGCGAGCAGCTCGTACTTACCGAGTCGCTGCCCGACCAGCGCACCTGCGCCGCTGGGGAGACCTCCCATCGACGCCGATCATACTCTCGTGTCCGCGGCCGCGCCTGTTCTGGCGCGGTCCGACCTAGAGCTCCATGATCTCTTTCTCTTTGGCGGTCGCCAGGTCGTCGACGTTCGCCACGTACTTGTCGGTCAGGTCCTGGATCTGCTTCTCACCGGACTTGCGCTCGTCCTCGGTGATGTCGCCGTCTTTCTCGGCGTCCTTGATCAGGTCGTTGCCGTCGCGTCGGGCCGCCCGCACGGCCACCCGCGCCTCCTCGGACATCTTCTTGACCTGCTTGGCCAGGTCCTTGCGGCGCTCCTGGGTCAGGGCCGGAATGGGCAGGCGGACCAGCTCGGAGTCGCTGACCGGGTTCAGCCCCAGGTCGCTCGCCCGGATCGCCTTTTCGATCGCGCCGATCAGGTTCTTCTCCCACGGCTTGATCGTGATCAACCGCGCATCGACCACCTGCAGCGTCGACACCTGGTTCAGCGGCGTCGGCGTGCCGTAGTACTCGACCTTCACGCCGTCGAGCAGCGAGGTCGAGGCGCGGCCGGTGCGGATCTTGGTCAGATCGCGCTTGAAGGCCTCGATCGCCTTCTTCATGCCCTCTTCGGCGTCGCTCGTGATGTCGTTGATCATCTCGACCCCTTTCGTCGATCTCTCGTCAGGCGAACGTCGTCTGGAGGTTGTCGCGCACGATCCGCGTGCCGACCCCCGGCTCGCCGCAGACCACGCGGCGGATGTTGCCGCGGCGGGTCATGTCGAACACCAGGATCGGCATCTCGTTGTCGCGGCACAGCGCGAACGCGGTCGCGTCCATGACCTTGAGGTCCTGGTGCAGGGCGTCCGTGAACGTGACCTGCTGGTAGCGCTTGGCGTCGTCGTGCTTGCGAGGGTCCTTGTCGTAGACGCCCTCGACCTTGGTCGCCTTGAGCAGGATCTCGGCGCCGACCTCCATCGCGCGGAGCGCCGCGGCGGTGTCGGTCGTGAAGAACGGGTTGCCGGTGCCCGCCGCGAAGATCACGACGCGGCCCTTCTCGAGGTGGCGGACCGCGCGACGCCGGATGTACGGCTCGGCGAGCTGCGCGATCGGGATCGCGGACAGCACGCGGGTCACCACGCCCTGCTTCTCGATCGCGTCCTGGAGCGAGACCGCGTTCATGACCGTCGCGAGCATGCCGACGTAGTCGGCGCTCGACCGGTCCATGCCCTTCGCGGACTCGGACACGCCGCGGAAGATGTTGCCGCCGCCGACGACGACCGCGAGCTGGATGCCCAGCCGGGCCGTCTCGGCGACCTCCGCCGCGACGTGGGTCAGGATCTCCGGGTGGATCCCGTAGCCCTGGTCACCCATCAGCGCTTCACCGCTGATCTTGAGCAGGACGCGCTTGTAAGCGGGGGCCGCCGTTCCAGTCATTGGCGGCCCGGACCTTACCTCAAGCCAGGCCGGCGGTCTTGGCTACTTCGGCGGCGAAGTCGTCCTTCTTCTTCTCGAGGCCCTCGCCGAGCTCGAAGCGGACGAAGCGGCGGATCTTGATGTTCTCGCCGATCTTCGAGATCAGCTCCTGCGTCAGCTCGCCGATCGTCTTCTTGTCGTCCTTGACCCACGGCTGATCGACGAGGCAGACGTCCTTCATCCACTTCGAGATCTGACCGTCGACCATCTTCTGGATGACCGGCTCGGGCTTGCCGCTCTCGCGCGCCTTGGCGAGGAGGACGTCCTTCTCGCGGGCGATCGCGTCGGAGGGCAGCTCGTCCGACCGAACGTACTGCGCGTTCATCGCGGCGATCTGCAGCGCGACCTCGCGGGCGAAGCCCTGGAAGTCCTCGCCGCGCGACACGAAGTCGGTCTCGCAGTTGACCTCGACGAGGACGCCGATGCGCCCGCCGCCGTGGATGTACGAGATGACCGCGCCCTCGGTGGCCTCGCGGCCCGCCTTCTTCGCGGCCTTCGCGAGGCCCTTCTTGCGCAGGTAGTCGATCGCCTTTTCGACGTCCGCCTCGGTCTCGACCAGCGCCTTCTTGCAGTCGGACATGCCGGCGCCGGTGCGCTCGCGCAGATCCTTGATCATCGTCGCAGTGATCTCGGCCATGACTTCCTCTACTTCTCCGCGTCGGGCGAGGCCGAGGCCTCGGGATCGAAGTGGCTGCCGCCCATCGAGATCTCGACGCGCGGACCGTCGCCGCCCGAGCTCACGTGGATCACGCGCTCGACGTCCTCTTCCTTGGCGCCGCGGGTGTGCGCGCGCTCGCGGTAGATCTTCGAGCCGATCGTGCACGCGTCGGCGATGCGGCCGGCGAACAGCTTGATCGCGCGGATCGCGTCGTCGTTGCCCGGGATGACGTGGTCGATCCGGTCGGGGTCGCAGTTGGTGTCCGTGATGGCCACCACCGGGATCTCGAGCTTGCGGGCCTCGTCGACCGCGATGTGCTCCTTGTGCGGATCGATCACGAACAGCGCGCCGGGCAGCTTGCTCATCGCCTTGATGCCGCCGAGCGACTTCATCAGCTTCTCGCGGTCGCGGCGGATCTCGATCTGCTCGCGCTTGGTGAGGGCGAACAGCGTGCCGTCCTCCTCCAGCTTCTCGAGGCCGCGCAGGCGCTCGAGCGAGCCCTTGACGGTCTTGAAGTTGGTGAGCGTGCCGCCGAGCCAGCGCTGGGTGACGTAGAGCTGACCCGAGCGGGTCGCCTCCTCGACGATCACGTCCTGCGCCTGCTTCTTGGTGCCGACGAACAGCACGAGCTCGCCGCGCGAGCACACGTCGATCACCGCCTGGAACGCCTGGCGGAACAGCTTGACCGTGTGCTGCAGGTCGATGATGTGGATGCCGTTGCGCGCGCCGAAGATGAACTGCTTCATCTTGGGGTTCCAGCGCCCGGTGTTGTGGCCGAAGTGGACGCCCGCCTCGAGCAGCTGACGCATCGTGATCGGCGTCTGGCCGACCGCCTGTTCCATCGTCTCCATGTGCAGTCCTTTTTCCGTTGGTTCCTCCGGCGTCGTCATCGACCAGCGCAAACCTCTGTCCAGATCTCTGGGAAGGCCACGGGCGCTGGTCTCGGAACGCCGTGAGTATTTGGAGCAGGCGATCTAGCACGCGCTCGCGGCCGGGGGCAAGCAGCGATAGCTGCGGAATCCCGCGTGGTTACCGCCGGACCTTGCCACATCCTTCCGTGGCTCTGGACGCCGCAGCCACGCACGGCCGTTCACACCTCGGCGCTGGCGCGCGAAACCCACGGCCTCGTCGCCGAGGCTGGCTTCGGCTTCTCCGGCGACGACAGCTCGAGCGAAGCGCACGGCTCCGGCGGCATCGGCTATCGCTGGCACTGGCGCGGCCGCCAGAACAGCGGCTTCCTCGGGGTGATGGTCCACCAGGCGGTGGGCCACGGCGAGGTCACGACCGACGAGATGACCTACGGCGCGAGCGTCAAGATGACCTCGGTGACCGGCAACATCGGCAAGCGCTGGACGCTCGGCGACTCGTGGAACGTCACGCTGCGCCTCGGCGCGGGCTGGGGCCACTACGCCGTCAACATCGACGGCAACGAGGACGACGCCGACGCGCAGGAGGCCGAGGACGCGCTGAACGACGTGCTCGCGCTCCTGCCCGTGGCCATCGATGGGGAGCTGTCGGTCGGCTATGCGTTCTGAGATAGTCGCGTGATGCGCACCCTGGTGTTCGTCCTGGCGGCCTCGCTCCCCGCGAGCGCCGCGGCGGCGTCGCCCGAGCGCGAGGACTCGATCCACCTGAGCCCGCTGAAGATGCTCGCCGGCAACCGCCTCGGCGCCGCCGGCGCCGCGATCACCTACGAGCACCGGTTCGACGACGGCCACGCCGTCGTGTTCGACGCCGGCGTGGGCTGGGCGCGCGATCTCAAGGAGGACGACGACACCACCGGCGTCAGGGAGACGCACGCGCGGCTCGCGGTCGGCTATCGCTGGCATTGGCGGCGGGATCGCGACGGTGGCTTCGGGGGCGTGATGGTTCACCAGGTGATCGGCCGCGGCAACGTCACGCTCGCCGACGACACGGTCCACGAGGTCGACCTGCGTTCGACGCAGCTGACCGGCCACGTCGGCTCTCGGTGGGCGCTGGGCTGGGGCTTCCGCGCCACCGTGCGCGGCGGCCTCGGCTGGGGTCCGTACGCCGTGAACGCGCGCGACGACGCGCGCGACACCGAGGAGCTCCTGCACGCGTTCCTGACCCGCGTCCCCGTCGCCATCGATGCCGAGCTCTCGGTCGGCTATGCTTTCTAGGTGATCGGCAAGGCGTTCGGCCCGTACGTCGTCACCGCGCCCCTCGGCAAGGGCGCGATGGGCGAGGTGTTCGAGGCGCGGCATCAGGTGCTCGGCAAGCGCGTGGCGATCAAGGTGCTGCGCGCGGATGCCAAGGACGGCGACCTCGCCGAGCGGTTCTTCAACGAGGCCCGCGCGGCGAGCGCGGTCGAGCACCGCGGCATCGTCGAGGTGATCGATTTCGGCCGCACCGAGGACGACGGCCGGCCGTACCTGGTGATGGAGCTGCTCGAGGGCGAGACGCTGGGGCAGCGGCTCCGCGCCGGCGGCGCGCTCGACGCCGAGACCGCGACGCGGATCACCCGCCAGGTGGTGAGCGCGCTCGGCGCCGCGCACGCGCGCGGGATCATCCATCGCGATCTGAAGCCCGACAACGTGTTCCTGGTCAGCGATCCGGACATGCCGGGCGGCGAGCGCGCGAAGGTCGTCGACTTCGGGATCGCGAAGCTCGCCGATCCCGCGATGCGCGGCGCGGTGGCCACGCACCAGGGCGCGCTGGTCGGCACGCCCGCGTACATGGCGCCCGAGCAGTGCCGCGGCTCGGTGGAGATCGATCGCCGCGTCGATCTGTACGCGATGGGCTGCATCCTGTTCGAGATGCTGTCGGGGACGCCGCCGTTCCAGCAGACGGGGATCGGCGATCTCCTCGCGGCGCACATGTTCGAGGCGCCGCCGGCGCTCGCCGAGCGCGTGCCGTCCGCGCCGGAGCGCCTCACCACGATCGTCGATCGCCTGCTGTCCAAGCGCCCCGAGGAGCGGTTCGCCAGCGCGGCGGAGCTGCTGGCCGCGCTCGAAGGCGGCGAGGTCCCGAAGGCGGTGTCCGGGCGCCGGCCCGCGCAGCCCGCCGCGAACCTCGAGACGCTCGCGCCCGGCTCGAGCGAGACGCTGCCCGCGTTCCCCGCGCTGATGTCGTCGTCGACGCTGAGCGGCGCGGCCGGCGAGGAGACCGACGTCCATCGGCCGAACGATCGGCCCGGTCCGCGGCGCGGCGTCGTCGTGCTCGCCGCGCTCGTCGCGCTCGGCGTGGTCGGGTTCGGCGTGTGGCGGCTGACCCGCGGGGAGCACCCGCGGCGGGAGGCGCCGGCCGGGTCGCAGGTCAGCCTCGGTCCGGCGCAGCTCGCGGTGTCGGAGCAGCGGTGGGACGACG
>Ga0163144_10004433_pt1 | contig 31615 bp, 24 predicted proteins | sample OliLak19BULKMAT1_FD_123175 | JGI IMG/M metagenome (GOLD analysis project Ga0163144, IMG submission 123175) | Freshwater microbial mat bacterial communities from Lake Vanda, McMurdo Dry Valleys, Antarctica - Oligotrophic Lake LV.19.BULKMAT1 | ecosystem: Environmental > Aquatic > Freshwater >... | reverse complement strand
TTAGTTGCTTCAGAGGCGAACCTTAAACATACCAATCTATGAAATATTCCTTAGTCCTTAATAAACTTAGAGTAATAAATCTGTTTGTTTGAGGTTGAAATTTCTAATTGATAAAACCCTTGTGTGAGCTTTGAAAGATCAATATTTTTTGAATAAGGCCCCCTAAAAACTGTTTGCCCAGAGGTATTTACTATTTTGATTTCGGGATTTTCAAATTCGATTTGGTCACTTGAAATAATTAAAATATTTGAAACCGGATTTGGATATACTTTCAATTGAACTTGGTTTTCATATTCTCTAATCGAGGTATAAGCTGGCATAGAGAACGTTTTGGTAGTTGTATCCCCGCAAGGGAAATCATATACACTAACGGAATAAACCGAAGCAGAACAGAAATTATTAGCGCATGAAGTTGTTTGACCGTTTGACCATTGAATTTGATATACTCCGGCACAAGCACCTCCAGAGGGCGCAGTTATGCAGGCAACCCCATCACAGCAGGTTGAGCATGTGGGTAAAGAAGAAATAAATACTGAATAAGTGATTGGAGATTGACTGAAATTATTTAAGGAGACTAAAAATAAAGGGAGTAATATAAGAGTGAATTTTTTCATTCCTTTATTATTTTAAAAACTTTTTGTTCAGAATTCTTTTTAATTTTTAAAAAATAAATGCCTTGCGGATAATCACTAAGCTCAATTTCATTTTTTGTTGACTTAAAATTAAATGACGATACTAATTGACCTAATGAATTAATAACTTCTATATTAACATTTTCGATATCAAAATTTGTAAAGTCAATATTTAATTTATCCTTAAAAGGATTAGGATAAATTTTTAAATCTTGAAAATTCATTAGTTCGTTTATTCCAATAACACTGGGAGTGATAGCAAGGGTATTACTACAAACCACAGTTGAATTACCACCCGTCCATTTCACAAAACCCCAAACGGAATCGTTACCAATTCTTCTGAATGCACCATAAGCGTATATTTTATTATTATATCCTACAATGCCGCTAACATCATTTCCAAACCCTTGACTTACTGCACAAAACTTCTGACCATCAAATTTAACAAGGTTTGTTGTAAGTGGTATGGAAAGAGACGATGTTCCAATTCCTTCCATTTTATCAAACTTTCCAGTTACATAAATCTCACCATTAAGTTTTTGAACATTCAAAATTGTTTCCCAACCCCCGGTTGTAGAAAGCCCAGTACCCACCCCATACCAACGTGTACCATTGAATGCCGCCAAGCCTTTACAATTGGTTCCTGCAATACTATTAAACCTACCATAAACATATAGCATAGAATCTATAACCGTCATTCCTGAAATATATTTTGCATTATCTCCTGTAACTCCAACCCACGGAATCCAGTTTGAACCGTCATAATAGGATAGGTTGGCTGATGAGGAAGCAGTCGTTGTCTGGCCTGCCATATATAATTTACCTTTATAATTTTTTATTGCTGTGATTATATTTTGCTTTACTGGATGACCGATATTGTACCAATTAGTTCCATCAAATTTTGAAATACAATTACTCGCAATCCCTCCAATAGAATCGAATGTGCCTGAAACATATAATTCGTTATTATATACGTCTGATTGCCACACGGGGCCGTTTTTAGGGCTGAAATTAATACTATCCCAACTTGCCCCATTCCATCTTCCGATGCTGTTACACCAGTATTTTCCTGCCTTTTTAAAATTACCAAAAACATAGAGTTTATTCTGAAACATTTTCATAGACCTGACTACTGAAATTGTAAAACCTTGATCATCTAAACCACTTTGTAATGTGTCAAAAGTTATTCCGTTGTATTTTATAATAGAACTTGTTTTAAATTTATTTAAGTGGTAAAACTCACCACCGATGTATAAGGTATTTGAACTTGAATCAACCACAGCATTTGAGAAAACCGCCCAACCTTGCTGAGGGACGCTATCAATTAAATTAGTCCAAACCTGCCCCTGCAAAAAGCAGGAACAGGTTAAAAGACCAACTATGAAAAATTTACGCATTATTGTTTAATCAATTTAAACGTTCTTTGAGATTCGTTATTGCTTACGTTTATTAAATATACGCCATTTGCCCATGATTCACAATTAATTTGAGTGCTTTTTTCAGTCACTTCTTTCTCACATACTAATTGCCCCATCATTGTATAAACTTTTACTGTCGCTTTTGATTTTAATCCATCCTTTAACTCTAAGTTAAACTGTGTGTTAGCTGGGTTTGGAAAAACAGTAAGAGTAGTATTATCATATTCAAATTTTTGAATACCAATTATTTGATACGCAGAAAGTGTGAAACGGCTTATAAATCCATCTTGACCTGCGCTGTAAGTGCTATCTATTAACGAAGCAGTTGTTGGTGTGTAGGCAATTGGAAAATTAACACTTTGAGTATAGCCAGTTATATATAACTTTTGATTTTGCGCGATATAGGAATTTAATATTCGATCATTGCTTATTCCTCCGAAGTAATGTGCATGAAATAATTGCTTTCCAGGAGTGAATACAGCCACATAGCCATCATCGCCACTTCTGGTATTATCAACATAAACACCAGTCGGTGTTAATCCAGGTGCTTGCAATGTATCGCTTGTAGTATAACCACTTAAATAAACTAAACCCGAATTATCTACCGATAAACCGCTACCAGTATAAAGTTTTGTTCCTACTTGCCCACGACCATAAAAGCTACACCATTGTTTTGTTAAACTGCCATCCATATAACCAAGAAACGCAGTTCTACCACCTGCGGTATATTGACTATTAGTTGCCCCTGCTTTCGGGAAAAATGGAAATGCGGTTGCTGATGAAGCATCGCCTGCAAAATATATTTCGTTTAAGCCTGACTTATAAACTAAACGATTTACAGCCTCAGAACCATTGCCTCCAAAATAACTTGAGAAATCCAGAACTCCACCAGAATTGTATCTTACTAAAAACCCGTCAGAAGATGTTCCGGCACCTATTGTGTTATCAAAAAAGGTGTTTGGATTACCTGTTGTGTTTGTAGTTTGTAAATCAGTAGCATCTGTCAAACCACAACCAATAACATTCCCGCTATTATCAACTACAATATCATAGCCCCAATCTTGTGTTGCTGTTCCGCCTCCCGATACGTTAGCAGAGCCACCGTAATATGTAATCCATTGAGCTGTCATGTTTGAATTAAATTTACCAAAAATAGCATCAGTATTAGATGGGTTTGCGGCAGTTGTGGGACTTAATGCGGGTTTGAACGCATTAACAACTGGACAATCAAAAGAACTTGAATAACCAGCTATATACAAATTATTTGCTCCGTCAATAAACAAACTGTTTATTGTTTCAGAACCTGAACCGCCAAAATAACAACGCCAAAGTATTGCATTTCCATCTCCATTAATTTTACAAATAAAACCATCCGCTTTAAATGCAGATGAAGTTCCACCATTATTAAACTGTTTTGTAGCGCCAGCTACATTGTATCCTAACATATCTGTTGAAAATGCTTGTTCACCAGTAAAAAAATCACCATTAGAATCAATAGCGATTGGATTTGCTATATCCGAGGCAGAACCTCCCATAAATGTAGAGCAACGCAAAGTACTACGAGATAAAAATTGAACATTATTTAACCAAAAAAGTAAATTATGTGTTTGGCTGCCTAGCCGATTTCTCTAACCATTTTGGAAGGAAAATAAAAAGCGATTTCTCTTTTTTATCAGAAAAATCGCCTTTGGTAGCGGGAGATGGATTCGAACCAACGACCTTTGGGTTATGAGCCCAACGAGCTACCCCTGCTCTATCCCGCACTATATTTTTAATTAATGTCTTTTAAATTGGAGTGCAAAGATATATTTACTTTCTTTGTAATCCAAACAAATCTTATTAACACTATAATTGTGCATAAAGCTGGCTTCGTTAACATTATTGGTTGCCCCAATGTAGGCAAATCAACCCTTATGAATGCCTTAGTTGGAGAGCGTTTAAGCATTATTACCTCTAAAGCACAAACTACTCGACACCGAATAATGGGAATTGTAAGTGGCGATGATTACCAAATTGTGTTTAGCGATACACCTGGCATAATGAAGCCTGTTTATAAGTTGCAAGAAAAAATGATGCAGTTTGTAATTACAGCCTTTAACGATGCCGATGTTTTTTTATTAATTACTGATATTTTTGAAGATATAATTTTAGAAGAATCTTACTTGCTAAAACTTCAAAAAACTAAAACCCCCATTTTATTATTATTAAATAAAATAGATGTTGCCACTCAAGAAAAAATTGAAGAAAAAGTACAACAGTGGAAAGTGAAGTTGCCAAATGCCGAAATTTTACCCATATCGGCTTTACTAAAATTTAACATTGATTCGATTATGAATCGAATTGTGAATTTGCTTCCCCAAGGTAATGCGTTTTATGATAAGGCAGAATTTACCGACAAACCAGAACGTTTTTTTGTTTGTGAAATTATTCGCGAAAAAATTCTTTTAAACTATAAAAAAGAAATTCCTTACAGTGTGGAAATTGTAGTAAACTCATTTAAAGAAGAAGAAAAAATTATCAAAATTCAAGCGGATATTTTAGTAGAGCGCGACAGTCAAAAAGGTATTATTATTGGAGATAAAGGCTCTGCATTAAAAAGAGTAGGTACGCAAGCAAGAAAAGATTTAGAAACTTTTTTTAAAAAACAAATTTACATTGAGCTATTTGTAAAAGTTGATAAAGATTGGCGAAGTAACGATACAAGATTAAAAAACTTTGGATATTAAAAGCTCATACTGATTTAAAAAGTTTGTATTTATAAAGAGTTTATATACAATTTTATTAAATTAGGTTTATTTTAACAAAATTCAAAATTTTACATCTTAACAATGTAACTACTTATCTAAAAATCTAGCTCTTAATAATTCAAACTAAAAAATCTAAAACACTTTTAGTCTCGTAAATAATACTGAATAATTTAATCCTGTTAAAAAATGAAAAAATCTATCAAGACAATTCTTGGTATAACTTGCATTGCCGCAACTGCAATAGCGTTTTATACTTGGGATGCACAAAAATCGCCCCTACAAGCTTCAAGCCACAGGGAAGCGCCATTGATTGCAAACGATCCATTGGCGGATAATACGGACTTATACGTATTTCGTAGTCCGGATGATACAACTAAAGTAACAATTATTGCTAATTACGTACCATTACAACTTCCACAAGGGGGGCCTAATTATGCATCGTTTGGCGAAAATATTCGTTATGAAATTCACATTGAAAATGGAAGTACAGTTACGCCAGGAGTTGGTGATGATATTACTTACCGTTTTACGTTTAATAAGATTAATGAAGATACAACTACTTTTTTTAACATTCGTTTAGATAAACAAAATTTAAAAACTACCTATATGGCTCAAAAAAGCATAAACGGTGGTCCTTTTGTTACTATAGTTGCAACAGGTGCAGTTCCTCCTGCAAATATTGGTCCACGCTCTATTGGTGGTGCTGCAGGTTTAACGCTTACACCTAATTACGCTACCTTAGTAAGCAATGCTATTGCAAATGCTAGTGGTGCCGGAGGAGAGAAAATATTCTGCGGACCAATTGACGATCCATTTTTTGTTGATTTAGGCGGTATTTTCGATTTAGGTCAAACCCGCGCTGGAGGTACAGGTACCAATAGCCCTAGAGACGGTGTTGGACATAAAAATTGCCATACAATTGCTATTCAAGTTCCTATTAGCTCATTACAAAGAAATGGTTTAACTGTAGGAGCTCCAAATAGTTTAAATATATTAGACAGTAAATTTATAATTGGCGTTTGGGCTTCGGCAAGTCGCCCAACTACCCGCACTTTAAGCACAGCTGGCGCAAATCCTGCCGATGTTGGAACGTTTATTCAAGTATCGCGAATTGGTATGCCGTTAACAAATGAAGCAATTATACCAATTGGTAGTAAAGATGTTTGGAATTCTAAAACACCTTATACCGAAATTGCTTGGCAAGAAAACTACTTTTGTAACCCCGAGTTAGCTTTATATTTAACCAACAATCCTTTTGGCGCTGCTGTTCCTGCATTATCAGGCTCATTGCGCACGCAAACAGCTTCGTTAGGGTCTTTTAATTTTTCAAACGGTGCTGCTGGTTTATCTGGTATTCCAAATTCTGCTTTAGTTGGTACTGCTTTACATTCAAGCGCTTTTGGAGGTTATTTATTACGTCCTGCAAAACCGCGTTCAGTTGATTTATTGCCTATTTTTCATACAGGTGTTCCTAACTTAATACCTTACCAATTAGCTACAGGTAAAGCTGCTGGTAATCCATTAGTTGCTGGTAAGCCATTTATTAATAATTTTTTACCTTTAAGTGGTACTACTGTTGGTGGTGATATGTTGCGTTTAAATATGGCGGTGCCAGTTACGCAACGTAACGATCCTAACTTTAGTTCATTAGGTTTAATTCAAGCGGCAGTATTAGGTTTAACAAATCCTACTTACAGTACCATTGCCTTACAGTTCATTCCAAATATGGATGGTTTTCCTAACGGTCGCCGTTTAGAAGATGATGTTACACGTATTGAATTACAAGCCGTAGGAGGTGTAGTATTAGCTGCAATTGGTTTATGGTATGACGACGTTCCTATGCCTTATACAGCGGTTGTTTCACCGCAATTACTATCTACTTTAAGCTATAGTACTGGTATTAATACTAATGATACGTTGTTTAGAGCTAACTTTCCTTATGTGCAAACTCCTTGGAGTGGTTATGCTAACCACAGTGGACAATAATAATATTTAAAAAACATTTAAAATCATAAAAAATGAAAAAGAATTTAATAACAAAAGTTTTAGGTATAACATGTGTAGCAGCAATTGCAATTACACTTTATACTTTAGACTCTCAAAAATCGCCCCTACAGGCTTCAAGTCATAGGGAAGCGCCATTGATTGCAAACGATCCATTGGCAGATAATACTGATTTATACGCTTTCCGAAGCCCCGACGATCCAACTCAAGTAACAATTATTGCTAATTACGTACCATTAGAGTTACCACAAGGTGGGCCCAATTATGCATCGTTTGGTAAAAATATTCGTTACGAAATACATATCGAAAATGGCGGAACAGTTACCAATACAAGTGGTGGTGATGATATTACGTACCGTTTTACATTTAACCAAATTAATGAAGATACAACTACTTTTTTTAATATTCGTTTAGGTAAAGAAAACTTAAAAACAACTTATATAGCTGAAAAAAGTATAAACGGTGGTGCTTTTACTACAATAGTTGCAACGGGTACAGTTCCTCCTGCTAACATTGGTCCACGTTCAATTAATAGTACTACGGGTTTAAATGCTGCTAGTTATAGTGCCTTAATGTCGGCTGCTATAGCAACAGCGAGTGGTGTTGGCGGAGAGAAAATTTTCTGCGGCCCAGTTGACGATCCATTTTTTGTTGATTTAGGTGGTATTTTTGATTTAGGTCAAACGCGTGCTGGTGGTACTGGTATTAATAAACCTGAAGATGGTGTTGCCTGCAAAAACGTTCACACAATTGCAATGCAAATACCAATTAGCACTTTACAACAAAGTGGTTTAGCTGTAAGTTCAGCAACAACTATTTTAGATAGCCGTTTTATTATTGGTGTTTGGGCTTCTGCAAGTCGCCAACAAATACGAACATTAAATACAAATGGTACTGAATCTTATTCAGGCTCTTATGTGCAAGTATCTCGTATTGGTATGCCGTTAACAAACGAAGCAATTATTCCAATTGGGCAAAAAGATGTTTGGAATTCAAAAATTCCTTATGGTGTAGGTAGTGGTGTTACAGGCGCAAATGAAGTTGCTTGGCAAGAAAACTACTTCTGTAATCCAGAGTTAGCTTTGTATTTAGGTAATAATCCTTTTGCATCCGCTGTTCCTGCTTTATCTACTTCTTTAAGAACTCAGACTGCATCTTTAGGTACTTATAATTTCGCTACTAGCCAGCAAGGTTTATTTCCTTTATTGTCTAATACCCTTGCAACTGCTGGTACTGCTTTATCTCCAAGTTTATTTGGTAATTATTTACTAAGAGCTAACAAACCCCGTTCGGTAGATATTTTACCAATTTTTCACACGGGAGTTCCAAATTTACCTCCATACCAATTAGCCACAGGTAAACCAGCAGGTAGTCCATTATCGCCTGGTAAACCATTTATTAATAACTTTTTACCAACATTTGGTGATATGTTACGTTTAAATATGGCAGTGCCGCCAACGCCACGTAACGACCCTAATTTTAGTTCTTTAGGTTTAATACAAGCTGCAGTTTTGGGTTTAACAAATCCAACTTATAGTGGAACGGCTATTCAATTTATTCCAAATATGGATGGTTTTCCTAACGGTCGCCGTTTAGAAGATGATGTTACTCGTATTGAATTACAAGCTGTAGGCGGTATAGTTTTAGCTGCTATTGGTTTATGGTACGATGATTGCGCAGGCCCATCTTACACAAATGTTGTAACACCTCAGTTATTAGCAAATTTAGGTTACAGTACAGGCATTCAAAATAACGATACTACATTTAAAGCTAACTTCCCATATTGCCAAACCCCTTGGAGTGGCTATGGTAAATGTGGCGGGCCATTATTTGTAAATAATGCTATTCCTACTGGAATTAATGATTATGGTGTTGGTATTTCATCTCCTAAATTGGTAATGGTTCAAAACTTCCCTAATCCATTTAGAGGAAGCACAACTTTTAAATATCATTTAACCGAAAATGCACCTGTTACTATTAGTATTTACGATTTACAGGGTAAAAAAGTAGGTATTATTAACGAGAGCACAAAACAAGCAGGTACGCATCAGGTAATTTATAATGCCGAAGCCTTAAGTGCTGGAGTTTATATTGCTACTTTAGCATCGGGTTATAAAACAGTTCAATCTATAAAAATATCTGTTGTTAAATAATAATTAAGTATTTTTAAAATAATTAAGAATCGGGTGCTTTTACCCGATTCTTTTTTTTAAATCATTTTTTAAATCGTTATGCGCAAAAATTTATATCTCATACTAATAGTTGTTACATTAGGCATTTTAGGTTCAATTTTAATATTTTCAAAAAAACCAAAAGTAAAAATACCCCCTTTTAAAAATAGAACCGGAACAATAGCACTAGCGGGCGAATGGCTAAATACTAAAAAAGCAATTGAAGGTTTATTGGCTACTATTGAACAAAACCCCGAAGATTATAAAGCGATGCTTGCCTTATCTCAAGCTTATATTCAAGAAGGGCGCACAACTGGAGATCATGGTTACTACGATAAAGCCGCAATTGAATTATTAGATGAAGTTATAAAAAACGAACCTCAAAATTTTGAAGCCTTGTGCTCTAAGGCTACAGTGCTTTTATCACAACACCATTTTGCCGAAGGTTTAGATTTAGCAAAAATTGCATTGCCTATAAACCCAAATAGTGCATTTATATATGGTATTTTGTGCGATGCTAATTTAGAACTTGGCAACTACGATGAAGCAGTAAAAATGGCTGATAAAATGAATGTCACTCGACCTGATATTCGTTCGTATGCCCGCGTATCTTATCTTCGCGAAATTTACGGCGATTTCCCAGGAGCTATTACAGCAATGAAACTAGCAGTTGAAGCTGGTTATCCTGGCTTAGAACAAAGTGAGTGGACACGATGTGTTTTGGCACATTTATACGAAAACACAGCAAGTTTAGATAGTGCCGAATATGAATATAGAATTGCTTTACGCAACCGTCCAGATTATGCATTTGCCATAGCTGGTTTAGGACGCATTGCGAAAGCTAAAGGAAATTATAAAGAAGCTATTACCTATTACGAAAAAGCAAAAAACATGATTGTTGAGTTTTCATTTTCGGATGAATTAACCGATTTGTACCGATTAGATAATCAAAAAGCTAAAGCAGATAAAAATGCAGAAGATGTAATAAATTTATTAGGGCCAAATGAAGGCGATGAAAGCGATACGGGGCACGGACATTATGCAGATAAAGAATTAGCTTATGCTTATATAAAAATAAATAATTTAGAAAAAGCTTTAAAACATGCAACAACCGAGTATGATCGGAGACCAAATAATATTGATGTGTGCGAAACCTTAGCCTGGGTAAATTATAAGTTAAACGATTTTAAAACGGCAAATATATTAATTAATAAAGCTTTAAAAACTAACTGTAAAAATCCAACTTTATTATATCGTGCAGGCTTAATTAAAATAAAAGCAAACGAGGTTGAAAAAGGAAAAGCATTAATAAAACAAGCCTTAGAAACTAATCCCTTTTTAGATATTGAATTACGTAATGAAGCAAGTTCTTATCATACCCCTGCTTAAATAAATATGCAAAACGGTAATCGCAAATATTATTTTTTAGGAATATTACTTTTATTGCTCTCATTAATACCCTTGCTAACGCAAGCGCACCCACAAGATGCGTATTTAAATAAATTATCGCGCAGTGATGTTTTTTATATTTATTTACAATTAGGTTTTACACATATTCTTCCTTTAGGTTTTGATCATATACTTTTTATTTTAAGTTTATTTTTACTAAGTCCTAAACTAAAAACAATCATTTGGCAGGCTACAGCTTTTACAATAGCTCACTCAATTACATTAGGTTTGGCTATGTATGGCAAAGTACAATCGCCGCCACACATTGTTGAGCCAATAATTGCCTTATCTATTTTTTTTGTAGCAGTTGAAAATATTATTACTGATAAACTAAAACCTACTCGAATTATTATTGTTTTTGTATTTGGACTCATACACGGTTTAGGTTTTGCTGGCGTATTAAACGAATTAGGCTTACCCAAAAAAGAATTTTTTAATGCCCTTATAAGTTTTAATGTGGGGGTAGAATTAGGACAATTAAGTATTATTTTGATGGCTTGGTTTTTGTTTGCCAAATGGTTTAATAAAAAAACATGGTACCGCAAATTTGTGGTAAATCCAATATCTGCCTTAATTGCCTTAGTTGCATTATATTGGACGGTGGAACGAGCGTTTTTTGCTTAAAATAATGCAATTTCTTAACGTTTACCTAAATCTAATAATTATTTTTTATCGTATGTTTAGTGTTAGGTGAAAAATATTATTATTTATATACTTCTGTTTTTTTATGTCGCAGTTCAACTTCGCCCATTAACAGCTGTAGTTGAAAATATTATAGCCCATACTTTTTTTAAAATGCAACACATGGCTACTGTGCATTACGAAAATGGACACTATCATTTGCATACTGATTTAAAAACTATTAATGATGATGAAAATACGATTAATAAAACTCCACAAAAGCCATCCTCACAAAAAGTAAATGAAAAAACAGATAATCAGTTATTTACTGAAATAAATTTTAAATTTTATTCTAATTCTTCTTTAATTCCAACAACTATTACATCAGTTCTTGATGTTAGTTCTGGATTTGCTCAATTACAATATCTTCCACCCAAAACGGTATAATTTTTTACAGATTATTATTATTCACTAAAGCTGTAAGACACGCTTTTACAAAAGTAAATTATTTCGTTAAAGCCAATTGGCTGAAGATTTTTATGATTTTTCTTTCTCGAAAAAAATTTAACAGGAACTTTTGTAAAGGTTTGGCTTACAGTTTTAAAATTAAATTTTTATTCAATTTTAAAATTATAACGAAAAAATAATTTATGTTTCTATTATTACGTAAAACTATATTTACAACTTTTACATTTCTTTTTTTTACCAATTCAATTATTGCTCACCAAGGCGCAATAAAAGGCAATTTAGCCGATTCCTTGTCAAAACAAAACATTCAAGGCGTAACTGTTTATTTGTTAGAAAATAACCAAATTACATCAACCGACCTTTTGGGCAATTTTTATTTTCCAGATGTACATCCAGGCACTTACCAATTAAAATTTACAGCTATAGGTTTTGAAACAAAAATCATATCTGTAGAAGTTAAAGAACAAGAAACCACAAAACTTACCTTACAATTAATTCCCTCTTCTATAAATCTTTCTGAGGTAATAATTGCACGAAAAGGGGAAATTGGAAATGTTATGCAAACACTTAGCAAAATAGATATTGACTTACGACCTACACAATCCTCGCAAGATATTTTACGAATGATACCAGGTCTTGTAACAGCACAGCACGCTGGCGGTGGCAAGGCCGAACAAATTTTTTTACGCGGTTTTGATATTGACCATGGTACCGATATTCGTTTAACCGTTGATGGTATGCCAGTAAATATGGTATCTCATGCACACGGCCAAGGTTATGCCGATTTGCATTTTTTAACGCCAGAAACTATCGATTATGTCGATTTTAATAAAGGACCATATTATAGCCAACAAGGCGACTTTACAACTGCTGGGTATGCAAACTTTAATACAAAAAATAGTTTAGATAAGAGTTCGGTTAAAATGGAGGGAGGTTTATTTAATTCCCTTCGTACTGTAGGTATGTTCGATTTATTAGGAAAAGATTTAAAAGCTAAAAACCAAAGTGCTTATATTAGTTCAGAATTTATGTACACTGATGGCTATTTTAAAAGCCCACAAGATTTTAATCGTATAAATTTATTAGGTAAATACCATGGTGTAGTTGCTGACAATAAAATATTAACCGTTTCATTATCTACATTTAATAGCAAGTGGGAAGCATCGGGGCAAATACCAACACGCGCTGTTGAACAAGGTGTAATAACTCGATTTGGTGCAATTGATGATAAAGAGGGCGGAAATACCAGCCGTTCTAACGCTAATTTTATTTTAACAAGTATAACCGATGATGGTGGTGTTTTTAAAAATCAAATATTTTTTACAAATTATAATTTTGAGCTTTATTCAAATTTCACATTTTTTTTAGAAGATTCTATTAACGGAGACCAAATTCGTCAAAAAGAAAAAAGAAATATTTATGGTTACAATGGTTCATACAGCAAAATAACTAAAATGGGTGGCAAACGTTTAAAATCAGATGTTGGTGTACAATTAAGATACGACGATATTAAAAATATTGAATTATCGCAAACTGCCCAGCGTAAACAAACATTAAATAGGCTTGCATTTGGGCAAATAAATCAAATAAATGCAGGAGTTTACATTGACGAAACTATAAGTTTAACCGATAGATTTATTGTAAATATTGGTGCGCGAATTGATCAATTTCAGTTTGAATATGTAAACGACTTAGATAGTTTATACACTCGCAAATCAGCTGCAAATTACATTGTAAGCCCTAAACTAAATTTGTTTTATAATGTAAATCAAAATTTACAATTTTATTTAAAAACTGGCACGGGCTTTCACTCAAACGATACCCGTGTAGTAATAGCCGATAGTGTAAGTAACACTTTGCCGCGAGCTTTTGGTGCCGATTTTGGATTATTTATAAAACCAACAAAACGCTTATTAATAAATGCCGCAGCTTGGCTATTGGATTTAGAGCAGGAGTTTGTTTATGTAGGCGACGCTGCCATAGTTGAACCAAGTGGTTATACTCGACGATATGGTTTTGATTTATCGTTTCGTTATCAATTAATTAATTGGTTGTATTTAGATATGGATGCCAATTACACAGTGCCACGGTCTGTTAACGACCCAGAAGGTGAAAATTTCATACCCTTAGCACCAACAATTACGAGTATTGGCGGCTTAACTGCTAAATTTAATAACGGTTTTAGTGCTGGAGTTAGATATAGATTTGTAGGAGATAGACCTGCAAACGAAGTAAATACAGTAACCGCAAAAGGTTATAGTTTAGTAGATGGTGTAATAAATTACACACGCCCAAAGTATGCATTAGGATTAAGTGCCGAAAATATTTTAAACGTAAATTGGAACGAAGCGCAATTTGACACCGAAAGTAAGTTAAAAACCGAAAATACGGCGGTAAGTGAATTACATTATACACCAGGTACGCCATTTTTTATTAAAGGTAGTTTAACATTTTTCTTTTAATAAGATAATGGGGATTTTAATTTTTTAGATAATAATTAAGTTCGATATCCATTTATGTTCTAATATCAAATTGATCATATTTTATAAATAAAAATGGCAAGTAAAATTTGTTTTATTTAAAAAAAATGCTTATATCCTATTATATATAATCAAATTTATATATGTAGATTAGCTAGATGAAAAAAATTAATATTATAGCTTTCACTATAATCGCTTTTACATTGCTTTATTCATGTTCAAAAGATATTGCAAAACCAACAGTTATTAGTAGTTTAAATGGAAGCGGTGTTGATACTTGCAATACAAATATTAAATATTCAAAACATATTGTGCCCATAATTTTAACTAGTTGTGCTCGCCCTGGCTGTCATGTGTCAGGGGGAGGCCTTGCAGATTTTTCTAGCTACACTGCAATAAAAATATATATTGATGCAAATAAAACAAATTTTTTAAATCGTATTAAACCAGGTGGAGGTATGCCAGACCCAAGCACAACGGGTCCATTAACATTAAATAGTTGCGAATTATCTAAAATTCAAACGTGGATTAACGAGGGCTATTTACAAAATTAATATCCTAATTAGATTATTAAAAACGCTGACCGTGCGTTAGAGCAATTATTTTTTGCATCAGTTTGGGGGTTTTACTTAAACACTTTAAAATAATATGTGTTAAACTGTTTTTACCTAATAATTGCTGTATGTAAAATCCTGCTTTTATTCTTGTAGAAAAATTATTCTGCCAAACTGTATCATAATTATTTATTAATTGATTTTTAGTTATTGACCCATTAAAATAATTATTTAACAAATTAGCCAATAATTTAGATGCGCGCATCCCAATACTCATACCATTTCCGCATAGCGGCGCAATAGCTCCGGCTGCATCGCCCAATAAAAAAATTCCATCAGTATACGTTTGTTTCTTATTAAATGTAATTTTACTAACTGTTAACGGCTTATCAAATAAAAACTCAGATTCGACAAAATATTTTTTTAAATATGGATTTTTAAATAATATAGTTTCCTCCATTTTCTTAATATCATTTCCACTATCGTTTAAATTTTTTGCAGTAGTTAAATAACATAAGCAGTAAGTATCATTATCAACTTTTGAAATGCCGCAATAACCATTTTTAAAATTATGTAACTCAATACTATTAGCGTTAAAATTTGTTTTAATGTGATACTTTACACCAATATAATTTGGTAATTTAGATTCTTCTGTATTTTTTTTTATAAATACCGGAGCGTGCCTACCATAACTTCCACATACAATTTTAGAAGCGTAATTACCTTTGGTAGTAAATAATTTATTAATATTGTTTAAAGTTTTTATATCATTTACTTTGCAATTTTCAATAACATTTACACCATTTTGCTTTGCTATTAATGATAATTGATTATCGAGCGTATATCTACTAATTCCAAAAGCCCCCATTTTTAAATTGGCTTTTAACATAAACCCTTTGGTAGATGAAATACCTAATTTATTTATACTTGGCAAATTCATTTTTGAGAGTGGTAACCCTAAACTTTCTAAAAAATCATAACTTTCGTTCGAAATATATTCTCCACAAACTTTATGAAAAGGATATTCGTTTTTTTCGAATAAAACAACACTGCGATTTAATTTAGCTAACTGAATGGCTAAACATAAACCTGCTAAACCTCCGCCAACAATAGCACAATCGTATAGTTTAACGTCAGTTTGCATATACAATTACTTCGTGTCTAAATGCCCATTTATATTTAACAGAATAATTTTTTGAGTTTGATTGTTGTAAAATTAATTCCCACTCACGTTTTTTAAAACCTCTTAAAACAGATAAAGGAGCATCGTTTTTTACTAAATACGATTTCGAAAATACTGAGGTTAAAAACTTAATAGCAAAATAAGCAATAGCATTTCGTTCCAAGTCATTTATTATTAAGGTTATTTTATGATAATTACAAAATTTAATCAATTCAATAATTTCAATTTCTTTTAAGTGATGGCAAAATAAACAAGCGTGAAGTACATCTATTTTTGGTATGTGATTTAAAACATTTCTGTAATCATCACAAATAAATTTAATTTTAGGCGAATTATTTTTTATAGAATAATTAATACACGTTTGTTTTAAATCGACACCTAATAAATTAAGCGAAAAGTTTTGTTTTTTATTCCAATTTTCAATTTGTTTAAGAGTATCGCCTCCTCCACAGCCAATATCGACTAATGTAAAAACTTTATTTTTTATTAAGATTTTATTTAAAGCATTAAAACTAATTGAATAGCCACCTAATAATTTATTTATCGTATTTAACTCTTTTAAATTTTGATATAAATCCAAATCAGGTATATTTTCACCGTCTAATAATTCTTTTGTATAACTTCTTTTATTAAACATATTGCAACAACATTGTTTCAATACTTAAACCCGGCCCAAAGGCAGCAGCCAGTATTTTTTTATTTGTTTTAGCAGTAGCATTTTCTTCAATTATTTGTTTAAGTACAAACAAAACAGTAGGAGACGACATATTACCATAGCCGTTTAAAATAGCATACGACTGTTTTAGTTTTTCTTTTGATAGATTAAGAGCAACAATAAAATCATCAATTATTTTTTTTCCTCCTGGATGAATTGCCCAATAATCAATAATATCTGGGTTTATGTCTAATTCATCTAACATTTTTTTAATATTAGTATTAATTAATTGCGACACATACGAACTCAAATTTAAAATAAATCCATTGTCAGAAATATTCCAAGCCATATCATCTTGGCCTTCATGTAATAGTGTTGAGTGAAAGGATTGAATACTAATTTTTGGAAAACCAAAATTATCATCGTAATTACTACTTACTAAAGTTGCAGCACAGCCATCACCAAATAAAGCGGTTGATAATAAATAATCATCGCTAAAATTAGTTTGAAAATGAATAGTTGATAATTCGGTACATACTATTAAAACATTAGCATTAGCAGTACTTTTGCAAATAGCATCGGCATGTTTTAAAGCAAGGATAGCAGCATTACATCCCATAAAATTTATACTACTACGTTGTGTGTTAGGATTTAATTGTAGCGCGCGAATAATTTCAATATCTAAACCTGGAGCATAGAGGCCTGTGCAGGTTACCGAAATAATATGTGTAATAGTATTTTTTTTAGATTCAAAATTTTTAATTTTTTTAATGGCTGATAATGATAAATTTAAAGCGTGTTTCTTAAATAAATCCATACGCTTATTTAACGAAGGTTCAGGCAATAAAAATCGCGTTTTTGGAAAAAAAGTAAAATCATTTTCTGTTAAACTAAAGTCAGGAATAACAGAGTAGCGTGAATGAATAGCAGCTTTTTCGCCAACAATTTTAATTTTACGTTTAATGGTTTCATCGTTGGTTGCATTTTGATAAAACGCAATAATATCGTTTTGAAAGTGTTTAAACTGAGGCACAGCTGTTTCTATAGCTAACAAGTAACTCACACTAAATTATTTAAAATAATTAACACTATAAAACAACTATTCATACATATTGATGCAATTAAATTCATTCGCATCGTATTTTTAAAATTAGCATTACTATTTATTTTTTTAACTTTAAAAAACCACCAACTAAAATAACAAACAATAGGAATAAAAAATAGTTGCAATAAATAAAAATGATTTATTTGATTGGTTGCTTTAAAATATAAATAATAAAAAACATTGCAGGCTGCAAACATGATAGCTGTAAACATAAAGGTACCCATATAACCCAATCTAAAACTAAGAGTAGTTACCCCGTCTTTTAAATCCTGTTGATGCTGGTATATCTGTGTAAGTGGATAAGCACCCGCAATTTGAAGCGAAGTTGCCATTAAAATATGTAAATTACTTTGTGAAAACGTAAACATTAAATTTATTATGCCTACCGTACTCATAAAAAATGTAAACGCTCCTTGAAAAATTACCACAATTAAAAAACCAATTAAAGGATATTTCTTTAAACGAATTTGTTTTGAACTATATGCCCTCGATGCTAAAACATAAAGCAGTATTGAAATTGTGAAAATTATGTTTACAAAAATTAAAGAAAGTATAAGTGCAACAATATCTAAAAATAAAGTAAAATAAAATAATTGTTTAGTAGGTAAAGGTGGCTTTTCAAGCCCGCCAATACTGTCTTCATCTCTATCAATATAACTATTATAGCCATTGCTAGCTGGGTAAATTAATAAATGGATAATAAAAAACGACCAAATTGTAGTTTGAAGATTAATTTCATTTGCCTGACTTAATGCTAGTAAAAATATTGGCATTAATAGTAACGAAAACGGAATACGTAATAGTTTAATTGTTGTATTTGATAAAGCAAAAAAAGACATTTAATTTAAAATGATACGCTAAGGTACAAACATACTTTAGCATAAACTTACAGTAAATTAAATTTTATTTACACAATTATAGTGCTAAATCCCAATCTTTTCATTCACTATTTTTAAAATTTCGTTCTCAAATTGAATCGTTTTTTTCTGAATTTCATTTCCTTTTGCAATAATTTCGTTTACAAAAATTTTATCGGAGTAGCCACTCGCATTAATACGTACGTTCATAAATGCACCCATTACTGCTGTTCGGGCACACAAAGCCCCAACACCTGCATCGCTAATACTGTTAGGATTTCCAACTTCCGCCATTGCTCTTATAACTTCTAAACTTTGGTAACTTAATTGCATTACTTTAAATGGAATGTCGATTGCATATTTTGTAGCTTGTTGAATAGCTTCTGTGCGTAAATTTTTTTCGTCATCGGTAGTTTTTGGTAATGCAAAAGCGGTCATTATTTTATTAAAGGCGGCAGTATCTGCATCAACTAATTTTAATAATTCATTTTTTAAATGTTGACCTTTCTCGGCCCAATTACTAAACTCTTCCCATCTATCGTCCCAACCTTTTTTATGCGAACTTAAATTGGCTACCATAGTTGCCAAACTAATTCCTAAACTGCCAACATAGGCACTAATAGAACCTCCGCCTGGTGCAGGACTTTCACTCGCTGTTTCATCTGCAAATTCGTTAAGGTTCATCTTTATTAATTTTGACTCTGCAAAATCTTTCAACAAATATTCTATAATTCTTTCTTGTGGTTTAAAGGGAGCCAACTCATCTAGTCCCATTGATTTTACAGCAATCTTAATTAATTCGCTCTCGCTAACACCAATAGAACGTTGCTGTTTTTTAAGAAAATATATACCAGCATCCAATAAAGATTTTAAAGGAATTAATCCGACCAATTCACTACCTGTTACTCGAATACCACGTTCGTTTGCTTTTTTACACACTTCATCAAATGCAACATGAACAGGAGTTTTATTTATGTGCGTTAAATTCATCGATATCTGGCAAACGCCATATTCTTCAATATACCAACCAATTGCTTTTACCGATTTTAAACTTCCAGGAATTGATTTTGGAGAACCATCAGCGTTAGTAATAATTTTTCCACTAATAGGGTCGCCATCACGCATTACCCGTCCGGCCTCACGCACATCAAACGCTACCGAATTTGCGCGGCGTGTAGATGTTGTATTTAGATTAATATTATACGCCACTAAAAAATCGCGAGCGCCAACAACTGAAGCACCTCGCTTTGCGTCGTATTCCTGCGGACCAAAATCGGGTTTCCACTCTGGTAATTTTATTTTCTTAAAAAAACCTTCGTATTCGCCATTTCTAATAACAGATAAATTACTTCGGTTTTTGTTTGCCTGCGCTTCTTCGTATAAATAAATTGGCAAGTTAAGCTCCTCCCCTACTCGCCTCGCTAATTGCTGAGCATACTTAGCTGTTTCTTCCATAGTAATATTACTTATGGGTATAAGCGGACATACATCTGTAGCGCCCATTCGCGGATGTTTGCCTTTGTGTTTGCTCATGTCAATTAATTCACCAGCCTTTTTAATCGCTAAAAACGCGGCTTGAACAACTGCATTTGGGCTTCCAACAAACGTAACAACAGTTCGATTGGTAGCTTTACCAGGGTCAACATTCAATAATTTAACGCCCTCAACACTTTCAATTTGGTTAGTAATTTGTTTTATGATGTTTAAATCGTTTCCCTCGCTAAAATTTGGTACACATTCTATTAATTGTTGCATAAATATTTAGTATTTAATAAGATTTAAAGCTACCAAAATTTGCAAAAAACGCAAAATGAATACTTTGATTTACATTTTTTGCAAAAAACAATCACAAAAAAATTAAAAAATCTCTTGTTTAGTAATTATTACAAATTTTTTAAATTCTCTGCAAAAATCAATAATTGTAAGGGTTTAAAGGTATATACATTTGTGTAATAATAATTTTAAAACATAAAAAAATGAAATCTAAACTAAAAATAACTACAATAGCGTTTTTAATAACCTTAGGTTTAACAGTAGAGGCACAAACACTGCAAAAAAAACAGAGTTTATCGGTTTTAAATATCGATGCTAAAGCTGTAAATACCGACCCTGTTACAATGGGTAATATGGTGCGTATTGAACTAGAAAAGTTAGATACGTTTGATGTAATGGATAGATACGATGTACAATATCTAATTGAAAAAAATAAAATTAGCATTGTTAATTGTTATGGTAAAACTTGCTTAACCGAAATTGGCGAAATAGTAAAATCGGATAAAATGTTTAGCGGAACAGTTGAACAAATGGGTAAAACAATTATGGTTAGCTTAAGATTAATTAATGTTAAGGAAAAGAAAATTGAAAAAACTTATGTTCACGAGTTTTTGTATTTGCCCGAAGAAATTCAGAACATGATTAAACTTACGGTAGCAGATATGTTTGGTAAAAAAATAGATAAAAACTTAATGGACAAATTGAGCAGAAAATACGAATTTGATAATAGTACAAATAACCCAACAGAAGAACGTTTACGACTTGATGGTCCTCGAATGGGTTGCATAGCATATACAGGCGCTTTACACAGCCGTATTACCGAAAGTAAAAATAGCGGTGGTTTTGGTGCATATCCGATAATGTTTCAGTTTGGTTATCAATTTGAAAAACAATATTTAAACGAAGGTAAAGTACAAGCCTTATTTGAATTTATACCAATGATTACAGGCTTAGATCAAGGCTACTTTATACCAAGCATTAGTGTTTTACATGGTGTTCGCAGTAATATTAATGGTTGGGAATTTGCCTTTGGACCTACTTTTAATTTAATGCCAATTTCAAAGGGATATTACGATGCCGATAATAATTGGCAATTAGAAAAAACATGGGGCAGTAATCCTGATAATACAAATGTGCAAAATCCATTTCAAATTATTGATAGATTAGATAGCCGAGGAATTTATTTATTACACAGTTCGTTTGTATTAGCGGCAGGCCGAACCTTTAAATCGGGTAAATTAAATATTCCTGTAAATGCCTATGTAGTGCCGGGTAGAGATGGATGGAGATTTGGTGTAAGTTTTGGATTTAATGCTAAGAATAGATAGTTTAAAATTTTATAGTGTGTTTAAGTTTAAAAAGCGTATTAATTTATTAACAAAAAATTGAATAATTTTAGTAAATCTTAGCTTAAAAAATTAAATAAAAACAAAAATTCTTATTACATTTGTTTAAAATTAATCTAAATAGCAAAATGATAAGTGTATTGATTGCAGATAAAAATTTTTTAAGCCGTATTGGCTTAGAACTTTTAGTGGGCGAATTAAAAGGCTTTGATTTAGTGCCCAGCGTTTGTGGCGATAAACAAGCCCTGGTTAGCCAGTTACAACTAAGTAAACCTAATTTATTAATTACCGATTTTACATCCTTAGGTATTACTATTGACGAATTGAAAGATATTTCAAAAAAATTCTCAAAAACTAAGTTTTTATTAATTACCGAAATTTTATCGAAATCAGAACTTACCAAAATATTAAAAACAAATATTACTTCTTATCTTTTAAAAGATTGTGATAAAGCCGAAATTTTAGAAGCCATAAATTCCACAATTAAAAACGAAAAGTTTATTTGTGGTAAAATTGCTGGTTACCTTACCGCAGCTGAAGAAATTAATACAACAAATACCTTTATAAAATCTCTTAACTGCGATGGTATTGGCGTTACCGAACGTGAAATTGATGTAATTAGAGGCATAGCTGAAGGTTTAAGCAATAAGTTAATTGCCGATAAATTATCATTAAGCACACACACTGTAAATACACATCGTAAAAACATTATGAGCAAATTAGGTGTTTGCAATACTGCTGGTATTGTAATGTTTGCAGTAAAAAATCAATTATTGGAAACTAATTTTAGTCTGCATTAATTTTCGTTTTACTTAAAAAAATCATTTAATGGATTACTTACACAACCATTAGGTTGGTTAATTTGTATCAATTCGCAAATTGTTGGTGCTATTTGTGTTATGGAAATATAATTGTACGAAGAACCTTTTTTAATTCCATTACCATAAAATAAAACAGGCACATGCGTATCGTAGTTGTAGCCTGCCCCGTGAGTAGTGCCTTTTTCTGCAAAATCCATCCAAGCAGGATTTAATATATAACATATATTACCACTTAGTTTATGGTTGTAACCATTTTGTAAAAGAGCTTTATAATCATTGTTTTCATAGGCACTGTTTTTCATTACTTTTGATGGATATGCTTCGGCAATACCTATAATCGTAACTAAATAATTTGCTAATTTTTGTTCAACATCATCTTTATTTAATTTTAAATCTTCAATTTTTTTATCATTTAAAAAAACTTGTTCGTTACTAATATTTGTAAGTAAAGAGGTGTCGGTATAATTTTTTTGAAAATAATTTTTTATATCTTTTATTAAAACCGCATCTTTTAAATAACCTGCCGGAATTTTAGAATCCTTTAAATGATTGGGTACATCGGCTCCGCCATGGTCAGCCGTTAAAAAAAGAGTGTAATTGCCTTTACCTACTTCTTTATCCAAAGCATTTAATAATTCTTCAATATCTTTATCTAAGCGTAAATAAACATCTTCAACCTCAACAGAACGCGGGCCGTAACTGTGCGCAACAATATCTGTACTCGAAAAACTAATGCTAAATAAATCGCAAATATCATCTTTACCTAGTTGTTCATTTTTTAAACATTCAATAGCTACATCTTTTGTTATAGAATTGCCAAAAGGTGTAGAACGAATAATACCAACATTTTTTTTATCTAAAAATGTTTTATAAGAATAAGGAAAAACAGGTTTATCTTGTTTGTTAGGAACCATTTCATAGTTATTATCATCGGCAATAGAGCTTGTATAACTTTCTGGATAAAACAATGTGTTCCAGCCTTTTTCTAAATACGATTTTGCTAATTTTTTTTCGTTAAATTTTTGTAACCAGTTTGGTAATTCATTTACATACCAAGTGCTCGAAATAAAATCGCCTGTTCCTTCATCAAACCAAAAAGCAGCATCAGCGGCATGTCCTGCAGGTAAAATACTACTCCTATCTTTTAAAGCAACCGCAAATACTTTTCCTTTTTTGTTGGTAGTCATTTTTAATTCGTCGCCAATGGTACTAGTTAATTGATTTTTGGGCGACATTAATCCTGCTTTAGAAGTGCTGCCAACCGTTTTTACAATGGTATCTTGTGTGCAGTACATACCAGTATTATTTGTTTTTACAAACCAATCGTTGGCAATAATACCGTGTGTGCGAGGTGCAGTACCCGTGTAAATACTGCAATGCCCCGGACCAGTATAAGTTGGAATATAATTAAAATGTGCATTTTTAAAATAGTAACCATCGTTTACCAAACGTTTAAAACCGCCATTGCCGTAGCGACTCCAGTAACGGTAAATGTAATCGTTTCGCATTTGATCAACTACAATACCCACAATTAATTTTGGTTTTGTACTAACAAATGCAGGTTTTATTTGGCTAAATACGCTCAAAGTGAGCGAAAATACTAAGAATAAAATTGTAATTTTTGTTAACATAACATTAGAGTTTTTTAATTATTCGGAATTTGTTTGGCCAATTTAATATGTGTTAAGTGGTGTTGACAATGCCAACTATACAGCCCTAAAAAATCAAACAAAAAAAATTGTTTTTGGTATTGGGGATGAATATAACTTTTATTAAAATCAGATTCAGTCATTGCGATTAACAGTGTGGCAAGCCTATGATGAACACCATTAATAATATTTAAACTGGGTTCAATAGGTTCTGTTTTGGAATCTGCTAATTCGGCAAATAACTGTTCGGTGTAAGGTTTAATACTGGGATTATCTTCTGTCAAAGCTAACTTTAAACGAATTAAACCATTCATGTGGCTGTCGGCTAAATGATGAACAACTTGACGTATCGTCCAACCATCTTTACGATAAGTTTTACTAAGTTGCTCGTCGTTTAAAGCACTTACCTCATCAACTAATGTGTTATAAAATTTTTGGATGATGCTAATACGGTCTGTTACCTCGTTACTATAATAGCATATTGTTGCAACATAATCGCCAATGGGGTAGCGAAGTTCATCATTACTATTACCGTGCATTTCTTTTATTTTATAATTATTTACTCAAATACAAATTCCTCTCACTATAAATATTTTGAAAATACTCATCATATAAATCGTCAATAAAATAAATAGCTTCGCCAGTACTTTTCATTTCAGGTCCTAACTCTTTCTGTATTTCTGGAAACTTTTCGTAACTGAAAACTGGTACTTTAATAGCATAACCTTTTTTCTTAGGCTGAAAATTAAAGTCTTTTAGTTTTGCGCCCAACATTACTTTGGTGGCATAATTTACATAAGGTTCGTCGTAGGCTTTTGCTATAAACGGCACAGTGCGACTAGCACGAGGATTAGCCTCAATAATATACACCACTTCGTTTTTAATAGCAAACTGAATATTTAATAAACCAACCGTATTTAAAGCCAAAGCAATAGTTTTAGTATGCTGTTCCATTTGTTTTAATACATTTTCACTTAAATCAAATGGGGGCAATACCGCATAACTATCACCACTGTGTATGCCTGCTGGTTCAATGTGTTCCATCATTCCAATAATATAAACATCCTTGCCATCGCAAATGCTGTCGCTTTCGGCTTCAATAGCACCTTCTAAAAAATTATCTAATAATACTTTATTTTCAGGCAAATCGTTTAATAATTTTACAACGTGCTGTTCTAACTCTTGCTCGTTAATTACAATTTTCATACTTTGCCCGCCTAATACATAACTTGGACGAACTAACAATGGAAAACCCAATTCTTTAGATAAAATAATTGCTTCTTCTGCATCGTGTATTACTCCAAATTTTGGGTAAGGAATATTATTATCTTTTAAAAGGTTAGAAAATGCGCCTCTATCCTCAGCCAAATCTAAAGATTTAAAATCGGTACCAATAATTTTAATACCGTATTTTTCTAATTTCTCGGCTAACTTTAATGCTGTTTGTCCGCCCAATTGCACTATAACACCTTCGGGCTTTTCATGCAAAATAATATCGTAAATATGTTCCCAAAAAACGGGTTCAAAATACAATTTATCGGCGGTGCTAAAATCGGTACTAACGGTTTCGGGGTTGCAATTAATCATAATGGTTTCGTATCCCATTTCTTTTGCAGCTAATACACCATGTACGCAACTGTAATCAAACTCAATACCTTGCCCAATACGGTTTGGCCCGCTTCCTAAAATAACAACTTTCTTTTTATCGCTTCTTATACTTTCGTTTTCATCTTCAAAGGTTGAATAATAATATGGGGTTTTTGCTTCAAATTCGGCAGCGCACGTATCAACTAATTTATACACACGTTTAATACCAAAATCATTTCGCTTTTTATAAACTTCGCTTTCTAAACAACTTAATAAATGCGCTATTTGCCTATCTGCGTAGCCTTTTTGTTTGGCTTCATATAGCAAATCCTTACTAACGGTTTGCAGGTTATGCGTACTTATTTCGTTTTCTAAAGCAATTAATTCTTCAATTTGTTGTAAGAACCACTTATCGATGCGCGTTAATTTTTGAATTGTTTTTAATGAAATACCCATTTTCATGGCATCGTAAATCATAAATAAACGATTCCAACTTGGGCGTTCTAAAGCACGCAATAATTCTGCCTGATCGGTAATTTCCTTGCCATCAGCACCCAAACCATTACGTTTAATTTCCAAACTCTGACACGCTTTTTGTAATGCCTCTTGAAAACAACGGCCAATGCCCATTACTTCACCAACCGATTTCATTTGAAAACCTAACTCACGATTACAACCTTTAAATTTATCAAAATTCCAACGTGGTATTTTTACAATTACGTAATCCAGGGTTGGCTCAAAATAAGCCGAAGTTGATTTTGTAATTTGATTAATTAATTCATCTAAATGATAACCAATTGCTAATTTGCTGGCGATACGTGCAATGGGATAACCAGTGGCTTTACTTGCTAATGCTGATGAACGAGACACGCGTGGATTAATTTCTATAGCGATAATTTTTTCTTCCTCATCATCACTCACGGCAAATTGTACGTTACATCCACCTGCAAAATTACCAATACTACGCATCATTTTTATGGCCATTGTACGCATTTTTTGATAGGTATTGTCGCTCAAAGTCATGGCTGGGGCAACAGTAATACTATCGCCGGTATGCACTCCCATTGGATCAAAATTTTCTATCGAACAAATAATAGCGACATTATCGTTACTATCTCTCAGTAATTCTAATTCGTATTCCTTCCACCCTAAAACAGCTTTATCTATTAATACTTCATGAATGGGCGATGTTTGTAAACCACGATTTAATAAAGCGTCAAAATTTTCTTTTTCGTACACAACGCTTCCGCCGCTTCCACCAAGGGTAAACGATGGGCGAATAACTAGCGGAAATCCAAATTCTTGCGCTACACTTTTACCTTCTAAAAACGATTTCGCAATTTTACTAGGTGCCATTGCTACGCCAATTTCGTTCATACGAATACGAAACAAATCCCTGTCTTCGGTTACTTTAATTGCATCAATATCTACACCAATCATTCGCACTTTATACTTTTTCCATATACCTAAATCGTCGCACTTTAGAGCTAAATTTAAGGCTGTTTGTCCTCCCATTGTTGGAAGCACAGCATTTATCTGTCGCTCATCTAAAATTTTTATAATGGATTTTACTTCCAAAGGCAACAAATAAATATTATCGGCTGTTACTTTATCAGTCATAATAGTGGCGGGATTAGAATTTATCAGCGTTACTTCAATACCTTCTTCACGTAGGCTTTTGGCGGCTTGTGAGCCGGAGTAATCAAATTCGCAGGCTTGCCCAATAACAATGGGGCCAGAGCCAATAATAAGAACGGATTTTATAGAGGTATCTTTCATATTCAAATTTTGAAAGTTATTGAGAGTTTTGAAAGTTGAAAAGTATGATTGAAAGCAAAATGATTGCAAACAGACTTTCCAAACTTTTCAGATTGTTAACTTTCTTAACTTATTACTGGTAAAGATAGCCTAAGACAGACGTTTTAAACTAAAAAAGATATTGATGAGTTATTAAAAATTACTGCTTAATTACTTTTTTTACAGATACCGTATTAGATTGATGAATTTTTACTTGATAAATACCATTTGCACACTCCTTTAAATTTATAAATGTTTTGTAATTATTTGGTTTATGAGTAAGCACTAATTTACCTTCATCGTTGTAAAGCTCAATCAAATCAATAATTTTATTATTATTTACAGAAATACTAATAATATCGTTACTTGGATTAGGGAATGCACTAATAATTGCTGATTCGCTTTCTAATAATTTTATGTTAGTAACGCTACCTGTACTTGCTTTAATTCTCGAAAACCAAATATCTAAAGAGCCATCACGAGTAGTTCCCCAAACAGTATTAATTGTATCATTTTTTAAAGCGACACACATAAAATCGTTACCTGTTTGTTCTAAAATTGTATGATGCGGTACGCTTAAATCACTTATAACAAAATTAGGCGAAAAAGATGATGAACCATTTGCCTTAAAAGCACCATATATTTCTGTTGCCCTTGCATATCCCACGCCTGTGCCATTTCTTCTATCTCTCCAAGTTACAACTAAATCACCATTTGTGTCAAAATCAGCCCAAACCAAATCCTGCATTTTACCATTATTTAAAGCATCGTTATTTATTCGTAATGGATTAGACCAACTGTTTCCAGCATTAAATGATTCTGTCATTAAAATATCTAAATCTATATTTGAAAGCCCGGCAACATAAACAAACACATAATGATTAGTATTTGCAGGGTTAATCAATAATTTATAAGCACTTTTTGCTGAATCGTTTGAGGCGGCAGAAGGTAAACTTGCAAATACCGTTTTATAAGTAAAAGTACCTCCTCCATTTGTACTTTTTGCTAAAATAAATTGTGGTAGTATATTTTGTGACGGCACATAACTAGGGTAAATAGCTATAACAGTGTTTCCAGCTATTGCTGGCGCGGCCATAGGTGCGGAAATAGAACCGCCAATCAAAAAATTTGCAGTATCTAAATATCTCCATTGATTCCAAGTTACCCCTCCATTACTCGATCCAATAAAATAAGCACGGTTGGGCGGTAAAACCCATGAGGGAGGTTTTGTAGTAATATATAATTTATTACCTGTGTTATCCACTACTAGCCAAGGTCTATCCAATGGGCGTTTGCTTCCGTCGGCATAAGCATCTATTACTTTTACAGGCGTATTCCAAGTTAAACCGCCGTTTAATGACTTTGTTAGCCAAACTCCTCCCGAATCTGGGCTTTCGCGGTGATCGATGTAACTTAAAAATAATTTACCAGTAGCATCAAATGCCATTGATACATCGGCCGATTTAAAAGTATAAGATAAGTGGGGTAGCAAAACAGGGCTAGTCCAAGTTAGTCCGCTATTAAGAGTACTTTTAATTTTTATGGTTAATCCTGAGCCATTTCCAAATTGATAACCCATCCAAGCAACCACCATATTTTTAGTATTGGTCGGATTTATAGCTATAAATGGCTCTCCTTCATAAATATTAGCATTTGATAGGTTTACATTTTGAGCCTTTGTAAAAGCAAAAGAAAATAAACTGAAAAGAAATAATGTTTTTTTCATATAATTAATTTTAATTTAGACTTATAAAAAGTAATAAAGTTTAATCATTTCAATTTAATAAATATTACTTTTATTTTCATATATTTGTACGAATTTTAAAATCTAAAATTCACCTCAAATGGCTTCTAATTATTTAAGTACAAAATTTGTTGCCGAAGGATTAACTTACGACGACGTTTTATTAGTACCCGATTATTCTGAAATATTACCCCGTGAGGCCGATTTATCGTCTCATTTTACTAAAACCATTATTTTAAATTCACCCATTGTTTCTGCCGCAATGGATACCGTTACCGAACATAAATTGGCTATTGCCATTGCACAAGAAGGCGGTATTGGCGTACTCCATAAAAATATGAGTATTGCCGACCAAGCTGCGCAAGTGCGAAAAGTAAAGCGTAGCGAAAGCGGTATGATTACTGACCCTGTTACCCTTAACGGCGATGCTTTAATTGAAGATGCCCTGTACATTATGGCTGAACATAAAATTGGCGGAATACCTGTGGTTGACAAGAATAAAAAATTATTAGGTATTGTTACCAACCGCGATTTACGTTTTGAGAAAAATTTTAAACGCCCCATTATTGAAGTAATGACGCCCAATAGCGAAGTAATTACTGCCCCGCAAGGCATTAATTTAAAACAAGCCGAGGTTGTTTTACAAAATCATAAAATTGAAAAATTACCAATTATTGATAAAACAAATAAATTGGTTGGCTTAATTACGTATAAAGATATTATTAAAATAAAAGTTCGTCCAAATGCTTGTAAAGATGAACGCGGACGCTTACGTGTAGCTGCCGCTGTTGGTGTTACAAAAGATACTATGGAACGTGTAGATGCTTTGGTTGAAGCAGGTGTAGATGCCATTATTATTGATACAGCTCACGGGCACAGTAAAGGCGTTATTGAAAAATTAAAGGAAGTAAAAAAGAAATACAAAAACCTGCAAGTAATTGTTGGTAATATTGCCACTGGTAAAGCCGCATTAGCATTAGCAAAAGCAGGTGCCGATGCTGTAAAAGTGGGTATTGGGCCAGGTTCTATTTGTACTACACGTATAATTGCCGGTGTAGGTATACCGCAACTTACAGCTATTTTAGAAGTAGCAAATGCCTTGCAAGGCACTGGTATTCCTTTAATTGCTGATGGTGGTATTCGCTTTACAGGCGATGTGGTTAAAGCCCTAGCGGCTGGAGCAGGCACTGTTATGATGGGTGGAATGTTTGCGGGAACGGAAGAAAGTCCAGGTGAAACCATTATTTTTGAAGGACGTAAATTTAAATCGTACCGTGGTATGGGTAGCTTAGAAGCCATGCAAAAAGGAAGTAAAGATCGTTATTTTCAAGATGCTGAAGACGACATTAAAAAATTAGTACCCGAAGGCATTAGCGGGCGTGTGCCGTTTAAAGGTAGTTTAGCAGAAATTATGTACCAAATAATGGGCGGCTTGCGCGCAGGTATGGGTTACTGCGGCGCTAAAAATATTAAAGCATTACAACAAGCCAAATTTATTAGAATTACCGCTGCAGGTGTAAAAGAAAGTCATCCGCACGATGTAGTTATAACAAGAGAGGCACCTAACTACTCGAGATAATTAAAAATTATAAATGCAAAATTAAAAATTGTAGAACTACACATAATCTTTAATATATAATTTTTAATCTTTAATTTTAAACTATGATTTTTCCAATTGTACTATATGGCGACCCGGTTCTTAGAAAAGTAGCAGAACCCATAGATAAAAACTTTGTGGGTTTAGATCAACTTATTAAAGATATGTTCGACACTATGAATAATGCTAAAGGCGTTGGTTTAGCTGCACCCCAAATTGGTAAAAGCGTCCGATTATTTATTGTAGATACAAAACCTTTTGCCGAAAGCAGCAATGACGATGATGAGGACGAAGATGAGGAATTTACCCCCGAACAAAAAAAACAATTAATTGGTTTTAAAAAAATATTTATTAATGCCAAGATATTAGATGAAGATGGCGACGAATGGAAGTTTAACGAAGGCTGTTTAAGCATTCCAAAAATACGTGAAGATGTTAGCCGAAAACCAACTATTAAAATTGAATATTACGACGAACACTTTAAAAAGCATACCGAAAAATACGATGGTATTATTGCACGAGTTATTCAGCACGAATACGACCATATTGAAGGAAAATTATTTACAGATATTATTAGTCCTTTTAAACGAAAACTAATTTCGGGTAAATTAGCTGATATTAGTAAAGGCAAAGTAAATGCCGATTATAAAACAAGAGCGTATCGACCTAAAAAATAGTAACGTTATACGGAGCGTAGTTTAAATATAGAACGTTGGTGACACAGATGTTTATGAATAAATATGATTTTTTAAATAGTATATAATTTAAATGAAACTTATTATAAATACCTTATTATTTTTAATTTTTGTTTCTTGCAATAATTCTCAAAAAACAGATAAAGTAACCTTGAGCGGAGTCGAAGGGCAAACAACAAAAAACGATACCATTAAAACAACTAACAACCTATCTCCAAAAACCAACAACATTAATTATTTAGCCGATTGTAAAAACTATTAC
>Ga0163144_10004432_pt1 | contig 31618 bp, 41 predicted proteins | sample OliLak19BULKMAT1_FD_123175 | JGI IMG/M metagenome (GOLD analysis project Ga0163144, IMG submission 123175) | Freshwater microbial mat bacterial communities from Lake Vanda, McMurdo Dry Valleys, Antarctica - Oligotrophic Lake LV.19.BULKMAT1 | ecosystem: Environmental > Aquatic > Freshwater >... | reverse complement strand
CGTGTTCAACAACGCGTACTCCACCGTCCCGATCATTACCTACCAGCTCGGCGTGGGCCAGCAGGTGACGATCGAAGACGGCGTGTGGCACCAGTTCGAGGCGACGTCGGACGCGGAGCTGGTGGAAGTGTACTGGGCGTACCTCAAGGGCGAGGACATCGTCAGGGCAGACGAGGGAGGGCTCAAGGCATGAGCTGGTACGCGTGGTTCCTGGCCGTCACCCTGGGGGCGGACAGCTTCGACACCCGTGACCTGTGGACCGACATACTCTCGGCCCCACTGCTGCGGCCACTGGTCATCCCCGCACTGTGGAACAGTGACCCGGAGGTCAACTACCGGGTCAGGCTCATTACCGGCGTCAACCTACCGGAGTGGGCACGCGACCCCGTCGAACTGAAGACGGTGTCAGACCTGTGGGGCGACCCGCACGACGCCCTACAAATCGAGAAGCTGGCCGCCTACTATGGCGACCAGCTTCTCGACGGCGGCAAGGCCGGCTACCGCATCGAGAGGCTGGCACGCGAACTGAACCTGGTGCCCCAGGGGTGCGTGATGCCGTGGGGGACACCTGCGGCCCGTAGGTGGATCTACTGGTGCCGGGCCTCACACGCCGGGCTCAACCCGGAGGGGTCGCCCTGTATGCCGACAGACTTCCAAATACCCATCCCAATGCCAAGAGTGAAGCCGTGATGCTGAGTGACCAGGGGACACGCAAACCGGCCGGGTTCGTGATCGTCTACCGCAACGACCCGCACTACAAGGGGATCGACACCTTCCTGCTGGTGCAGGGGGCGGGGCAGGCGATCACCAACTGCTGCCTGCTGGCGTCGGCCACCAAGTTCGCCGAGTACGCCTCGGCCCGCGAGTGGCTGAAGCTACACCCGGACGCCGGCAAGGGCACGCTCCCCGGCGAGATAGTCGAGGTCGAAGAGGAGACCCACATCGTCCTCAAGCGGCCCAACGCCCCCAAGGAAGTGAAGGACTTTCTGGACCGCCTGGAGAACAAAAAACTCCCGTAACCTTTACGCACGAACCCTGGGAAGTGTGATACAACCACCAGGTCTCGGCAGCCGCCGCGACGCCTATCACGGAGACTACGGATGAAACGCAAGGGCTTTACGCTCATCGAGTTGTTGGTGGTGATCGCCATCATTGCGGTGCTCATCGGGCTTCTACTCCCCGCCGTGCAGAAGGTCCGCGAGGCCGCCTCCCGGATGAAGTGCCAGAACAACCTGAAGCAGATCGGCCTGGCCCTCCACAACTACCACGACGCCAACCTCAAGTTCCCCACCTCGGGCGAGGGCCTGACCCCGGCCGGGGCCACGGCGTTCGACCCGCACTCCACCTTCACTTACTTGCTGCCCTACATCGAGCAGGGCAACGTGAAGATGGACATGAACTTCGCCTACAACGACAACCGGGCTCCCGGCAACCAGGTCTCGGGCAAGGTCCGCATCAAGATCTTCGAGTGCCCGTCGGCCCCGGAGTACACCGACCCGGCAGGGTACGGCAAGTCGGACTACATGCCCATCGTGAGCACCAACATCGACCCCGCCAGCGGGGCACCGACGGCCGCCAAGGAGGAGGCCGGTATGCTCAGGCTGAAGGGCAGCACGTTCGCGGACTGCGGCGACGGCACCTCGAACACCCTGGCCTTCATCGAAGACGCCGGCAAGATCCCGGACGGTACGCCGGGCGGGTTCGTCAGCAACTACACGGACTCCAACGCCAACGGCGTGGACAAGTCCCCGGGCGGCAAGCGTATGAACAACCGCTGGGCCGAACCAGACATCGGCAACGGCATCTCCGGCCCGCCGGCAGGGCCTGATTACGCCAAGAAGGTCATCAACCAGTCGTCCCAGCCCAAGGGCGGCCCGTCGGCGTGCCCGTGGAAGACCAACAACTGCGGCCCCAACGACGAGCCGTGGTCTTTCCACACGGGGGGCGTGGCGGTAGTCTGGGGCGACGGACACGTGTCGTTCGTCCGGGACAGCATCACCCCGGTTCAAATGCGAGCCCTCATCACCCCGCGTGGCGGGGAAGTCTACTCAGCGGAGTGACCGTGGTCCCTAGCGTCGTCAGCTACGTACACAAACACACGGCTGCCCACCCGCGGCCGTGGCTCGTTCTGGGCAAGGGGCCGACCGCCGAGCGGATGTCGGACCTGGACACTTCCAAATACCACTTTCTGACTCTCAACCACGCCTGCCGGCTGGTCGTGCCGGACGTGGCCCACTTCGTCGACATCGAAGCCTACAACGACTGTGCGGCCTACCTGGACACCGTACTCCAGGCCCGCGTGTGCCTGCCGTGGCACCCGCACGTGGGCAACCGGGCGGCCAAGCCGGACCTACTCCAGTACGGCATCCCCGACCGCCGGCTGGTCTCCTATAACGCGACGACTGCTGGTAAACTATCGCGTATGCCCGGTCTACCCACCGTACGCCTGCGGTTCTTCTCCGCAGTGGCGGCGTTCAACATCCTGGGCCACGCGGGGGTCCGCGAGGTGTACTCTCTCGGCGTGGACGGCGGCACCGCCTACGCCCCGGCGTTCGACCACAAGGACAAGCTGCGCAACGGCCGAGACACCTTCGACGACCAGTTCGGGGAGATCGAGTACGCCGTTAAGTCGCACAAACTGAATTGGACGAAGTTGTGAGAGGATCAGGCCACCCCAACGACACGGAACCGCCCGTCGGCCGCCGACACCTCATCTACTACATCCTCCCCGTGGCCGGCAACGGCGTGTGGCAGAAGGGGGTGGACGCCCTACGCCTGCGGTGGGGGCTGTTCACCGGGAAGAAAATCGTCGCCATCGCCCGCGGCGAGCCCATCACCGAGCAGCTGACCGTCAGTGAGATGAAGGCAGGGGACAAGACGGTCGCCACCCGCCCCCTGGACGACCTGGAGACGGTGCGGGCGTACCTGCCACCGGACTGCGAGGTGATCGAGGTCGACAACGACCCCATGCGGTGGGAGCACGTGGCCTGGGAACGCCTGTGGGCACGTGTGCTGGAGGGTGCCGACGGGATGGACGCGGTGCTGTACTGCCACGCCAAGGGGGTGACCCGCCCGGCGTGGTCGGCCGCTCACCGCTGGGCCGACCTTCTGTACACACTGGCCCTCGACTACTGGCCCGAGACCGAGGCCCTACTCCGCAAGGGGCCGATCGCCGGCTCCCTGGTGAAGTACGGCAACTTCTTTTCCGCCCCGTCGAACATCGGTAAGTGGCACTACTCGGGCAACTTCTTCTGGATGCGGGCGTCCACGGCTCGGGAGAAGCTGGCGACCGTGCCCGTCCCCGCGGACAGGTGGGGGGCGGAAGCCTGGATCGGGATCGCCTTCCCGATCGAGCAGTGCGGCGAACTGTTCGGGCCGCGTAACCTGGACATGTCCCTGTACTTCGACGACCACATGGACAAGGTGCTGGAGGACTTCACCGCCTGGTCCACGCACCACCGCCCCTCGCCCGTCGTCGTGCCACCCGTCGTCGTGCCACCCGTCTACGAGCGGTTCTGCAACGGCGTCCGCCTATCGGTGGTGGTGCCCACCGCGGGACGGCCTAGCCTACAGCGGACCCTGGCGTCGTTCCTGTCCCAGCTGCACCCGCACGACGAAGTCATCATCGAGAACGACAAGTCGGGCGACTGGGGCATGACCCCGCGGACCCGCGGCCAGCGGGCGGCCACCGGCGACTACCTGATGTGGATGGACGACGACGACGTCTACCTGCCCGGGGCCTTCGACGCCGTCCGGGCCGCCCTCAAGGAGAACCCCGGTCGGCCGCACCTGTTCTCCATGAAGCGCAGCGTGCCGTTCAACGATGTGCTGCCCAAGGTGCGGGAGATCAAGGTCGGCAACGTGTCCACGCAGATGCTGGTGGTGCCCAACGACCCCAGCCGCCTGGGCGAGTGGAGTTCGCGGTACGAGGGCGACTTCGACTTCATCGCCAGCACGCTGAACAAGTACCCGCCCGAGGCCCTGGTGTGGCACGACGCCGTGCTGTCGGTGTGGCGGCCGGACGGTGACGCCACGACCGTGGCGTCCCTGCCGCGGACCATCCACCAGTTCTGGACCGGGCCGAAGGACATGCCGCCCGTGTTCGAGAAGTGGGCCGAGAAGTGGCGGGAGTTGAACCCCGACTGGACCTACAAGCTGTGGACCGAGGCCGAGGTGGCTGCCCTGGACCCGGAGATCGGGCGGGCCATGCGGGAGGTGCCCTACGGCCTGGAGCAGCCCGCCGCCAAGTCGGACCTGGCCCGCGTCGCAATCGTCCTGTGTCGGGGCGGGTTGTGGGTGTCGTCCGACGTGGAGCCGGTCAAGCCCCTGGGCACCGTACTGGACGGCGTGAGCGTGTTCCGCATCACCGACAACACCGACCGCCCGGTGTGCGTGTTCGGGGCGGTGCCCGACCACGCCTGGATGCGGACGGCCCGGGGCACCATACTGAGCCGTCGGGCACACGCCCTGCCGCCACCGGCGGTACGTAGGGTGATCGGCGTGACGGGCGACGCCCTGGGCGTGTTCGCCCTGCCCACCCGGTTCTTCCAGCCGTACCCGTGGATCGTGCGGGAGTTCTTGTACAAGCCGGCGTCCACGTGGCCCGACGCGTACGTCATCCACCGCCACGCCGGCAGCTGGCGGGCGGACACGATCATGCCACTGTTCAGGACGTTCAAAAACCGTTTTTGAGGTACAAGCCGTGGACGGCGTCTTCCACCACACGGGCCTCAAGTCGAGTTCGCCCGCCCCGCCCCGTGCGGGACTGGGCGAGAAGGTGCGTATCTTCGTGGGCACCGAGCCCAAGACGGAGATCGCCCGCAAGGTGCTGGAGTGCAGCATCAACCGGCGGACCAACTCCGAAGTCGAGTTCATCCCGATGATCGGGAAGGAGTGGCAGTACGACACCACCGGGTTCCAGCAGGGCACCGGGTTCTCCCTCCGCAGGTGGATGATCCCGGAATACTGCAAGTGGCACGGCCGGGCCATCTACCTGGACTCCGACCAGCTGGTGTTCAGCGACATCTGGGATCTGTGGTGCCAGCCCGACTACAACCCGATCCCGGGGTGTGCCGCGTGGATGACGTACCAGACGTCGAAGTTCAGCGAAAAAGTACCGCACCCCAACTCGTCCGTCATGGTGATCGACTGCCAGCGGGCACAGGCCCTGCCGTACTTCCACCTGGACCGGGTCGTCGACTTCCTGAAGAACAACCCCAGCAAGAAGTCCTACGGGGATCTCATGTTCCCCAACTGGATGAAGCCGGGGCCTGGCAAGATCGGCGTGGAGTGGAACAGCCTCAACGTGTTCACCGAGGGCAAGACCAAGCTCCTGCACTACACCAAGGAGCCGGAGCAACCGTGGTACGTGCCCGACCACCCGTTCGCCCGCCAGTGGAAGCTGGAGTTCCAAATCGCCCTCAACCTCGGGTACATTACCCCGGACGAAGTGAAGGATGCGGTGTCGAAGTTCGGCATCAAAGAGGACTGGCGGGTGACCAACGGGCTCCACCCGGAGTACCTGGCGTTCATCCCCAAGAAGAAGCCGCCGCGGAGATAGACAACGTGACGGAGAACATCATCTGGGCCACTAGCTTCGCCAAGGACATGTGGAATGCGAGCGGTAAGCCGCTCATCGAGTCGTTCCACGCGTCAAAGTCAGAGGGGCGGATGTTCGTCGGGTACGAGAAGATGGCCCTGCACGAGCTGTACGCCGCCAACCTGGAGGGCTACGACGTCGGCAAGGACGCCTTCCTGCTGGAGTTCTTGGAGGCCAACCGGGACATCATCCCCACCCACATGGGTGGGGACCGCAAGTTCCCGGAGTGCGTGTGTAAGGGCGGGCCGTTCGGGCCGCACGACAAGAAGCACGTGATGCCGTGCCCCGGACACTGGTTCAACAAGAACTTCTCGCGGTGGTTCAGGAAGGTCGCCACCATGAAGGCGGCCGTGGAGCTGCACCCGGAGACGGACATCTTGATCTGGGTGGACGCCGACTGCTTCTTCAAGAAACAGGTGACGGCCAAGGTGCTGGTGCACGACTGGTTCAAGATGATGTACAGCGTGTTCTTCTTCAAGAATAAGCGGCCGGTGATTGAGACCGGCCTCGTAGGGTACTGGCTCAAGAACTCGGGTCGGAAGGTGCTGGACGCCCTCGTCGGACGGTACGCCAGCGGCAACTTCCGCAAGGACCACCGTTGGGACGACAGCTGGCAGACGCAGATGGCCCTCGCCGACACGAAAGCCCTGGCCGTCGACCTCGCGGAGAAAGTAGGGGAGCACGCCGCGGTGGTAGAGCACTCGGTCGTCGGGGAGTACATCGGGCACGACAAGGGACGACACGGCCGCAAACTGGGGATCATGACGTGATGCGATTGGACAAGGCAAAGAGCGTGTGGGAGATGCTGATTCGAGACGCCGCCCCGCTGGGGAAAAAGGCGATCGAGGACTACGTCAAGAAGTGGGGCGATACCGAGGGGTACACCGTCCTGTCGGTGAACGCCGAGACGGACGGGTCGCCAATGCGGTTCCGGGTGCACGTGGACGTGCACAGCGAAGACGTCATGGCCAACATCTTCACGTTCGCGGTGTACAACCCGAACCTCCAGTACGACACCCGGGAACGCAACCTGGCGGCGATCAGGTGCACGCAGGCGTCGCTGCCTCCGCACCTCGCGGGCAGGCCGCACAACATCGACAAGTTCATGACCGACGTCATGATGGACAAGGTCAAGAAGGCCACCGGGTACACCGGCCTCGCGTACGGCGACCTGTGGTTCCACTCCGAGCCCACCATCGAGTCGGCCAAGGCCCACGGTGCGCACGAGGGCATGATCTCCGTCGGGTATCTCACCAAGGCCGGGCAGATCGCGTTCTACAAGTGGATAGACGTGATGGGCCTGAAACTGACCGAACCCGACCTCGTAGTAGGGTAACACGGCAAGGAAGCGGTAAAATGCGAATCCAGAACCTGTTCACCACGCTGAAGGGCAACAACACCATAGCGTTTGTGGTGGGCACCGGGCCGTCCATGCGGTGCTTCCCCGCGGACTGCCTGAAGGGGGCCTTCGTGGTGGGGCTCAACCAGGCGTGGCGATATGTGCGGGCCAACCTCATGCTTACCGTACACCCAGAGCTGTACCAGGAGTTCGCCAAGAGGCCGGAGCCGCACTCGGTCGACCCGGTGCCGTGGGTCATCAAGAAGAAGGCCCCGATGGCCGACCTCTCCCTGGACGATCCCACGCACTACATCTTCAACACCAGCCACGAGATCAAGACGGTGTGGGAGCAGCCGGCCGACACCTTGTACCTGGGTGAGGGCATCCAGTGCACGGCGATCGACCTCCTGGCCCGCATGGGGGCCAAGACGGTCATCCTAGTGGGGTGCGACATGACGAGTCTGGGCGGCGACTACCACGGGCACGACCAGCACGTGCGGTGGCTCGGGCGCAGGCCCGCGGACCAATACGCTCTGTACCGAAAGACGACGGCCAAGGTACGATCAGTGGTACGAGACAAGCTGGGCGTCGACGTCCTCACCCTGACACCGTTTGTGGGTCTGGCACACGTCGAGGAGGACTACCAGCGACTGCGTAGCGAGCTGGGGCTGAAGCCGCTATCGAAGCCGAAGGACGTCTCGCCGTACCTACGCAAGAAACCACACAAGCCAGGGAAGAGGTGACACGTGGATAAGAAGAAGCTGGACCGGTACGAGGGGCTGTTCGCCTGCCTCGAAGACATGATGGCCGAGCAGCGTCAGGACATCACCTTCCTGGAGGTGGGGACGTACAACGGCAAGCGGGCCGCCGACCTGTGCACGTACTGGCGGGAGCAGACCGAGGGCAAGTTCACGTACATCGGGTTCGACCTGTTCGAGGACATGACCCCGGAGATGAACAAGGCCGAGCTGTCGAAGTCTACCCTGCCGCCGGCTAAGGCCGCGGCCGAGGCCACCCTGAAGAGGGCCGGGGCCAACGTGCTCGCCCTCATCAAGGGCAACACCCGCGAGACCATCCCGGCGTTCGTCGAGGTGCTGCACGGCAGCGTCATCCCCGACCTGATCTTCGTGGACGGTGGGCACTCCCTGGAGACCATCGACTCGGACTGGGCGGCACTCAGCAATCTGGTCGGCCCGAAGACGTACGTCGTGTTCGACGACTACTACGAGAACAAGGACGACTACGGGTGCAAGCAGCTGATCACCCGTCTGGCGGCCGACCCCGCTTTCAAGGTCGAACTACTCACCCCGGTGGACCGGCCGATCAGCACCGGGCTGCACATCCGCATGGCCCTCGTTAAGCTGAAGAAGGCGGCGTCACTCAAGAAGGTGGCCTGACATGCGGTTCTGGAAGCCCAAGGCGATCGGCGGCACGCCACGAGTGGGGATCGCTGTCGCCGCGTACCTCAACGACGACACTTCGGGCCGGCAGCACGCCGGCCTTCGCGGACTCGTGTCCGCGTTCGAGGCCCAGACCTACGCCCACAAGATCGTCTACGTCTTGCACGACGGGCCGTACACCGCGAAACCGGAGCCGCCCGATCTGGGGTGCTATTTCACCTGTGCCGACGAGCGTAAGCAGCAGTTCGGCCACCCCTACCGGCAGTTGGCGATAGACCGGCTACTGGAGATGGGGTGCGAGTGGATCGGCCTGACCAACCAGGACAACTACTACGTGCCTACGTACCTGGAGTGGATGCTGGCCGAGGCCCAGGCGAAGAAGGCCGACTTCGTGTACTGCGACTGCGTGCACAGTCACAAGCTGTGGAAGGCACTGCCCGCCCTGCCCCGCCGCGGGAAGATCGACCTGGGCAGCTTCCTCGTGCACCGCTCGCTGGTCGAGAAGATCAGGTTCGATAAGTTCACTTTCGCGGGGGACTGGGACTACATCTCCAGGCTCCTCGGGGCCTCCAAAAGGTTCGCCCACCTGGCGGCCACACTCTTCATCCACAATTGACCGTACAGCTGACTTGTGCCATCATGCCCGCGAACCACCAACACGCGAGGCACGTCTGTGAAGACCAAGACCGTCATCAACAGTCACCGCGGTGCGGCCAAGACCGACATCAACAACAAGATCGAGGTCGCCGGGACCGAGCAGCACAACGGGGCACACACCAAGTACAAGGTGGTGCTCAACGACGACACGTTCAGCCACCGTGAAACGGAAATCGAGTTCCACCACATCACCGAAGGACTGCCGCCCAACCCCCCGGCGATGGGCGTGACCAACGAAGTCCTGCTGGCGATCGTCGAGGACCGCCTGTATATGTTCCAGGGCGGGCCGTGCGCGTGTGAAGAGAACGCGGTGGCCCTGTCGCACGTGCGTGTGGCACTGGCGGCACTCAAGGAACGTACGCGTCGCCGGTCGCTAACCGGCCTGGAGGGTAAGATGGCAGAAGACAACGTAGTGGTGACGGCGGCCGACCGGGTACGCTCGGAGGACGGAGTGCTGCACATCGGGTCCAACGGGTTCCCCGCCGACGCCCTGGCGAAGTGGGGCAACTGGTCGCAGGTGGAAGCCGCGGTCAAGCGACTCGACCCCGCGATCACGACCGGCGAGATGGGCGTGATCGAGGCGGCGGCCATCGTGGCGGGCGGCGGGGCCAAGAACGGCCTGGCCGAGCTGAAGTCCGCCCTGGCCACCACCAGCAAGGCGTAACCCAAAAGCAGTATTGAGATCGTCTCGCCCGCAAGCATCTGGGACAATGACATGGCAACGCTGAACGACCGGATCTTCGCGGCTCTGGCAGGCCCGGCTTTACTGGCAGCCCAAGACGCGGTGAACATGTTCACGCGGGCCAAGATGCAGGAGCATGGGTTCATGCGGCGGATCTTGCGGGAGATTGCGATCCTGACCCGCGAGCAGTGGCTGGCGATCGGCGTGCCCGAAAGCCAGCTCTACGAGTACGACACGAAGCAGTACAGTGCCGACGAGTTGCCCAAAGACGTTCACGTCGTCGAGGCCGTGTGGAACGGCGGCGAGTACATCTGGGAACTCATCCAGGCACGGACCTACCGCCTGGGCTACCAGCAGCGGCTGGTTTCGAGGCAGGTAACGAAAGACGAGTACGTGGAGGAAGAGAGCAACCGCAAGCGTCGTGAACGCGACGCCCGGCTGCACCCGACTCCGAGGTGGAACGGCGAACAAAAGGAAGAGTTCGCCTACTCTGTAATCAGCGAGCTGACGGCAATGATTGCAGCTCTCGCCGAAAGGAACGATCGTGGCAGAAGCAGTGCTGAAGAAGCGAGTCCCGTCGACTAACGGCAAGTCCGCCGTGGTCGCCGACCCCAGGCCGGTGGAGCGGGTCTCCGACCACCCGCTGGCCCGGTGCAAGCCCCGCGGCGACCGCGTGGTCGTCCGCCGGGACGTGTCGAAGGAGGGGGCGACGAAGGGCGGCATCCTGCTGCCGGACAGCTTCTCGACGGAGAAGCGGCAAACGGGCGAGGTGGTGTCCGTGGGGCCTGGCCTCCGGCACCCGCAGACCGGGGAACTCATCCCGCTGGACATCAAGAAGGGCGACCGGGTCATCATCACCGGGTACGCCGGCCTCGAAATCAAAGACCCGATGAACGTGGGCGGCAAGGACGAGGAGTTCATCATCCTCCGCGAGGAGGACGTGCTGGCGGTCATGGGCTGATACCGGTAGGCGAGACCGGTATTCCGGGGCGGCTTCGAGGGGGAGCCGCCCCGGCACTCCCAACCACCCACGAGAACCGCCATGAGCACACCAGAAAACGCGGTCGGCACGATGCCCCCGCCCGACATCACCAAGGACCGGTTGTTCGTCGTGAGCGGCGGAACCATCCTGCCCCTGACCGAGCAGATCTTGCTGACGTGCTCGGCCGTGCCGGTATGGCTGACGGCCGTCCCGAAGGAGCCGTCCGAACAGCGTAAGGGCAGCTACCCGCGGGAGCGGCACTTCCGGGTCATGCACGACGTCCAGGTGGGCACCGTCGACGAACTGGTCGAGCACTACCGACAGAGTCTCACGCGGGCCTACCACTGCATGGCCCTGACGCCCAAAGAGGGCGAGGAGCAGCCGGTCATCCCCATGATGGGCGAGGCCAGCCTCCGCAAGCAGAACGAAGCCCTGGACGCGCAGTTCCCCCGCGGCGGCGTGGTAGTAATCTGCAAGGCCCAGCCCGAAGAGTACGAGGCGTTCCTGGCCCCGAAGTACGACAAGTACGACAAGTACGAAGACCCGAAGCCGCGGCAGACGGCGATGGAGCGGGACACGCTCATGCGACTGGTCGCGGCGTACGCGAGCCGGCGGTTTCGAGAGGGCGTGGAGGGCGAGAGCCTGCACGACCTGGCGGCCGGCGTGACCGACCACCCACTGCCCGTGCAGCGTCTGATCGACGCCCTCACCGTGCTCAAGGACGACGCGGAGGCTCGACACGCGAACCACAAGGCCAGGGCGGACGCCGCCTGCAAGACCACGCCCGCCGAGTACGGGACGGACGTGGCGAAAGACTGATACCTTCACCCAGGGCAAGGAGGCCCTAGTCATGAAGAAAGCACTCTGCATCGGCATCAACTACAAAGACACGGAGCACGAGCTGTTCGGGTGCGTCAACGACGCAGACGACTGGGCCAGGCTCCTGACCACCAACGGCTTCGACGTCGGCGTGCTCGCCGAGAAGCAGGCCACAAAGGGGCAGATGGTGCAGACCATGCGGCTCCTGGTGATGGGCCTCCAGCCCGGGGACACCGGCGTCATCACCTTCTCCGGCCACGGCACATGGATTCCCGACCGCAGCGGCGACGAGCCGGACGGACGCGACGAGGCGTTCTGCCCGGCGGACATGGGCGACGACGGCTCCAACCTGCTCCTCGACGACGAGATGCGAGAGATCTTGGCGGCCCTGCCCTCTGCCGCCCACCTGGTGCTCGTCACCGACTGCTGCCACTCCGGCAGCATCTACCGGATGATGGCCCCGGGCCGCGGCAAGCGGCGGGTGCGGTTCCTGCCGCCGTCCCACTTCCTCAAAACCGACGTCCTCGTAAGCGGCATGGACCGGGCGTTCGGGCAGTCGGTCAAGAAGACCAACAACCCGCCCCCGGGCGTGGTGCACTTCTCGGGGTGCCGCGACACCGAGTACAGCACCGACGCCGAGATCGACAACCGGCCGTGCGGCGTGTTCAGCTACGTCGCCACGCGGGCGTTCGCCGAGGTCGCGGCCAAGGGCGGGTCGTACGCCGACGCCCACAAGCTGATTCGGAGGCACCTGCCGAACGGCGACTTCCAGCAGACGCCGCTGCTTAACGCCGCCATCCCGCTGAAGAAGGTCAAGGTGTTCGGCTGAGACTCCCAGCCGTAGCACCGCGAGGCGGCCAGGGGTAACTCCCTGGCCGTTTTCGTTGGTGCCTAAAGAACGGGGCAGAACGCGTCAAGATACTTGAGAGAGTTCTTACCCTACCGTTTCCAACCTGCGAGGTTCCCATGTCCGTCAAGTTCTGGAGCCACACCCGGCCCGACCCCGAGTCCTGCTGCCACTGTGCCGCCACCGTGCTGCTAGGACAGGACTACTGCCTGGCGTGCGAGAAGAAGATGCAGGACGGCGTGAACATCAGGTGCTGCGGCTTCTGTCACATGATCCTGGGCGACTACAACATGGACATGGGTTTCTGCGACTGCGGAAAGCCGACGAACAACGCACCCCCGATCATGATCCCGGAGTGCGTCGGCGTGTGAGGTGAGGGTCGAGCGTAGCCTGCGGGCGAGTTCCCTTTACAGGGTTTCTCGCCCGCAGGCCGAACACCCGTTGGCATCCACCAACGGCTCTGTTCTGCCTTCCCTTTCTTTACCTGTTGCGAGATTCGCTGTAGGATCACCGCGGAGGACAACATGACACCCGCTGATCCGAAGTACCTGGGCAAGACTTTCGTCATTGAAGACGCCGCCTACACCATCGAACGCACCAGTCCGCGCATCGACTTCAAGTGCTACGAGCGGCAGGGGTTGACCGCGTACAAGGTCGACAAGACGCCGGACGGCAAGTACGACTGGAACACGCTGCGGCCCCTTAACAACCGGGACGACCTCAAGCCAGGAGACAAGGTACTGTTCGATTGGCCGTTAGGCGGCATGATCGAGCTAACCGTAAACGACGACGGCACCCGGGCCGAGAGCGAGGGGATGTCGACGGCCCTGGAGTTCCACCCGGGATTCCCGGAGGCCGGGTTCCCGCCCGAGTGGACCGGCAGCTGCTTCACGAACAACAAGGCCCTCCTGCGTGTGAAGTTCGACTGACCCACACGGACGCTTCCCATGGTCAAGGATCGACCGCTACGGGATCTCGCAGATCGCCTGCGGGGCCATAAGCCCTTTACCCTGAGCCGCTGGGGGGATAACGAATGGCACTGCCTGTTCGGCGAGCAGAACGGATACATGCCCAAGGACGGGTACTTCTACTTCTACGAGATGCAGAACAATCTGTGGGCTGCACTCAACAACCGCCCGTCGTACTGTCTGGGGCTGAGCACGCAGGACGAGCGGGCGTGGGCGACGATAAAGGCGTGTGAGCTACAACGACTGGACTGGGGCGTGGACCACTTCGGCACCATGCCGGCCGACGCCCCGGAGTTCGACCTGATCCTGGCGGCCGTCAAAGCCAAGCCACTCGTCGTGGTAGGCCCGCCCCACTTCCGCCACCTGAAGGCGGCCCTGGGGTACGCGGCGTTCGTGGACGTGCCGCCGAAGAACGCGTACGTGTGCCGGGAGCACCTGGTGCGCGAGACGCTGGCCGCCCTTGAGGACTTCAAGGAGCCGGCCCTGGTGTCGATCTCGGCCGGGGTGTGCGCACCCCTCCTGATCGACGACCTGTTCAAGAGCGTGGGGAAGTTCCACCAGCTCGTCGACTTCGGCGGGCTGTGGGACGCGATCAAGGAGAAGTCATGTCCGAAGCACGGATGTGTACCGACGAACAATGGAGGGTGTATCTGATGAGCATTCCAGGTGGCGAAGGCAACTGCGGGGGCGACAAGCCCGTCGGCGGGAAGTGGGAGGCGACGGTGACGCCACCATCCGAGTCGAAGGAGCCGCCGAAGGTGTACCAGGCCGAACTCCAGGCCAAGCTCCAGGAGGAAATGGAACAAACCACCCAGTACGTGAAACGGGAGTCCTTCATTCAGGAGTTCTTCGCCTACGAGACCCTGGGGGCGACCATCCCGCACACCGGGACGATGGTGAAGACGGACGACCCGGAACTCATGGAGGCCCTGCACAAGGCCGAGCAAGAGGGCCGCGTGGTGTACGACAAGGACGGCTCCATCATCGAGATCAAGGACGGTGCACACGTCGACCTTATCAAAGAGATGCACGAGTACGACAAGAGGGTGATCGGCGACCTTCGTGACGCAGTCCACGCCAAGACGTACGACGGCACCGAGCCGTGGGTCGTGTCGAAGGAGGTGGCCGAGAAGTCCCAAGAAATCGCTGCCCAGGTCTCGAAGGAGTTCAGCGACGCCATGCCGCCGGTCGACATGAGTGGCATCACCATCACCGCCCACAAGCTGAACGCGGACGGCAGCGAGACGATGTCCATGGTGTTCCTCGGCTGCCAGACCGTGCCCGGTTCAAAAACCGTTATTGAGGACGACGACGTGCAGCCCACGATCGTCGAAGACAAAAAGTAGCTACCGAGCTTGTTTCTACAACCGACCCCAGTTACCCTTTCCTTGCCAGTCGTGAATGGGCGACACGCTGACAGTGGGGGCCGGGGATCACTCCCCGGCCCTTTACTTTTTGGAGACATCGAATGCTGTACACGTTCGTCGACAACTGGCCCTGGTTCCTGGGCCTCTTCTTCCTCGTCTTCGGCCTCCGGCAGTTCCGCCTCTATGTCCTCCGCAAGAAGAAGGACCGCGAGTCGAAGCCGCCCGAGCCAGTCACCAATACGCTCGTCGACACCGCGTACGACGCCCACCAGGCCGCGGCGACACCACTCCCCGTCGAGCCGCCGGCACCCGTGCCAGCACCTGCGAAGCGTGAGGTCAACGAGGTCGAGGAGTTCTACCGCGAGGAACGGCGGAAGTTCGAGGCCCGCCCATAGTGGCGGGCCGTTCTAATTCGAGCTTGCATTTGCCCCCTGTTCGGGTATAACCTCCGTTGACCATTATCTCGTCAACGGCAAGGGATTTTCGACGAGCCGTCCGGCATCTCGCCTGGCGTTGAACGGAGACTCTAATGGCCCGCTTGTGACGCACGGCCACACACCAGCGTCGCCCGCCGGTCCTACACCTCTCCAGGCTCGTAACAGCACGCCAGCGGCGTGCTCTCCCTACGTTGGCGACCCACTACGGAGGTCGCGGCGATGGCGGACGCACAGGGCGGGCAGAAGTTGGGCGGCAAGGCCACCATCCCTGTCGGGGAAATGGCCAAGGACATGATCGACAAGATCTACCCGCACCTCACCAAGGAACAAGTCGAAGCCCTCAACTCGGGCAAGCCCATTCCCCCCAGCCCCGACTACGTCGGCCTGGCAGCACTACCGGCGGCGACCGCGTCACCCGACAAAGCCGGGCGAATCCAGGAACTCAACAACAAGCTCGAAGAGGCCCACGCCCTCCTCCGGGAGAAGGTGCGATGGGAGGGCATCCTCGACGCCCTCGTCGCGGCCAGCACCGGCGGCCCGCTGGTCACCGGCGTACTCGTCTTCAGCGACAAGAACCGGATGCGGCGTGCCCGTAAGGCCGTCAACCAGTTCGTCGCCCAGAGCTACCCGCACAAGCAGCTGGTCATCGTCAACGCGTCCGACATGCCGGTCACCACGCACCCGCACCGGGCCATCAAAGAGGTGAAGTGGGAGGGGGCCGAGAACCCCACCACCGGGGCCATGCGTAACGCGGCCATCGACCTCGCGGACGGCGACGTGCTGTTCCCGTTCTGGGACGACGACGACGTGTACGACAAGCACCTCCTGTCCTATCTCGTCGCCAACTACACCGGCGGTAAGGCGGTTCTGCTCTCCTCGCAGATTCGCGTCGACATCGAGAACTCCGCGGTCTACATGCACGTCCAAGACGGCATCCCGAACACCATTCTGTGCCCGCAGTCGCACGCCCGCTTCCTCGACCAGACGGGCGGCGAAGACGTCGCCTTCTGGAACCGACACTGGGGCGTGAAGTCCACCGTGGTGAACAACACGGCGTGGCCGGTCAACACCATGATGATGCGGGTGTTCGACGGGCACAACGCCCTCACCCGGGAACAGTTCATGATCGAACACGCGACCCCCGCCCACTCCGGGCGTTGGGAGCTGGGGGCGAACGAGGTCGAGCACATGAAGGCTGTGCTGGCCACGTTCGGGCTCAAGGCGGAAGCCAAGATCCCCACGGACGAGCCGGTGGCCGCGTTGACGTAGCCTTGGGAGGGCGGCCCCTTGATCGAGGTCAGCGGGCAACGGACCTGGAACTTCATTCTTACGGGAGATGTGCGTAGTGGGGCGGGTGTGGTGCTCACCAGCATCAACAACAGGGGCGGCGCAGTCTGCCACGCCGACCTGTTCCACCCGTCCGCCGACATTCGCAGGAACGCCCACGAGGCGTACTACGGCGAGTGTGTGGACCCGGTAAGGATGCCGGAGTGGTACGTCGAGGGAGAGACGAACCCGTGGCAGTACATCAACCGCACGGTGCTCGACAACCCGCTACGCGGGGAGACGTCGGTCGGGTTCCACATCGCGTACCAGGCGGTACGCAAGTTGGAACTGTACGACCTACTGGAGGAGCGGGGCCGGGTGGGCGATTTCGGCGTCATTCAGGTGATCAGGAACCCTGTGGCCTGCTTCGTGTCCTTTAAGCAAGCGCAACAGTCGGGGACGTGGACCCGCGGCTGGAACACTCCGGTGCAAACGAAGTGCCCCAGCCCGGTCAGGGTGAACGCGGAGGAGCTGGTTGCGTTCTGTGTCGACCACGAGACTACACAGTGCAAGATTCGTGCCTCCTGCGACGACCGAATGGAGATCCACTACTCGGATTTGGTGAACGACTACCAGGGAGTGATGGCCAGGGTGTTCGACTTCATCGAACTGCCGCCCGTGCCGATGCTCGCAAAGCCTGCGTGCAAGCGGCTGAAGAACCGCCCGATCAGGGAGCGGGTCTCGAACTGGGCAGAAGTTAAACTGGAAGTGCCCGTGCACATCCGGCGGATGATCGAGCACGACGACCTGTTCTGAGAACTTCAACGGCCGCGGGTGGGAAGCCCGCTTCATAAACCTGGGAGTCTCCATGTCCAAGACCGTCGCGTGCATTGTGGTCCGGTCCCCGAAGGTGTTCAGCTGGCTCGGGCACATGCCCATCATGAACTGGGCACTCAGCCAACTCACCGAGGTCCGCGGGATCGACCGCATCGTCTGTGTGGTGGCCCCCGAGCTGGCCGACCGCACCTACAAGCTCCTCGCCAAGGAAGACATCGAAGTCGTGGCCATGCCGAAGGACGTGTCCGCCGGCAAGGAGATCGTCTTCGACAACTGGCTCACCGCCGCCGCCGGCCCGGCCGGGGACGCCGACATCGTCGTGGTGTTCAAGTCCACCAACCCGTTCTTCACCGCCGCCAAGATCGAAGCCTGTGTTCGCAATGTTGCGAACAACAAGTGTTCCGTCTGCGTGCCCGCCCGGGACGCACACATGGTGAGCACCGGCAGCTCGCGTAAGTCGCGGATGAAGGCGGCCGTCGAAGCCGTGCGGGTGTTCAAGGTGAACGTCCCGGTCGAGCAGACCACCTTCCAGACAGTGTCCGTGAACCTGATGGAGTCGCTGGACGTCGACAACCAGGACGAGTTCGTGCTCGCGTCCGCCCTGGTCGAAAGTGACAAGGTGTGAGACACTGGGCTTTCCACACCCCCCCCGCCTCGCTGAAAGGATGCTCCGATGGCTCCGCTCGTGTCTTGCCTGTGCGTGTCCCGCCCGTCCCGCTGGGGTCAACTCCAGCGGGCGATCCTCGACTTCCTGGCCCAGTCCTGCAAGGACAAGGAGCTGGTGATCGTCGTGGACTCGGGGACCGACTACGCCACCACCGTGCAGGCGTTCGTCGATCAGCAGGGCAAGGACGCCCGGCTGGTGCGAGTGCTCGGCCGCACGGCCAAGACCCAGCTGGACGGCTTGCAGTACGCGGCCGTCGCAGCCTACGGGCAGATCCTCACCCTGTGGGACGACGACAACCTCAACCACCCAACGCGGCTGGAGGTACAACTGGGTGTCCAGACCGACCTGAAAGACACGGCGACCGTGCTCACCAAGGGGCTGTACTACTTCTACCGCGACAACGAACTGTTCGCCGTCGACTTCTTCAACCCCGAGCTGTCCGCGGCTGACCGGGTGCTGCCGACGACCCTGATGGCGTACCGAGAGTCGTTCCCGGTGCTGGACCACACGGCCCGCTCGAAGCCCAGCGAACAGCTGGTGAACAACTTGACGCGGCAGGGGAAGAAGCTCCTGCCGGTCAGCCGCGACCCGTTCCTGCACCTGGTGGGCGTCACGTGCGACCACCTGCGAACGTACGAGTGGCACCGCAGGGTCGTCGAGACCCGGTCGCGGACGGCAGAGCAGCTACAGACGGACAACGTGAAACTCACCGCGGCACTCGACGGGTACAAGTGGGACGTCGCGTCGGTGAGCGTGGAGGGACAGGACGGAGGGGCGTTTGAGTACGCCCCCAAACAGCGGTGGTCATCCGACCTCTACCCGGTGAAACTGATCGAGGAGGCGAAGCCGGAAAAGCCGACGCCCCCGAAGCCGACCGCCCCGCAGGTCGTGCCGCCGCCGGGTAAACTCGACAAGGACAAGAAGTGACGACGCTCGAAGAAGCACCGGCGGCCAGGGACGGCGGCTGGAACAAGGAGGGCTCGGAGATGCCCGCGGCAAAGACGCCCGAGCTGACAGAACGCGAAGTCGAACTGCTGCGAGGGATCGTGGCGGACAAGACGTACGCCCAGATCGCGTTCTCGATGGGCGTGGGTCTGGAAACGGTAAAGTGCTACACGGCCCGCATACGGGCCAAGCTGGGAGTCGATTCCAAAGTCGGCCTCGCACTATGGGCCGAGAGGAACCTGAAGGATCAGTGACCATGTGGACCCTGCTGAAGAACGCCGCGGACTGGGCGACGTACCAGACGGACACGGCACGACGCCTGTCCCTCGGCGGCGAGAACATCGCCTGGGGGAGCGGCCCACAGTCGTACCCGGCTCTCGTTTGCACCCTGCTGCCGCCGCGGCCGGCGGGGACCGACGCCAAGCTGTACTCGGCCTACGTGTACCTGGCCGACGCGGAGGAGCTGTTCAAGGCCGCCGGCCGGAAGATCGCCGACCCGGACGCCCCGGTGCCGCCGAACCAGAAGCAGTTCAATCGCTGGGTCGCGGCTCAACAGATGACCGTCGCCTACTTCCTGGTGGAGACCGGCATCTGCAAGAAGGAGCAGTACGAGGAGAAGCTGCTCGAAATGATCGTGAAGGTCGACGAGTACCACTCCGACAAGAGGGAGGAACTGAAGAAGCACCTCACCTCTTACGAGACGACCGTGCTGGATACCCTGGAACCGCCGGGGTAAGATGACGGCACCAGAACCACCCGATCGGCCACGGACGGCCAAACCAAAAAGTGTATTTTGGGGTCGGGTTGGAGGTGCACCATGCCGTCCGATTGGTTGACCGCCGAGCAATTCCTGAAGCAGGCCGCCTCGTCGAGCGTGGGCCTCCCCAAGAAGGTCATCAACGTCGACACCGACAAGCAGCCCTCGAAGGTCAACCAGACCGGCGGGATGCTGTACGAGGCCGAGCTGCACTCCGACGCCGTCAACGCGGCCCCTAAGCTCCTGTGCCCGTGCTGCGGCCAGCCCGCCTCGGACATCGCCGGGGCCAAGCAGCTGTACCAGATCGACGTCAAGGAGACGATGGGCAAGTCCCACAAGGGCGACGTGCCGCCGTGCCCGGTGTCGGGCCTGGACCTGCCCACCATGGTGTACTCCGTGGAACCGTGCGGGTGTCGCGTCAGTGCGGAGTGGGCCGGGTCGTTTTCGGCGGAACTCCAGAGCCGCATCGCCGGCAACAAGCCGCGGGCCGTCGTCGACATGACCGCCAAGCAGCGGGAGCAAAAGCTGGCCCACCTGGAGGGTAAGCTGGCCGAGTTGTTCGTACTCCAGACCGTTTGCCAGGCCGCGGCCCCGACCGTACAGAAAGAGGCCGTCGACTATTGGATCGTCATCGTGGCCGACCAGATGCAGCGGCTGGTGCCGAGCCCGCTCAACATGAAGCCGAGTACGACGCCGCTATCCCCCAAGGTGGAGAAGTGGGCCAAGGACGGCGGGTTCGCCACGCCGCCCACGCCGGAGCCGGCGAAGCCGGTGTTCGGGTGGGGCCACGCCGGCTGGCCTAGTGCGCACAACTTCTTCGACCTACCGGACGCGACCAAGCCGAAGCAGTTCGTTGTGGGGCAGGTGAGCCCGCCCCCGCCGGCCACCGGACAGTACGTGTACCGGATGAAGGACGGGTCGGTGAGCACGGTCCCGGCGTACGACGGCCAGCAGCCGTGCGGGCAGGTGGCGGCCAACCCGTACGCCAAGGTGAAGATCACCGCCGACAAGGAAGAAGGCTCGTGGGGGCAGCTCGGGCAGGCGGCGGTCGCGTTGGTACAGGCAGGTGTGCTCGACCCGAAGACTCTGCTGGACACGTGGGGGCCGAAGGAGAACCTGGCCAAGGCCGCCGCGTCCACCGGCTACGAAGAGATCGAGATCTCGCAGACCAAGAACCATCAGTGGAGTGTCCGCCGCGGCGACGTCTACAAGGTGTTCATCAACAAACTGTTGGCCGACGAGTTCGCGCAGCAGTTCGCGCAGCAGCTGGCCCAGAAGTACGCCCACCAGGGGTGGGCGTCGGCCAAGCCGAAGCCGGTGCTCCAGCCGCTGCCCGTTGAGGACCAGACGGTCAACGTGGTGGGCGGCACGCCGGAGGAGAAGGCGGCGTACATCTCGCAGCTGAAGAACGTGCTCAAGGCGACGCACCCCAGCGAGATGCCAAAGGCACTATTGGAAAGGATCTACCACTACAGCTGGCAGACCGAACACCAGCACCTGGCCCTGAGCGTGCTACAGACCTCGTTCGGCGAGCCGCTGAAGTCGTTCGAGCTGCTGAAGCTGTACCAGCAGACGCTGGACGACCTGAAAGGGTACATCGACGGCAAGCAAACCTCGCTGTCCTCGCAGACAGTCAAGTACGTGAAGACCTTCGTCGACCTGGTGGACATCCCGCCCCCGCCGAAGGTGCAGCAGATGGCCCAGCCGTCCGCCGCGGTGCCGACCAACACTGCCGGCATGACACCGACGCTACCCGCGGAAGAAGTGTTCGTCATCGACCGGTCTGTCCGCAAAAAGCGAACGATTCGTAAGATCGTGGATTGACGTCAAGGGCGAATTACAGGAAATTGTCGACGCGATGCTGGACACAGCGAAAGCTCGCGTTACTATCTACATGGGAGAGCTGATCGTGGCAGAGACGAAGAAGAAGGTGGTCGTGCCGACCGACAAGCAGCGGGCAGTCCTCGACGCCCTGAAGGGCGGCCGGTCCATCAAGGTCACCGAGGCCAACGGCAAGAAGACGCTGACGGTCCTGGGGCCGACCGGGAAGCCGATCAAAGAGCAGCCGAAGCTCGACCGCGGGGCGGTGGAAGCCGCCGCGAAAAAGGGTTGGTTGTCGAACTCGGCCGGGTCTGCGAACGGAGTGTTCACCGCCGAGTACAAGATCACGGACGAGGGGACCAAGGCAAAGCGGCTCAAGGCCGTGGCCTGACGAGATGATGTGTTCCTCCGCGGGGTGTGGAGGAGTACCCTGGACGCCGCCAACAACCTGGATGTTGGCGGCGTCTTTTCGTTCACGGAGGAACACGTGCCACGCTTCCAAAAGAAACGCAAGTCTCGCACGACCGCCCCCGCCACCATCCTGTTCACCCAGGCGAAGAACGAGGAGGGCAAGAAGCAGTTGTGCGTATACGCGCAATGTGCCTACGGCGGCACAGTTTACGGCCCGGTGTGGAGTCACAGCCCGAACGCCGTGTCCCGCTGCTTGTGCGAGCTGACCAAGAAGTGCGACTGCGGCCGGCAGTACCACAAGCACCGGTTCACGGAAGGTTCGCGGGTCGTCACGAAAACCAAGGCCAAGTAATTCAGGTTCCCGTCCCCCCGGCCCAGGAGGTACAATCCTGGCGTGTTGACGGGTGCGTGTCGACTGCCGCTGGCGTCGGCCGGTAATGGAGGAGGCTGCTAGGTCCAGGGATGGGCCTAGCTCTCCGAGAAAAGGCCCTATGGCGGAAGCCGGGGGCCTGGGTGACTTTGACGTGTGGCACGCCAACTGGCCACCCGTCGTCCCGCTTCAATGCGGGTGGAGCCCGGAGCAATGTGGGGAAGCTCTGGGAGCGACCCGCCCCGTCGACACATTCCCCGCTTTTACCACGGCAAGGAGGTCCGAGATGCCCTTCCGGCTCATCAAGAGTGGCGTCAACTTTCTCGCCCGGTGGGCGGGATACGTCCCGATCTCGGAGATGGAAGCAGCCCTTCAGGCGAAGGACGCTACCGAACAGGAACTGCGACACAAGACGCGAGGTCTGGAACAGCAGATCTACTATCGTGACCGGCTTGAGAAGGAACTGGACTGGCTCAAGGAGCTGGAACTGGCCCACGCCCGCAAGGAGTCGGGCACCCAGCGGGCCGTGGAGGAGCTGGATCGCATCACCAACAACCTACTCGACATGATGCGAGACGTGTGGCCCGACGCGTTGCAGCTAGAAGATACGGCAGTCGAGGAAGCTCACGCAGCCTGACGCCAACCGCACGCCAACCGGCAAGGACGCCGGCTCACCCCACGCGCACGGAGGACGCCATGCCGCCCGCAAAGATTCCAGACAACTTGATGCTCATCGTCGGGCAACTGCTCGAAGCCACCAAGGCCGCCTCCGAGGGCCTGAAGTCTATGAGTCAGGAGGTCCAGAGCAACGCCAAGGTCATCATCGCGGCGTCGAAGACGATCGAGATGGTGGAGGACAAGGTCTCCGAACTTGACAGGATCATCCGCGACAGCACGAACGCCGGCAACCTGGTGGCCATCACGCAGACGCACACCTCGGAGCTGGTCACCCTACACACGGCGGTCAAGGAGCTGAAGGTGGTGGTCGAGATCCTGAAGACGGAGATCGGCAAGCTCGGCCTCGTCGACATGAAGGCGTCTGACAACTCGGACAAGGCGTGGGCGACGATTAAGTTCATCGGGTACGCGATCACCACCGCCATCGCCCTGTACGCAGCCTTCAACGGGAAGTAACCATGTCGATCTTGAGCGTGACCGGACGGCCGCCCGTGGGGGCGGCCCTTTGCTTCAAAATGGGGCAGGACTTCGCCAAGGAAGCGGGCGACCGCGAGTTGGTGTACAACCTGTCCGGCCGTCTGCACCTATCGAGCAGCGGGTGGCTCATGCTGAGCGTGCCCAACGCCCTGGTGCGGGGCATCTTCTCGGCCATGAGCGAGCCGGGCATCGAACTCCCGCCGGACGGCCCGGACGGGAACCTGAACGCGCACATCTCCGTGATGCGACCTTCCGACATCGACCTCGTCGGCGGGCCGGACGCCCTCACCGAACGCGGCAAGCAGTACACGTACACCCTGGGCCGCATCTACGCGGTCGAGCCCGAGGGGTGGCCGGAGATGTCCAAGGTGTGGTACGTGCAAGTACACTCGCCGGAGCTGCAACAACTCCGGCGAAGCTACGGCCTGTCGTCACTGCCCAACGACGGGAAGTACGACTTCCACGTCACCGTCGCGGTCAGGCGGAAAAAGGTTCTGGGTCGCAACGACACGGCCAAAGGGTCTTAGACGGGCTGGTGCTGCTTGCTGTCGTTCTTGGCCTGTTCCTGGGTCTGGATGGCGGCCCAGATCTCGTGCCGATGTACGGGCACGTCCTTGTGGGCTTCGATCCCCAACCGTACCTTGTCGCCGCGGATCTCCACGACGGTGATCACGATGTCGTTTGCGATGACGATGGACTCGTTCTTCTTGCGGCTGAGCACTAGCATTGGTGACTCCATTCGAGGGGTAGGAAGTCTTCCGGTGACCGCAACGCCGAAGGTACATTACCCCCTTTCGGGGGGCAAGGCAAGGGGTCTTCCGTGACTGATTTTGATAAAGTTGTGCGCCTGGGAGTGCCAGTAGAGACTTGCAAAGACCGTGCCACGGCGGCGTTCGACAAGTTCGCCGCGGCCGTCGAGAAGCTGGCTCCCGGCAAGCCGAACATCCGGGCAATGCGGGAGTCCGACATCCCGGAACTGCTCGAAATCGAAAACGCCAGTTTCCCGGACGAGCCGTACACCGAGGACACTTTCGACGGCTGGGTGGGCAGCGGCGGCGGCGTGGTCGCCCAGGTAGGGGACAAACTCGTCGCGTATCTGCTGCACCGCTCGGAGAACGGCTTCGAGTACGCCCACTCGATCGCCGTGCACCCCGACCACCGCCGCAAGGGCCTGGGTCAGGCCCTGATCCGGCTCCTGATGGACGCGTACGACCACGTCTCGGCCGACGTGGACACCGACAACGGGCCGTCCAAGGGGATGTTCAAGAAGCTGGGGTTCAAGACGGTGCGGACGTACTCGCACCCGGGCAGGACGATCACCGGCAAGACGATCAACCAGCACCGGATGCACTACTCGCGGCCGGAGAAGTCCGCGGCCCTCACCGTCGCCAAGCTGACCGCCGCAGCCAAGGAGACCAACCCGGACCCCACGGACGCGCAGAAGGAGCACGGTCGCTACAAGAAGGGGCGGGTCAGTTGGAAGGGGCTGGTGCTCGCCATCGAAACCGCCAAGGGGGAGATCCGCTCGGGCAAGGCCCCGGACGGCACCGCGTGGCAGACGACCATGCGGGACCACTACGGGTACATCTCCGGGACCGAGAGCGACGCGGACGGCGACGCCATCGACTTCTTCCTCAACGACGACAACCTCGACTCCGAGCTGGTGTTCATCGTCAACCAGAAGAAGAAGAAGGACGGCACATTCGATGAAGGAAAGGTTATCCTCGGTTGCATCGCCGAGGACGCGGCGGTAAAGTGCTACCTGCGTAACTACTCGAAAGGGTGGAATGGGTTCGGCTCGATCGTGGCCCTTACCCTCCCGCAGTTCAAACGGTGGCTGACTCATGGCAACACTGCGAGACCGCTCCGGGACGGCGACGTATCCGTCAAGGCAGGAGCGGCACGGTCTTCGGCAACTGCCGGAGTACCAGATCTGGTTACAGATGAAGGGTCGGTGTCACAACAAGAAGAACAAGAGGTACGTGTACTACGGGGCGAGGGGAATCGTGGTCTGTCGAAAATGGCGGGACAGCTTCTCGGCGTTCTACTCGGACATGGGGCCAAGGCCGGACAATACAGTGCTGGACCGTCGAGACAACGACAAGAACTACACGCCGACGAACTGCCGGTGGGTAACACACACGGTACAGTCGAGAAACAGGCGGAACGTGCTGAAGTACACGTTCAATGGCCGAACCTTGACTTTGCCACGGTGGGCGGAAGTTCTTGGTATGCCGTTAGTCCTTCTACGGACACGACTGCGGCAATACGGCTGGACGCCGGAGCGGGCGTTCACGACGCCGTTAAGTTCGCCGAAGCGCACGTCACGTTTGATCACGCACAGCGGCCGTACGCAGACTCTACAGGCGTGGGCCAAGGAGACGGGCATCTCGCGGGTGACGATCGCTTGTCGGCTCAACCGGGGGTGGTCGGTGGAACGGGCTTTAACGTGACCATCGACCGCCCCAAGGGGTTCAAGAAGAAAGCCAATAGTGCTTTTGAGTATGACCCCGTCATGTGGTTCGTGAAGCGGGCGGCCGACGAGCACGACCACCCATTCACGATTGCCGTCGATCTGGACGGCACACTGGCCAAGCAGGAGAAGCCGTTCAACGTCGAGTCTGTGGGCGAGCCCATCACCAAAGCGGTGAAATGGGTTCGTCGCTTCCACGCCGCGGGTGCCAGGATTATCATCTTCACGGTACGCGGCAGCATCGACCTGGTGCGGGACTGGCTTGAGGAGCACGAAGTCCCGTTCGACTACATCAACGAGAACCCCGACCAGCCGCCGAACTCAAGCGGTAAGGTGTTCGCCGACGTGTACTGGGACGACCGGGCGTACAACGCGGTCGACCCGGACGAGCACGCCCCGGAGATTCTGCGTCGGGCTAAAGAACACAGCAAGGAGGAGCCGGTTCCCGTTTCCGGTTCCACGCTGATCACATCCATGGAGGAGAGTAATGGCGGAAGGAACCCCGGTGTCGGCAACGAAGCCGACACGCCAGAGCCGGCGGGTGCCGGGTCAGACGACTAACCACCTTGCGGCAGCTCCGCCGCCCAGTGTCTCCGGGGCGGGCGTGCTGGTAGACGACGACAAGCTCCGCAGGGCGGTCGCCGAGTACGTGTTCAAGAAAGGTCTGGTGTCGAGCGGCGACATCGTGCGAGACTGCGGCGTCGACTCCGTGATCGTGAACGACTTCATGAACCACCCGTGGTTCGTGTCGCACATGCAGAAGTGGCGGCTGACGCCGGCCGGGAAGAACGAAGGCATCGACTACTAAGGAGCGAGCGTGTCCGTTTCCGAGCACACCGTCCAGACGCCGGATTGGATAAAGGCTCTGGTCGAGAACGTACTCATCGAGTGCGTCACGCCGCTCGGGTTCATGGGGCCGCTCGGCTACAGGTACTGGGAGCCCGACAACAACGACAACGCGGCCAAGTGCTGGCAGGTCGTGGTGTTCCCGACGCCCAACGAGGTGCGGGGCCAGGACAAGCTGGACGGGGCCGTGTTCGTGTCGGGCTTCAGGTTCGACGTCCTACGACTCATGGGAGCGTTCAGCGACGTCGAGGACGTGGTTTGGTGCTCGCCGGCAAAGTATAATGGTACTTTGGACGGGCCTGAGTTGAGCGTGCGGGGGCTGTTTCTAGGCAAGCACGTTTGGGTCAGGTTCTTTCATTTGCCGCCGCCGGACGAGTCGCCAGCGTACGCCGTGGACCCACGAACTAACGTGGCCACGGAGCTGCCGGCTTGAGGAAGCCGGTGTTGGTATCCCGCCTTGGACGGATTCGAGTCGGGTCGAGTTAGGGTACTTCTTATCACCCCAATGGAGGTGGCCATGCACAGTGGCATCACCGAAGGTACGCGCATTCAGAACGGGTTCGCCCGCAAGACCCACATGCTCTCCGCGGAGCAGGTGGCCGACGGGTGGACGTGCAAGAAGCGGGACGGCAAGACCGTCCCGTTCGACTGTAAGAAGATCCGCACGGCACTGTTCCGGTGCTTCAACGCGGTGACGGTGACCCCCACAATGTCGGCCAGCACGGTCGACGACGGGGTCGAGGCCGCGGAGAAGCTGGTAGACAAGATCGTCAAGGCGGTGGTCAACACCGTCGAGGCGAAACACCTCAAGAACCCGTCGGTCGAGGACATCCAGCGGTTCATCATCGCTCAGCTGTGGGCCGAGGGCCTGTTCGACGCGGCCGAGCACTACCAGAACTACCGGGAGACGCACCGCAAGGCCCGCCTCGCCAAGCCGATCCCGAAGGCCGTCGCCGACCGGGTGCTGGCCGACCAGAAGCACTTCCCGTCGGACCTCCAGTATTACCAGTTCATGTCGAAGTTCTCCAAGTGGATGCCGGAGGAGCGTCGGCGGGAAACCTGGAAGGAGACGACCTACGACCGCGTGATCCCATGGTTCAAGAACGTCGAGTTGGCCAAGGACAAGCTCAGGCCCGAAGAGTGGCAGGAGCTGGCCGACGCGATGTACAACCTGGAAGTCTCGCCCGCGATGCGAGTGGTGCAGATGGCGGGGCCGGCTCTCGACCGGTGCAACGTGGGGGCGTACAACTGCGCCTACCAGCCGCTGAGTGACATCTTCGCGTTCCCGGAACTGCTCTACATCCTCATGCAGGGCACCGGCGAAGGCTTCTCGTGCGAGAACGAGTACGTCGGCGAGATGCCGAAGATTAAGAAGATGAAGGACGTGAAGCCCGAGACCCTCATCACCGAGGACTCCACCGAGGGCTGGTGCAACACGTACTTCGAGTTCCTGCAACGCCTGTGGGACGGCTACGACTCCCACGTGGACGTGACGCGGGTCCGCAAGAAGGGGACCATCCTGAAGACGAAGGGCGGGCGGTCCAGCGGGCCGGAGCCGTTCCTCGAACTCATCGCGTTCGCCCGCAACCTCATCAAGGCGAAGCAGGGCCGCTACCTGGACGACATCGACGCCCACGACCTGGCGTGCATGACCGGGAAGATCGTGCAGGTGGGCGGCGTGCGGCGGGCCGCGGAGATCTCGCTGTCGGACCTCGACAGCATGACCATGCGGAACGCGAAGGCGGGCAACTGGTACGCCCACTCCGTCCACCGCACCATGGCCAACAACTCCGCGGTGTACGACTTCCCCGGCACGGTGCCGGTGGAGGTGTTCATGGAGGAGTGGCTGTCGCTCGTTAAGAGCAAGTCCGGCGAGCGGGGCATCTTCAACCGCCGGGCGGCTCAGCTCTACAAGCCCAAGCGGCGGAAGACGGCGAAGTGGGGCTGCAACCCGTGCGCGGAGATCATCCTCCGGCCGTACGAGTTCTGCAACCTCTCCATCGCCATCGCCCGGCCGTGGGACACGGTGGAGTCGCTGAAGAAGAAGGTCCGCCTGGCGACCATCTTCGGCAAGCTGCAATCCCTCTGCACCAAGTTCAACTACATCCGCAAGGACTGGAAGGCGAACTGCGACGAGGAGCGGCTGCTGGGCGTGGACATCACCGGGCACGCGGACTGCCCGCTGCTCAAGTTCGACACGCCAGACCGGACGGTCCTGCTGAAGATGCTGAACAAGGTCGTGGAGGAGACCGACATCGAGTTCAGCAAGAGGTTCGGCGTCAACCGGTCGGCGGCGAACACCACCGTCAAGCCGGGCGGGGATTCCGCCGTGCTGTTCGACTGTGCTTCGGGCGTGAGCCCGCGGTTCAGCCCGCACTACATGCGGTGGGTCCGGGAGTCGCAGGGGTCGCCGGTGGCGAAGTTCCTGATCGAGTCGGGCGTGCCGTACGCCCCGGCCCCGGAAGCCCCCGAGGCCCTGTTCGTGTTCGGGTTCCCGAAGAAGTCGCCGGAGGGTGCCACCTTCCGGCACAACATGACCGCCAAGCAGCAGTTCTTCAACTGGCTCGACTGGAAGGAGAACTGGGCGGAACACTCCGTCTCGGCGACGATCTACGTGGACGACCACGAGTGGCCCGAACTCGGCGGGCTCGTGTACAAGCACATCGACAAGATCACCGGGCTCAGCTTCCTGCCGCTGGACAACGGGACGTACACCTACGCCCCGCATGAGGAGCTGTCGCCGGAGAAGTACACGGAAGTGGCCGAGAAGTTCCCGTCGCTCAACTGGGCGAAGCTGGGGGAGTACGAGACGGAGGACATGACCGAGTCGAGGCAGACGATGGCGTGTGTCGGTGACAAGTGTTGATGTCGTGAGGACCGTAGCTGCGCAAGGGACTAACCCTCCCTTGCGCGCCTTGGTTTTCTTCTTACTCAATAGCCCGAGGAACGAGGGCTATTTTAATCTCTGATTACTAGACAAAATAACTTTGTCTATAACCTTCCTCGACAAAGAGTTACACTCGACTGAACAGGAGGTGCACGGATGCACTGGCACGACCTACCGAGCGTGATCGACGACTGGGTGGAGAAGATCGCCGCCCCCGGCTACGACCTTCGACAGGCCGCCGCCAACGTCATCACCGGCACCCACGTCGGGTACTATATGGACCCCGCGACCGACCGGGTCGCCCTCTTCGCCCCAATGGCGTCGTCGGGCGACCGGGCTCGCGTCGAGAAAGCGGCTTCCCGGGTAACCGGGAAGGAACCGCTTTTTCTTAGCTATCAGGAACTGCAAGACCACGACGCCTCGTGGGTCAAAGTCGCGTTCTCGCCCGCCCTACACCGGGCCGGCGAACTCGGCAACTTCTTCCCCGGCCAGTACCCGGGCGGCGTGCCCAACTCGCCGTCCCCGGTGGCGGCGATGCTCACCTCCGGCCTGATCGGAGCCGGCCTCGGCTGGGGCGGCGGCAAGCTGCTGGGCAAGTTGCTCCCCAAGGGATACGGCGACAACCTGGGTCGCACGGGTATGCTCCTCGGCGGTGCCCTGGGTGCGGCCCCGGGGGCGTTGTGGGGCGGCACCAACAAGCTGACCGGCCGCAAGTTCAACGACCCGTCGCTACTCAACCAGCCTGCGGGTGCCGAGCCCGAGAACAACCCGCTCTCGATCGACGGGGCCAACGCCGCCAAGCCGGAGATCCTGGACGGCAAGAGCGAGTCCCTGGAGATCATCCGCGACCACCTGCGGGACGCCCCCCTGCACCGGTACAAGTTCGGCGAGGCCCTGGAGCTGGTCGAACTCGGCGACATGTACAAGATCGCGGTGGACAAGTTCGCCAACACGTTCGGCCAGGCCGAGCCTAAGTACGGCTACCAGCCGACCGACGTGAACATCGACGCCCTCGGGCGGACCCTCTGGGACAACGGGGCCAGCCCACAACTCGCAGGGTCCACGATGGGGGCGATGTACGCCGCCCAGCAGATGCCGGACCCACGCAGTCGCCCCGGAATGGTGACCGGCCAACAGTTGGGGCAGTTCGCCCAGAACGCGGTCGGCGACTACGCCAAGGGGTACATGGTGGGGGCGGCACTGAACACCCTGATCGGCTCACCCCTGCGTAACTCGACCTTCGGCGTGGGCAGCGTCGCCCTCGGCGTCATCGGTGCTGTTGTTCCGCGGCTGTTCGGGGGGTAGAATCCGGGAATGGTCGCGGCCCGTCTCCGCGACCCCAATAGTGGTTTTTGGGCACGGAGGCCCCGCAATGATTACGTTCGCAGGCAGCAACGTCCTCACCGGCAACGACGTCGTCATCACCAAGCACCTGCGTTTGTGGGCCGAACGCGGCCTCATCCACATCGAAGACGCACGCGACAACAGTTACAACGTGTTCTCCGTCCGCATCATCCTTCACCGTATGCGGGGCATCTCAGACATGCTGGGCAACTCCAGCGAGCGGGAGGTCCACTCCGAGAGCACGCTCGACCGCAAGTGGCGGTCGGACCAGATCCAAATGCTCGAAGGCATGACCGAGGTGGTCCGGCGTGCCCAGCGGCAGGGTATGCCGTCTGACCCGACTGCCAGCCGCGACCTGGTCCGCCGCCGGCCCAAGAGCATCGTCGTTCCCGGGTACGGCGGCGGCATGTAGGGAGTCTGCTCATGGACGAGCGAGAGCAAGAGTTGATCGACAAGGCGTCGGCCTACGTGACGGCGACGTTCGGCGGCGACTATAAGGCCGCGTTTGACGACTTCGACCTCGACGACGACGGCAAGATCGGTCACGACGAGCTGGTCGAGTTCCTGAAGGCGTGCGGCATCGGGTCAAAGTTCACCCGCGGTGTTTGGGCTCGCGGGGCGATGGACGCGGTCGACACCGACAAAGACGGGCGGATCACGTGGACCGAATTCCAGCAGGCGTTGACCTCTTCGGCCCCGTGATCGACCAGGGGCCGTACGGCTACTCGTGGGCGTACTCGTG
>Ga0163144_10004431_pt1 | contig 31627 bp, 25 predicted proteins | sample OliLak19BULKMAT1_FD_123175 | JGI IMG/M metagenome (GOLD analysis project Ga0163144, IMG submission 123175) | Freshwater microbial mat bacterial communities from Lake Vanda, McMurdo Dry Valleys, Antarctica - Oligotrophic Lake LV.19.BULKMAT1 | ecosystem: Environmental > Aquatic > Freshwater >... | reverse complement strand
GGGCTGCGCTGGATCGGGCGCGCCGAGCTTCACCTCGCGGTCATCGCCTTCGCCTTCGTCGCGGGCCTGACGTTCTATCAGGTGATCCTGCGCTACGCTTTCGCCGGCTCGATCTGGTGGGCGCAGGAGGTCTCGCAGCTCGCGATGCTCGTGTCGTATTTCTTCGGCATCGCCTATGTCTACAAGGCCAATCAGGACATCGTCATTCTGATGATCGTCGAGCGTCTGCCCGCGGCGACGCAGCTGACGCTCTATCTGGCGATCCAGGCGCTGATCGTGCTGTTCTGCCTCGTCGTCTTCGCGCAGGGCGTCCTGCTCGCGCCGAGCCAGCTGAATTTCCGCACGTACATCCTCAACATTCCCAAATTCTATTCGACGCTCCCGCTGCTCCTCGCGTCGCTGTCGATGGCCGCGACCGCCGTCTATTTCGGCCTGAGCGCATGGAGACTCTGGCGGCAGGCCGCGACGACGCCTATCCTCGCCGAGCTCGAGGGCAAGCTCACATTGCTCCACGACGTCCGGCTCGAGACATGATCACCACGATCATGATCGGCGTGATGGTGGCCCTGATGCTGTTCAGGGTCCCGGTCAGCATCGCGGTCGGCATCGCCTCGCTCACCGGCCTGCTGCTCAACGACAATCCGCTCGACGTCCTGCCGCGCGTGATGATCGACGGCGTCGACAGTTTCGCGCTGCTCGCGGTGCCGTTCTTCGTGCTCGCCGGCCAGCTGATGAATGCCGGTGGGATCACCGACCGCATCTTCAACTTCGCGCGCGACTGCTTCGGCTGGATGCGCGGCGGCCTCGCCCAGGTGAATATCGGCGGCAACATGATCTTCGCCGGCATGTCCGGCGCCGCCCTCGCCGATCTCGCCGGGCTCGGCGTGGTCGTGATCCGGGCGATGAGCCAGAACGGCTATCCCGTGCCGTTCTCGGCGGCGCTGACCCTCGCGGCCTGCGTTGTCGGACCGATCATTCCGCCGAGCATCATCCTCGTCATCTACGGTCTCGCCACCGACACTTCGGTCGGCAAACTCTTCCTTGCCGGCGTCCTGCCGGGCGTGCTGATCGGCGCCTGCCTGATGGCCTTCATCTGGATCTGGGTGGTGCTGCGCAAGCCGAGCTGGGGCAAGCCGGAGAAATTCGTTCTCGGCAATGCGCTGCGCTCGTTCCGTCACGGCGCGCTGGCGTTGTTATCGCCGATCCTGATCATCGGCTGCATCCTCGCGGGCGTCGCGACGCCGTCGGAGATCGGTGCGATCGCCGCCGGCTATGCGTTGCTGCTCGGGATCGTCTATCGCGAGCTCACCTGGCCGCGTCTGGTCAACTGCCTCAAGGAATCCGTCGCGATGACCGCGGTGATCATGTACCTGATCGCGGTCTCCTCGGTGATGGGCTGGATCATCACCACCGAACGCGTCGCGCACGACGCGGCACAGCTGATCATCCACTACGTGCAGTCACCGCTGCTCGGCCTGCTGGCGATCAACGTCTTCCTGCTGATCGTCGGGATGTTCCTGGAGACGGTGCCGGCATTGCTGATCCTGTCCTCGATCCTGCTGCCGGTGATCAAGGCGCTCGGCATCGACCCGGTCCATTTCGGCGTCATCATCTGCTACAATCTGATCCTCGGCATCATCACGCCGCCGATGGGCATCGGACTCTTCGTCGCCGCGCGCGTGGCGAACATCACGCCCGAGGCCGTACTCAAGGCGAGCTGGCCGTTCTTCATTCCGCTGCTTGCGGCCCTGGTCATCATCTCGGCGTTTCCGGCGCTTTCGCTCTGGCTGCCGACCACGATCTATCGCGCCTTCGGGCTTGGTTGACAGCGACGCCGGTGCAATGCTGCCCACGGCCGTTGTGGCTTGGTCAGGGGAGTTGCCATGCACCGTCGGACACCGCCCGCGCTGCACGCTGCTTGGTCGTCGACGCAGGAACCACGCGGTGATCGAGTGATCGCCGGCCGGCGCGCGTTCATCGCCGCGACGGCGGCGCTCGCTGCCGCCGCGCCCGCGCGCGCGCAGCAGCCGCGGCCGTTGGTCGCGTTCATCGGCGCCGCGACACGGCAAGAGCGCTTCGAGCGTGCCTTGGCCACCGGGCTGCGTGACCAGGGTTTCGTGCCGGGGCGCCACATCGACATCGAGTTCCATTGGACTGCGGGCACGCTGGCGCCGGTGCGCGGCATCGTCGCGAGGCTGCTCGAGCGCCGCGTCGCGGTGATCGTCACCGGCGGCGGCAACGTCGCGCGCGCGGTGCGCGAACTCACCGGCACGATACCGATCGTCTTCGCCACGTCCCCGGATCCGGTCGCCAGCTCGTTGGTCGCCAGTCTTTCGCGCCCCGGCGGCAGCGTCACCGGCCTCAGCCTGCAGTCGGTCGAGCTCACCGCCAAATGGGTCGAGGTGTTGCGCGACCTGCTGCCGCGCATTGCCCGCATCGCCGTGATCTACAGCAGCCTCAGCCCCTTCACGGCAGGGCAGCGCGCCGAGATCATCGCTACGTCGCGTTCAATCGGCGTCGCAGTGGCGGAATACGGCGTCGCCGCGGTCGAGGCGCTCGATGGCGCCTTCGCGAGTGCCGTGGCCGGCGGTGCCGACGGCGCGATCATCCTGCGCGACTTCCTGCTCGAATCGAACCGCGAGCGCATCGTCGCCCTTGCCGCTCGTCATCGTCTGCCGACGGTCTACGAGCAGAGCGAGTTCGTGCGCGCCGGCGGGCTCGTCTCCTACGGCGCGGAACTCGTCGACCTGCACCGCCGCGCCGCCGGCTACGTCGCGCGCATCCTGCGCGGCGCATCGCCCGCGGATCTTCCGGTCGAGCAGCCGGTGCGATTCGAATTCATGATCAACCTCGCGACGGCGCGCGCACTCGGGCTGACCCCGTCCAGCACGATGCTCACCTACGCCGACGAGGTGATCGAGTGATTGCGCGGCGCGTTGACTCACCACCCCGCGCCGCGCCGCGGCGCTGCCCCTCCTCATGCGAGCTAGGCGACTCACACATCGTCGAGACCATGTCCCGGCGCCCGGGGTCGATCGCCGACTGCGCACGTCCCCTCCTATCGCGTACCGCGACAGGAGGGGATGAAGTGCAGGCTGCACTTCGGGTTTTGAAATTTGATCGACGTGATGCCGGCCCGATCGTACCCACGTCAACTTGCCGTGCAATTTTGTCTGCATCCCCTAGCTCATTCGAGGAAAGCGACGGGAGACTCTTCGTCGTCCCTCCTCGAATGAGGAGGGACAGGCCGCGCTTCAGCGCGGCCTGGGTGGTGCGAGGCTCAAGCGGCGCGCATTCACCGCGCTCGGCATCGCGCCGTCGCTGTCCATCCTCGCGCGCGCAGATGAGGTGATCGAATGAAGCGGCGCCATGTTCTCGCACTGACCCTCGCCGCCGCCGCCCTCGCCGGTCGCGGCCATGCGCAGCAGCGCCAGCGCATCATCGGTTTCCTGTCGAGCAACGTCCGGCCACCCGATGCGGCGCTCGCTTCCCATCCGCTGATCCGCGGGCTCGCCGAGCACGGCTATGTCGTCGGCCGCAATCTCAAGGTCGAGTGGCGCTTCGCCGCCGGGCAGTTCGACGCGCTCCCCGCGCTGGTCGCCGAGTTGGTGGCTGCGGGCGCCGAAGTGATCGTGGCGGCCGGCGGGCTCGCCGCGATGGCTGCCGCGCGCATCGCCGCCGAACACCCGGTCGTGATCATCAGCGCCGGGGATCCGGTCGGGATGGGGTTGGTGCCGAACCTCGCGCGGCCCGGCGGCCATGTCACCGGCGTTTCCGAAGCCTCGACCGAGCTCAGCGGCAAGCGGCTCGACCTGCTCGCCCAGCTCGCGCCGGCGATCAAGCGCGTCGCCGTGCTGTGGAACGCCGACGACCCGGGGATGACGCTGCGCTACCGCGCGTTCAGCGACACCGCGGCGAAGCTCGGGCTCGCGATCGAGCCCTACGCGCTGCATTCGGTGGGCGATATCGACGCGGCGATCGCTACCATGGCAACGCGTCCGCCCGACGCGCTGATGGTGGTCTCCGACTCGCTCACCGGCATGAACAGCCGGCGCATCGTCGACTTCGCCATCGAACGGCGGCTGCCGGCGATGTCGGAGTTCGCCAATTTCGTCAGCGGCGGCGGCCTGATCGCCTATGGCCCCGCGCTGCCCGACCAGATCGCCCGTGCCGGCTACTACGTCGCCCGCATCCTCGGCGGCGCGCGCCCCGGCGACCTGCCGATGGAGGAACCGACGCGGTTCTACCTGACCATCAACCTCAAGACCGCGCGCGCACTCGGGATCGAAATCCCGCCCGCCCTGCTGGTCGGCGCCGACGAGGTGATCGAGTGATCGGGCGGCGCGGCTCACCACCCCGCGCCGCTGCGCGGCGCTGCCCCTCCTCATTCGAGGAGGGGCGACAAGAGATTCTTTGTCGTCCCTCCTCGAATGAGGAGGGACAGGCCGCGCGTCAGCGCGGCCAGGGTGGTGCGAGGCTCAAGCGGCGCGCATTCACCGCGCTCATCGGTGGTGCGGCGATGCTCACGCCACTCGCCGCGCGGGCGCAGCAGCCGGGCAGGCTTCCCACCATCGGGTTCCTCAGGTCGAACACGGCTTCGGGCCAGAGCCAACAGACCAACGTCTTCGTGCAGCGCCTGCGCGAACTCGGTTGGATCGAGGGACGCATCGATCGCGTACCCGAGATCCTGGCCGAGTTTGTTCAGCTCAAGGTCGATGTCGTGGTCACGAACACGACCGCCAACGTCGCCGCGGCGAAGCGGGCGACATCGACGATTCCCATCGTGTTCGCGGGAGCGGCGGACCCGCCTGGTGCCGGCCTCATCGACAGCCTGGCACGACCGGGCGGCAACGCAACCGGCCTGGCGCTTCAGCAGACCGACATTGCCGGAAAACGCCTCGAACTCTTGCGCGCGATCGTCCCCAAGCTCGGCCGGTTGGCGTCCATGACCAATGTCGGCGCTCCCGGTGCCGTGCCGGAGCGGCGCGAGGTCGAGGCGGCGGCGCGCATGCTGGGCCTCGAAGTCCTCGCCTCGGAAGTCCGGCAAGCGGAAGACATCGCGCCTGCTATAGAGGCGCTCAAAAGCCGCGTCGATGCTCTTTACGTCTATACCGATCCGCTCATGGCTACGCATCGCACTCGACTCAACATCTTGGCGCAGGGCGCACGACTGGCGACGATCTACGGAAACCGGGAGTACGTCGACGCGGGCGGCCTTATGTCCTACGGAGTCAACTACGCGAACCAGTTCCGGCGCACCGCCCAAATCGTCGACAAGATCCTGCGCGGGACGAGTCCGGCCGACATCCCGGTCGAGCAGCCGACCACGTTCGAACTTGTCGTCAATCTCAAGACCGCCAGAGCGCTCGGCCTGGCGATTCCGGAATACCTGCTGCAGCGCGCCGACGAGGTGATCGAGTGAAGCGCTCCGAGTTCGTCACGCTGCTCGCCGGCGCGGCGGCCGCGCCACTCGCGGCGCGCGCGCAACAGGCAAAGAGACTGCCGACCATCGGATTCCTGGGCGCGGCCACGCCTGCGGTCGCCGGCCAATGGGTCGCTGCATTCGAGAAGCGGCTGCGGGATCTCGGCTGGATCGAGGGGCGTACAATCGCGATCGAATATCGCTGGGCGGAGGCGCGCAGCGAGCGCTACGCCGAGATCGCCAACGAGTTCGTCCGGCTCAAGGTCGATGTCATCGTAACCTGGGCATCCGCACCGGTGCTCGCGGCGAAGCAAGCCACCGTGGTCATCCCGATCGTGTTCGCCGCGCAGATGGATCCGGTCGGCACCGGCGTGGTCGCGAGTCTGGGGCGTCCGGGCGGCAACGTCACCGGCCTGTCACTCCAGCAGACGGACACCGCGGGAAAGCGTCTCGAGTTCCTGCGCGAGGTCGTCCCCGATCTCGGCCGGCTGGCGATCATGACCAATGTCGGCGCTGCCGGTGCCGTGCTGGAGATGCGCACGGTGCAGGCAGCGGCCGCTTCGCTCGGCCTCGTAGTCACCACGGTCGAAATCCGGCAAACCGAGGATATCGCGCTCGCCATCGAGGCGGTCAGGGGCCGCGTCGACGCGCTCTACATCGCGACCGACCCGCTGCTGTTCACCAATCGAATTCGTTTGAACATCCTGGCGCATGGCGCGCGACTGCCGACGATCTTCGGCAGTCGGGAGTATGTCGACGCCGGTGGCCTGATGTCCTACGGACCCAACTACGCGGACCTGTTCCGGCGCGCCGCCGATTATGTCGATAGGATCCTGCGCGGCACGAAGCCGGGAGACATCCCGGTCGAGCAGCCGACCAAGTTCGATCTCGTGCTCAATCTCGCGACCGCCAAGGCTCTCGGCCTGACCATCCCGCAGCCCGTGATGCAGCGCGCCGACGAGGTGATCGAGTGAGCGGTTCGTATGCGCATGTTCACGCAAGGTGATCCCATGAAGCGACGCGCCATCGTTACGGGCTTGGCCGTGAGCGCCGGTGCCGGTCTTGCGGCTGGGCGCGGCGCCGGCCAAGAGCGCATCCGCTCGTTGCGCGTGGGCATCGTCACGGGAAATCCGATCACCTCGCCATTCTGGGTCGCCTTCCTCGCTCGCTTGCGCGAGCTGGGGCTCGTCCAGGGCGAAAACCTGCAGATCGAGTTCGTCGATCTGGTGGCGCCCGGTCGGACGCTCGAGCAAAAGATCGCCGACATGCTGCGCGCCCAGCCGCAGGTCGTCGTCGCATCAGGTGGGGAGATCGTCCTCGAGACGACGATCGCGGCGACGAAAACCGTGCCGATCGTGATGATCGCGGTCGATTTCGATCCGTTGGCGCGCGGCTATGTCGCCAGCCTGGCGCGACCGACCAGCAACGTCACCGGTCTGTTCTTGCAGCCGAACGAGTTGTCGCTCAAGCGGCTGCAGCTCCTGCGCGAGGTGGTTCCCAACCTGACCCGGGCGGCAGTGTTCTACGACCGGCTCTCGATCAATCAATGGGAGTCGGTCCGGGAAAATCAGGCCCGGGTCGGCGTCGAACTCGTCGGCGTCGAGCTGCGCGATCCGCCCTACGATTACGAGCGCGCGCTGGCGCAGATCCCGGCGACGCATCGCGGCATGCTGCTGTTGATGACCACGCCGGTGTTCTTTCGTGACCGCGTGCCGCTCGCGGCCATGCTGCTTCGCCACGGCATTCCGTCGGTCTTCACATTTCGCGGCTGGGCCGACGAGGGCGGCTTGATGTCCTACGGGCCCAGCATCGGCGGGATGTGGCGCCGTGCGGCCGAGTATGTCGAGCGGCTCGCGCGCGGCGCGCGCCCCGCCGAACTGCCGATCGAGCAACCCACCGGCTACGAGATGGTCATCAATCTGCGCACCGCCCGGGCGCTCGGCCTCGACATCCCGCTGACCCTGCTCGCCCGCGCCGATGAGGTGATCGAATGAGACGTCGTGAATTCGCAACACTGCTCGGCTTCTCGATCGTCGCCATGCGCAGTGCCCGTGCACAGACCAGGCCCAGGGTGCCGCGAATCGCGGTGCTCGACTGGGTGTCGGAAGATGCCGGGCGCATTGGGCGGTTCCGTCAGGACTTGCGTGAGCTCGGCTATGTCGATGGCGAGAACATCCTCGTCGCGTATCACTTCGCCGAAGGCCGCGCCGAACGCGCCGAGGCGCTGGCAGCGGAGATCGTGCGCGGCGGCGCGGACGTGATCGTCGCCTTCACCACGCCCGCGGCGCGCGCGGTCCAGCAGGCGACGTCGACCATCCCGATCGTTGCCAGCAGCGCCGACCCGGTGGGCACAGGCCTCGTCACCAATCTCGCGCGGCCCGGCGGCAACATCACCGGCTTCTCCAACATGATGCCGGATCTCGAGTCGAAGCGCATGGAGCTGCTGCGCGATCTCATGCCCAACGCGCGGCGTCTCGCCTTCCTCGGCTCGGCACGCGATCCGGCGACACGCAATTTCGTGCGCGAGACCCAGGCCGCCGCTGCGCGCATCGGCGCCAGCGTCGAGCCGTATCTGATCGACAACGCCGATGGGATTGATGGCGCATTGGCAGCGATGGTGCACGACAAGATCGAGGCGGTGATCGTGCAGCCGCTCTTCGGGCTCGACACGCGCGCGGCGACACGCATGGCCGAGCTGGCCGCGCGCCATCGCGTGCCGGCGATCGGCGCCTATCTATCGTTCCCGCGCGCCGGCGGGCTGCTGTCGTTCGGGCCGGATCAGGAGCAGGCCTTCCGGGCCGTGTGGCTCTATGTCGACCGGATCCTCAAAGGCGCCAAGCCCGGCGATCTGCCCGTGGCGCAGCCGACGCGCTTCGTGATCGGGATCAACCTCAAGACCGCCGCCGCGCTCGGCCTCGCGATCCCCCAGGTGCTGCTCCTGCGCGCCGACGAGGTGATCGAGTAGGCGCGGCGTGTCGGCTCAGCCTCAGCCGACTCGGTAGCGCGCGAGCGCCTCGCGGTCGAGCTCGACGCCCCAGCCCGGCGCGTCGGGCGGACGTACGCCGCCGTCGCGTACCACCCAGGTCGGCCCGAGCACGAGGTCGTCGGCGACCCAGTTGATCAGCGTCTGCGCCGGGCGATCGAGCGCTACATGCGCGAGGCCGACATGACACATCGCCGCCCAGGAGATGCCGAGCTCCCACATCGAGCGCAGCCAGAAGCGCCTTCCCATGCCGCTCACGCGCTCGACGAAGGCGAGAGTCGGCTCGATGCCGCCATGGAGATGGATGTCGGACACGACCGAGTCGATCGCCGGATAGGGGATCAATGCATCGAGATGCCAGCAATGGGTCGAGACCTCGACCGGGAATTCCCGCCGCAGCCGATCCATGTCGCCGAGCTCGGCCGTCGGCTCCTCGATGTTGGAGAGGCGCGCCGCCTCGACGCCGCGCAGGAAGCGCCGCGCCTGGTCGAGCGAATAGCCCATGTTGACGTCGCAGGTCAGCGCGATCGCCGGACCGACCGCCTCGCGGATCGCGAGCGCGACCTCGATATCGACCTCGATCGGATGGCGGCCGACCTTGAACTCGAACATCGCCGCCCCGGTCTCGGCGATCCCGGCGCGCGCGATGTCGGCCATGATGCGCGGAATGTCCTTCGCGGCGTGGCCCTCCGCCGGATCGACCGTGTAGGCGTAGGCGACGAAGGGTGCGTGCACCCGCTTCGCGCCGCCGAGCAGCGTGTAGACCGGCCGCCCGGTCTGTTTGCCGCGCAGGTCCCACAGCGCGAGCTCGATGCCGGCATAGGCATACTGCTCCATCACCAGCTCGGGGAAGCCGTAGTCGATATGCGGCAGCAGGCAGGAATCGCGGATCGCGAAACCATCCCAGGGATCCTTGCCCACGACGTGCCTGGCGAATTTGTCGCGGATGATCGCGGCCGACCACTCGCCGCGTGTCTCGCCGATGCCGATCAGCCCGCTGTCGGTCTCGATCTCGACGATGGTGCGCGAGACATGGGTGCGCAGCGCCCGCGACATCACGCCGACGCGCAGGACGGGAACGCGAACCGCGGTGGCGGTGATCCTGGTGATGCGCATCGGTGCCCCCTCGACTTACTGGTCTTCGCACGGTGGCCGAACATGACCGCCCAAATCCGTATAACCTGTTTCCGGCCTCAACTGAACGCCGCACGCGCTCGTCGAAGGCCCGCATTATTCGCGGAGCAATGGAATGACGATCCGAATCGCGGCCGATATCGGCGGCACGTTCACCGACATCGCCGTCGTACTGGAGGACGGTTCGCTGGCCACGCACAAACTGCCGTCATCGCCAGCGGATTATGCGGACGCCGCAATCCGCGGCGTCGTCGCGCTGGCCGGCGAGCTCGGGCTGGCGCCGCACAGCATCTCGGAAATCCTGCATGGCTGCACGATCGCCACCAACGTGATCCTGGAACAGAAGGGCGCGCGCACCGCGCTGATCACGACCGCCGGATTTCGCGACGTGCTCGAACTGCGACGCGTGCGCGTGCCGCGCCTCTACGATCCGCTCTATGAGAAGCCGCCGCCGCTGGTGCCGCGCGAGCGGCGTTTCGAGGTGGCCGAGCGGATCGGCGCGACGGGCGAGGTGGTCGTGCCGCTCGACGAGGGAGCAGTCGAACGTGTCGCGAAGCTGATCGCGGCCGACCAGGTCCAGGCGGTCGCGGTATGTTTCCTCAACTCGTTCGTCAATCCCACGCATGAGCGGCGGGCCGGCGAACTGCTCCGCCGCATCCTGCCGGATTGCTTCGTTACCCTCTCGGTCGATGTGCTGCCGCAGATCCGCGAGTACGAGCGCACGAGCTCGACGGTGATCAACGCCTATATTGGGCCACCGGTGAAGAGCTACCTCCAGACCATGCTGACCGGTCTCGCGCGTGCCGGCGTTCGCGGCCCCCTCATGATCATGCAGTCGAGCGGCGGTCTACTCGACGCGCACGCCGTGGTCGACAAACCGGCTCAGATCATCGAGTGCGGACCGGCGGCCGGGGTGATCGGCGCGAGCCGGCTCGGCGTCGCCGCGGGCTATCGCAATCTGATCTCGTTCGACATGGGCGGCACCACCGCGAAGGCGTCGTTGATCGAGGATGGACGCGTGCTCAGCGCCGACGAGTACGAGGTTGGAGGCGGCATCACGCTCAGCAGCAAGCTGGTGAAGGACGCGGGCTACGTGCTGAAGCTGCCGGCGATCGACATCGCCGAAGTCGGCGCCGGCGGCGGCAGCATCGTGTGGCTGGACAAGGCCAACGCGATCAAGGTCGGGCCGCGCAGTGCTGGCGCGCTTCCCGGCCCTGCCTGCTACGACACCGGCGGTACGGAACCGACAGTCACCGACGCCAATGTGGTGCTGGGCTTCCTCAACGACACGGCGCTCGCCGGCGGCAGCGTGCCGATCCGCGCCGAGCTCGCGCGACGGGCGATCGCGACTCGGATCGCCGGCCCCCTGCATCGCAGCCTGCTCGATACGGCCTTTGGCATCCACACCGTCGCCAACACCGCCATGATGCGGGCGGTGAAATCGGTGACCACCTATCGCGGTCGCGACCCGCGGGATTTCGTGCTGTTCGCATTCGGCGGCAATGGCGGTGTGCACGGCGTCGAGCTCGCACGGGCTCTGCGGATCCGCCGGGTGGTGGTGCCGCCGGCTGCCGGCGTGTTCAGCGCGATCGGGCTGCTGTTCGCGCCGGTGGAGCTCACGCTCACGCAGGGTTTCCTGCGCCGCACCGATGCGGTCGCGCCGCCCGACTTGGCCGCCGAATACGAGCGGCTCGAACGCGAGGTCGAGCGCCAGATGGGTGCCGTCTCGGGCCAGGCGACGCTGCGCCGTCTGGCCGAACTGCGCTTCGCCGGACAGGCCTACGAGCTCACGGTCGAGGCGCCGTCCGGTCCACTCGATCGCGCCTGGCTGCGCGCGATCGAGCAGATCTTCATCGCCGAGCATGAGCGCATCTATGGTCGGCGCCACGGCGGCGGCCGGGCGATCGAGCTGGTGACGCTCAAGATCATCGGTGCGATCCCGACTTCACGGCCGACGCGGATCGCGCGACAGATCAATGTCGGTCTGCCGCTCGCGCGCGAGCGCATGGCCTATTTCGGTGCGCGCTTCGGCAGCGTCGCGACGCCGGTGATCGCCCGTGCCCAACTCGAGTCCACGCCGCGCGGCGGCCCCTTCATCGTCGAGGAATACGAGGGCACCATCGTGGTGCCGCCCGATTGCCGCGCCTGGCTCGACGATGGCGGCAACGTGGTGATCGAAATCGCGGAAGCGGACAGGACATCGCCATGACTGACGCCGATCCCTTCCTGCTCGAGGTGTTCCGCCACAGCCTCGACACCATCGCCGACCAGATGGCGGTGACGCTGATGCACGCGGCGTATTCGGGCATCGTGCGCGACTCGATGGATTTCTCGACCGCGGCCTGCGACCGCGAGGGGCGGACGCTCGCGCAAGGGTTGACTGTGCCGTTGCATCTGGGCGGATTCCACGACGCGATGACCAAGCTGATCGCCGACCACCGCGCTGAGATGGCGCCGGGGGACGTCTTCATCTTCAACGATCCCTACGAGGCCGCCGGCCAGCACCTGCCCGACATCTACATCATCCGGCCGGTGTTCATCGCCGAACGGCTGATCGCCTTCGCGACCACCATCGCCCATCATGCGGACGTCGGCGGCATCGTACCGGGCTCGAATTCGCTCGGCGCCACCGAGATCTTCCAGGAAGGCCTGCGCCTGCCGATCCTGAAATTCCTCGATCGCGGCCGACCGGTTAAGCCGGTATGGGACATCATTCGGCTCAATGTGCGCCTGCCCGAATTGGTGCTCGGCGATCTCGAGGCGCAGATCGCGGCCTCGGCCACCGGCGGGCGTGAATTGCACGAACTCTGGAGCCGACTCGGACCCGACAAGGCGGACGCATATGTCGAGCATCTCCACGACTATGCCGAACGCCTCGCGCGCGCGGAGATCGCCGAGATGCCCGATGGGGTCTACCGATTCAGCGACCACGTCGAGGGCTTGGGCGACGATCGGACACCGGTAGTGCTGGAACTCGCGCTCACGATCGACGGCACGCGGGTGACCATCGATTGGACCGGCTCCTCGCCGCAGGTCGCCGGCGGCATCAACTCGGTGCTGCCCTTCACCCGGGCGTGCTCCTACACCGCGCTGCGCTCGGTGATGACGGCGGAGATTCCGAACTGCCACGGCTTCACGCGTGCGATCACCACCATCGCGCCGCCGGGGAGTGTGATGAACCCGCTATCGCCCGGGGCCTGCGGCGCGCGCGGGATCACGGGCTATCGCATGATCGATTGTCTGATCGGCGCGCTCGCGCAGGCGGTGCCTGATCGCGTCACCGCCGATGGCAATGGCGGCTCGACGCTGCCGACGATCGCCGGCCGGCATGAGGGCCGGCCGTTCATCTTCTGCGAGACCTTCATGGGGAATTGGGGCGCAACATCCGCTCATGACGGCCAGGAGGGCGTGCCGCATCTCGGTGCGAACCAGGCCAATGTCTCGGTCGAAATGATCGAGGCGGGCTATCCGCTGCGGATCGAGCGCTATGGCCTGGTGGCGGACAGCGGCGGCGCCGGACTCCATGCCGGTGGATTGTCGCTGCGCCGCGACTATCGGCTGCTTGCGGAGTCGGCGATCCTCCAGGTGCGTTCGGACAAGCGCCGCTTCCCGCCGCATGGGCTGTTCGGCGGCGGCACCGGCACGCCTTCGCTCAACATCCTCAATCCGGACATCGAGAACCGCATGCTGCCGGTGATGATCACCGAGCCGGTCGCGCTGAGGCGCAACGATCTCTTCGTCCATGTCACGGCCGGCGGTGGCGGGTATGGCGACCCGCTGGAGCGGCCGCCCGAGCGCGTGCTGCGCGATCTGGTCCAGGGACGGATCTCGCGACAGCGCGCGCGCGAGGCCTATGGCGTCGTCATCTCCGACGCAATGCCGCCGGCAATCGATGCGGCAGCGACGTCGCGAACCCGGACCGCGCTACGCGCGGCGCGGGCGACCGCATCATGAGATCTCTTGCTGCCGGCCCTGCGCATGGCTGGCGACGAAGGGATTGCGAACGAGGTCGTAGAGGACGCCGACGCTATAGGCGGACATGATCGAGCCGCACACCGGGATCGCCAGGTACCAGTAGACCTTGTTGGCCTGCAGGAAGGGCGTCAGCTCGACAATGCCGGTGGCGAAGTCCCAGCCGTAATAGACCATCATGGCGGCGAAGCTCAGCATGCACAGCTCGATCACCACGCTGAGCGCCCAGGAGAACGCCGCCGGCAGCAGCAGCAGGACGAAATCGACCCGCAGCAGCGCCCGCTCGCGCCACAGCATCGTCGCGCCGAGATACGTGCCCCAGGCGAACAAAATCTCCACGATCTCGTGATAGCCCGAGACGTTCAGGGAAATCACCAGGCGCCCGACGACCCCGAGCGCGAGGAGAATCAGACAGCCCACGATGCTCGCAACGATTCCCCAGCGCAGCAATCGCGCAATCCAGGAATCGAGGAGCGTCAGGCTCGGGCGCATGATTGGTCAGGCAAAGCCGAACAGCCGCGGCAGGAACATGGTGAACTCCGGAATGAAGGTGACGAAGCCGAGCACGGCGAGCAGCGCCACCAGATACGGCCACATCTCGACGACGAGCTCGGCCATCGGCACCTTGCTGATGTCGGAGACGACGTAGAGGCAGAGCCCGACCGGCGGCGTCACCAATCCGATCATGAGATTGAGCGTCATCACGATGCCAAAATGGACCGGATCGACCCCGATCTTCGCCATCAGTGGCACGAAGATCGGGAACACCATGATCATGATCGCGATGCCCTCGATGAACATGCCCAGGATCAGCAGCACCACATTGGCCAGGAGCAGGATCATCCATGGCCGATCCGAGAGCGACAGCACCGCGTCGATGATCAGATTCGGGATCTGTTGCTGAACCAGGACCCAGCCAAAAGCGCCGGCCGCGGCGATGATGAACATGACCTGCGCCGTCTGCCGGCCGGTGGTCAGCAGGATCTCGCCGAGATGCTCGATCCGCAATTCGCGATAGTGGAACAGTCCAAGCAGCAACGCGTAGATCGCGGCGACGACCGACGCCTCGGTGGGCGTGAACACGCCCGTGAGAATGCCGCCCATGATGATGACGGGAGTCAGCATTGCCGGCAGCGCGTCGCCGGCGACCCGCAGCGCCTCGCGCCAATGCGGCCAACTAGCACTGCGCGGCAGATCGAGCCGGCGCGCGCGGATCGCGATCGCCACCATCATGCCGACGCCCATCAGGATTCCGGGCGCGATGCCGCCGAGGAACAGCGCACCGACCGAGACTTCGGCAAGACTGCCGTAGATGACGAAGGGAATGCTCGGCGGAATGATGGGCCCGATGGTCGAGGAGGCGCAGGTGATCGCCGCCGCGTAACGCGCGCTATAGCCGGCCTTCTTCATGGCAGCGATCTCGACCGTCCCGAGCCCCATCGCATCGGCGACCGCCGAGCCCGACATGCCGGCGAACAGCATGCTGCCGATCACGTTGACATGGGCGAGGCCGCCGCGCACGCGCCCGACGAAGAGATGCGCGAAATCGAAGATGCGATACGTCATCCCGCCGGTGTTCATCAGATTGCCGGCGAGGATGAAGAAGGGAATCGCGAGCAAGGGGAAGGAGGTCGTCGCCGAATAGAGGCGTTGCGGGAACATGACGAGCAGGTCGGGCCCACCCATGAACAGCATGATGACCGCCGCCGACAGCCCCATCGCCACGGCGATCGGCATGCCCAGCATCATGAAGCCGATGAGCAGAGCGAAGACGCCGACGACGATCATGCCACTGGGGAACCGAAATCAGCGCGCAATCGGCAGCACTCAGGATCCCTTCTGCTTGCGCCCTTGCTCGACGAATTGCTGCCACTGGTTCCAATCGGCTTCGCCGACGACTTTGCGCAGTTCAGCATTGGCCGGCCCCATCACCGCCCGGAACTTCGCCTTGTCCGGCATCGTGATCGTCACGCCCGCCTTCTGCAGATCGGCGATCAGCGACGTCTCCTGATCCATCGTGATTCGCCGCGTCTCGGCCGCGGCCTTCCAGCCTTCTTCGGAGACGATCTGCTGCTGCGCCGGCGTCAGCCGATCCCACACCCGCGTGTTCGCCGCGAACATCATCATCGTGTAGATGTGATGCGTGATCGCGACGTGCTTCTGCACCTCGTAGAATTTGGCCGACCAGATCGTCGATACAGGGTTCTCCTGGCCGTCGACCGTCTTGGTCGACATCGCCATGTAGAGTTCGGGGAAAGCGATCGCGACCGCGGTCGCGCCCATCGCCTCGACGGTGTTCTTGTTCACCGCCACCGGCGGCACACGCAGCTTGAGACCCTTGATGTCCTCCGGGACGTTGATCGGTCGCGCGCTGTTCGAAACCGAGCGGAAACCCCACTCGTAGTTCGAGATCAGCATCATGTTCACCGCGGCGAATTGCTTGCGCAGGAAATCCATCGCTGCTTTGTCCAGCGTGGCGTGCGCGTGGGCATAATCGTCGAACTGGAACGGCGCGCCGATGAGCGCGATCGATTTCGCCTCGGGAAAGCGGTCGAGATTGTCCGAGCCGACGAGCGTCAGGTCGATGATGCCGCGACGCACCTGATCCGTCGTCTCGAAGGAATTGCCGAGCGCATTGTTGGGGAAGATCGTGATCACGATCTCACCGTTGCTGCGGGCCTTGATCGCCTCCACCATCTTCTCGGCGGCAATGTGGTTCGGATGCGAGATCGGCGCGGAATGCGTCAGCCGGAGTTTGGTCTCCCCGCGCGCCTCTCCGGAAGAGCCGGTGATCGCCAGAGACAAGGCGACCGCGGTTGTTCCGAGCGCGAACGCCCGGCCGATGCTTTCCATAGCGAACATAGTGAGTCTCCCTCTCGTAGTTGAGTTGCCGTAAGTCTGATCCTCCAATTCACCAAGTGCAGCGTCGTTCGTGTGATTCCACCACCGCCAAAGAGTGTCACACCGGATCCGCATTAGATAGGCTCCGAGCGTGCTCGGCACGCAATCGCGCGCGCAGCCGCGCGGTCGCGGCGACGTCGAGATTCGGCCGCCGGCCGGGAACGATCACCACCCCATAGGCGCGCGCGGCGTGCTCGATCGTCACCTTCTCCTCAAGCACGTCCTCGAGCACGTCGCGCGGGTCGCGCTCCAGCGGATCGCCGTAGCCGCCGCCGCCGGCCATGATGTGGCGATAGACGTCGCCCTGCTTGAGGCGCTCGATCTCGGTCATCAGCACCGGCAGCAGCTTGTTCTCCTGATCGGGGTTGATCAGGTTGAGCGACGGCGCGCCGGTGCCGCCACCGAACAAGCCATGCGGCGGGAAGTCGCGCTTGTCGGAGCGGATGTTGAGGGTGGCCTCGTCGGACAGCACCCGGTAGTCGCGGACCAGCGACAACCCGCCGCGATAGCGCCCCGGTCCGCCGGTGTCGGGCACCAGCCCGTAGCGGTCGATGCGGATCGGGTAGTCCGACTCGATCATCTCGACGGGAACATTGGATTGATTGGCGCCCATATGCGGCACCGCGCTCTGGCCGTCATGGGCCGAGGTGCCGCCCCAGGTCCCCATGAAGGTCTCGCAGAAGATCGACGCCTTGCCGTCGCGAAAGCTGGAGATCGTCGGCAGGGTCGAGCCGCCGCTGGTGTCCGCGGTGACGCGATCGGGCACCGCCGGCGCGAGCGCGCCGATCAGGCAATCGATCATGCGATAGCCGGTGATGCCGCGTGCGCCGCAGGGTGCGGGGAAGGTCGGATTGACGAGGCAGCCGAGCGGGGCACGCACCTCGATCGCCCGCGTGAAGCCATGGCAGGTCGGCAGGTCGGCCTTCAGGATCGAGCGGAACGCCGTGTAGGCGCAGGCCTTGGTGAAGGGGAAGCTCGGATTGATGCCGCCCTTCACCTGCGGTGATGTTCCGGTCCAGTCGACGATCGCGCCGCCGTCGCGGATCGTCACCTCGGCCTGCAGGATGATCGGAACCGGATTGGCGCCGAGCCCGTCGATGTGATCGGTGAAGCGATAGACGCCTTCCGGGATCTCGCGCAGCTCCGCGCGCGTGAGCCGCTCCGTATAGTCGTGCAGATGCTCGCCATAGCGCAGCACCGTGTCGGTGCCGTAGCGCTTGAACAGCGCCTTCATCTCGCGCTCGCCGCTGGTGCAGGCCGCCATCTGCGCCTGCAGATCGCCGAGCACCTTGTCGGGCGTGCGCACGTTGATCGCGATCACGTCCCACAGCGCTTCGTTGCGCTTGCCGGCATCGACGAACTTGACGATCGGGAGGCGCAGGCCCTCCTGGTAGATCTCCTCGGCGCCGATCGCGTTGGAGCCGGCGACGATGCCGCCGACATCGGAATGGTGCGCTATGGTCGTCGACCACGCGACGACGCGACCACCGTCGAAGATCGGCGTCGTGATGGTGATGTCGGGCAGATGCTGCCCTGCCGCCTCGTAGGGATCGTTGCCGATGAAGACGTCGCCGGGATTGATGCGGCCCTCGTAGTCGCGGATCAGCCGGACCATCGCGTCGTAGAAGCTGCCGAGCTGCATCGGCGTGCAGATGCCTTGCGCCAGCGGCTGGCCCTTGGCGTCACAGATCGAGGTCGAGAAATCGAGCGAGTCGCGCACGATGCCGGAATGCGCGGTGCGCATCAGCGTCAGCGACATGTCCTCCGCGACGGCATCGAAGCTGTGGCGGATGACCTCGAGCTGGAAGGGATCGATTGCGTTGCGCATCAAGATGGTCTCCGTGAAGCTGCCAGTCAGGGCAGCGCGATGATGATGTTGCCGATCGCGTCGAGCCGCGCGGTGCAATCCGGCGGCACGACCGACGTGCCTTCGTATTCCTCGATGATGAACGGCCCCTGGCGCGGCGCGCGGCCGAGCGCGCCGCGACCGATCACCTCCGTGCGCAGCGAGCCATGATGCGGGCCGAAATAGACCTCGCGGCTGGCGGGCGTCGAGGCGGCGGCCAGCGCGCTCGCGGCGATCGCCGGCCGGCGATCCGAAGGCACGGTCGCGATCAGCCGCAGATTGACGATCTCCACCGGGAAGGCGTCGTTGAAGGAATGGCCGTAGCGCGCGACATGTTCGGCGGTGAAGCTGGACGCGAGCCGCGCGAACATTTTCGCCGTCGGCGCCGCGAGAATGCCGGGCTCGAACGGCACGGTCAGCTCGAATCCCTGCCCCTTGAAACGCGCATCGGCCTGCGGCTCGTAGTCGATCGCGGCTTCGGGCACGCCGAGCAGCGTCAGGATGCGCGCCTTGAGCGAGTCGAAGACGCGGCGCGCATCGTCGATGCGGGCTTGCGCGGCGAGCTGCAGGAAGGCCGCGGTCTCGTTGACCTCGAGCTTGGCGAACAGCAGCCCGACCGCGCTGAACACGCCGGCAGCGACCGGCACGATCACTTCGCGGACCTGCAGCGCGCGCGCCAGGTCGACGGCATGGATCCCACCATTGCCACCGAAGGCGAACATCGCGAAGTCGCGCGGATCGCGGCCGCGATAGGTCGTCACCGCCTTCACCGCGCGCATCATGTTGGTGTTGGCGACCTGGTGGATGCCGTAGGCCGTCTCCAAAAGGCTGCGGCCGAGAGGTCGCGCGACCTTGGCCTCGATCGCCGCGTGCGAGAGCGCGGCATCGATCGGCACCGTGCCGCCGGCGAGCGAGGTCGGATTGAGATAACCGAGCACGACATTGGCATCGCTCACTGTCGGCTGCTCGTTGCCGGCGCCGTAGCACACCGGGCCCGGCACGGCGCCGGCACTCTGCGGCCCGACCTTCAGCGCGCCGGCCTTGTCGATCCACACCAGGCTGCCGCCGCCCGCGCCGACTTCGGAGATGTCGATCACCGGCAGCTTGAGCGCATAGCCGCCGCCGCCGGCGAGCGCGCTGCGCGACGACATGCCGCCACCGACTTCGTACTCGGCCGCCATGCTGAGCCGGCCGTTCTCGATCAATGAGGCCTTCGCCGTCGTGCCGCCCATATCGAGCGTGATGACGTTGCGATAGCCGCTCAGTCCCGCGACCTCGAGGGCGCCGATGACGCCGGCTGCCGGGCCGCACTCGACGATCTGCGCCGGCTTGTGCACGACCGCTTCCGCATCGATCACGCCGCCGCTCGACTGCATCACCATCAGCCGCCCGCCGACACCGGCCGCGCCGAGATCGTCGATCATCGCCCGCATGTACTGCGACACCGGCGGCCCGACATAGGCGTTGATCACCGTCGTGCTGGTGCGCTCGTACTCGCGCTTCTGCGGCAGGATGTCGATCGACAGCGACAGGAACTTGTCGGGCATTGCCGCGCGGATCATCTCGCCGGCGATGCGCTCGTGCTCGGGATTGGCGTAGGAATGCAGGAAGCAGACGGCGATCGCCTCGATGTCGTCGAGCGCGATGGCATCGATCGCCGCCTGGACATCGGCGCGCGCGATTGGTGTCACGACCGCGCCCGTCGCATCGAGCCGCTCGGTCACCTCGAAACGCCAGCGCCGCGGCACCAGCGCCTTGGGCTTCTCGAAGAGCGGGTCGTAGAGCGCCGGCACGCGCACGCGCTGGAGTTCGAGGACATCGCGAAAGCCGCGCGTGGTGATCAGCGCCGTGCGCGCGCCCTTGTGCTCGAGGATCGCGTTGGTCGCGACGGTGCAGCCATGCAGCACCTGCTCGATCGCGCCGAGCGGCGAGCCGAGTTCGCCGAGCAGGCTGATGACGCCGGTGACGACCGCGTCGGCGAAATTCGGCGGCGTCGAGGGCAGCTTGCGCGTCGCCACGCGACCATCGGGCAGGACGACGGCGATGTCGGTGAAGGTCCCGCCGATATCGGCGGCAATCCGGGTGACGTGGCTCATGGGTCCTGCTTGCGACGGGGATGGATCAGTTCACGTAGTCGAGCCGGCCGCGCGCGCCGCGGGCGTGGTAGAGCCGCACGCCTCGCCAGTCGAAGCCCGTCGGCGAAACGAAACCGCGATCCAGCCCGACGTCGGTGGCGATGTATTTGATCGTGATGCCGCAGCGGCGCGTCGTCGAGCGGTTGGGCGGCGAGCCGTGCAGGATGAAGGGATCGTGCACGGAAAAGCCACCGGCGGCGAGTTCGACATCGACGGCATGGTCGGGTCGGAACCCGCCGAGATGCAGCGGCAGCACGCTGCCGTAGCTCTGGTCGACATCGTGGGACACGACGCGCCGCTCGCGATGCGAGCCGGCGATCACCTGCATGGCGCCGTTGGCGCACGTCGAGTCGTCGACCGCGAGCCACAGCGTGAAGGTCGCCATCGGCTGGATCGGGAAAAACGCCGCGTCCTGATGCCAGGCCACCGGCAGGCCGTCGCCGGGGCGCTTGCTGATCGCATAGGAGGTGAATAGCGCGAGATCGGGACCGAGGATCTGCTCGGCGATGTCGACGAAGTCAGACCCGAGGAACAGGTCGCGGAAATATGCATCGTCGTAGTGCAGCGAGGGCATGTTCTCGGAGCGCTGTCCTGCCGGCAGGGCCACGATGCGTGCGTCCATGCTTCGTCGCAGCTGCGCGAGCGCTTCGCCTTCCAACAGGCGCCCGCCGACCGCGTAGCCCTGCTCGCGATACTGCGCCAGCCGAGTCGGTGTGAGCATCGTCACCGCTCCGCGCTCAGAACCGGTCGACGCGGAACGGCGCCGGGTCGAAAGGCGGACGGCGCCCCGCCGCCATGTCGGTGATCGCCTTCCCGGTGATGGCGGCCGAAGTGAGTCCGAGATGGCCGTGGCCGAAGCCGAAGAACACGTTGTTGAGATGCGGCGAGGGTCCGATGACCGGCATCGAATCCGGCAGCGACGGCCGGTGTCCCATCCAGCGCGTCTGGATTTCGGTCCTCAATCCGGGGAACACCCGGCGCGCGTGGCCGAGCAGCGCTTCGTGGCGCGCCGGATTGGGCGGCGCATCGAGGCCCGCGAACTCGATCGTGCCGCCGACGCGGATACCCGAGGCCATAGGCGTCACGGAAAACCGCACGTCGCCGACGATCGCCGGCAGAGCCAGCTCGACCCCCGGCGCGCCGAGCATCACGTGGTAGCCGCGCTCGGTGTCGAGCGGCACGCGCGAGCCGAGCTGACGCGCGAGCGGCTTCGACCAGATGCCGGCGGCGAGTACGAGGAGATCGGCCGGCACGATTCCGGCATCGGTGCGCACCGCCGTCACCCGGTCGCCGGTCGTCTCGAAGCCCGTGGCATGCGCGCGATGGAACTTGCCGCCCTTCGCCTCGAAGCGCTTGGCCAGAGCGGAGACCAGCAGGAACGGATCGACGGTGTGGCTGGCGGCGGTGAAGTGCACCCCGACGCCGTAGTCGCGCGAAAGCGCCGGGAGCATGCTGCGCAGCGCGTTGTCGCCGAGGATCTCGAACGGCACGCCATTGCGACGCCGCAGATCGAGCGCGTAGGCCGCATTCGCCGCGAGATACGCCTTGTCCGGGTAGACGACCATGACGCCCTTGCGCCGGACCAGCGCCTCGGCTTCGGCATCGGCGATCAACACGCGATACGCCTCGTCGGCGTGGGCGAGTTGCGTCCCGAGCGCGTGCGAAATGCGCTCCACCTCGGCGGGCGCCGTCGCCTTCAGCAGACGGACGAGCCAGGGCAGCAGCGTCGGGAGGTACCACCAGCGGATCGCGAGCGGCGCTGTCGGATCCAGGAGCATGCGCGGGAGCCTGGGCAGGATGCTGCGCAGCGCGATCGGCTCGACGATGTGGGTCGCGATCAATCCGGCATTGCCGAACGAGGCGCCAGATTTTCCGGGAGGCTCGCGATCAACGACCGTAACGGCCCAGCCTTCGCGCTGAAGATACATCGCCGTGGCGATCCCGACAGCTCCTGCTCCGATGACGACCGCGCCCGCCATTCCCCGGTCTCCGTTCCGCGCATCCAACTCCAGTCGAGTATAGACGCACTGGATATTCCGTGGATACAGCCACGACGGCCCACAGAGCGGTGGTCAGCGCGCGCGATCATGGGGCGTTGCCCGGTACAGGGCCCAGAACAGGGCGTGACGCCACGCGACGGCACGGGCTAAGCTCGTCTTGATCCAGCGGACCCAACGACGGCGTCATCCACACATGCGGTATTCGGGCTTAAAGCTTTTTCTCCAGGGCCTCAGCGGTCATCGGGGATGGACACAGGCGTGGCGCAAGGCGACGCCGAAGGACTCGTACGACGTCGTGATCGTCGGCGGCGGCGGCCATGGGCTCGCGGCGGCGTATTACCTGGCCAAGGAACACGGCATCACCAATGTGGCGGTGATCGAGAAAGGGCCGATCGGGCTCGGCAATACCGGCCGCAACACGACGATCGTGCGCTCCAACTACATGTTCCCGCAGAACCACCATTTCTACGAATGGTCGCTAAAGCTCTGGGAAGGCCTGGAGCAGGATCTCAACTTCAACGTCATGATGAGTCAACGCGGCGTCATCAACCTGTTCCACTCCGATGCCCAGCGGCAGAGCTTCTCGCGGCGCGGCAATTCGATGATGCTCAGCGGCATCGACGCCGAACTGCTCGATCGCGACCAGTTGCGCGCGATGGCGCCGCTGCTCGATCTCGACAACGCGCGCTTCCCGATCATGGGCGCGCTGCTGCAACGCCGCGGCGGCACGGCGCGCCATGACGCCGTCGCCTGGGGCTTCGCGCGCGCCGCCGATCAGCGCGGCGTCGACATCATCGAGCATTGCGAAGTGACGGGCATCCGGCGCGAGGGCAATCGCGTGGTCGGCGTCGAGACGACCAAGGGCTTCATCGGCGCCAAGAAGATCGGCCTCGCCGTCGCCGGCAACTCCTCGCGGCTGGCGACGATGGCGGGTTTGCGGCTGCCGATCGAAAGCCATGTGCTGCAGGCCTTCGTGAGCGAGGGCATCAAGCCCTTCATCGACCAGGTCGTCACCTTCGGCGCCGGGCATTTCTACATCAGCCAATCCGACAAGGGCGGCCTCGTCTTCGGCGGCAATCTCGACGGCTACAATTCCTACGCCCAGCGCGGCAATCTGCCGACGATCGAACATGTCTGGGCCGCCGGCCTGTCGATGATGCCGTCGCTGTCGCGCGTGCGCGTCCTGCGGCAATGGGGCGGCGTGATGGACATGACGATGGACAGTTCTCCCTTCATCTGCAGGACGCCGATCGAAGGCCTCTATCTCGATGGCGGCTGGTGCTATGGCGGGTTCAAGGCGACGCCGGGTGCTGGCTGGTGCCACGCCTACACGATCGCCAACGACGCGCCGCACGAGCGCAACAAGTACTTCACGATCGAACGCTTCAGCGAAGGCCGCATGCTCGACGAGCGCGGCGTCGGCGCGTTCCCGTGGCTGCAATAGGCGGAGAGCCGCGATGCATCAGATCAAATGCCCGTGGTGCGGGATCCGCGATGAAGCCGAGTTCAGCTATCGCGGCGACGCCACCGTCCAGCGTCCGGCGCCCGATTCCGGCATCGACGCCTTCAACGACTTCATCTATACGCGCGCCAATCCGCGCGGCTGGCATGTCGAGTGGTGGCATCACGTCGCCGGTTGCCGGCAGCATGTCAAAGTCGTGCGCCACACGATGACGCACGAGATCCACGCCACCGGCAAGGCGACCGATAAGCTCGAGGCGCCGTCATCATGAGCCACCGCCTTGCTTCCGGTGGCCGCATCGATCGCGCCAAGCGCCTGCAGTTCCAGTTCGACGGTCGCAGCTTCACCGGCCATGCCGGCGACACGCTCGCTTCGGCGCTGATTGCGAACGGCGTGCGGCTCGTAGGCCGCAGCTTCAAATATCACCGGCCGCGCGGGATCCTGACCGCCGGGGCTGAGGAACCCAATGCGCTGGTCGGCCTGCGCGACGGCGCGAGGCGCGAGGCGAACATGCCGATGCCCGCCATCGAGCTGTTCGACGGACTCACCGCCCAGAGTCAGAATCGCTGGCCGTCGTTGGATTTCGACGTGCTGTCGATCAACGCCAAGCTCGCGCGCTTCATGCCCGCGGGCTTCTACTACAAGACCTTCATGTGGCCGGCTTCGTTCTGGGAGAAATTCTACGAGCCGATGATCCGTCGCGCGGCGGGACTTGGCGAAGCGTCGCGCGACCCCGATCCCGACCATTACGATGCGGTGCACGCGCACTGCGACGTGCTGGTCGTCGGCTCCGGCGCCGCGGGGCTGTCGGCCGCGCGTGCGGCCGGCGAGGCCGGGGCGCGCGTGATCCTGTGCGAGCAGGATTTCGAACTCGGCGGCGGCCTGCTGCTCGACCCGCGTCATGAGGCCTGGCGGGCCGACATGATCGCCGCTCTCGGCGCGATGCCGGAAGTCACGATCATGCCGCGCAGCACAGTGTTCGGCTATTACGATCACAACGTGCTCGGCGTCATCGAGCGCGTCGCCGATCATCTGCCGACGCCGCCGCAACACGTGGCGCGCCAACGCTACTGGACGATCCGCGCCAGAGAAGTGGTGCTCGCGACCGGTGCGTATGAGCGCCTGATCGCCTTTCCGGAGAACGACACGCCCGGTGTGATGCTGGCCGGCGCGGCGCTGAGCTATGTGCGGCGCTTTGCGGCGGCGCCGGGGCGACGGGCGGTGCTCTTCACCAACAACGACGAGGCCTACGACACGGCCTTCGCCTTTCTCGAATCCGGCATCGACGTGGCTGCAATCGTCGATGTGCGTCCGGTTTCAGCGCGCGCGGAGACGGCGCGTCTGCGGGGGCTCAACGTGCTCAGCGGCAGCGTCGTCGCCGGCGTGAGTGGCGGCAAATCCGTCGAGCGCGTCAGCGTCACCAAGCGCAACGGGTCGGCGCCGGACATTTTCTCCGTCGATCTGCTCTGCATGTCAGGCGGGCACAATCCCGCGATCCACCTCGCCAGCCAGTCCCAGGCAAAGATGGAGTGGAGCGACGCGATCGCCAGCTTCGTGCCCGGCGCGTCCAAGCAGCGCGAAAATTCGGCCGGCGCGGCGCGCGGCAGCTTCGGCATTCCCATTGCGGCACGCGAAGGCGCGGCGACCGGCGCGGCAGCGGCGACCGCCGCAGGGTTCGGGGCCGCCGTCGGTTTCACCCTGCCTGATGCCGAAACCAGCCCGCGCACGCCGATCGAAGCGTTCTGGGAGGTGAAGGCCGAAGGCAAGTCCTTCATCGATTTCCAGAACGACGTCACCGGCGACGACATTCGCCTCGCGCATCGCGAGGGCTACAGCCATATCGAGCACGCCAAACGCTACACCACGCACACGATGGCCACCGATCAGGGAAAGAGCGGCGGGCTTGTCGGCGCGGCCTTGCTCGCGGAAGCGCGTGGCGAGACGATCCCGGCCGTCGGCGTGCCGACCTATCGCCCGTTCGTCACGCCGATCACCTATGGCGCGATCGTCGGCCATGCCGTGGGTGCGGATTTCAATCCGATCCGCCGGACGGCGCTGCACGATTGGCATCTGCGCAACGGCGCCACGATGATGGAAGCGGGCCTCTGGATGCGGCCGGCCTTCTACGCGCAGGCGCACGAGAAGGGCGACATCTGGGCGCCGATCCTGCGCGAGGCCAAGGCCGTGCGTCAGGCCGTCGGCATCTGCGACGTCTCGACGCTCGGCAAGATCGATGTCCAGGGCCGCGATGCCGCAATGTTCCTCGACCGGCTCTACACCAACACCTTCTCGACCCTCGCGGTCGGCAAGGCGCGCTACGGGCTGATGCTGCGCGAGGACGGCATCGTGTTCGACGACGGCACGACCTCGCGCATCGCGGACGACCGTTTTTTCATGACCACGACGACCGGCAACGCCGCACGCGTCCTCGAGCACATGGAGTTCTATGCGCAGACGATCTGGCCGGAGCTCGACGTGCAGTTCTGCACGATCTCCGATCAATGGGCGGGCATGTCGATCGCCGGGCCGCAGTCGCGCAAGACGATCGAGAAGATCGTCCAGGGCCTCGACCTCGGCAACGAGGCGGTTCCCTTCATGGGCGTGGCCGACGCGACGGTCGCAAACTGCCCGGTGCGAGTCTTCCGCATCAGCTTCTCCGGCGAACTCGCCTATGAGATCGCGACACCCGCGGGCTATGCCGAGCCGGTCTGGGAAGCGGTACTCGCGGCAGGAAAGGAATTCGGCATCACACCCTACGGCCTCGAAGCGCTCGGCCTGCTGCGCATCGAGAAGGGCCATGTTGCCGGCCCCGAGCTGGGCGGCCACACCACCGCGCGCGATCTCGGTCTCGAACGCATGATCAAGAAGCGCGGCGATTATATCGGCCGCGTGCTCGCCGAGCGGCCGGGCCTCGCCGATCCCGATCGCCCGCGCCTCGTCGGCCTGCGCCCCGTGGATTCGTCGAAGCCCGCGCGCGCCGGCGGCCATCTCATCGAGACGCCCGGCTCGAGCCAGAGCCTCGGCTGGGTCACCAGCTCGAACCAATCCGTCGAACTCGGCGGCTGGATCGCACTGGCGATGCTGTCGCGCGCCGAGCATTGGATGGGCAAGCGTCTCTACGCCGCCTTCCCGCTGCGCAAGGAAATGGTCGAAGTCGAAGTCACGCACCCGCATCACGTGGATCACGAGAATGTCCGTGTCCGTACCTGAACCAAACTCCTCCCTGCGACAGGTCGCCAAGCCCGGTCGCTTCGGCGCAACGAGTGCCACGCCGCTCGTGATCATGGAGCGAATGCTGTCCCTGGTTCAGGTCCAGACGCGCAAGGGCCGCGACAGCGACGTGCAAGCGGCGATCCTCGCGGGGTTCAATCTCGAACTGCCGGCCGCGCAGCGCGCCGCGACCAGCGCCACGATGACGGCGATCTGGATCCAGCCGGGCATGTGGATGCTCAGCGCCGCCGGCCATGCGGAAGGCGCCATGGCACGCGCCATCAAGGACGCCACCGGCGACGCCGCATCGATCGTCGATCAGACCCATGGCAAGACCGTCCTCACGCTCAGCGGCGCCAAGGCGCGCGACGTGATGGCGAGGGGCTGCCGCCTCGATCTCCATCCCCGCGCCTTCATGCCCGGCCATTCGGCGGTGACGCAGGTCGCCCATATCGGCTGCATGCTGCGCCAGTTCGACGAGATCCCGAGCTACGAGATGCTCGTGCCCTCGTCCTTCGCCGAGACCTTCTTCGGCTGGCTCACCCATTCGGCCGCGGAGTTCGGCTACGAGATCAAGCCGCGCGCCTGACGCGCCGGGCCAGCTCGAGGGGGAGACACGTCATGACGACGCACGGCAAGAACCGTCCGCCGGGCTTCCAGACCCGCGCGATCCATCATGGCTACGATCCGCGCAAATTCCTCGGCGCGGTCGCGCCGCCGATCTTCATGACCTCGACCTATGCGTTCGAGGGGATCGACGATGCCGCGGCCGTGATGGCGCATGAGCGCGAGGGGTACACCTATGGTCGGGTGGCGAACCCGACCCAGGCGCTGCTCGAGACGCGGCTCGCCAATCTCGAGGGCGCCGAGGCTTGCGTCGTCTTCGCCTCGGGAATGGCGGCGGTGGGCTCGCTGATGCTCTCGCTGCTTTCCCAGGACGACGAGATCGTCGTCCATCGCACGCTCTACTCGAACACCTACTCGCTGACGCGCCAGGCCCTGCCACGTTTCGGCATCAAGGTCGTGCCGGTCGACCTGACCGACCCGAGTCAACTCGACGCCACTCTCACCAGGAAGACGAAGCTGATCTATTTCGAGACGCCGGGGAATCCGTCCTCGGAGATCATCGACATCGCCGCCATCGCCGCGCGCGCGCGAAACTCTGGCGCCAGGATCGTCGTCGACAGCACCTTCGCCTCGCCCTATGTGCAGCGACCGCTCGAGCATGGCGCTCATCTCGTCCTGCATTCCCTCACCAAGTACATCAACGGCCATGGCGACCTGCTCGCCGGCGCCGTGCTCGGCGACGCGGCGACGATCGATCAGATCCGCAGCAACGGCCTGAACTTCATCACCGGCGCCACGCTGTCGCCGATGGCGGCGTTCCTGATCATGCGCGGCATGAAGACGCTGAAGCTGCGCATGAAACATCACGCCGAGAGCGCGCAGACTGTCGCCGAGATGCTCGCCGCGCATCCCGCCGTCGCCTGGGTGCGCTATCCCTACCTGGCCGGTTCGCGCGGCTACGAGATCGCGCGGCGGCAGATGAGTTCAGGCAGCGGCATGATGTCGTTCGGCTTGAAGTCCGGCTATAGCGGCGCGGTGGCGATGACCGATCGACTGCAGCTGATCTCGCGCGCCGTCAGCCTTGGCGACGCCGAGTCTCTGATCATGCATCCGGCGAGCCTGATCCGCGCGCGTCAGAAATTCTATCCGGAGACCCGCATGGCCGAGGGCATCACCGAGGACCTCATCCGCCTGTCGATCGGCCTCGAAGAAACCGAGGACCTGATCGACGACCTCGCGCAGGCGCTGGTAGCCGTGTGAGGCACTACAGGCGGGTGCTGAATCGCAAGGACCAGTCCGTCAGGCGTGGGTCAGGCCCAGGCCCACTTTCGGACACTCAACGTCGCGTCGACGACGTACTCGTTGCGTCGCGCTCGATAGTCACCCTGGATCGCTTTTTTCTGAAGCGATTCGCTTTTCTCCAGTTGTCTGTATCCTATTATTTTCGGTCCATGCCACGACGACGCTGAAGCGATTCGCGGGATTCGCGAACGGGCAGAGGGGGCTTCGCCTCCTCTGCACTCCCAAGGGTTCAAAGGATCAAAGAGGCAGGAGGCTAAAGGGTCCTCGCCACGCGGAACCCGAAGTAGTCGTCCCGGGTCGTGGTGGTGTACCAGTCGCGGTACGCCGAGCGCGCGTTCCCCGGACCGCTGAACCAGGAACCGCCGCGCAGCACGCGAAACAGGCAATCACCGCTCGCACGCGCCACATCGTCATCCGGAGCGCCGACGTAGTTCGCGTTCCAGCAATCTTCCGTCCACTCCCAGATATTCCCCAACATGTCTTACAAGCCGAAGTCGTTCTTGAAGTCCCCCACCGGCACCGTCTGCTTTCCACTCCAATGACTCCCACTGCCGCGAGTGTTCGCATCCTTGCCGCCTCTGACCTCCGTCGGGCTGCCGGCGCGTGCCGCGTACTCCCACTCCGCCTCGCTCAAGAGCCGATATTTCTTGCCCGTTCCCCGGCTCAACCACGCGACATAGGATTTGGCGTCGTCCCACGACACGTTGATCACCGGCCGACGGCCCCGACCCCATCGGCGATCATCAGGCACATGCTCGGTGCCGCCCGCCGCCACGAAGGCGTCCCATTCATCGAAGGTCACGGCGTATCGTCCCACTGCGAACGGCCGCGCGAACTTCACCTCGTGGACCGGCTTCTCGTTCTCTCGGCCGCTCTCCGACCCCATCTTGAACACGCCCTCCGGAACCACGACCATCTCCGGCAGCACGAGCCCCGTTGCCCCGTCCGCCGCCCGATCCCGAAACACGCAGCCCGAATCAGGCCAGCGGCCATCGATCACGTCAACCTCGGGCGCTTTCGGTTCCGGTGTGGACATTCCCGACGAGCCAGCGATGCGTTTCTGGACGCCGCGAACGAACTCGCGGAACTCGCCCACGACCCCGCTGGCTCCGGCGCCGACATTGTCGGCGCTGTCGCGCACCGCCTTGGCGACGCGGGGGCCGTAGGCCCGGAGCGTCTCGATGAATCCGGTCGTCAGCTCGACGATCCGCTCGATGACCCGTCCCAGCGAGCCGATATCGATCTTCACCTTGCTCTTCAGCTCGAGGTCGCCAAGCTTGATCTCGAATAACGTGAACTCGGCGAAGCTCTCGACGAGCTTCTTCTGTTGCGGCGGCGCGGTATTCTGCTGCTTGTCGGCGGCGAGGAGCGCATCGAGACGGCGCGACAGCTCGTCGAACCGCTTTTCGAGGAGTGCCAGCTTGGTTCGGTCGTCTGGAGTGAGCGCCACGACTAAGCCCATCCCGAGTCCTTCGCTCGGCTGGGCGCCCGCCTGCTCCTTGGAGGCGCTCAGGATGTTGCTCAGGGCAAGAAACAGCAGTCCGAGATCGGACTCCACTTCGCGCAGGTAGTTCCCGCCAGCCGTCCCCGGGAGCCCCGCACGCTCGACAAGACTGTGGATGTTCTTGATGTGGTCGATCACGGCGTCCGACGGCTGACGAGCTTCCGTCTGCAGCATTTCGACCACCGTCGCGAGCCAAGCGCCGAAGACCTGCGAGACCTCGGGATCGCCGAGACCGGCGACTCGGGTCATCAGCGCCTGTGCTCGATTGGCGGCCTCCGGCAAGCGCGTCGCGAGAACCCCGTGGAGCGCCGTCATGACCTTGTGCCTCGCACAGTCCAGTCGATCAGCGGCGGGGCCGCGTCACCAACGTGAGCCTCCAATGCCTTGTCGACCTGCTCCGCTGCGCGCTGAAAAGCGTCCTCGCGGCGTCGCCAGGAATAGATCGCACGGACCTTTCCCGAGTCATCGGTCGGAATGACCTGGAGTGCCGCGACCACGTGCCGCCAGAAGCAGTTCCTCAAGAGGATCGGCAGAACCAACGTGCCCGGCGATTCCCAGGAACGCCGTATCGCGGGAAGCTCCTTCTCGAGGATGTAGTCGGAGGCGAGAAAGCTCGGCGTCAGGAGCAGAACGAAGATCCTGGAGCGCGCAATCGCCTGCTCGATCTCCTGCGACCATTGTTGCCCGCCGGACAAACGGCCATCGTCCCAGACTTCGAGCACACGCCCCCTGATGACCGGAGTCAGGTGGCGACGGAGGGCCTTGAGATCCTCCACGTCGTCGTGTGCGAAGGAAACGAACGTCGGGATCGGGGCGCGCTCGGCGGGCATCGCGCCGCAGGATAGGCGATCGGGGCGCGAGGTAGGAAACTTCCATCGCGGTAGGGACGCTTCCTACGAAGCGCCCCCCGCACAGAGCAAACACGCACCCAGAAATCCTTTCGGGAAAGCGATCCAGCGTGGCTTTCCGCGTGCAGCCAGCGCACCGTCTGACCGCCTATTCAATCACCTCGTCGGCACGGAGCAGAATGTCGGATGGAAAGGTGAGGCCGAGTGCCCTGGCAGTTCTTAGGCAACGCTCAACAATTACGACTTCAAGTTAGCACTCTGGGAGAGATGGTATAATTCCACTCCGGATGGAATTCGTCGCCCTTGATGTTGAGGGTTGCCATCTCGGCGTTGCCGACCTT
>Ga0163144_10004430_pt1 | contig 31634 bp, 19 predicted proteins | sample OliLak19BULKMAT1_FD_123175 | JGI IMG/M metagenome (GOLD analysis project Ga0163144, IMG submission 123175) | Freshwater microbial mat bacterial communities from Lake Vanda, McMurdo Dry Valleys, Antarctica - Oligotrophic Lake LV.19.BULKMAT1 | ecosystem: Environmental > Aquatic > Freshwater >... | reverse complement strand
TCGCCGGTGGCCCCGAACCGCGGCTCCTCCAGTAGAATCACGGGGCAGCCACCCCGGATTCCGTTGCCTCAACCCCCTTTGGGGCCCGCCAGGCGTGGTCACACCCCCTGAACGGGTACCTTCGTTTCCGCACTTCGCGCTCGGTTGCGGTTTCCGAATCGGCGCCGCGTACCTGGTACCGTACGACGATTCGGCAGCCCTACAGTCTTACTGACGCCACGGAGCTCCGAATGCCTTGACGTCCGGACGCAGCGGCAGCGGGAACTGCACCGCGCGGCCGCGCAGCTTGCCGGTGAGGCCCGCCTCGAGGTCGAGGTAGGTGCGCTGTTCGATCGTGGCCGCTGCGCCCGAGCCGACTCGCTCGCTCGCCTGGCGCACCTTGAACGTGCCACCGCCCGTGCCTTTGTCCCACTTCAGCGGCTCCTTGGGCTCGACCGCCGCCGCCCGCGTGCCGTCCGAAGCGCGGATGAACAGCAGCCAGTCCTTGTCGAGGTCGAGGCCTTCGAGCACGGGATCGATCAGCTCTGCGGGCTCCTGCGCCGCGGCCGCGTCGTCCTTGCCCTTCTTGCCTTTGTCCTCTCCTTCGGCCGCCGCCTCGTCCTTCGTCACGCGCGGCGGCTTGCCCTTGGCGCGGAACGCGACGAAGTACACATCGGGCGTCAGCTCGGGGTCGACCATGGCGATGTTCGAGGCCAGGATCCCGAGGTGCACGGGGGCTTCCGTGCTCGCGCGGCGCAGCTCGGAGTCCGTCGTCTGGGTCATCTCCTCGACGGGCACGAAGACGATGTAGTCGTACCCCGTGATGCCCGGCGCGCCCACGTTCCAGCGGTCCAGCGCGACGACGCCGTCGAGGGTGTAACGCACCCCGTCCGGACGCCCCTTGGCGTTGCGGATGCCGTTCGCGAGCAGCCATTGGGCCTTGTCGAGACCGACTCGTTCGGAGGACGCGACCCGGAACCCGAGCGCATCCGTGAACTGCGAGCGATCCGCGCCTCTGCGTGTGGCGACTCGCGCGCCGAGCTGTGGCTCCTGGAAGGAGCCGCCGACGACCACCCGCTGGTTGGCGTCCCACTGGTGCTCCGCCTTGCGCTTCTCTTTGCGCCCGAACTCCTCGACGGTGTACTCGTTGGCCTTGTAGCCGTCGTACGGGTCGTACGGGCTCGCGGTCCACTCCCACACGTTGCCCGAGAGGTCGTGGATGCCGAACGGGCTCGCCCCGACCGTGAACGAGCCGACGGTCAGCGGCTTGGCGCGTCGCAGCTCTTCGGTGTTCGCGTACTTGCCGTCCTCCCACTCGTCGCCCCACGGGAAGGCGCTCTTCGAGTCCTTGCGGCTCGCGCGCTGGAACTCGAACTCGGTCGGGAGCCGCAGGCCCGCCCACTCGCAGTAGGCCTCCGCGTCCATGTGCGTGACGTAGACGATCGGGTAACGCTCCTGGTCCTTCGGGATCGCGTAACCGCCTTCGCGCCAGTGGGCGTCCCACCATTCACTGCGCGGGTTCGGCGGCGCGCCGTCCGCCCACTTGCGTTTCTCGTAGCGGCGGTTGTCGACGGCCGCGACGTCGAACTTGTCCTGCTCCTCCTTCGCGAAGGCGCGCATCGCGTCGTTCATCGCGCCGTCCGGGGCCCAGTAGATCGGCGGCTTGTAGCCTGTCGCGTCGACAAAGGCCTTGTACTCGACGTTGGTCAGCTCGTAGGTGCCGATCCAGAAGCCCTGCACATTCACCCGTTGTTGCGGTGTCTGCGCGTCGAGCACGCGCACGAACTTCGGGTACTTCTTCAGGAGCTCTTCGATCTCCTTGGTGGACGACCCGATCCAGGTCTGCCCACCGTCGATCAGGATGAGCCCGGGAGCCGGTGTCGCCTTGCCCGCCACGAGCTGGATCGTGTCGCGGGGAGTGGCCTCTTTTTTCGAGGCCCCACCGACAGCCTTCGCGGTGTCCCGCACCTGTCTCTCAGTGTCCTGGACCTCTGGGGAGGCGAGGCCGAAGGCGCTGCTGGCGGCGGCGAGCAGCAGGAGGGTGGTTCGGAGTCGTTGCATCGATCGTCAGGTCTCAGGGACTCGGTCGGGGCTCAGGATTCAAAAGGCGCGCCCAGCATGGCGCGCAGACCAGGCAGATGGTGCCCACACGTCCGGAACGGCACCGGGCCGCTGCTGGGCTATCCGGCGACCGCAGGGTGCGGGGCCGCTGTGGCAGAATCTAGTCCCCCCGGGGCCGAGAGTTGCGCGTTCCGAGGCGTTTTGCCGCCGAGCGGGCTCCTAGGGGCCCGCCACCCCGGCCGAGGCGTCGCGCGGCCGCGCCCGTCAGCCCTGCTCGGCGCTGAGCAACCCCGCGGCCGAGAGGGTGCGTTTGGGCGCCTCGAGCCATTCATGGCCATGCCGCTCCAGGCGGCGCAGGAACGTGTCCAGAATCTCCGGCTCGAACGCGCGCCCCGCTTGCGACTCGAAGTAATCGAAGGTCTTGTCGAGAGTCCAGGCGTTTTTGTACGAGCGGCGCGTCGTCAACGAGTCGAACACCTCGACGACACACAGGATGCGGCCCGCGCGCGAGATCTCGCGCCCGCGCAGCCGCAGCGGATACCCCGTGCCGTCCCAGCGCTCGTGGTGCTCCGCCACATACCGCACGACCGGCTCGAGGCGCGGGTGCTTGCCGAGGCGCTCGGCGCCGACCTGCGGGTGGCGTTGCATCTCGCGTCGCTCGGCCGACGTGAGCGGGCCCTGCTTCGAGAGGAACGAGTGATCGTCGAGGAAGATCTTCCCGTAGTCATGCGCGATCGCAGCGAGCTCGACATGCTCGACCGTGGTCCGATCGAGGCCGAAGTCCTCGGCGACGAGCTTGCAGTACTGTCGCGTGCGCTCCCCGTGGCCGGCGGTGTACGGGTCGACCCTCTCGATGGAACGCGCCACCATGTCCGACAGGATGTCGACGAGCTCTTGGTAGGCGAGGTTCGGGCTCCTGAGCGCTTTCTCGCGCACCGCGCGCTGGATCGTCCCGACGAGCTCGAGCGGATCGACGGGTTTCTGCAAGTAGTCGAGCGCCCCGACCTTCATCGCCTGCACCGCCGCATCGACCCGCGGGAAGCCGGTCATCAAGAGCGCGATCGCCTCGGGGTGGAGGCGCCGTGTCGCCCGCAGGATCTCCTCGCCGGCCGGGCGCCCGTCCATCACGACATCGGTGATCACGGCGTCGAAACGTCGCCTCTCGAGCAGCGCGAGGGCCGCCTCGGGTCGACGCGCCAAGGTCGCCCGGAGCCCCGAGCGCTCCAGGACGTGTCCCAGGGTCTCGAGGACGAGCTCCTCGTCGTCGACCAGGAGGACGTCGAGGCGGCGATCTCCAAGGGTGTCCTCGAGCGGCGCGTGCTTCACTCGCACAGCATGCCGTTTCCGCCCAGGCAGAGGGAAGGTACGACGAGTATCATGTGTGTCTGAGGTGGGGGTGAACGATGTATGAGTCCGAGGGTAGTGCAGCAGATTCCGACTCTGGTGGCGTAGAATTTGACGCCGATGGCGCAGAATCCGACGCTGGCCGCGCCCGAATCGAGGGCGCGGAGGGCACACGGCACGGCGCGACGCGCTCGTTCTCGCTCGGCGCCCCGGACCTCGGGCGACGCCTCGACCACCTCGTGGTCGAGCGCATTCCGACCTGGTCGAGGAGCCGGCTCCAGGCGCTCATCCGCGACGGCCGGGTGAAGGTCGCAGGGGTCGTCGTGCAGAAACCCAACCATCTGCTCGAGGCACCCGCGACGTTGACCGTGGACCTGCCGCCCGCCCGCGCCGCCGCGCTCGACGTCGTCGGCGCGCCGATCGAGTCGCTCGTGGTCCTGCACGAGGACGAGGACCTCGTCGTCATCGACAAGCCCGCCGGGTTGACGTCGCACCCGAAGCTCGCGGCGCCGGATGCCGAAGGTCACGCGGCTCCGTTCGGAGGCCTGTCGGTGTCGGACCTCGCCGTCGCGCGTTTTGGCGCGCTGCCAGTGGGGCAGGGCATGGGCCGCCCGGGCATCGTGCACCGCCTCGACCGCCTGACGAGCGGCGTCATGGTGCTCGCGCGCAGCGAAGCAGCGCTCATCGACCTGATGCGCCAGTTCCGCCAGCGGGTCGTCGAGAAGACTTACCTCGCCCTCGTCCACGGCGAGCCGCGCTTCGATTCCCAGTGGATCGATGTGCCGCTGGCCGCGAATCCGCGCAGCCCTGACCGCCAGCGTGTCGCGACCCGCGAGCAGCTCGACTCGGGCGAGGCGCGCGAGGCGGAGACCTACATCGAGGTCGAGACCCGCTTCAAGAGCTTCACGTTGCTCGCCTGCAAACCGAAGACGGGCCGCACACACCAGATCCGCGTGCATCTCCAGCACGTCGGGCTGCCGATCGTCGGCGACCGCATCTACCATCCGCGCGGCGCGCTGTCGGTGCCGTTGCCCGAGGCTGCACCGCCGCTCGAACGTCAGGCGCTGCACGCGCATCGACTCGCCTTCGATCACCCGCGCACGGGCGAGCGGCTGACCTTCGAGGCCGAAGTGCCCAGCGACCTCGCGACGTTGCTGCGTTGGCTCGGCAGCCACCGCGCGAACTGACGCCAGCAGGCGTCACCGGCCCAGCAGGCGCGGCGTCTCAGAGGCCCGCGTCGAGGGCCAACGTGAACGGTCGCCCGGCCTCGATCAACACGTCGCGCCGGGCGCCCGTGCCGTCGACGCAGCGCGCGACGACCGAATAACGCCCGCTGGCGAGCGGCCCGAGCGAACAGCGGCCCGTCGCGACGCTGCGAGGGTTCGCGGCGCGCGTGACATCGAAGCCATCGACATCGAGCAGCGTAAAGGACGCGGGCCTCAGCTTCCCGTCCAGGCCTCGCACCTCGACCTCGAGGTCAGCGCCCGCGATGAGCTCGACGGTCAGCTCCGCAGTACGCCCCGCTTCGACGGTCACCGGCTTGGACCAGTTCGTCACGCGGAGTCCCTTGCGCACCATCACGCGGTAGGAGCCCGGCGCGAGGCCTTGGATCCGCCAATCCTCGTCGGCTGAGCGGCGCAGGATCTCGGGGCGCGCGCCCACGAAGTTGCCTGATGTGTTGCGCAGCTCCACGATGACGTCGTCGCCCGTATCGACCGTGGGCCGCGCGAAGCGCATGGCGATCGATCCAGCCCGTGGGCACTCGAGCAGCACCGCGCTCGAGCGAGCGCCGGAGCGGACCTCGAGGACCTGCGAGGAGACCTGGGCCCAGGGCACCAAGCCCACTAAACCACCTTCCGGGTTGGGGCCACCGTCCGGGTTCGGCCTCGCGCTCACGACCCAGGGCCCAGGCAGCAGCCCCGTCAAGCGGAAGGAGCCGTCCAGAGCGGCGCGTGTCGCCGTGCCGAGCGTGCGCGCTGGAGACTCGGACTCGGCCGCGCCCTGCGCGAGGCGCGCGGTGTCATGGAGGGGCCCGTGGCACCAAGGCGTGGCGGGCGCAGCCTCGACCCAAGCGCCGGCGAGACCGCGGCCCTCCGTGTCGACCACCCGGCCCTCGAGCTCAGAGGTGGGCAGACGCAGGTCGCGCTCCGTCGCGCCGCTCTCGACCTCGATCCGACCGATCGGGAACGTCGGTCGACCAGGGATCGCGAGCAGGAGGGCCCAGCGGCCCCCTTCGTCGAGCGCGGCGGAATACACACCCTCGCGGTCGGTGCGCGCCACCTGGGTCTCTGTGCCATCGTTCGTGATGGCGCCACCGAGCGGACTCCCTCGGCCGCTTTGTCGGCTGCGGCGGGCCTGTTCTCGCACGAAGGTGACCTCGACGTCCGGCATCGGCCGTCCGTCGAGCAGCAACTGACCGCGGAGCTGGGCCGACGATGGCGCCGGGCCTACGACGAGGCGCAGCTGGGTCTCTTCGCCGTCGAGGATCGTGACGACCTCGGCGGGCCGGTCGCCGCCGCCTCCTGCGGCGCCGGCTGGGCCAGATGTGCCGATTAGGTCGGCTGGGCCGGTTAGGTCGGCTGGGCCCGTCACGCCGCGACTTTCGAGTCCGGTCCAAATCTGCACGTCGCCGGGCTCGAGCACTGGCACGGTGAAGCGGCCGGCGTCGTCCGTGCGCACCTCGGCGAGGGTCCGCGGGGGCGAGGCGACGTCGCTCACCCGGACCCACAGCCAAGGCCTCGGGACGTCGAAATCGTCGACGACGAGGCCAGTGAGTCGCCCGCCCGTGAGGCGCAGATCGACCTGGCCCAGCTCGTCGACGGCGAGGTTCACGCGGCTGCGCGCCGTCGCGCGCCCGCGGCGCGCATCGACACGTACGGCGCCGGGTGTCAGCGGGCCCGAGCGCGCTCGACCCGCGCCGTCGGTGACGTGTTGCAGGACCGTGCCGTCCGCGGCCTCGAAACTCACGTCGACGCCGGGTTGGGGCCGCCCGAGCGCGTCGGTCACGACCGCCTCGAGTTCTCCGGGACCCTCCGCGTAGACCTGGACGGGCGCGGTCAGCGGCAGGACCACCTGCGTGCGCGCGCTCGGCCGCTGTACCCGCCACGGTTGCGCCTCGACGGCCATCGTCCACTCGCCTGCTGCGAGTCCGTCCACCTCGTAGTGGCCGTCCACGTCACGCAGCCGCAACACGATCGGGGACCCGTCCCCTGCGAACATTGCGCCTGGGGTCAGGGTCAACGTGATCTCCGGGATGCGCCGACCGCGGCTGTCACGGGCGATCAGGACGAGCTCGGGCACACCATCCGGTGCGCAGTGGGCCGCGGTCACGCGGAGCTTGGTGTCGTCGGCATTCGCCACCTTGGTCTGGGTCGTCTCGGCGGCGTGGGACGCGCGCCGGATCCCCAACCAGAGCAGGGCGAATAGTGCGACCAGGGCCAGCGAAACGGTAGATCGGACGGGCATCGGGGACGGCGCGCTCGCCGCGTGTCGGCGCCATGCTGGCTTTTCCGCGCCGCGAATGCGAGCGAGCTCATCCGCGCGCCGAGGCGCGGGCGCCAGAGAGGATCCTGCCAGATCGCGACGGAGGGGCGCTCAGCGTGCACCGGATCGGCGATTGCGGCGCAACAACAGCAGCGAGAGGTCGTCCGGTTTGCCGAGCAGGCTCGACGAACTGGGATCTCCGCTCGGCTCGGGCGGACAGGGAAACGTCGGACCGGACGGGATAGGTGCGGGCGATTGGGCCTCGAAACGCAAGCTGTCCAGCATGCGCCCGCGCACGACGTTGACCGTGCGAGCGGCGGCCACGAGCAAGGGGCCGCACCTGACACCGTCTGCGATCTCATTCTGCGTGAGGTTGTCGAAGAGCCCGTCGCTCGCGAGCACGAGCGTGTCGCGCGCCGCGAGGCGCAGCACGGGTCCGACCTCGACCGTCACCGGCGGCATCCCGATCGCGTTCGTGACGAGGTGGCGCTCCGGGTGCACGAGGGCCGCGAGCTCAGGCATGGATCCATCCGCCAGCGCGAACCCCGTAGGAGAGTGCGCGATCGTGCGCAGCTTGACGCGACCCCGCTGGCCGACGAGCAGCGCCTCGGCGTCGCCAGCGTGCACGACCTGCACCGAGCGCGGACCGACGATCGCCGCGACTAGGGTCGCGCCGGCGCCGCGCGCGTCATCGAGCACGGCGCGGTTCGCCCGTTCGAAACCCTCGACGACAGCCTCTTCGATGCACGCCGGATCCGTCGGGTGCGACCGGTCCGCGAGCGCGCGCTCGAAAGCCTCCAGGGTCAGCCTGGCAGCGAGCTCGCCGTCGGGCAGGCCGCCCATTCCGTCGACGACCGCGAGCACGAACCAACCTTGGCCGAGGTCGCACACGAACAACCCGTCTTCGTTCTCGTTTTTGTCCGGTCCGCGGCGACTGAACAGCGCGACGTCTGCGCCGGGCCGCGACCAGAGGTGCGGCGCGTCGTGTTCGCCGCCGAGAACGAGCAGCCTCCCTGGGACGACGTCGGTGGCAGTCTGGCGCGGCATCGTGTCGATTCCCTAGTGGCGCTGTGCGTCCGATTCAGCGCGCTCGGCGCATGACCTTCAAGGCCCGCGGACGGATGCGCTCGAATGCGTCGCGCAGCGGCTGCGCGTTCTCGAAGCGCTTGCGCGAGTCCACTTGTGTTGCGTGGCGCACGAGCTCGATCAAGTCCTCTTGGTAGCTCCGTCGGGCGCGCGTCAAGCTCGGGTACGGCCACTCGAAGGGCCACTCGGGCACGGCGCCCGACATCATGCGGTAGAGCACGAGACCGGCCGAGAACACGTCGGAGCGCGCCGAAGGGCGACCCAGGGCTTGTTCGGGTGCCATGAACCCGACGGTGCCCGAGCCCGATGCGGCGATGCTATTGAGGGAGAGGCGCGCGAGGCCAAAATCCGCGAGCCGCACCAGCCCGTCCTTGAACAACACGATGTTGTCGGGTTTCACGTCGCAGTGCATCACGCGTTTGGCGTGCGCATGCGCGAGCCCGGCGAACAGCTGTCCCGCGATGTCGAGCACGCGCTCGCGACCGATGCGCCGCTCGAGACGGTCCGCGAGACTCTCGTCGCCGAGCGGCTGCACGATGACGAGGTGCCCATCGATCTCGCCCGCTGTACGCACGGGCATGATGTTCGTGTGTTCGAGGCGCGCGACGAGGCGAATCTCTTGGCGAATCGCGTCGAGGGTCGCGGTGTCGAGGTGATCGAGCGGGACCTTGAGCGCGACGGAGATGCCGAGGGCCGTGTCGTACGCCGCGAACACCTCGGCCGTGGCGCCGCGCGCCACCAGACGCTCGATGCGGTACTGGCCGAGCATCTGTCGGCGGCGGAAGCGTGCGGTGCGGGCACCCATGGGGCCGAGCATCATCCGCTGCGCGAGGCCGCGATGGAACCCGGAGTCCTAGAACTCAAATCCCGCGCAGAGATCGCCTCTTCGCTGCAGCCCATTCTGCGAACGCGCTGCACCTCGAATGGCTCAGTCCTCGTCGCGGCCACGGCGCAATCGACCGCGGTAGGACTCGAGGCGCTCGATGTCCTCGTCACTGAACCCGCCGCTGCCCGACTGCGGCGACGGACTGGCGCGGGGCCGCAGCGGCGGCGGTGTGTCAAAACTGGCTGGCCCCTCGGGGTTCCCGCCTGAAACGGCGCTCGGGCCCCTCGCGGGGCCGCCACGGTCCTCGCCCGCGCCGGCGCGGCGCAGCCCGCCGAACAGGCCCCCGGCCGCATGCCGCAGCCGCACGGTCCACAGCTCCCGTGTACCCATCAGCAGCAGGAACAGCGCCACCAGCACGAGTACGAGCGAGTGCATCAGGCCGAGCACGAGCATGCCACAGGCGATCCAGCGGCCGACACGCACGGCGAGCTCGGTGGCTGCGAGCCAATCCCGACCCGTGGCGACGAGCCCGGCCCGCAGGAGCCGCCCGCCATCCATCGGGAAGGCCGGCAGGAGGTTGCCGAGGCCCAGCAGCAGGTTCATCCAGATAAACACGACGCAGGTCTCGGCGGGGCCGAGCGAGCCAGGTCCGATAGGCGCACCGAGGGTCGTGCCGGGGAACCCGAGCCCGAGCGCGGCGAGCGCGAGGCTCGCCAGGGCCAGATTGACGAGGGGGCCGGCCGCCGCGATCTGGGCCTCGACGCGGGCATCCTCGGGGACCTCGCTCATGCGCGCCATGCCGCCGAGCGGCCACAGGACGACGTCGTAGACGTGCACCCCGAGACGCCGGGCGACGAGCGCGTGCCCGAATTCGTGCGCGAGCAGCGCCACGAGGAGCGCTGCGAGCGGCAGCACGATCGGCTGGTGGCGCAGCGCGCTCGAGACCAAGAGGCCGGCGAGGAGGAGGAGCACGAGCCCGTGCACCCGGATGGGCACGCCGAGGACTCGACCGAGTGTGAAGGTACCGAACACCGACCGAAGAGGTTAGAGGCCCTGGGGGCCGCGACTGGACATTCTGGGCCAACTTTCGCCCGAGGACAGCCCGTTTACGTGCTCCTCGCGCCGAAGGAGGGCTCTAGCCGCGTTTGGGTCGAGACCAGAGGTACCGAACCCGACCCAAAAATGAGGCGAGAGTCGCGCGCGCTCCGCGCGCGACTCTCGCCTCATTTTTGGGTCGGGTTCGGTACCTCTGGTCTCGACCCACGCGCGGCGTCCCGTCAAGCGCGACACGGTGACAACCTCCTCTGAGCCCGTGTCCGTAGCTCTAACCGGAACTTGCGGCGGATTGGTCCAGGGCATTCCACACGGAACACGTCGAGTTCGTTAGGACAATCGACCGCTTGAACGCCCAGCCCGAACGGTTCGCGCGCCATCGCCGCGTGCTCGCCCTCGACCTCGCCGCCGTCGTGGGCGGCGGGGTCGTCCCAGCACGCGCACTGCCCGCGCACCTCGCTCGCTCGACCGCTCCCGGCGGGCTCGGGCTCGCGTACGAGGCGCTGCTCGCGGCGCCGACCACGGCCGCGGAGCCGGCGTTCGCCATCGCTGTGGGTGACGCGGTGGCCCGCGGCCTCCCGACAGCCGCCCGGGCCAGCGTCCTCGCGCGTGTCCCCACGACGGCGCGCCTCGCGGATGGGCAGCTCGGCGGGGACCTGGCCGCGCGCCTCGTCTCGCTGACCGAGGTGCTGCTGCTCTACGGCGCCCTGCCCATTTCGCTCACTTCGCGCGCCGCCGCAGCTGGGGCCAGCTGTGTCCTCGTGCTCGACGCGGCCGGCGCAGCGCGACTCGAGGTCCTCCCGGGGCTCGGCGAGGCCTCCCCGCGGGCACTGCGGGCGGCGCTGGCGAGTCGGTTCGGCGCCCTCGCCGGGCTCTGTGTCGGGCCCGCAGGGCGGCGCGGGGCGCCGCTCGCGAACCTCGCGAACCTCGACGAACCCGCGAGTTACGTCGGGCGCGGCGGGCTCGGGGTCGCGTTCGGTGCGCTCGGGCTCGCCGCGCTCGTGGTGTTGGCGCCGCCGCGGCTGCCGGCGCGCGACCGTCGTGCGCTGCGGCTGCGGCGCGCGCTGGAGCGCTCGCCGCGCCTGGTCGCGCGCGCGGAGGGTGGCACCCACGAGCGCGCCGATGAGCTCGAAGCAGGGGGCGCGCCCGGCGCGGCAGCAGCGCGGGCTGCGGCCGACCTCGCCGCGAGCGCTCGGACCGGTCGACACGGGTGCCGAGGCTGCCCGACGCCCTGCGGTTGGGTCTTCGACGGCGGCTTGGGACCGCTGCGCGGGGCGCGTTTTGGCGCGCTGGCGCACCTCACGGATGCACTCGGCCCGGCATCCGATTCGTACACACCGGGCGGCCGGCACGCGAACGTGGGTGGCGCGAGCGAGCGCGGCGAGGGCGAGGTGCCCGCACAGCGTGGCGCGGGCCTCTCTGTCGACGCGCGCGCGCTCCTCGAGAGCTGTGATGACCTCGGTCTGGACGCGAAGGGCGCGGCGCTCGTGCTGCGGGGGCTGTCCGGCGCGCGGGGCCTGGCGCAGCCCGAGGGCCTGGCGCAGCCCGAGGGCCTGGCGCAGCCCGAGGGCCTGGCGCAGCCCGAGGGCCGGGCGCAGCCCGAGGGCCTGGCGCAGCCCGAGGGCCGGGCGCCGTTGGAGTGGCTCACTCGACTCGCCCGCGGGGAGGCGCGCGCCGAGCAGATGGCTGCGCTGTTCGATGGGCGCGCGCCGGACCAACGCGATGACGTCGTGAGTCGCTTGGCGCGGCGTGTGGCTGGCCCTGGACGCGACCCCATGCGGGTCGGGCTCGCGCTCTTGGATGCCGACGAGGCGCGCCTCGCTCGGGCCCTCGGGCCTTTGGCCGCCGCGCCCACAGCCCTAGGGCCCCCGGCTCTCGAGCAGCTCGCGAGTGGCGCCACCGCGGACGCTCCATCGGCGCACGCTGAGGGCGCGACGCGCGGGTCAGGGCGAGTGGTCTGGTGGCACGAGTGCCTGAGCGCTGCGCTCGACGCCCATGGTTTCTGCGCGTTCTCGGCTGCGGGGCTCCTCGCGGATGGCGTGCTCGCGCTCGATGATTTTGCGCGGGAGCTGCTCGCGGAGGTTGATGGCGTGCGAACTCCACGAGACGCGACGGGCGGTGACGCACTTCTCGAGGACTCCGCAGCGCGGGCGGACGACGCGGGTCGCCCCGGGCTGCAGTTGCTGGACGAGGGCGCGCGGCTGGTCGCGGCGCGCCACTGGCTGGCGCCACCCCACGCGTGGTTGACCTCGCACATGGAGGCCAGCGGCGCAGGGCCAGACGGGCCTGACGGGCCAGACGGGCCAGACGGGCCAGACGGGCCTGACGGGCCTGACGGGCCGGACGGGCCAGACAAGCTTGACGGGCCACACGAGCTGGAGAGACGCGGCGCGCTGCCTGAATACCGCCTGGTGGCGGGCCTCGATGCGGCCGGTCGGCCTTGGCTTCCGGGCAACTTTGGCTCTCAGACCGCCGCTCACGCCGCGGGCGGAGCAAGGGTCGCCGTTTCTTGGGCCGACCTGGCCGAGGTCTCGATCACCGCCGCCGCGGCGCGGCTCTGGGAGAGCGGCCACGGCGCCGCCCCTGGCTCCGGGCCAGCGGAGGCAGATCAAGATCCTCGTGCGTCCGCCGGAGTGCCGACCGGAGTGCCGACCGGAGTGCCGACCGGAGCGTCGGCCGGAGCGTCGGCCGGAGAGTCGGCCGGAACGTCGGCCGGCGGCTGGGTCGAGCTCGTCGCTCGCGGGGCCCTCGGCGCCCGGCTCGGTGGCGCGGTGAGGGTGGCGGTGTCCGGGCCCCAGACGCCGCTCGTCGCGGTGCTCCGGACCGCCGAGGCCCAGGCGCCCGCGGCGCGTGGCTGGCTCCTGCGTGACGGTGAGCTGGTCGCCCTCGTTCTGCGCGCGGGCACGCGGCTGGCCGCCACCACGCCTGTGTCCCCGGGTGACCGGCTGGAGCTCGTGCTGGTCGTGGCGGGGGGCTGATCGGCCCGCGGGGGACGACTCTACGGGCCCCAGGGCTGCTCGCGCACGACGAGGCTTGCGCGCGGGCCCATTGAATGCCGATCCTCTGACAGATGAAGCGCGTGCTCGTGATCAAGACCGGCGCCCTCGGAGACGTCCTGCGGACGACCGCGATCCTGCCGGGCCTCGCCTCGTGGGCTCCCGGTCTGGAGCTCGTGTGGCTGACCGCGCAGGGCGCGGAGCCGCTCGTCGAGCGCCACCCGCAGGTCGCGCGAGTGGTCTCTGTCGACCCCAAGGACGCGGCCTCGGTGGAGGCCGCGGGCGCCGGGCTGGCCGCGGGGCCGTGGGATTGGATCTTGAGCCTCGACGACGAAGAGCCGCTGTGCCGCCTCGCGTCGACGCTGCACGCGGCGTCCCCAGGGAGTCGCCTCTCGGGCGCGTACCAGGGCGCGGAGGGTCGGCGCAGTTACACCGACGACGTCGCGCCGTGGTTCGACATGGGCCTCCTGTCGCGGCTCGGCAAGGCCGCCGCCGACCGCCTGAAGATCCAGAACCAGCGCACGCACCCTGCGCTCTACGCGTCGATGCTCGGCCTCGAAGAAGGGCGCCCGAGCCTGCCGCTGACGGAGGCGGCCGAGGCCCACGCGCGCACGTTCCGTGCGCTCCACGACTTCGACTCGGACACCCACGCGATCGGGCTCAATACGGGCGCGGGGGGGCGTTGGACGAGCAAGGGCCTGCCCGTGGAGCGTGTTCTACGCTTTGCGGCCGAGCTCGGCGAGGAGCTGCACCGCGCGCGCGGCTGGCGGCCCGTGTACGTCGTGCTCGGCGGCCCGGCCGAACGCGAACGGAACGTGGAGCTGCTCGCCGGCCTCGCCGAACAGGGAACGCGGGCCGTCGATGGCGGGGTGGACAATGGCCTGCTCGAGTTCGCAGCGCTGCTCGAGCTGCTCGACCTGCTCGTGACGAGCGACTCCTTGGCCTTGCACCTCGGTGCGGCGCGCGATGTGCCGATCGTCGCGTTTTTTGCGCCGACCTCCGCCGCGGAGATCGAGTTGTATGGGCTCGGCGAGAAGGTCGCGTCGACGGCGCCGGACGCTTGTTCCTATCGGCGAGACGCGGATAACAACACGCTGACGGTGGAGCGCCTCGTCGCTGCGGCGCTGCGCACCCTCGCGCGCGCTGCGCACGCCTGAGAGCAACAACATCGCCACGCGAGGGCCCTGGTCCCGCCTTGGGACCGTTGTCCATCGACTGGGAGAGGGCGGCGGCCCCATATCCGTGGGGGGGCCGCGTGTGCCTGCTGTGTCCACGTTTAGGTCCTCACTCTCCTCTCGCGAGCTGGGAGGGGCGAGAGCGCTGCCCGGACCGAGCGACCGGTTAGGCTGTGTCGACCCAGGGACGCCTCCCCGTCCGCTGTGTGGACCCTCCAACGTTTATGGACCAGAACACCCTTCGCGCGCTGTGGTCGGCGCGCGCCATCGCTGGCTTGCTCGTCGTCGCGGCCTCGGCCGCTCCGGCCTCCGCCCAGCTCGTGCGCAACACCGGCGCGATCCCTTCCGGGAGCACCTTCAACGGTGACCTGACCGAGAACGTCGACTTCGCCGACGTGGACCTCGACGGGGACTTCGACGCGATCTTCGCGGCTGGCGGTGACTCCACGCGCGACCAGAATCGCATCTGGATCAATCAGGGTGGGTTGCAGGGAGGTCTGATCGGGACGTTCCAGGACAACACCTCGACGCGCTTCCCCGCGATCAACGATCAGAGCCGCGACATCGAGTTCGTCGACTTCGACGACGACGGCGACCAGGACATCTACACCTCGAATACGTCGCAGATCGTGCCCGACACCAACCGCTTCTGGGTGAACCAGGGCGGGGCGCAAGGCGGCACACTCGGCTTCTTCGTCGACGAGACGGCGGCGCGCTGGGTCGGCCTGGGCTCGACCGGGAGCTCGATCAACCCGGCCTTCGTGCTCGCGGGTGGAGGTTTCATCGACTGGTCGTGTGACTGCGATTTTGCGGACCTCGACAACGACGGTGATCTGGACCTGATCCACTCGAGCTACGGCGACCAATTCGGAGGGCTCACGCCGACCCGACTCTTTTTGAACCAGGGCCTCGGCTCGTTCGAGGAGTTCAACCCCTCCGGGTTCCGCCTCACCAGCGACACGATCTCGGTGGGCAACCCCGGGCTCTGGTGCGACGGCAACCAACAGACGAACACGGGCAACTCGAACGGCCTCAACTGCGATGTCGCGGCAGTGACGCTCGACGTCGACGCCGGCGACATCGACGGTGACTTCGACCTCGACATCCTGCTGGGGGACCGCAACGATCCGCCGCGGATGTTCGCGAACCGCCTCGATGCTTCGGGCCTCGCGCCGAGTCTCGGTGGTGCCCTCGGCTTCCGTGACGTGTCGGCTGCGATCTTCCCCTTGGGCTACTCCGTCGGAAACGGCCACTACGAGCAGGAGTTCGGCGACTTCGACGGCGACGGTGACCTCGACATCTACGGGCTCAACTGGCGCGTGACGTCGTTCAACTTCACGGACTATATCTTCCCGAACCTGGGCTCGGGCACGTACGCGACAGGCGTGTCGCTGCCCAACTCGCGCGACGACGACAACGAAGCTGATTGGTTCGACTACGACGGCGATGGTGACCTCGATGTGGTCGTGGCCAACTTCACGAAGGCGACGACCTTCGATCGTCTGTACCGAAACAACACGATCACCCAGGACGTGCCCTCGTTCACCGAGGACTCGGGCAACCTGGGTGACACCAACTTCACGACGCTCGATATTGACGCGTGTGATGTCGACGGCGACGGCGACTACGACCTGTTCGCCGCGAGCGACAGTGGTTCACCCCAGGTCTACTTCGAGAACCGGTTCGACATCCCGGATACATTCGCGCCCTATCTGCCGCGCATCGAGCAAGCGCCCGCGCGGGTGCCTGGGCCGGGCGCCACGGTCGTGCGTGTGCACGTCTTCGACAACGCGCCGTACTACATCACCTACTTCAACACGACCGTGTTGAAGTACCACGTCGACAACGGACCGATCGCGACGCTGCCGATGGCGAGCAGCGGCGGCCAGGTCTTCCGCGGCGTCCTGCCGGGCGAGCTGCGCGGCACAGTGACCTATTGGGCTGAGTCGCTTGACAAGTACGGCAACGTCGGGCTCTCGCCGACCCGTTCGTTCGAGGCCTTCGAGCCCGGGACGATCGGCGGGCCGTTCTGCACTGCGAACCTGAACTCGACGGGTGTGCGCGCGCTCATCTTCGCGACCGGCTCCTCCGAGCGCAGCCTGAACAACTTCACCCTGAACGCGAGCCAGCTGCCGGACAACTCCTTCGGGTTCTTCATCGCGAGCCTCACCCGGGCCTTCGTCGCGAATCCGGGTGGCAGCCAGGGTGACCTGTGCCTCGGGGGCGACCTCGGGCGACTCGTCGGGCCTGGGCAGGTGGTCAACTCGCTGCTGACCGGCGGCGTCGGTTTGATGGTCGACCTCAATACGATGACGACGGGCACTGGCAACGTGTCGGTCCAAGTCGGCGAGTCGTGGCACTTCACCTACTGGTACCGCGACAACAACCCCGGCATTACGTCGAACTTCGCCGGCGGTGTGTCGGTCACGTTCCGTTGACGTGATCGCGGGCCTTCTGCGGGACGCCTCGATGGCCCTGCGCGGTGTACGCCGCACGGGGCCGTTGCATTTGACGCTCTTCGTGACGGGGCGCTGTCAGCTGCGTTGTCGGCACTGTTTTCACCACGCGGGAGTCGCGGCGGCGTTGCCCGGGCCGACGACCGAACAGGTCGAGCGACTCGCGGCGTCGACCGAGGAATTCGGCCCGCTGCTCTGGGTCTCGTTCGGTGGCGGCGAGCCCTTTCTGCGGGGTGACCTGCCCGAGCTCGCGGCGAGCTTTGGGCGGCGGGGCTTGCGCCACCTCGCCATCCCGACCAATGGCCTCGAGCCGCGCCTCGTCCCGCGCACACGCGCGATCCTGCGCGCCGTTCCGGAGACGGAGGTGATGGTGTCGGTCTCGATCGATGGTCCGCCGGAGGACCACGACCGAATCCGCGCTCGGGTCGGCGCCCATGCGGGCGCCGTCGACGGCGCGCGGGCCTTGCTCGCGCTCGCAGCCGAAGAGCCACGGCTTGGTGTCGGGTTGATCGCGACGGTCACGCGCGGCAACCAAGAGCGCCTCGGCGCGCACCTCGAAGAGCTCTGTCGCGAGCTCCGGCCCCAGCGCCTGACGATCAACCTGGCGCGCAGCGACGCGCTCGACCGCGAGCTGCTCGACGTCGACGTGGACGCGTACGAGGCGGTGGTCGCGACCAAGACGCGGCTCGAGGACGAGGGCGTGCTCGGCGGGCTCGGATTCCGGGGGGCCGCGGTCCTACGCGCGCGGGACCAGCTGCTCCACGCGCACGTCGCGCGTGTGGCGCGCGCAGGCGGAGACCCCGGGCGCAAACATTTGCCGTGCACCGCGGGCGCGCTCTCGCTCGTGGTCTTCGAAGATGGCTCCGTGGCGCCGTGCGAGGTGCGACCCGAGCGCATCGGGAACCTCGCGGACTACGAATGGGACCTCGCGCGGCTCTGGCGTTCACCCGCGTCCGTGGCCCTGCAACAGCGCATCGTCGACGAACGTTGCGCGTGCACGTTCGAGTGCGCGCAAGCGGACAACGTGTTGTTCCACGCGCGCCACTGGCCGAAGCTCGCTGCGAGCGCGTTGTGGCCGTCAGGGACGCCACGCCCTCGATGACGGCCGCGGCGTGGTATCGGCTGCATGTCATCGTCCCCGCCCGCGACGAGGCCAGGACGATCGAGGCCAAGCTCGCGGACCTCGCGCGCTCGAGTTGGCCTGCGCCCGTTGAGTCAGGGCCGCACACAGTGGTGATCGTCGACGACCACTCGAGCGACACCACCGCGGCGCTGGCCGAGGGCTCTGTGGGGGCGTCGACGTTGCGTGCGGCGGGGATCCTGGTGCAGGTCCTCTGCAGCGGCGAGGCGCCCGGCAAACCCGGCGCAATCCGCGCCGGGCTCGCGCAAGTTCCGTGCGCTGGCGACGGCGCGCAGGGCGCGCTCATCGTTCTGACGGACGCCGATGTGCAGCTCGCCGAGGGCGCGTTGCTGGCGCTCGTGCGCGCTTTCGAGGGTGACCCGCGGCTCGGCATGGCCTCTGGCACGCAGCGCTATGTACGCGACTCGACGCCGTCGGGCGATTCGAGCGTTCTACGCAGTGACACGTCCACATGCGACATGGGCGCCTACGATCGGGTCTTCCGTGGTGTACGCCGGATCGAGTCGCGTCTCGGGGCGCTGCTCTCCGTCCACGGTCAGCTCCTGGCGTGGCGCGCGGAGCTCGCGCTCGCGCCGCCGGACGGGCGCGCCGCGGACGACCTCGAGCTCGTCGTCGCCGCCCGCGATCGCGCCTCGCGGCCGCGTGTGCGGATGATCCCGGGCGCTGAGTTCTTCGAGCGCCGCGCGCCCATCGGCGCCGCGCGCGAGGCCCAGGCGCTGCGCCGCGCGCGCGCGTGGTTCCAGCACTTCGGCGGCCCGGCGCCGCGGCGTCGCGCGCTGCGTTGGCAGTGGCAGCTCTGGCGCTGCGCCCCGACCGTGGCGCTCGCTCTCGGCGCGCCGCTCGCGTTCGTTTCGCCGGGGCTCGCCGCGCGGTGTGCTCAATGGCGCGCGGCGCGCGACGCAGAGCGCGCGGCGCCGATGCCGGCGAGGTGGGAGGCGCAACGATCCTGACCGCGCCCGACGCCAAAGGCCGCGCTGGCGAGGCGGGGTCGCCGCTGACGCCGCCTGGTTGCGATCCCTGGTCGCCGCTGACGCGGCTGGCCTTGGCCCTGATCGTCGCGCTCGGTCTCGGGTTGCGCGCGTCATGGGTGGTCGACTACGAACAACACCATCCACAAGCTGAACGGCCCACGATCGACGAGGAGTCCTACGATCAGTGGGCGCGCAGCATCGCAGCGGGGGATTGGCTGGGTGACGAGGTCTTCTTCCAGGAGCCTCTGTATCCCTACGTCCTCGGCGCCGCTTACCACGTGTTCGGCGCACACACGAGCGTCGGGCGTTGGCTGAACGTCGCTCTCGCGGGTGTCTTCCTCGTGATGACGGCCCTCATCGCTGCGCAACTCGCTGGCGCGCGCGCAGGGCTCAGCGCGGCGGCGATGGGCGCGGTCGCAAAGCCGCTCGTGCATACGACCGCGCTGCTCCTGAAGCCGGGCCTCTTTCTCGCGCTGCTCAGCGTGCTCATTTGGTTGTTGTTGCAGAGCCGCGCGCGGCCTCGCCGAGGAGTGTTTCTCTGGACCGGGATCGTGTGCGGGCTCGCTGCGCTCGTGCGGGGCAATGCGCTGTTGCTCTTGCCGCTCGTCGTGCTTGCCCCATTGGCGCGACGTCCCGTGAGGGGCGGTCATCGGGGTGCAGCGGTGGACGGGGACGACGGCGTACCGGGCCTCTCACGCGCGCGCCAGTGTGTCTGGACGGCGTTCGGGGTGCTCGCAGCGCTCGGCCCCGTCGCGCTCCGGAACGGGCTGGTCGGCGGTGTGTACACGCCGACCACCAGCGGCGCCGGCACGAACTTCCACGTGGGCAACCACCCGACCAATCTGTATGGCGTCGCGACCGAGCTCGAATTTGTGCGTGGGATCCCCGAACACGAGGCGGACGATTGGCGCCGCGAGGCCGAGCGACGCGTCGGCCGGGGCCTCGACCCGGGCGAGGTCAGCTCCTACTGGCTCGGCGAGACGCTGCGTTCGTTTGTGGCGCAGCCCTTCGTTCACGCTGGAATCTGGCTTCGCAAACTTCGGCTCGCCCTTCACCACGGTGAGGTCGCCGACAACCACTCGCTCGAATGGGATCGGCGCGAGGTGCGCGGCGCGCGTGGGCGCGTGACGGTGCTCGATCTGCCTAGCGGGGGCTGGTTCCCATGGGGCGCCCTCGGGCTCGTCGGCGCGTGCCTGGCGCTCGCACCGGCGCGGTTTCGTGCCAAGACTTCCAGCGCGATCGACTGGGGAGCCGCGCGCGAATGCGGGATCTGGGGCGGTCTGTACCTGGCGACGCTCGTGGCGACGGTGATCGTCGGTCGGATGCGGCTGCCGCTCTTCGCGTTCGCTTTGCCGCTCGCGCCTGTCGCGCTGCACGCGGTCCTGTCCGCCATGCGGGCAGGCATGGTTCGCGATCGCGCTCTGATCACGGTGTTCTGTCTCGCCGCGACGCTCTTCGCTCTCGTCCCGGTGCGGCCCAGCGCGCTCGTACGCGCGGATCTGGAGGAGCGCACCTTCAATGTCGCAGTCCAGCATGTGGCGCATGGGGAAGGGGAGCGCGCGCTGGAGCGCCTCGCGCCGCTCCTCGGATCCCATGCACAAGAGTCGCACGCGACACGGCCGGCTTTGCGCGTCAGGACACTCGCCGCCGAAGCGCACTCGGTCGCCGCGCGCGAATCACTGGCGGATGGCGACGAGGCTGACGCCGCCGCGCACTTGCGCGCCGCCGAGGCGCTGCTCCCGCCGCCGCTTCCGTCCGGCGTCGCGGACCCGTTGGGCGCACGAGCGCGCTTCCACGTCGAGGCCGTGCGCGGTCGGTGTGCCCTGGCTGCGGGTCGCGTGCAGGAAGCGGCTGAAGCGCTCGCGATCGCGCGCGCGTTCGACCCCGAGGACCGAGGTCTCGAGCTCGACGCGTTGCGTGCGCGCGCTGCGGTCGTCGCCGCGCTGCTCGGCGCGAACGGTGAGTCGCCGATCGCTGCTCTCGAGTCTTTGCGCGCTGAGGCCGCGACATTCGCCCAGGCCGTGGACCTCGAAGCGGCGCTGCGTACCAGCGCGCGGGTGCTCTGGGCCGAGCTCGAGTGGGCCGTCGCGACGCACGTGGAGGACGCCCTAAGGGAACGCCGTGCCGTGAATGCGCTCAAAATCCTGCAGGGGACGCTCGGTTCGCTCGCGGAAGGGGACCCCGCGCGTGTCGCCGTGCACCTCGCGGCGGCGAGGATCCAGCTCGGACTCGGCAACCGCGACGCCGCGCGTGGTCAGCTCGACGCACTGCTTCGGATCCGGCCGAATCACGAGCTCGCGTTGCAGTGGCGCTCCACGCTCGATTGAGCGAGAGCGTCGGCGGGGGGCGTCGCGAATCCATCCAAGGGCGTGCAGCTGACGTTTCAGTGCTCGTACCGCGCGCTGCGGCGCTCATTGGGACCCGCGGCTGCCGAATCGTCGTACGGTACCAGGTACGCGGCGCCGATTCGGCAGCCCCATCCCTCATAGCCCTGGGGCTGTGGAAGCGACCTCCCCATGACCTACATCGTCGGAACTGGCTACTTCGTCCCGCCGGACGTCATCTCGAACGCTGAGCTGATCAAGCGTGTCGATACGACCGAAGACTGGATCGTGTCGCATACCGGAATGCGCGAGCGGCGGCGGGCGCCCGCGGGTTGGAACACCAGCGACCTCGGGGCGGCGGCGACTCGGCACGCGCTCGAGCGTACGGGCTGGGATCCGAAGTCGCTCGAGCTCCTCGTCTGCGCCACGAGCACCCCGGATCGGCTGATCCCGGCCACGGCGTCCTTGATCGGCAAGAAGCTCGCCATCGACCCGATCGCATTCGACGTGAACGCGGCGTGCTCGGGCTTCGTCTATGGGCTCGCCGTGGCGGATTCGATGATGAACTCGTTCGGGTACAAGCGTGTCGCGCTGACGACCGCGGAGATGTACACGCGTGTCACGAACTACGACGATCGAGCGACGTGCATCTTCTTCGGTGACAGCGCCGCGACGGTGCTCCTCTCGCCCGAGCGTCCGACACGCGGGCTCGAGGTCTGTGACATCATTATGGCCAACGTCAACGAAGGCGCCGAGTGTGTCACGACCCCGGTCGGTGGATACTTCTGGCAGGATGGCCGTGCGGTGAAGGAGTATGCGCTGAAGAACTTCGAGCGCAGCGCGCGCGAGATGCTGACGCGCAACAACTTGACGGTCCAGGGCCTCAAGGCCTTCTGCGGCCACCAGGCAAACCTGCGCGTGCTGGAGACCGTCGGCGCAGCGCTCGGGCTCGCGCCCCAACAGCACTGGCACAACGTCGCGACCTGCGGCAATCAAGGGGCTGCAGGCGTCATCACCGCTTTCACGACGGCGCTCGACGCGCACAAGGCCGAGCTGGTCGACGGCGACCTGTTCCTCTGCACGGTTTTCGGCTCGGGGTTCACGACGGGCAGCGCGCTCCTGCGCTGGGTCGATCAGGCTCGCTGAGATGCGCAAGATCATCCTGTCGGAGTTCGGTGGCCCCGAGGTGCTGCGCGTCGCGGACGCGCCCGAGCCCGAGGTTCCCCAAGACGGCTGGGTCGTCGAGCTGCGCGCGATCGGCATCAACTTCGCCGAGCTCGTGGAGCGCCGCGGCCTCTATCGCAAGAACCAAAAGACGCCTTACGAGATGGGCAAGGAGGCTGCGGGTGTGATCATCGCGGCTGGTCCCGAGGCGATGAGCGTCGATTCGAGCGACGGCGCGCAGCGCGGTTTCCAGGTCGGCCAACGAGTCATCGTCATCCGCTTCGGCGGCGGGTGTTACGCGGAGCGCGTCGCGGTGCGTCCTGGCCAAGTCCTCCCCGCGCCGCCGCACCTCGACTTCGACGAGCTCGCCTCGTTCGCGATCAGCTTCGCGACAGCGTGGTATGCCCAAGAGGAGCTCGCGCGCGCTCGGCCGGGCGAGTGCGCGTTGATCCACGCGGCGGCCGGCGCGGTCGGGAGCGCGGCGGTGTTGCTCGCGCGCGCTTGTGGGCTCGGGCCCGTATTCGGCACGGCCGGCAGCGATGAGAAGTGCGCCGCAGTGCGCGCCCTCGGCGCCACGGAGTGTTTCAATTACCGCGCGCTGCCCGAAGGCGCCGGTTTCGCGAATCAGATCCGCGCGCGCACACACGGACGGGGCGTCGACTACTGCTTGGAGTCGATCGGCGGCGAGGTCTTCGACCAGAGCCTCGAGCTCAGCGCCCCGCTGGCGCGCATCGTGGTCATCGGCTTCTCGTCGATCGGCGCCGATTACGCGCAGGCGATCGCGCGGGTGCACCCCCTGAAGCTGTTCTTGCGCTCGATCGGGCTCTTCGGGCTGAACGTCGAGCAGCTGGACTTCCCGGCCCGCCGAGACGTCTGGACGCGCATGCTCGCGGTGGTCGAGGCGCATGAACTGCGTCCGCTCGTCGGCCGGCGCTTTGCGCTCGACGAGGCTCCCGAAGCACACGCCCACATCGAAGCGCGCGAGAACTTTGGCAAGGTCGTCTTGATTCCCTGATCGCGAGTCCGACCCGGCGCGCCACTGTCGGGCCGCTGCCGGGCCGCTGCCGGGCCGCTGTCGGGCCGCTGTCGGGGCCGAGCCTCAACGCGCCCGAGTCGACGCGCCCTCGCTCTCGGGCTTCTCCGGAGGCCGCTGAAACAGCAGATCCGAGCGATAGACGCAGTCGCGGTCGAAGTCGAGCGACTGCAAGTAGGCCATGCGCTCTTCGGCCGTCGCCGGTCGGTCGCGGAGCTCCATCTGCAGCTCGTCTCTGACACGGTCCAACGGGACGCGCCGGACGTCGACGAGGTGCAGGAGCACGAGCTCAGAGCCGAGGTCGATCGGCTCGCTCGTCTCGCCGGCGACCATGCGGAGGAGCGCGGTCGCGATCGGGACCGGCGCGAGCTCGTGGCGAAAGCGACCGAGGGCTCGGCCGCCCTGGGCGCGAGTATGCGAGTCATCCGACCAACGCGCCGCGAGGGCGCCGAAGTCGGCCCCCGCGCGCGCTTGGCGCGCCAGGTCCGTCAGGCGCGCGAGCTCGACGGCGCGCGTGATTTCGTCGACGTGGCGCACGAGGAGTCGCACGTCGAACGACTTGCCGAGCGGGCCGTGACGTTCCTCCCAGAGTCGGCGCACGTCGTCGGGCTCGACCTGGCGTTGCGCGCGCAACACCGCGTCGGCGGAGAGGGCGCGCCAGGCCTCGCGGCGGAACCCAGCGCGCAGATGTTCCTCGGTGATGCCGCGGCGCTCGTGGTCGCGAGCCATGCGCGCGCGGTCGCCGCCATAGACGTTCTGCAGCGTCGCGGCGAAGGTCGCGTCCGCGAGCTCTTCGATGGCGTCGGGCACGGGCAAAGCGCCGAGCGCCGCGCCCCGGCGCGCGAGACGCAGGTCGCGCACGAACGGGCGCACCAGGTCACCGCCGTGGCCGCGAGCGATCCACAGACCGAGGTCCGCCCGGGTCCAGAGGTCGTCTCCGAAGCGGAGCACCGGCCGTTCGAGGTCGTCGTGTCCCGCAGCGAGTGGGTCCGAGAACTCATGGTCGAGCCACTCGAACGTCGCGGCGTTCGCCGCGCGCAGGCGCAGCATGGCTGCGCGGCATTCGACCTCGTCCGGCTCGGCGGCGGCGAGCTCGGCCGCGAGCGCGTCGCGCACCTCGGCGAGCGGAACGGCGCGCGCGGACTCGATCAGAAAGAGGTTCGCGAACCCGCGCGCGAAAAGCGGCCGACTCGGCTCGCCGGGGGCAAGCCGCGCGAGCTCTGCGATCACCTCGCGTGGCCAGGCCGCGCGCTCGAATGGCGAGGGCAGGAGCCCACCCCGTGGACCTGAGTCCGGATCCTCGGAGCGTTGACGCGCGAGCGCCGCGAATGCGGCGCCGGCACGGACCTCGGCGGCGATCGCCTCGAGGCGGTTTTCGGCCTCTCGCAGCGCTCTTTGGACGTGGCGCTCGCGCGTCTCGCGCGATGCGTCGGGAACATCGGCCGGATCCCCGCTCGTCCCGCCGTCGCCGACCACACGTGCGGGCAGCGGCGGAATCACCGGCACGGCGCGTACGACGCGCACGACGAGCTCGCGCCCGTCCGGGCCGAAGCGCCGTGTGTAGGCCGCCTCGATCGCCGCGTCATCCGGCGCTCCACGCGTCGCGCGCGCGAGCGCCGTCCGGGCGAGCGCGCGGCCCACGAGCACACTGCGCTGTTGAAAGTCGCGCTCGACGGTCGTGCCGAGCTGATCGAGCTCGAGGGTGAAACGCGACGGGTCGCCGCCGAAGGCCTCGTCGATGCGACGCTGAATCGCGGCGCGGGTGGCGGCCTCGACGTCGGTCGCCGTCGGGGCGACGCCGAGGTCCTCGACGCCGCGGCGCAAGAGCACCTCCTCCGCGAACCGCGCCCGCAGCTCGCGCCCCTGAACCAGGAGGAGCCAGCTCGCGAAGGTCGCGAAGGGCACCTCTTCGCCGTCGACGACGACGAGGGTTTCGTCGAGGCGTGGACCGGTCCATGGCGCGAATGTCCCGCTCTGTCGTTGCGGGGGCGGTTCCGGCGCGGCCTGGGACAAGGCGCAGGTCGTCGACACCGCCCCGACTGCTGCCAGCAGAACACACGCCAGTCGCATTCCCCGATGGAGCAACTTCATGCGACCTCGGCCTCTTCGAACTGGAGCGCGTGCAAGCGCGCGTAGAGCCCGCCGCGGGCGAGCAGCTCGTCATGGGTGCCGCGCTCACGGATCTCGCCGAGGTGCATGACGAGGATCTCGTCGGCGTCGCGAATCGTCGACAGTCTGTGGGCGATGACGAGCGCGCTGCGTCCAGTGAGCAGGCGTCGTGTCGCGGCCTCGATGCGCGCTTCGGTCGCGCTGTCGACGGCCGCGGTGGCCTCGTCGAGTACGACGAGATCGGGGCGCCCTGCGAGGGCGCGCGCGATCGCGAGGAGCTGCCGTTCGCCGGTCGAGAACGTCGCGCCGCGCTCGGCGACGCGCGCTTCGAGGCCGCCCTCGAGCCGCTCGACTAGATCCGCGGCGTTGGCCGTCGCGAGGGCCTCGGCGAGGGCGTCGTCGTCGACCTCGGCGCGCTCCATGACGAGGTTGTCGCGCACGGAGCCCGCGAACAAGAAACCCTCCTGCAACACGAGGCCGAATCGGCCGCGCAGCTCGCTGAGCGCCATCTCGCGCACGTCGATGCCGTCCAGCGTGATGCGCCCGGCGTCGACGTCGTAGAAGCGCAGCAAGAGGTTCACGAGCGTCGATTTGCCCGCGCCCGTTGCGCCGACGACCGCGACGGTCCTGCCGGGCGGAATGTCGAACGTGACCCCCTTCAACACTGGCGTCCCCGGTACGTACTCGAAACGCACGTCCTCGAAGCGAATATGCGGCGGGCGCGATGTGCGCGGCGGAACGCGCGGGTGTTGGGCCTCGTGGACTCGGCCGCGCGTGTCCAGCACCTGGAAGATGCGCTCCGCCGACGCAAAAGCGCTCTGCAGGATGTTGTAACGCTCGCCCAGGTCACGGATCGGTCGCACGAGCATCGTCAACACGAGCCAGTACTGGAAAAACTGGCCGTAAGTGAGCGTCTGCCCCGTGATCGCCTTGACGCCGACCCAGAGCGCCGCGCCCTGGACGATGTACACGGCGAGCGACATGGCCGGAAAAAACAGCGCGAACAAGAAGATCGTGCGCTTGTTCGCCTGGAAGTACTGATCCAGGGCGTCTCGGAAGCGGGCCGAAACACGCTCCTCGCGGCGGAATACCTGCACGACCCGGACGCCGCTCAAGACCTCTTGAAGATAGCCATTCAGCCGCGCGAGGCGCGCGCGCACTTCGCGGTGCGCCGTGCGAGCGCCGCCGCGGAACGCGAGTGACACTCCGATGAGCAGCGGCACGGTCAGCACCGTCACCCACGCGAGATTCACGTCGAGGAAGAACAGGTACGCGAGCAGCACGATCACCTTGATCACGTCGAACACGAGCACGATCACGCCGGAGGTGAAGAGCTCCGAGAGGTTCTCGATGTCGGACGTGACACGGGTGACGAGCGCGCCGGTCGGGCGCCCGTCGAAGAAACGCAGGTCGAGGCGTTGGATGTGTTGGAAGACCCGCACGCGCAGGTCGTGCACCACGGCCTGGCCCGTGCGATTCAGGAGGGCGGTCTCGTGGTACCGCAGCACCGTCATGCCCGCGAGCAACGCCACGTAACCGCCGACCCAGCCGTAGAGCTCGTGAAGGTACGGACCCTTGTCCGTCGCCTCCTGCGCGGCGAGGACTGGACCATCGAGCACGCCGCGCCAGATCCACGTGCCGAGGAGCTCGGCGGCGAAGAGCAGCGAGAGCACCGTGAAACAAGCCGCGAAGAGCCGCTTGTGTGGATGCACGAACTCGAGCAGGCGCTGGAAGAGTGAGTGGTCCCACACCTTGGACGCGACGAGCTCGTCGGCGTCGATCTCGCCAGCGGTCATCGGCGGGCCTCCGCCTCGGCCGTGGTCTCTTGGCCTGGTACCAGCGGGCCTTCATCCACCAGCGAATCGCGAATCCCCAAGGACTCACGGCGTTGTTGGCGTTCCCACGTGTCGGCGTACCACCCGCCCGCTGCGATGAGGTCGCGATGCGTGCCGATCGCCTCGGGTCGACCGTCGGCGGACAACACCAGGATCTGGTCCGCGTCACGAACCGAGGACAACCGGTGGGCCGCGACCAGCACCGTCCGCCCCTCGCCGGCGGCGGAGAGGCTGTGGAGCAACTGGCGCTCGGTCTCCGTGTCGACCGCCGACAGGCAGTCGTCGAGGATCAGGACCCGCGGCGCGCGAGCCAAGGCGCGCGCGATGCACGTGCGCTGGCGTTGTCCGCCGGAGAGCGTGACGCCGCGTTCGCCGACGACCGTCGCTTTGCCCTCGGGGAAGCGCGCCACCTCCTCGGTCATCGCCGCTAGTTCGATGAGCGCGTCGATCTCGGCATCGGTGAGCTCGTGCTCGGCGCCGAAGCGGATGTTGTCCTCGTAACGCTCGCTGAACAAGAACGAGTCCTGGGGTACGTACCCGAGCGCGCCGCGCACTTGCGACAGCGGGAGCTCGCGCACCGGCACCCCATCCAGCAGGACACGCCCCGAGGTCGTGTCGAAGAGTCGCCCGACGAGGTTCAAGATCGTCGTCTTGCCAGAGCCCGTCGGGCCGACGATGCCGAGCGTCGAGCCAACGGGCACGTCGAAAGAGATGTGCGCGAGGGCGGGGCGGTTGCCGCGCGGGTACTGGAAGGACACGTCCTCGAAGGTGATGCGCCCCTGGATCGGGGCGATCGTGGCCGCGCCACTCGTCGCGGTTGAACCGCTCTTCGAATCGGGGTCCTCGATGGGGTTGGCCTCGCGCATGAGCTCGTCGATGCGCTGCGCGCTCGCCTGAGCTCGCGGCAGCATGCCGAGGACCCAGCCGATCGCGATCAAGGGCCAGAACACCTTGATGGTCAGGTCGATGAACTTGAAGATCGCGCCGACGGGCATCGTGCGATCGATGGCCGCCATGCCGCCGAGTAGGAGGATCACCGCGAACGTCATCTCGAACGAGCCGTTGATCGCTGCGTGGGTGACGCCCCGGGCCTCGCCGAGGGTGACCTGGTTGTCCCGGTTGATCCGCGACGTGCTCTCGAACAGCGCTGCTTGTTGGTTCTCGCGGCGATACCCCTGTACGACGCGTACCCCAGCGAAGTTCTCCTGCGCACGGTGGCTGATGTCGGCCACGCTCTCCTGGACCGCGAGCGAATAACGCTCGAGGCGCGGTGAGACCAGCTTCATCGTCAACCCCATCGCGAACATCGGCAGCACCATCACCAGCGCCAAGGTCGCGTGGATCTGGAACAGGATCACCAAGCTGATCGGGATGATGACCAGCGCACCGAGCGTGTACATGAGTCCAGGCCCCAGCACCATGCGCACGGCCTCGACGTCGCTCGTCAGGCGCGACACCACGTCACCCGAGCGGCTCCTGTCGTGGAACGCGAACGGCAGGCGCACGAGCTTGTCGAACAAGTCCTGTTTGAGGCCGACCTCGACCTGCCGTGAGACCACGACGATCAACCAGCGCTGGTAGAAGCGGAAGACGCCTTGCACGAGGGCGTAGACCGCGAGCCACAGGATGACTTTGTTCATCCACTCGGAGCTGTCCGCGAGCCGCGCGCGTTCGAGTGCGTTACCGATCAGGATCGTGACGGCGACGTCGGCGAGCTGCGCGAGCGGGATGCAGAGGAGTCCGAAGCCCAGCGTGGCGCGGTAGCGCAGGAAGCGCTGGAAGAACTGCCAAAGGAGGACCAAGGGTGCGCGGGCGGCTAGGAGTGGCCAATGGGGCGTCGAGGGAGCGGCGCCAACCCCTTGCGGAGCGGTGACCGGGCCCCTCCCGAGGCGCTCGGATCGGGATTGTAGGACAAGGGGCCGGGGCGCCCGAGACCTCCGCCGTTGATTCCCCGCCCGTGGCCGGGCATGGTGCCGCCCTCAACCATGCAAAGACTTTCGTTCCGCCGTGAGGAGATCCGTGTCGTGCTCCTCGAGGGAATCAGCGCGACCGCCGTCGAGCGCTTGCGCGCCTCTGGGTACACCCAGATCGATGCATATCCCGGCGCGTTGTCGCGCGAACGACTCGGCGACGTCCTCCAGGGGGCGCACCTCGTCGGGATCCGCTCGCGGACCCAGCTCGACGGTGCGCTGCTCGAGGGCGCGCGGTCCCTGCTCGCGGTCGGCTGTTTTTGCATCGGCACGAACCAAGTAGACGTCGACGCCGCCCAGGGCCTCGGCGTGCCGGTCTTCAACGCGCCGTACTCGAACACACGCAGCGTCGCCGAGCTCGTGCTCGCCGAGGTCATCCTGCTGCTGCGGCGCATCCCCGAGAAGAACATGCGCTGCCACCGCGGTGAGTGGTCGAAGAGCGCCGTGGGCTCGCGCGAGGCCCGCGGGAAGACCCTCGGCATCATCGGGTATGGGCACATCGGCACGCAGCTCGGAGTGCTCGCCGAGACCCTCGGCATGCGCGTGATCTTCTACGACGTCGAGCCGAAGCTGGCCCTCGGCAACGTGCGGCCGTGCGCTGACCTCGACGAGCTGCTGGTCGCCTCCGATGTCGTCACGTTGCACGTGCCCGAGACGCCGGCGACCGCGGGCATGATCGGCGCCAAGGAGCTCGCGCGCATGCGGCGCGGGGGACTCCTGGTCAACGCGTCGCGGGGCACGGTCGTCGACGTCGAGGCCCTCGCGGAGGCGCTGCGCGGCGGTCAGCTCGCGGGCGCCGCTGTCGATGTCTTCCCCGAGGAGCCCGAGGGCAGCGGCGACGTGTTCCGTTCACCGCTGATCGGCCTCGACAACGTGCTCTTGACGCCGCACGTGGGAGGCAGCACGGAAGAGGCACAGGAGAGCATCGGCGTCGAGGTGGCCGAGAAGCTCGTGCGTTACAGCGACAATGGCTCGACGCTGTCGGCGGTGAACTTCCCCGAGGTCGCGCTGCCGGAGCACCCCGGCAGCCGGCGCCTCTTGCACATCCACCAGAATCGACCGGGTGTGTTGAGCCAGGTCAACGACTGCATCTCGGCGAGCGACGCCAACATCGACGCCCAGTACCTGCAGACGCGGGGGCGAGTCGGTTACGTCGTCGTCGACTTCCAGGCTTCGCTGGACGTGGCGGAGACGCTGCGGGCCGAGGCTGCGCTCGTGCCGGGCACGCTGCGCGCGCGACTCCTGCACTGAGTCACCGCGAACGGGTGCCGAGCACGACCTGGTCCCTCAGCGCCGCGCCGCCAGGTCTCGGATGTAAGCCGCGGCCGCGCGCGCGAGCGCCTCGCAGCCCGGATCGAGGTAGCGCTCGAAGAGCAAGAACCCGTCCGCCGCGGTGCCAGCGAGGTCCGTCCCAAACGCGAATTGCTGCGCGAATTGCTGCGCGAGGCTCATCGTCGCGACGGCGGTCTCGGACGACTCGTCCCGATTGACGACGTGAGGCGCGCCACCTAGTTGCAATCGCAGCGCTCGCGGCGCGCTGGGGTCGAGCGCGATCAGCACCGCCAGCGTCGCCTCCGCCGCGCCGAGCGCGTCAGCGCTGAAGGAGGACAGCGGCGCCTCGAGTCGCAGGGCCGCATCGTGTGGCGAAGCGGTGGTTGGTTCGCTGTCACGGCTCGCGTGCAGCGTGAGCGTCGTCACCTCGCGCCGCGGCACCTCCAGCGCGATCCGCACCTCGACCGGCCCTGGTCCGACCTGGATGGTCTGTGTCGCGCCATCCGCGCCACGGACCCGCCGCGCGCGCAGACGCGCGACGATCGCGGACACCTCGGAGGCGTAAATTGGGGCGACAGGGATCTTGCAGCCCGCGTGCACCGCACCGCCCGCCAACTGGCGCTCGCTCGCCCACGGTCCGCTCGGCCAGACCTCGACGTCGGTCCGCCGCGGCGCATGCACGAGCAGCGCGCGGGCGCCGCGTTGTTCGGCCTCCTGTGCGAGGACGGGAGGCGCTGCGTTCGAGCGCACGAGCACGACTTGGCCGGTCACCTGCACACCTTGGGCCGCGAGGCGCGCGTAGTCGTCTGGCGCGCCACTGCCCGCGTCGACGACGAGCCCGCGAACATCGGCGGCGGGTGTCTCGCGGAAGACCGGCGGCGGCGGCCACAACGGCCTCGCGTCCCAATCGAAGGTCTCGTAACGCTCTTGCAGCGCGAGCTTCTGGTCCGGGCCCGCGAAGAGCTGCAAGGCCTGGCGCGTCGGGAACGCCACGGTGAGCGGCGACGCATCGACGGTCACGTTGTAGCCGGCCGCGGTGAGTGTCCGACTGCACAAGTCGATCGCGGCGCGCTCCGCGAGCGAGCCCGGCACCCGCGCGGTGCGCGTGAGGTCGATCAGCAGCGCGCGGGCGACCTCGGCGGCGGATGCGGTGGCGGCGCTACGAGTCGCGGTCGCGCTGTCTGGCGCTTCCCGACGCTCCGCAGGGGCTGGGCCTTGTACGGGCGCGGGCTCCTCGAGGGTGGGCGCGGCGAACGAGAGCGCCCCGTGAACGAAGGCCAGTGAGAGGTTTTGGAGGAACGACATGGGGCAGCGACTGATCCGGCGAGTGGCCCGGCGAGTGGCCCGGCGAGTGGC
>Ga0163144_10004429_pt1 | contig 31636 bp, 32 predicted proteins | sample OliLak19BULKMAT1_FD_123175 | JGI IMG/M metagenome (GOLD analysis project Ga0163144, IMG submission 123175) | Freshwater microbial mat bacterial communities from Lake Vanda, McMurdo Dry Valleys, Antarctica - Oligotrophic Lake LV.19.BULKMAT1 | ecosystem: Environmental > Aquatic > Freshwater >... | reverse complement strand
GGGATCTGTCAGGACTCAACAACGATCTTTCGGGCCGCATTTTGGGCTGGTTTGCCGGTGACAGAGCGTTGGGGACATTCGTTCTATATCAACTGGTACGATAAATATGGGCTTGGCTCGTTTGGCAATGGCCCAGGGCTAGATGCGACAATCTTTACTGGCGGGCCAGATCTGAAGTTCTTGAATGACACAGGTGCCTGGCTGCTGCTCCAAACCTGGTCCGATCCGAAGAGTGGCGCTGCACAGGTTGAACTATATGGCACGAAACTCAATCGGCACGTCGAACTGACACAGCGTGTCTATAATCGCCTGCCTGCACCAGCCAACCCGGTGTTCGTGGTGGATGCCGAGCAGCCCGCTGGTCGGGTCAAGCAGAGCGATAGATCGCGCGGCGGCATGACGATTGATGTTGTTCGAACCGTGTATATTGATGGTGTAGCTCGCGATCCCGATCTCTTCCGAACTACCTTCCGAGCATGGCCGAATATCTTTGTCGTCAACCCGGCAGACATGGGCCCTGATGGCAGGCCAATTGTTGGCTGGGGTGATCAACCGGCTCCAACCGTTCCGCCACCAACCGATCCAGGAAACCAACTACCACCGCTTGAACCAGCACCGGTTCCGGTTACGGGCGTTGAGTCGCCACCGAACGGGTAGGTAGCGCTTCTACCGTTATGATGATACGAGGGTTCACGAATTATTCGTGAACCCTCGTGTGTTATGAGCCGTACCGACGCAAAATGGGCCGTAGAGACGCAAAATCTTGCGTCTCTACGGCTGCCATGCTTTTGGATCGGCTGCCCATCGCTCAATGAGCGCATGTTGTGCCTCATTCAAACGGCCCTCAGCGGTTGCAATAGTAAGCAGATCGCTAAGGGTTGCCAATGCGACTAGGGGTATTTGGGCTTCGGCAAATGCATTACGGGTGGCTGCCCAATCCCAGGTGAAGATGCAGACGCAGCGCTCAACAATTGCCCCAGCCTCACGTAGCGCTTGTGCCGCATTCAGGGCGCTTTCACCAGTGCTGATTGTGTCTTCCAATAGCGTCACCGTGCGACCCGTAACAGCGCACCCCTCAATCTGCTGGCTGCGCCCGTGGCCCTTGGCCGAACTGCGCACATAGGCCATTGGTAGGCCCAGGATTTCGGCGGCCCAGGCGGCCCAGGCGATCCCACCGGTAGCTGGCCCGGCAAGCACATCTGCTCCCGTACACTGTGTAACAAAAGCCTGGGTCACGAACCGCCGTGCTGCCACATCCCCCAAGAGAATCCGGTTATCGCAATAGACTGGCGACTTAATTCCGGAAGCAAAGGTAAATGGTTGATCGGGTCGCAGCAGTACGGCACCAGCCTGAAGCAATGCCTGGGCGATCTGTTGCTCAGTGGACATCATCTGATTCCTTCATGCAGAAACATTGATTCGAGCTACGAGTATACTAGAACTAAAAACCCGTAATGTGAAGGGGTGCGACGTATGCTCTTGCACTGCTGTACCATGGCACCATCTGGTATGGGCGAACCTCGTGTTCGCCCCGGTTATTTGCCTGCAAGGGTTGGCTGTGCGGTCATCGCGGCAGATACGTCGGACTGCCCCTACGGCAATGGGTACCATGGGAATCGATGGCCCGACAATACGACGATTCTACCGGCTCAATAGCAGCGCCGCCAGAAGCTGTGCCAAGAGTATCTTCGTCACCATCGCAATTGGGTAGACAGTAGCATAGCCAATATTTGGCAGATCATTCTCGGTTTGTTCAAGGGCATAGGCCAGAACGGCGGGTTGAGTTTGCAGCCCGGCTAACATACCGATCAATAGGCTCATTGGGATCTTCATCAGCTTATGGCCGATCCACAATGTGGTAAGTGCTGTAATGCAGGTGACGAGTGCGCCAGCCGCAAAGACGAGCGCGCCACCACTCTGCATGAAGGTTGTTGCAAATGCATAGCCAGAACGTGTGCCTACTCCAGCAAGAAACATGATCAACCCGACCTGGCGTAGCGTCAGGTTTGCGCTAAATGGCATATTCCAGACCAACGGGCCGCTGCGCTCGAACGCGCCCAGTATCAGTGCAACCACAAGGGGTCCGCCCGCAAAACCCAGCCGAAACGTGACACCACCAGGAATTGGAATTGGGATCTGCCCAAGTAATAATCCCAATGCAATACCGATACTGAAGGTCATCACATCGATCTCGCTCAACGAACGATACGAATCGCCAAAATAGCGGCTTAGTGCCTCCATTTGATTACGTGGTGCCACCACCCGAACGCGATCGCCCAATTCCAGAACGGTGTTATCGTGTGGTACTAGCTCAATATCTCCGCGCCGGATACGCGTCAGAACCGCACCAAATTGCTGTTGTAAATGGAGATCGGTAACATGCCGCCCGACAATGTTCGCATTCGAGACAAAAATCCGCCGGTAATCGAGTTGGCTTCGATCAAAATCCAATCGCTCTTCCGATGGTTCACCAAGACGAGCAGCGACCTGTTCGACATCCTCGGGCGCTCCAACCACACTAATCAAATCGCCAGCCGAAAGCAGAGTCGTGTTGTTGGCCAACGACATATCTGCGCCACGCTTCAGGCGGCCAAATACAACATTCCAATGATACGTCTGGTTCAGGTCTGCAATACTCAGCCCAGTAGCATCAGCCTGGGTGACCCGAATCGTCTGGTTGACAAATTGCTGGCGGGTTGCGCCAAGCTCGCGTAATCGTTTCGCCTCGGCAGGATAGTCAATCTTCCAGATCCGCTGGGTCAAGGAAATCGCGACAATCACCCCAATCACGCCAACAGGGTAGGCAATTGAGTAGCCGATCACTGGTTGGGCAAGGATCTGTTCACGGACTGCGACTGGTGCGGCATCCTTGAGATATTCGAGGATAGATGCCAGCGCCGGTGTGTTCGTTAGGCTGCCTGCATACATACCAGCGACCACTTCGCCTGGTAGGCGGAATAGACCAAAGGCAGCAATTGCGATACCAGCGGCGAACAGCAGCATTCCCGCCACGAACAGGTTGTCGCGTAGGCCCTTACGGCGGAATGAGGCGAAGAAACCAGGGCCACTACTCAGCCCAACGGTGTAGACAAACAACACGACTCCAAGTTGGTAGACAACTTCGGGGAGTTTGAGATCGGGGTGCTGTGCGCCAATGAACAGCCCCACGAATAGCACAGCCGCAACTCCCAGGCTTTGCCCGGCGATCTTGAGATGGCCAAGCGGATAGCCAATAGCTGCGACAACAAACAGCAGCAGGAGTGGGTTCTTAATCAGGAGATCGATCATCATGCGCCTCTTGGTCGTATGCACCGCAGAGACACAGTATCATTGGTATAAGCACAATGACATCTGTGTCTCTGGGTTCGGCAGTCGCCGATCTGATACCAACGGTATCTTACCGCAGACAACCAGAACGCATCGGAAGAGGCAAGCCAGCCTGAGTGAAGAAACGGCTACCCAGGAACGCGGCGGCCCCAGCCAAGAAACAGGCCAGCCCCGATCAATGCCAATGGTAGCCAGATCAACCCAGCACCCAGAAAAGCAGGCGCATTCGCAACAGCGATGATCGCGCCAACCCCAAACAGCGGGATGGCTGGGAAGATCGGCCACGAATTGCGAACGCCGAACAGGGAGCGCCCAAGTAGCAGGATCGACAAAAAGCCCAGCGACAGGCCCCACATCACCGAAACCCCATTGGTGAGATCAGCGAATGTTACACCAACACTGAGCCCAGCCAGAATACAACCGGGGATGAGCAGACCATAGATGCGCTTCCAGAATGAGAAGAACAAAAAACAGCTGGCAATCGTGAAGAGCACCATACCGCCCTCGATCTCGAGTTGGCCGCGCAGCATCTGGCCCAATAAAAGCACAATGCCGAGTCCAACAAGTGCTAGGGCTGGCAGATTATTCTTCCCTGGTCGGGGAGCAGTCATTGTAGATTGCGGTGCAGATGGTGACGCATAGGATGTCGGCAATTGGCCAAGATTTTGGGTTGCCATTCCGGCTGAACCGCCCTCACGTTCGGCGGCACGGGCACGCTCTGTTTCTTGCTCGGTATAGTTGGTTTCCATAACACACCCCTCAACAAGGCGGTGGGTATGCCACCGCACAATCAGAACAATGTTTACGCATCATATTGTGTCGAATACTATTCTGACGAAGAAGTGTATCGTTTGGTTGCAGGGGATGGGGCTGTGTGACAGACCCGATGCATCGGGTCTCTTCTGGCGTCTCGGCTATCGGCTATTGGTTATCGGCTATATTCACTTAGCCGCTTACTTTCACGCTACCAACTAACAGGGGTTTTGTGGTTGGTGCCTGGCTACCCCCAGTTGGCTCTTCTGTGATAGCAAAGGTATCGGCTGTGATCGCCTGTGCATCGGTGTTCAAGGTGACTAAGGCAAAGCCCTGTTGATCGACCACAAAGGTATTACTGGGTAGCGGTGCATTCGCACCTTGGATATACCAGAACTGGTAGACACGCCCAGCTACGAGGCCTGGCAAGTGTGCTGCCATCACAACCGACCCATCTGCGCGGCGTATAACCGCACCCTGGCCATTTGCCCCATTCAAACTGACGAGCGCATTTGGTTGGGCTAGCACTTCAGCGATCTGGCGTTGTTCCTGCCGAGTGCGGGCAAGTTCGGATTGAGCTACATTGAGTTGGCCCCAGAGCAGAATAACAGCAATCGCTAGCACGCTGGCTAAACCGCCAAACATTGCAGTTAAACGCGGCCAGGGCAATGAGGCTCGCTTCGCTGGGGCTGGCTGTTTCCGCCCCAGAGCATAATCGAGCGTCCGCTGACGCAAATCGGGCGATGGTTCTGCATCAAGCGCATAAGGGATCATATCCGCAGTCGCACGGAGTTCCGCCAGGAAGATGCGTAGTTGCGGCTGTTCACGTAACAATACGCTCACCCGCGCCATTTCTTCTTGTTCCAATGCGCCAAGGGCATAGGCTGTAAGCAGATCTAGGGTCTCGTCAGGTATCGAGTTCATCGGTTCGCTCCAGGGTGCGTAGTAGATCGCGTAGTTTCAATAGGCCCAGGCGCATGCGAGTTTTGACAGTACCAAGTGGCTCTCCGAGCTTGGTGGCTATCTCAGCACGGGTAAGACCACCATAGTAGGCAAGTTCGATCGTGTGACGCTGGTGGGGTGGTAGCTCGCCGAGAGCCCGTCGTACGGTATCGCGCAGTTCACGCTGATCAACCACACGATCCACACTGGTCTCATCGGGCATATCCCACCCCTCTGTGAATGGCTGCTCGGCGACCCGTGATCGTTCACGCTTGCTTCGGATTGCATCAATCGCCCGATGGCGTGAGACTCCCATCAGCCAGGATACAAAGGCCCCAACGCCCGGCTGGAAACTTGCTGCCGTCAGCCAGACATTTTGAAAGACATCCTGGACAACCTCTTCGGCTGTCTGTCGATCACCAGTGATCCGCAAGGCGACTGCATAGACCATGCGGCCATACCGATCATAGAGTGCGCCAAGTGCCGCTTCATGGCGTCGCACGACTAGCGCAAGCAGTTCTTCGTCGCGTAGTGTCTCGAATTCCACGAGTACGGTGCCTCTGGCTTCTGTGCCCCATGCGTTGGAGGACATACTCAAACGCGTTTCGGCTGCGGATGTATGATACGGTGGTAACCCCATCGCCCCTCCGCCCCTAACACGATCCTACACCGTAGAAACGACGCCAGGTTGGTTGCTTTCCCTACATAGGTATGCGGTAGCAGAGCGAATATGGATGTATACAATGTATCATACCAAAAATTAGGCATTCCGATTCAGGATCAATGCTCTCGCAAGTATGAGTGCCTGGGTAAGCCCCTGAACTGCCGATGGCGAAAGCGCTGTCCCGAAATCAAAACAGATGCCGGGGATTGTCAGCAGCCATGCCTTCGGGCATGCCCCATACAGATGTTTGGCAAGGCTCAGGAGTGCCTGTGGCCCAGCGGCATGGCCAGAAATTGGCGGCCCACCAGCATTAAGTTGCTCCACTTGTGGTGGCATTTCGGGTGGTAGATGCTGCGCAGCATCAAGGAAGAGGGCGAATTGGACGGCGGCAAGGGCTTCGGCGAGTTCCGGGGTGAGCTGATGTATATCCAGTGTGTGAACATAACTCAAGCCCCATGTGGCAATCGCTCGTGCCGCTAACGGGCCGAGCGCATCATCGCCACGTAACTCATTGCCATACCCGATGACAAGGATCGATGGTTGATCATGGCCATCATCGGTGGTTGATGCTCGTACTTCATGCATGTTATTCTGGCTTATTCTGATTGCTTATGCGGGCAGACCGAACAAGAGAACAAGCAGCACACTGTTCAATGCTTACTTGTTCTCTGTATTAGCCTATTCGGGTCGATTATTGCTCACCGCGCCACCCGATCAAGCAATTGACCATCTGCCCCAATCAGCGATACCTCAAGTGGCATCGTGCCTGCGGCGTGGGTGGAACAACTGAGGCATGGATCATAGGCGCGGACTCCAGCTTCAACCCGGTTGAGAATGCCCTCCGAAAGGGTGTTATTGTGGATATAGTGTTTAGCGATCTGCGTCACAGTCGCGTTCATTGCCAGATTATTCTGCCCGGTCGCAATAATCAGGTTCACATGCTTGATCAGGCCATTGGCATCCACCTGATAGTGATGCAGCAAGGTTCCACGCGGCGCTTCACTACAGCCAACGCCTTCGAGTTGGTTGATTCCGGCACTGGCGCGCAAAAGCGCGGCGCTGCCAGCTTGCGGTTGCTGGATCACATCTGGATCGTTGAGCAGGATTTCGATGTGCTCAATGGCTGCCAGGATTTCGATCAGGCGTGCATAATGGTAGCAGAACGATGAGGTTGCTGGGTGACCATAGCGTTGGCGGTATTCGGCTAATTCTGCATCTGCAAGCGGTGTGCCGATCTCCGAACAGATGTTGAGGCGGGCTAGTGGGCCAACCCGATACATGCCAGCCGGGAAGCCATATGGCTTGTAGTAGGGCGATTTAAGGAATGAATCGTGCTCGACGGACTCACCCAGGTATTCCTGGTAGCGCGCCGGATCAACCTGATCGGCGATGATGGCACCGGACGCATCACTGAAACGCAATCGTCCATCATAATGTTCCCAGCGCCCCTCTGGTGTTACCAGGCCCATAAACAGGCTGGGAAATGTGCCAAAGGTGCGAATTTCAGTGGCATATGGATCAAGGAGTGTCTTGAAGCGAGCCAACGCCAATTTAGCGGTTGCATATACTTCTGGAAGGCGAGCCAGTAGCCGTTCGCGGGCATCTGGAGCCAGCGCTGCTCGCACCCCCCCCGGTACTGCCCATGCGGGATGTACTTTACTGCCACCAAGGGCTTCGATGATCTCCTGCCCGAACTGGCGCAGCCGGATTCCGCCACGGGCCAGTTCTGGTTCGGCGGCAATTAGGCCAAAGACATTGCGTGCCGCTGGGTCGCTCTCGAAACCAAGCAGCAGATCGGGGGCGCTGAGATGAAAGAAGCTGAGCGCATGCGATTGGATGATCTGGCCCAGGTTCTGTAGGCGGCGCAGTTTATCGGCAGCGAGTGGGATTCGGACGGCCAGAATGGCATCGCCGGTTTTCGCAGAGGCCAACAGATGGCTCACTGGGCAGATTCCGCAGATACGAGATGTGATACCAGCCATCTCCCATAATGGGCGGCCCTCACAAAAGCGCTCAAAGCCACGAAATTCGGTCACATGAAAGCGTGCATTACTTACTTCGCCCTGGTCGTCCAAGAAGATCGAGATCTTGGCGTGGCCCTCGATCCGTGAAACAGGGTCGATCACTATTCGTTGTGTCATGATTTATTTCCTATAGCGGCGTGCAAAACGATAGATATAGCTTTAGCCCTCATCCCCCAGCCCCTTCTCCCATTGCCAGGGAGAAGGGGAGCAATTGACCCGTAGAGCGCCGTTCGCGCCCTCTCCCCCGTGTGGGAGAGGGTTGGGGTGAGGGGCATATGGGCGTTGCCCCTGCGAGCCACCCTTACCCAAACTTAATCATGTCGCGCCCGACCAGCTTCAGTTCGCCACCGGCCAGAAATTGTTCGAGCATTGCCCGAATACGTGGTGCTGGCGGTGGGCAACCAGGCAGGTAGACATCGACGGGTACGACCATATGAACGGGATAGACTTTATCGAGCAGTTGTGGAACAATCCCGCCATCATCTGGTATCTGGGGGTTGATCGCATTGCTTTGCAGATAGACTGGCCGTAGAATTTCTTCTGGGCCGCCTAATGGATTACGCAGCGCGGTGACATTGCCAGTAATAGCACAATCGCCTATTGAGATGAGTACCTTGGTATTGGCCCGCACCCTGCGAATGAGCTCAAGGTTATCGTGGTTGGCAATCGCACCCTCAACCAATACGGCGTCGACATTCTCTGGGTATGTTTTCTGATCGGCAAGCGGGCTGAAGACAAGATCGATGTGGGTGGCAAGCTCGAATAACCATTCATCCATATCCAATAGCGACATGTGGCAGCCGGCGCACCCGCCAAGCCAGACGGTGGCAAATCGTAATCGTGTACTCATGGGCGCTCCTTAGAGCAGTAATCAGAAGTCAGGAGTCAGGAGTCAGAATGGCTGGCGCATAGCGAACGCTGGTGTTTATCAATAAAGCTCAACGATTCTGCTCCTTCCTCTAAAACATGAACAAGCGAACAAGTGTCTGATGTTCGCTTGTTCAGCATTTCTTATCGATGGCTGCGGGTATTGACCAACCGAATGATCACGCTACTATCGCGCTGCATCTCGGCAACCGTCGCTCCCTGGCGGAAGATTGCGCCGGTTGGGCAGGCTGCTACGCATTTGCCACAACTGGTACAGGTGGTCGCCTGGCCCCATGGAACGTTCAGATCGGTGATCAGGCGTGAATCGACACCACGCCCTGCAATATCCCAGGTGTGTGCTCCCTCGATTTCATCGCAGGCGCGCACGCAACGGGTACACAGGATGCAACGATTATGATCGATCCCATAGCGGGCATGGCTAATATCCACATTGCAGGATGGGTACAGGTAATCGAAGCGCACATGATCCATCCCAACAGCAATTGCCATGTCCTGGAGTTCACAATGGCCATTGGCGACACACACGGCACAGACGTGATTGCGCTCGGAAAACAGGAGTTCGATTGTCATCCGGCGGTATTGCCGCAGACGCTCGCTATCGGTCTGGATCTGCATGCCTTCGGCAACCTGGGTTACACACGCAGCCTTGAGTCCTGGTCGCCCAACTCCGGAGACTTCGACTAGGCACATGCGGCATGCACCGACATCGCCCAATCCCTCCAGATGACAAAGTGTTGGGATGACCTCACCAGCTGCGCGAGCCGCTTCGAGGATCGTTTCGTCCTCGCGAGCGCTGATTTCCTTGCCATTGATTGTGAGTGTTTTAACTGCCATTATCGGTACCTTACTTTTTAGCTAACAGCCGTCAGCCGTCAGCCTTTCGTGGTCGATGAATGTCGATGGTGTTCCTGCAACGTCTGTTGATTGTCCAAGCATCCATGTATGTGAAAGCTGAGAGCTGAGAGCTGAGAGCTGAATGCTTACTGCAACAGAACCTCGTATTCTGGCCGGAAGTAACGCAGAGTACTCAACACGGGGTTGGGTGCCGATTGGCCAAGCCCGCACAAGCTGGTGCTGCGAACCATTTCACACAGCTCCTGGAGCAGTACAATATCGTTCTGGGTTGCCTTGCCATCGCAGATTTTGTTGAGTAAACGGAACATCTGCACTGTCCCGACGCGACAGGGAACACACTTGCCACACGATTCGTCCATGCAGAATTCCATGTAGAAACGGGCGATCTGAACCATACTGGTCGTCTCGTCCATGACGACCATGCCACCGGAACCCATGATCGACCCAACCCGATTGAGCGAGTCGTAATCGACTGGCGTGTCGAATAGTTCTGCGGGGATGCATCCACCCGATGGTCCGCCCGTCTGGACGGCCTTGACGGCTTTGCCATCTGGGGCACCGCCGCCCATGTTCTGAACAATTGCGCGTATGGTTGTGCCCATTGGTACTTCGAGCAGGCCGGTATTGCAGATTTTGCCGGTGAGTGCGAATACTTTGGTGCCCTTGCTGTTTTCGGTGCCAATAGCAGCAAATTGCTCTGGGCCATCGCGCACAATCGGAACGATATTAGCCAACGTTTCAACATTGTTGATCAGCGTTGGGAAGCCCCACAGCCCATGTTCGGCAGGATAGGGTGGGCGCGGGCGTGGTTGGCCACGATTGCCTTCGATTGAGGCGATCAGCGCTGTTTCTTCCCCACAGACAAATGCGCCTGCACCGATGCGGATATCAATGCGAAAGTTGAAGCTGGTATCAAAGATCTGTGTGCCAAGCAGCCCATACTTGCGGGCCTGCTGGATGGCCTTCTGCAAGCGCGAAATGGCTAACGGATATTCGGCGCGGACATACAAAAAACCCTGATCGGCTCCAACGGCATAGGCCGCAATCGCCATGCCCTCAATCACGCGATGTGGATCGCTTTCGAGGACGCTCCGATCCATAAACGCACCGGGATCGCCCTCATCGCCATTGCAGACGACATACTTATGTTCACCAACATTCTTCGCAACCGTCGCCCATTTCAGGCCAGTTGGGTAACCAGCCCCACCACGACCCCGCAATCCACTGCGGGTTATGGTATCAATGACATCGGCTGGAGTCATTTCGTGCAGAACATGTTCGAGGGTCAGGTAGCCGCCAACCGCGATATAATCCTCAATCCGTTCGGGATCGATGGTGCCAATATTCTCAAGAACAATGCGGTGTTGGCCAGTAAAGAAGGGATGATTATGATCGCCCAATTCGGCAGTTGCCTGGCCACCCTGTAATGCTGCAATGATCGATGGTGCCTGTTCGGGCGTGACATGTTCGTAGAGTAGCCCATCCGGCAGAACCGATACCATCGGCCCTTGGCCGCAGAAGCCCATGCAGCCAACACTGCGGATCTCAACCTGCTCGCCAAGATTGGCAGCAGTAACTGCTTCTTCGAGTTGCCGCTTGACCTCAAGCGATAGCGCTGATTGACACCCGCTGGAGGTGCAACACTGAATATGGATTGCCTTGCGTGCAGCACTGGTCTTCTCGCCAAGCTCGATTAACTCTGATCGTTCCATGATGGATGACCTTCTTATAGTATTCAGGAGTCAGGAGTCGGAATTCAGAATAACGTGATTCTGCCAGAGTTGTATATGCTACTCGACGAACGGCGGGCGGCTAAAACCGCACCTGATGGCCTTCGTCCGATTGCCTTTCGTGTTGGCCAGCGCAAAACGCTACGTTAAAATCTCTAAGCATGTACGAATCAGAATGCCGAGAAGCAACGTTTGTAGCACAGCTCCTGACTTCTGACTCCTAACTCCTGACGACTTACGAAGATACCGTCTCGCCTAGTAGCGCAAGAAGCCGCTCAACGGTGCTTTCTATCGTCTGATGGCCAGCAACAGCCCCATCGAATACCAGGGCTGGGGCTATTCCGCAGGCCCCCAGGCAGCGGGCCGTCAGCACGGAGAGATTGCCATCGGCGCTGGTTGTTCCGGCCTTCACGCCCGTGCGTTGTTCGACTTCGGCTAACAATGTGGCTGAGCCACGCACATAACATGCAGTGCCAAGGCATACGGTACAGATATGTGTGCCAAGCGCGGTGAGCGAGAATGCATGGTAGAAGGTGGCAACCCCATAGACGCGGCTGGGTGGGATGTTCAATCGGGTAGCGATGTAGGTAAGCAGATCGGGGGCCAGGTACCCAAACAATTCCTGGCCCTTATGGAGTACCTCGATCAGCGCATCGGGCTGATACTGATGGCGCTTCATGGTGGCTTCCAGAATCTTGAAGCGGTTATCACCACTTGGATGCATGCTTGGCTTTGTGGCTGTTGCCGATCCGTCCTCTTTTTTGGTGACAGCGGGCATACACATCTTCCTTGTAGCCAGAACAAGTGAACCTGAGCAATGTGGCTCACTTGCTCGCTTGTTCTGGTTCAACTGAACAAAAGAACAAACGCCTGATGCGTGCTTGTTCTCGCGATTAGTCGGCACCCTCAGCTTCAAGCTGCGGCGCGCGGGCCAACAGATAATCGTAGGCGCTGAGCGCCGCTCGTGCGCCATCGCCAGCTGCGATCAGGGCCTGTTCGCCAAAAGCGGTGGTTACATCACCAGCAGCAAATAAGCCGGGGAGTGTGGTGCGGTTGTGGCCATCGATCACAATAAAGCCTTGGTCATCGGTCTGAACCAGGCCTTTAACGATTTCACTATGTGGGATGAGCCCCAGATCGACGAAGGCTGCATCGACAGCCAGGCGCCGAGTTTTGCCAGCATGGCTAATCACAAGCTCTTCAACGTTCATTGGTCCAACGACTTCCTGGACGTTGTAGCCAACCAGGACTTCTACATTTGGCCGCTGCTGAAGCGAGTTGATCATGGGTGCAACCATGTTGGTTTCATTTGGAATGATCAGATAGACCTTTGCGGCAGTGCGTGAGAGTTCTGCAGCGCCGCGTAGCGCCCGTGTTGTGCTACCAATCACAGCACTGGTTTTGCCCTCAAGCAGGTGCGAATGGGTTGTCACCGAATAGCCAAGCCCCTGGCCAAGCAGTTCTTCTGCGCCGGGCACATCCAACCGAACTGGGCCAGCGCCGGTTGCAATAATCAGAGCGTGTGCCTCAAGTGTTCCATTGCGAAAGGTTTCGATCTGAAAGCCATCGCCATAGCGAGTGACTTTGGTGACGCCATCGTGGAGGGTGACGCCGACCTGCATGCTAATATAGCGCTCCAGGCTGCGTACTGCATCCGAGGCAGGAAGTTGCTCGGCCCCTTCTTGCCCAGTCAGGTTCTGTCGCCAGCCAGATTTCCCACCAAGATTTTGGTAGATAATGCGTACCTCAAGCCGTTTGCCGAGTGCATACGTGGCGGCGGAAAGCGCTGCTGCGCCTCCGCCGATAATAATCAGGTCGTACATATCCCGCTCCTTTGCTGATACTACACGCAGATTATAGCGATCATGAAATTTGATTGAGGGAAGAGCTGCTAACGTAGGGTTAACGAGTCATGAATAATGTAGGGGCGCAGCAGCAATAGTATATGAAATCCGTTCCACATCGAATTGCTGTTGCGTCCAACGAAATTGCCGATTGCCTCAAGGGCGAAGCCATCTGGCCGGATCTCAACCACCCGGAATTGCCAGTTTGTTGTAATGTGGTATTTATTTGTTGGCATACCTAACCTCCGCTCCATGGTTCATACATGATAATGCGATGTCAAGCAGCATGTTTGATCATTTTTGGCGTCGAGCAAGCGGAATACTCACCATTCCACAGATGAACAGGAAGAGCATAAACCCCACATAGAAGATCGATTGTGGCAATGCCCAGTTGACATCACCTGGATAGCGGGCCAGGGCGATGAGTTCCAGCCCACCAAAGGCCGCCAGGCTGAGTGTTGCCGTCTGAATCCGCATCCAGTCGTTCTCCCAGAGTGCGTGGGCCATGGCGATGCCGAGTGCTAGCGCCCATGCGCCAATCGCCCTGGCTGCCAGTGGGGTCAGCATCCATGGCCAAGCCGGAATAATCAGATCAGGCCGGATCAACAAAACGACGCCAACCGGGATCAGAACGAGTCCAACGAGGAGGAGGCAACTGGCAACCAACCGGCCTGGTGTAAAATGGCGTGCTTGATCGCTTCCAGGCACCCGCGATTGAATGATCCAGAGGATGCTGAGCAAGAGTGGCACAATCGCATAGACGAGTAGCCATGCCCAGGCTGCAATACGGGCGATTGGATCAGGGCTGGCAAAATGGAAGCGATCCAGATGAATCATTGTCACAACGAACGTGAGCGCTGTGAAGATCAGCACAGTCGGGATGGAGATGCGGGCGTGAACCCACAGGCGTTTGCGGGCTGCGGCAATTTCGAGCAGGCAACTGGCCCAATAGGCAGCGCCAAGGGTGGCTGCTGTGAGGGATGGCTTAATCGTCCAGGCGAAGAAGTGATCGGTTTGCTCCGTCAGAATGAACAACTGCACACCAGTAATAAATACCAATATTCCAGCAAGGTAGAGCATACCTCGCATCCAGGGGTGCAATGGCCGTGATGTTTGTTCGGTCGTGGTCAATGGGTTTCTCCTTCATACTCTTCGTAGTAGGGGCTGGAAATTATCCGCAGATTTCGCAGATTTCGCAGATTGATAAACGGTGCTGCTTGAATGGATAGGCGCATACAACCATGTTGTTCGCCAGGGTTCGGCCTTACCTCTGATGAGTATCAGCAGGGTATACACAGAAAATGGCAGGCGATGGTACAATGGCAAACGACACCGATCTATACAATAATATATGGTAAGGAGCGTCTCGATGATGAGCGAAGAACGATTGCGCGTACTCGTTTTTGGTGCCCATCCGGATGATTGCGATATCACGGCGGGAGGAACGGCAGCGTTGTATAGCCGCCTGGGCCATGCAGTCACGTTTGTCTCGGTGACAAATGGTGATGCTGGGCATCAGGAATTGGCTGGTGCCGCATTGGCTCGCCGCCGCTATGCGGAGACCCAGGCTGCCGCAATGGCACTTGGGGTCGAGTATCGGGTGCTCGATAATCATGATGGTGAGTTGCTGCCGACGCTCGAACGGCGGCGTGAGATCATTGGAATCATTCGTGAAATCCGCCCAGATCTTGTGATGTCGCCGCGACCGAATGATTATCACCCGGATCACCGCTATACCGCGCAGCTGATTCAGGATGCTGCCTATATGGTAACTGTACCAAATGTGGTTGCCTTCCATAACCATCTATCGGTTGATCCCGTGATTGTGTATGTCAGCGATGGTTTTCAGAAGCCCTACCCCTTCTCGCCCGATGTAATCGTGCCAATCGATGATGTGGTTGAGCAGAAGATCGATGCACTACACGCCCATGTGTCGCAGTTCTATGAATGGCTACCCTATAATGGCCGCTATCTGAACGAGGTGCCAGCAGGCGCAAGTGAACGGCGGGAGTGGCTGCGCCAGCGCTTTGGAAAACACCTCCAGCGCGATGCCGAACGCCATCGGAATCTGTTGATCAAGCAGTATGGCCCAGAACGTGGCGCTCAGGTACAGTATGCCGAAGCATTCGAGGGCTGTGAGTATGGTGCGCGGCTAACGCCTGAGAATGTCAATAGGCTGTTTCCGTTTTTCTCGTAATATAAACGCTGCTGCGGCAGAGAATGGCGCGGTTGCGGAGAGAATATATGGCGTTGAACATAGCGGATGTTGCGGCGATCAGTAGCCATGTTATTCATGAAGTTGAGCAAGCTATTGTCGGGAAGCGGGCATTGCTTGAGCAGATTATGGTGGCGGCGTTGGCTGGCGGCCATGTGTTGCTCGAAGATTACCCTGGCCTGGCGAAGACGCTGGTTGCTTCCAGTTTTGCGACAGCATTCGGGCTTGAGTTTCGGCGTATCCAGTTTACTCCCGATCTCTTGCCTGGCGATATTACCGGCAGTTATATGTTCGACCGAGCATCCGGCCAGTTTGAACTGCGGCGTGGGCCAATTTTTGCCAATATTGTGCTGGCCGATGAGATCAATCGTGCCTCACCAAAGACCCAATCGGCGCTGTTAGAAGCCATGCAAGAGCATCAGGTGACACTTGAGGGCGATTCGATGCTGCTGCCAGCGCCGTTCATTGTGCTGGCCACACAGAACCCGATTGAGTTTGAGGGTACGTTTCCGCTGCCAGAGGCGCAACTGGATCGTTTCCTAATGAAGCTTTCGGTTGGCTACCCGAGCGCCGAGGAAGAAACCGAAATCCTGCGTCGCCGTCGCCAGCGGCGCAGCGATGATCTGCAACTACACAAGATCACCAGCGCCGATGAGATTATGGCCATGCGTGATGCGGTTGAGGATGTGTTTGTCAGTTCGGAGATCGAGAGCTATATCGTTGCGTTGGTACGAGCGACCCGCCAGGATGCCCGTGTGGCGGTTGGTTCGAGTCCGCGTGGATCGCTGGCTCTGCTCAAGCTGGCCCGCGCACAGGCAGCCTTGGAAGGGCGCGACTTTGTGCTTCCGGATGATGTCAAGCGCTTCCTGAACCCTGCGCTGATTCATCGGCTGGTGATGGTTCCAGATCTATGGATGCAGCGCCGTGCCGCCGATGAAGTCGTCAATACGATTGCTCGGTCGGTTGCAGTACCAGGTGTATAACCGCCCTCTTGAAATGCGCCTGAATATATGAACCGAAACCTGCTGATCACGCTCATGTTCCTGCTAATTATTATTGGGATTGCAACGCTGAATGGCAATGTGTTGGCGTTGGCATTGCCATTCCTGGTTGCATTGGGGCTTGGGTTTGCCGATGCGCCGCCAGTTCCGCAGTTGCACGCCGTTCGCACAGTCACACCGGATCGCACGGCGCAAGGTCAACCAGCCAGTGTGTCTGTCACGATCACGAATGATGGCCCGGCGTTGTTTGATCTGGAGTTGCGCGATCTGCTGCCACAGGGCCTGGAACTAATTGAGGGCCAGACGGAACTCCTAACGGCTCTGGCTCCTGGGGCGAGCGCCGAATTGAACTATGTGCTGCGCGGAAATCGCGGGCTGTATGCGTTTGGCGATCTGCAAGCCATTGCGCGAGATCGGCTTGGCCTGTTCCCGCGAACGATTGCGATTGCTGCGAGTGGGCGTTTGTTTATTCTACCGGCCTTAATGCGCTTGCGGCAGGTATCGATCCGGCCACGGCGGACGCGCGTCTATTCGGGGACAATTCCAGCGCATCAGGGCGGGCCGGGGGTTGAGTTTTTTGGCGTACGCCCCTACCAACCCGGCGATCCACTGCGCCGCGTCAATTCGCGGGTATCGGCGCGCTATGCCGAGACACTGTTTGTGAATGAATTTGAGCAGGAGCGGGTCGCTGATGTTGGCATCATTCTGGATGCGCGTGCCCGCAGCGATATTGTTGGGCCACATGGCTCGCTGTTCGAGCATGGCATTCAGGCGGCGGCAGCCCTGGCAGATAGTCTGCTTGTGCAGGGGAATCGGGTTGGCCTGCTCGTCTATGGCGATTCAATCGATTGGACGTTTCCGGGCTATGGCAAGCTGCAGCGCGAGAAGATTCTGCGGGCCTTGGCAGCTGCCCAACCAGGGGATCGGATTGCGTTAGAAACCCTTGATTCGATGCCAACGCGATTGTTTCCGATTCGCTCATTGCTGATTGTGATTAGCCCATTATTGCTTGAGGATGTTCGCCCATTGGCTGCCTTGCGTGGGCGTGGGTACCAGATGATTGTGATCAGCCCAGATCCCGTTTCGTTCGAACGCATGGTATTGGGCCGCAAACCAGATGGCATGCTTGGCGCAGAATTGGCCGAAATCGAGCGGATGTTGCTGCTCAAAAAACTTAGCCAAGCTGGCGTTGCGACGATCAACTGGCCGATTGAGACACCATTTCAATTGGTAGCGGCTCAAGCGCTTGGGCGCGTGCCAGTTCTGTGAGGATGCGATGCTCCAACGGGTACTTCCTGGGTTCGGCCTAACCATCCTGGTGCTTGCGTCTGCCATGTTGGCACTAATCGGGATTCCCTGGCTGGCACTGATTATTGTTGTGGCAGCCCTGTGTATGTATGCTTTCGTCGGTCTACGCTATCGGGTTGCCGTGCTTGCACCAGAGCAGCGGCAGGCCTTTATGCGCCCACACCTGCGCTGGCTGGCAACAATGGCTGTTCTTGGCCTGATTATCGGTGGCGTAGGGCTCCTGCTGCGTGCTCGCCCCAGCTTCAGCATCCTAGCATTGCTGGCACTGGTTGGCGTTGGCCTGTTGGCGCTGGCAGTGCGCAGGGCGACGAAGGATTAGCAGTGATCTATTCCAGCGCATCAAAGCCTAGGGCAAATGCAATGGCATCACGAAGTTCATTGAGTTTCGATGGTGGAAGGTGCGTAATAAAGCTGCCAAGTTTGGCCTTAGGAATGGTTTGGAGATTATCACAGTTGGCAGCACACTCATTTAGGAGACCATCGTCCTCTGTCAAAATGACTTCAGATGGAATCAACCTGATTGTCGTCGTAATAGGGACAATCGTGAGCGCTGTCAGATACGGAATCGCTGAGTCACGTGTGAGAATGACAACTGGACGGCGTTTATCGGGTGGTTGAAACAGATACCAATAGACATCGCCTTGGTTCATTCGGCCCCCCAGGATTGCTCGCCGATCCAGACATCGAACTCTTCGGGTAGAACAGGATGCTGTGCATAGCCCTGGGCATGCTGTTGCTCTTTTTGGAGAGTGGCATAATGACGCAATGCCAATTGCAACGCGGAACGAATAAATGCCGAGCGCGTCGTTTGGAGAGTGAGTGTAAGGTGATCGACCTGGGTTAACAGATCGTCGTCGATTGTCATTTGGATGGTTTTCATGAATGACCCCAGACTGTGGCTAGATATCCACATTGTAATCCACAGCATTCTATACGTCAAGATGAGGTAAGGATATGACACTACGCTTTGCGATTCCATCAAAAGGGCCGATGTATGATGGATCGGTGGCTTTTTTGGAAAGTTGCGGCATGCGCATTTCGCGCTCGAACCCACGCCGCTATACTGCCACGATTCGGGCACTACCCGGAGCGGAGGTTTTACTTCATCGGCCATCTGATATTGTTGAAAAAGTGGCGGATGGCGAAATCGATCTCGGTATTAGTGGCCTGGATTATGTTGAAGAGCAGCGCGGGGATCGTGATGATCTGCTGGTGATCTATGATGATCTGGGGTTTGGGCGGGCCGAATTGGTGGTGGCAGTTCCAGAGGCGTGGATCGATGTGACATCGTGGGGCGATCTGGCTGATCTGGCGATGGAATTGCATGCCCAGGGGCGGCCATTGCGAATTGCGACAAAGTATCCCGCATTATCGCGGCGGTTCTGTTATGCCCAGGGTATCAATCATTTTCGGCTGATCGATTCGCAGGGAGCGACCGAAGCGGCACCAGGGCTTGGGTATGCCGATATTATTATCGATATTACCGAAACTGGGACGACACTGCGCGAGAATCAGCTCAAGATCGTTGGCGGATCGATCCTGCGCTCACAATCCTGCCTGATTGCCAACCGCCAATGCCTGATAAGGAATTCAGCAGCGCTGGCTGCCGTCAAAACTGTTCTGGAATTGGTTGAAGCGCGCCAGCGTGCCCGTAGCTACGTTCAGGTCACGGCCAATATTCCTGGTGCATCGGTTGAGGATGTTGGGCGTCGGGTTGCGGCACGGCGCGATCTGGCAGGTCTTCAGGGGCCGACAATTGCACCGCTATGGAGTAGCACCCCAGATGACACCCAGGGCTGGTATATGGTCACGGTGGTTGTATCACAGGAGCGTATGCTAGAACTGACCGATCATCTGCGCGAGTTGGGTGGTGCAGGGATGGCAATTGTGCAGGTGCAGTATGTCTTTGAGGCCTACAGCGATACCTACAAGCGCCTACTGCGTGAATTGGGGTAGCATCCCCCTCACCCCAACCCCTCTCCCACGTTGGGGAGAGGGGTTGGGGTGAGGCGGCGGCCCTTCTCCCTGGTAATGGGAGAAGGGGCTGGGGATAAGGGTGTTACGGCATATCTGCGGATTCGTTGACTTTGTAGCTATTGACGATCTTCTTGAAGTGGCTGTCCCACAGTTCCTGTTCCTGGGACTTTGGAAACAGCACGGTTAGCGTCGAAAATTTATTGCCACGCTGCTCAACATAGGTCAGGCCGTACAGCTCGACAGCCGTTCCATTGATCTTTGGTGAGACGCTGAAGGGCAGCAGCACGCTTCCATCCTGCTGTGGCTCAGCTTTCGAGACATCGAAGCCATCTTCGGAACCAAACACATCCTTAACGAATTTCTCGCCGCGGGTTGCGAGATCATCGGCACTCAGTGTGTCTGCTGTCTGTGCAATAGCTACCACGATCCCGGCATTATCCTCTGGTGATGCCCAGGCGACACTGACGGCATTGGCATTGCTGCTATCGGTCAGTTTCCAATCCGCTGGAACATCAATGGTGAAGAGATCATTCTTATAGCTGTAGGTCTCTAAATCACCAACGGTGAGCGCATCGCCGCTGGTGTTCTGGCCCAGTGTCCCTGCCAAATCCGATGGATTCTCGGTGATGGTGAAGCTATAGCGCCCAACTTCCTCATCGTTGACAGTTAGTGCGACTTCATGTTTGCCAGTTGGCCAGTTATCCTTGGGCTTGAACGAGAATGAAAACCCAGTATCAGCGAGATTATCCGTTATAGGGCCAAGTGTGCGTGTCGCATCCTTCTGAATCTCGCCATCGATATACCAATCGGCCTGTAGCCAGGTGCTCTTGCCGAAATCACCACGGCCAACCAGAAAGACTTCCTGATCGGGCTTGAACTCGGTGGCCTGATCAATCGGGTTATACTTGTCGTCGGCACCGGCTGCCAGTACAACGGTAGTGACATTCGTTGGAGCGGCATCGGCAGGTGCGATCACGCTATAGTTATAGGTATCGAGCTTCTTGCCATCGACGGTGACTTCAACGCTATAGTTTTTGCTGATCGGCCAGCTCTCCTTTGGCTTGAGGTTGAAGCCAACATAGGTGCTTTCGCCAACCGACAAAATCACGCCACTGTTAATGCTGGCCAGATCAACCTTTGCGCTGGTGATTTTATCTTCTTTTGCGAAGAAGATTGCTTCAACCTCACCCTTTTTCGGGCGGCCCTCGAACTGAAGTGAAAGATAGATCGTTTCATCGGGGAAGAAGGCGCTATCCTTGACTTCCTCAACAGGTTCCTGATTTTCGCCTAGTTTCTTGGCAAATGTTGCCTTCACGAGCTTAATATTGGTTGTTGGCGCTTTGGTTGGTGCGGGTGCTTTGGTTGGTGCGGGTGCTTTGGTTGGTGCGGGTGCTGGTTGGGCTGCGATAGTTGGTTGGGCAGCTGGCGTGTTATTGCCACCGCAGGCGGCCAGCAGAGCGGCGATGACACCGATCAATAATAAACGAAAGAGGGGGTGAAGTGTTTGTTGTGGGCGCTTTGGAATAAGCACTCGTTCCTCCTTATTGGGGTGCAGGTAGCACCAATAGCTGCGCTGATATGGCAGCACTCGTAGTATATACGCTGGAGTGGGGCAAAAGTTACGGTGCAGGAGCCAGCAGTGTGTTTAGAATGTTCTGCCATTCGTCTTCGAAGATGACCTCGAAACGGACGTGGTGTGCGGCGAAGTTCTGATTAATGGCTTCGATTGGTGTCGGCTGGCTGCGTTCATTGCAGAGTTTGAATAATGCTTGCTTATAGGCAGTGTCATCGTTACCTTTGAGATGCAATCCCTTCGTTTCAAGGACATAGATTCGATCCTGCGTGCCTGATTTTGCTCGATAGGCCAAGAAATCGGGCCATACTCGGTTTGGCTTCCATCCTTGCAGACTATACCCATGGCGTACTAAATTGCGGTGCCACCATTCGATCGCCCAGGCTTGTGCATCCAAGTATAATGCGACTTCACGCTCACTCTCGTTGTATTCGCTCTCATCGCTGTACTCAAACAATTCAAGTTGTGTTGGCGCATGATCGGCTCGCGTTAGCCGCTTCACATCGGATCTCATGCTGATACGATCAGGAATCACTGTTTCAGTTGTTCCAATGGCCCCTGCAATCAAATAAAAGTTCATCTCCCGGCTATCGAGCATGTCGATAAATGTCTGCTGAGCCAGCCGATTCCGTTCTTCAACAATCTTCTTCTTCAATTCCTCGATCACAAAGCTCTGATTGCGCGCGATCATTGCTTCATCATTCCCCGGCGTTGTGCGCAGATTCTCAATTGCCGTGTGGGCAAACGCATAGGCTCGCCATGGGTTTGGCACAACATCAAGCAGATGGCGTGTAATAAACACCAGATCGACACTCTGCTCCTGTGACGGGTTTGTCTGAAGGCTACCAGCCATAGTGGTATTGATGCCGACGATGGTGGTACTATCCTGGCGTGCGGACGGATTCAAGATGGGGTGGAACGCGCTCAGGTCGATCTGATCCCATGGAACGCGGCTCAGGACATCACGCTCATAGCGCACCTCGCGGTAGCCGCCCGATCCATCACCAACGATAAAACACGGCAGGTAGATTTTGCCAACGTACCCGCGATACTGTGCACGGATAGGAACCTCAACGCTGCTTGTCGTGGTCGTACTATCGAGTACGATCCGCCCAGTCAGTTCGCCAAGCCCTTCTTCCTGCAACCCGCGCCGTACCGCATCGAGCGCCCGACCTGCACCCACCTGCGATGCATAGACATAACTTTCGTCCAGTGTAGCGATACCAGTCTTGCGGGCATAGGGTTGGCGTAGCACGCGCCCAACTAATTGGGTGAGGCTGGTGGCTGCTTCGGCGTTTGGCAGGACAGCTAGCACATAGGCAAATGGGCAATCCCAGCCCTCCTGGAGCGCATAGCGTGTGATAATATAGCGGATCTGGCAGGTAGAACTCAGCAAATCACTATCGCCAAGATCATCCTGTTCGCTGCTCTTCACGGCAATCCATTCGGGCAGGATATTGCAACGTGTGATCAGAAATTCACGGACATCTTCTGCGTGAATGAATTCAACCTTGCGCTGTTTGGCACCGGTTCGTTCGGCCTGAATCAGGCAGATTGGCCGGATATAGGCACCGTTTTCGCGCATTGCATACACCTGCGCCTCGGATTCGAGTGCAACCCGCTGTTCGTGGGCCGCCAGCATCGTATCGCGCCAATCGCCGCTACTTTTGATCGAAAGATGCAGATCGAGCTTGATCATGCCTTCGCGATGAACATCGCGCCCACTGATTTCAACGAGCTTGTTGCTGCGATTGGTCGGCGTTGCCGAGAGTTCCAGTATGAATGCTGGATTGAAGCCCAGGAGTGTTTGTTGAGCAATATCGCTATAGGCTTTGTGGCCTTCATCCAGCACAATCAGTGGCGATAATAGACGCAAAGCATTGCCAAGCGAACCCTTGATAATCTTGGATGCGCCAAAGCCATCATTGCTAAACGTATCGAGATTGGGGGCTTCCTGGAGCAGTTTGCGATGCCCGTCGTAATCTTCTTCAGTAGGAAAGAAAGCTTCCATTCCGCCGCGCTCGCGAAACATGCGTAATGTTTCTTTGTTCTCGCGGCTCGCAGCTGGCAGCATAATCAGCAGAACAATCAGGTTGTTGGCGACATCGGCTGGTGTGAAGGGATCATCCTTCTGAATAATGCGAGTGCGGCCTCCACTGGCGAGATCAAGCAGTTGGCGATAGGGATGTGATCGATCACGGAAGGCGCTATATGTTTGGCGATAGATCTCGCTGGTTGGAACGATCCACAGCACCAGCCCTGTATGCCGCCGCAGATAGGCTGTCTGAATCGTTTCAATCGCTTTGACGCCCAGCAGTGTTTTGCCGCCGCCGGTTGGGATTTTGAAGCAGATCGTTGGAATCGATCGCCCTGCACCACTACGGCGTTGCTGGTAGCCAGTTTTATCGCGGCCAATCAGACCCCAGGCTTCGGCATCCCATTCATAGTGGACGCCGGATAAGCCCAGTGCTGCCACCCGCGCCGCATTCTCACGGGCGGTATTGAGCGCACTCAGGTAGCGTTGTAGCGCATCCAGGGTTGCCTGTTGATAGCTCTTTAATTCCATGGCTCAGGCTCGAAAACGATAGATTTCGAAGGGGAGCTGGCAAAACTCAATCCGCCATTCACGCAATAACTCACTCTCGACCAGTTTGTGCGAGGCGACCACCAGGCGCGCTTTGGTTCCTGGCTGCCCAAGTGCCTTGGCCCAATCATAGGTTAGCGCGGTTCGCATGAGAAAGGCGATATCTGGCTGGTAGATCAGGTACACCTCATAGCGGCTGCTCTGGCCGAGATATGAGCGCGTCTCATCGATCTGCGTGTCATCGATCTGCTCGCCAGTCAGCGTGAAGAACACATAACGGGCCAGTTCGCCATAACTAGGCAATGATTCGCCACGCAGGATCTGCTCGTGATCCAGCCCTGGGCCAAGCCGCAGCATCGTAAAACTGCCGCCATAGCCGCGTTGGAGCGCTTCGTCCTTAGCACCCGGCACGCCAGCAATCACCCGCCGAATTCGTTCGGCAGTTAGCGTCTCGGCATATGCTTCCTGTTCCACCAGAATGAAGCGGCGGTTGCCGCCATCCTCGGCATTCTGGGCCAGAACCGCATGGCCGGTGGTACCACTGCCAGCAAAACTATCTAACACAATATCGCCAGCCTCGTGATCGGTGGCGATCTGCAGGATGCGCTGAATTAGTGCAGTTGGCTTTGGCGTTTGAAGCGGTGTTCCTTCCAGGAAGATCGAATTGAGTTCTTTCTTCGCCTCGTCAGTATCGCCAGCAAGTTCCCGCGTCCACCACGTTGAAGGGACAGTTCCTCCGCCACCACGCAATTTATGTTTGTAACGTTTATACGATGGAACGCGGGCTGTGCCATCTTCTCCCCACCACACCAGTTTATTCTTTTCATTTTCCTGATGTCTCTCAAGCGAGTAAGCCCATACTCGATTACGATTAGGCATAACCTCAATACCTGTATTTGGGTTGGTGATAGGGTAGTACAGATTAGGTCGTTCATCAGCCGTCTTGTTACAGGTATAATCACTTGCTCGGAAGGTTCCTTCTTTATCTTTGTACCGATATTGTTTGTTATTTTCATCTGTTCTTGGTAATAGTATTCTTTCCCATTCAGCAGATTTCTGATATATCAGAATAAAATCATGCATAGCTGCAATGCCACTATTATCGTTCGCAGCTGAATACTTCTTCTGCCACACAATCGTTGCCACAAAGTTTTGCTCACCAAAGATTTCATCCATTAGCATACGCAGGCGGTGTTGTTCATTATCGTCAATCGATATGAAGATCGCGCCATCCTCGCGCAGGAGTTCGTGGAGAATGCGCAGGCGTGGCAGCATCATGCACAGCCATTTATCGTGGCGCGTCAGATCTTCTCGGTCGACAACCTTGTTCAGCCAATCTTGGTGGATCGGGCTATTGACATTATCGTTATAAACCCAGCTCTCGTTGCCAGTATTATAGGGTGGGTCGATATAAATACACTTCACTCGGCCACTAAACGATGGCAATAGCGCCTTGAGTGCCAGTAGATTGTCGCCATGAATGATCAAATTGCCGGAAAGGGTTGGCGTATCGGCGATCGACTGGCTGCCCTCGGGAATCAATTGGCGGTATGGCACCGCGAGATGGAGTGTCTCTACAGTGCTTTTTCCTCGGAAGCTAATACCAGGCATATAACACTCCAATAACCGGATTCGTGTAGATAATCGCGCACGCTTGTGACACCTACCGTCACATGCTGTGCCATCTATTGTACCATGGAGAGGATGCTATACTGAGTATTCAGGAGTCAGGAGTCGTAAACCGCCCGCCACGTGCAGTGGCAAAGTAGCCGGAACGGCCTCTATGAAAGGCAAACACCATGCCCATCCCAATTATGAACGATATTGCTGAGGCACAGCGAACGATCCTACGGCGGGTGCCGCTTGATCAGGTTGAAGCAACACCAGCCATGCTTGATCGGATTGCGGCAACATTTGGCGAGCGCCTGACTCCGACCCAGGCAGTTGATCGGATTATTGCTGATGTTCGGAATCGTGGCGATGCGGCACTGCACGAATGGGGCAGCAAGCTCGATGGCCCTGTAGCTGCGTTCGAGGTTGCGTATGAACGGATCGCGGAGGCGGCCATGGTGATCGATCCAAAGCTGCTTGAGGCGCTCAAGCTGGCAGCGGGCGAGTTGGAGCGCTTCCATAAGCGCCAGCTTCGTAATTCGTGGGTGGAATTTGGTGGTGAGGGTGCGCTTGGGCAGATCGTCATGCCGCTCCAGCGAGTTGGTATCTATACGCCGGGTGGCGGCGCTTCCCTGCCCTCCTCGTTGTTGCATGCCGCTATTCCAGCGCGGGTTGCTGGTGTCGATCAGATCATCGTCTGCTCGCCGCCGCAGCGAGCCACTGGTGAAATCGATTCGATTGTGCTGGCCGCCGCGCATGTCGCTGGGGTTGATCGGGTCTTTCGGCTTGGTGGCGCACAGGCCATCGCTGCAATGGCCTATGGCAGCGAAAGTATTCCGCAGGTCGATAAAATTGCTGGCCCTGGCAGCTTGTTTGTGGTTCTGGCCAAGCGGGCTGTGTATGGTGTGGTGGGCATCGAATCGTTGCCTGGCCCAACCGAAACCCTGGTGATTGCCGATGCCCATGCCGATCCGCGCTATGCGGCGGCGGATCTCCTGGCACAGGCCGAGCATGTCTTTGCATCTGCGGTGATGCTGACGACCAGTATGGACATGGCGCGGGCGACACAGGCCGAGATTGCGCGCCAGCTCGAAACACTCTCGAATAGTGATGCAGCCGCCGAAACGGTTGAGCGGCGTGGGGCGATTGTGGTTGTCCCCGATCTGCCAATGGCCTTCCAGTTGGCCAATGCCTATGCACCAGAGCATCTGTGCCTGCTTGTTGATGAACCCTGGCAGTATGTCGGGTTAGTGCGTAATGCGGGCGGGATCTTTCTTGGTGAACGCTCGTTTGAGGTACTTGGCGATTATGTCGCTGGCCCATCGCATATCATGCCAACCGGTGGTACCGCCCGCTATTCCTCGCCAGTCAATGTCGATGATTTCCGCAAGGTGATCTCGCTGATTGGCCTGAATGACGCTGCATTACGGCGGATTGGCCCGGCTGCGATTCGGATCGCGGAGGCTGAAGGACTCACGGCCCATGCGGCGGCAGTACGGGCTAGGTTGGAGGGGTAGGCCACATTATTACATTGCCGAACCAGGGCGAACACCAGGTTCGCCCCTGATACCGTGGCAATTGGAGGTTTCTGATGGACGTCCGCCAAACGCATGTAGTCGCTGTTGATGCCCAGGCTATTGATATGCAGGCGATCACTGCTGCTGCTGAGGCACTCCTAGCCGGGCGTCTGGTTGCATTTCCTACAGAAACCGTGTATGGGTTGGGAGCAAATGCCTGTGATGAAATGGCGGTCGCCCGGATTTTTGCTGCGAAGGGCCGCCCTGCCACCGATCCACTGATTGTCCATATTGCGGCGGTTGCTGATCTTGCCATGGTGGCTCAAATGGTGCCAGAGATCGCCTACCAGTTGGCGGCTCGTTTCTGGCCAGGGCCACTCACGCTGGTGGTGCGTCGTCGTTCGATGATTCCGGCCAGCGTTTCGGCTGGGCTCGACACGGTGGCGGTACGGGTGCCAGCCCACCCAATTGCATTGGCATTACTTGATGCTGCCAGGGTGCCGATTGCTGCACCAAGTGCGAACCGTTTTGCGCGGCCCAGCCCAACGACGGCCCAGCATGTGCTTGATGATCTCGATGGCCGGGTGGATCTGATTCTTGATGGTGGGCCAACCACAATTGGCCTTGAGTCAACTATTCTGGATCTTACCGCTGATGTGCCAATGATTCTGCGCCCTGGTGGTATTTCGCTTGAGGCACTGCGTATGGTGTTGCCCAATGTGCGCTTTGTGCCACGCTACCTCACCCCGGACATTGCCTCAAGCGCGCCTGGATCGCTGATCAAACACTATTCGCCAGATGCTGAACTGCGCCTGATTACTGGGCCAGTTGCGGCAGTGCATCGCTATATTCGAGTAGAGGTCGATCTGGCTGTTACATCTGGCCGCCACGTTGGTGTGCTGGCAGTTGCGGAAGATATGCCTGCGTTACATGGCCTGCAAGCGCTAGTTGTTTCGTTGGGTGCGGAAGCGGATTCAGAAACAATCGGACGGCGGCTGTTTGCGCGGATTCGGGAACTTGATCGTCATGGTGTTGATCTGATCCTGGTGCGCGGGCTGCCACAGAGTGGATTAGGGCTGGCGATCTGGGATCGGCTTGTGCGGGCGGCGGAGGGCCGTGTGGTTGAGGTGAGCTGAATGTGACATGGTGACATGGTGACATATGTTTGATCGAAGCTGTACCACCCTATCAAGCACATTCACCGTGTCACCCCCTCATCGTGTCACCTTGTCAAAACGGTCATGTGGTATACTTGGCGACACTTGAGGGAGCAAGAGGGGGCAGCTTCAATGATGCAGTGGCTACGCCGACTGTTCGGTGGCAATAGTTCGCCCAGCGACGGTGCCATTCACCTCTATGTGCGCTGCAATCGCTGTAGTGCGCCAGTTCATGTTCGTGTCGATCCACGCAATGATCTGACGATTGAGTATGGTGATGATGAAGCTCCGAGCGGCTATCAGCTGATCAAGGAGATCATGGATTCACGTTGCTTCCGGTTAATGCGCGCTGAGTTGACCTATGATTCAGGCCGTCGTGAGATCAGCCGCCAAATTGAGGGTGGCACGTTCATCAGCCGTGAGGAATATGAGCAATTGGCAACGCGTGATGAGCAAGAGCGGCAGACGCCGTAGCGTTGGGGAGAATTTTGCATGTCCCAAGATAGCCTGCTTGCCTGCCCACAATGCAGCCGAACCGATACGATTGTTCGGGTTGCGGATCTTCCCGCTGATGGGCCGGTTCGGGTAGCACACCCAACTCCACCCAAGATGTCACAATCTCAGTTTGGGTGCGTCTCGATCAGCCTTGTCCTATTTGGGGCCACCTTTGTCGCTGCGCTGATTGGCACCCTGGTTGGATTAAGTGATGCTGGAGCTAGCCCGACTGCTGGTGATGTGCGCCTTGGTGATTCAGCCGTCTTTACTGGTGTAACCGTCTTCATGATCGCCTTTGTCGGCTTCTTTTCAATCTTGGTCTGGCGACAGGTGCGCGGTGATGTTACACTGCAACAGCGGACGGCGATCTGGCAGGGGGCGTTGGATCGCCGTAATGTACTCCAATACTGCTCCAATTGCGGTGTCGTTTTTGCGCCAAGTAGCCGGAAACCTGTGCCAGCAGCGCAGGCCGATCTGCTGCTGTATGATGAGCGAGGAAGCCCGCCATGATGGATCATATCGATCTGCTGCTGACCCATGGCACGATTGTGACGATGGATGCCGATTGGTCGGTGGTTCACGATGGTGCAGTGGCCATCCGCGGTCGAACCATCATTGCTGTCGGGCCAGCCGCCGAACTTGCTGAACGCTATGCGGCACAGGAAACGGTTGATTGCCATGGATGTGCGATTCTACCTGGCCTGATCAATGCCCACGCCCATATTCCGATGAGCCTCTTGCGCGGCCTGGTTGCCGATCAGCAGCTCGATGTGTGGCTGTTCGGCTATATGTTCCCTGTTGAGAGCACATTTGTGACGCCTGAATTTGTGCGGGCTGGTTCGCTACTCTCGTGTGCTGAGATGATCCGCGGTGGGGTGACAACCTTTGTCGATATGTACTATTTCGAAGAGGAGGTTGCCCGCGTTGCGGACGAAACCGGGATGCGCGCCATCTGTGGCCAGACGGTTATGCGCCTGCCGACGCCAGATGCCCGTTCGTTTGATCAGGGGCTTGAACGAGCGCGCCATTTTATTGAGCAGTGGATCGGCCATGAGCGGATTGTTCCAACCATTGCCCCACATGCGCCATATACCTGTACCGATCAGATCTACCGCGAGGCTGCTGCACTGTGTCGCCACTATGGCGTGCCACTCAACACCCACCTCTCCGAAACGGCCCGTGAGGTGCAGGAGATGCGGGCTGAGCGCGAGGTGACACCAATTGGCTACGCACATCGAGTTGGTGCGTTTGATGTTCACTGTATCGCGGCCCATTGTGTTCACGCAACCGAGGACGATATTCTGTTATTGCGCGAACATGGCGTTGGTGTGACGCCCTGCCCAACCAGTAACCTGAAGTTGGCCAGTGGCATCGCGCCGATTCAGCGCTTCATCCAGGCTGGTGTGCGTACTGGCCTTGGCACCGATGGCCCGGCCTCGAATGATGATCAGGATATGTTCTCGGAGATCCATCTGGCGGCACTGCTCCCGAAGGGCGTTAGCGGTGATCCAACGGTTGTTCCGGCCCGCGAGGCATTGGCCTTGGCGACGTGTTGGGGTGCCCGTGCTATTCATCTTGATCATCTGGTTGGTTCAATTGCGCCAGGGAAGCATGCCGATCTGCTGGTGATCGAGCTTGGCAAGCTGCATTCATCGCCACGCTACACCTATATGCAAGAAGCGATCTATTCGCATTTGGTTTATGGTGCCCGTGCTGCCGATGTGCGCGATACGCTTGTCGATGGGCGTTTTTTGATGCGAGAGCGGCAATTGCTGACGCTTAATGAGCAGGAAGTTCTCGAACAGGCCTGGGCGGTAGCTGAACGGATCAATACCTTTCTGGCTGAGCGTGAGGAGAACCTGCTTGATAAGATATTGGCGATCGGCGGCGTGCGCCAGGACGAACTCTTTGAGGTGCAGGTCAAGGCTCAGGTTTCCCCCGAACAGGTTGATCTGATACTGGCAGCGCTTCAGAGTCCGCAGATCACGATCACCAAGGCCAGCGAGCGCACCCAATACGATACCTACTTGTTGTGGAATGACCCAGCGCGTGGCCGTATCCGCCTGCGTGAGGATCATCGCCGCGATCCCGGTGCTCGTTCGGAAGCCAAGTATAATGTGACGCTGACGAGCCCGGCGGAACGGAGTGAGCATCCATTTGCGATGCAGATCGGGCGGGCGCGTTATACTGCTCCAGCAGATCGCACGCTGCGTTTCTATCGCGAATATTTTCAGCCGGATCGGATTGTCGAGATCGAAAAGCGCCGTCGGCGCTGGCGTATTCTGTATGGCGATGCCGATTTTGCGATCAATCTGGATGTACTCGTTGAACACCATCAGCCCGGCCCATACCTTGAGATCAAAAGCCGGACATGGAGCCAGCGCGATGCTGATCATAAGGCGGCTCTGATGGGTGAACTCCTCAAGCTGCTTCATATCGATGAATCAATGCTGGTGATGCAGGAATATTTAGATTTATAGAATTTGTGTTTCGGGGCTGCGCGCCCCACGCCCGCGGTCGGGGCGGACTGCCGCCCCAACATCCCCAGCCAGGGACCTTGTCCCTGGACCCTGAAAGGAACACTGTGGCCCGCCTACGTTGGTTGGTCATGCCTCGGCTGCAAGCGCTGAATGATTGTGGCTGGCTCCCTCACCCCTAGCCCCTCTGCCACTGGGAGAGGGGAAGCGCAGCAGGGGTGAGGGCGGTTCTTGGTTCGGCATTCTGACTTCTGACTCCTGAATACTCGGTTCTTGGTTCGGCATTCTGACTTCTGACTTCTGACTCCTGAATACTCGGTTCTCGGTTCTTGGTTCGGCATTCTGACTCCTGACTTCTGACTTCTGAATACTCGGTTCTCGGTTCTTGGTTCGGCATTCTGACTCCTGACTTCTGAATACTCGGTTCTCGGTTCGGCATTCTGACTTCTGACTTCTGACTCCTGAATACTCGGTTCTCGGTTCTTGGTTCTTGAAACTATGCCATACAAAAACCTCTATCTGATCGGCCTGACCGGCAATATCGCGTGTGGGAAGAGCACCGTGATTGCGCTGCTACGCGAGTTGGGTGCCCAGGTGATCGATGCCGATGCAGTGACGCATGCATTGCAACAACCGGGGCAGGATGTCTATCGGCAGATCGTTGCTGCATTTGGCACGCAGATCCTGGTATCGC
>Ga0163144_10004428_pt1 | contig 31640 bp, 22 predicted proteins | sample OliLak19BULKMAT1_FD_123175 | JGI IMG/M metagenome (GOLD analysis project Ga0163144, IMG submission 123175) | Freshwater microbial mat bacterial communities from Lake Vanda, McMurdo Dry Valleys, Antarctica - Oligotrophic Lake LV.19.BULKMAT1 | ecosystem: Environmental > Aquatic > Freshwater >... | reverse complement strand
TCACGGCTTCCACAGCCAGAACAGCCCTTTGGCCATCCACACCTCCTCGCAAGTGACCAGGTAGCTGCCGTCCTTGCGACGGTGGCTCTGCACCGCGTCGTTCATGTCGATCCAGCCGGTGACGCCGCCGATGTCGGCGGTGGGCAGCAGGCGGCCGACGCGCATGCCGTCGCTCAGGCGCCAGACGTCGACAGCGAGTTGCTCGTGCTTCCAGGTCGAGGCGACGAAGGCGTGCTCGGCCTCGAAGCTCCAGGCCTTGGGCGTACCGCCGACGAGGCCTTCTGGCGGCACCAGCAGGCGCTCCCAGGCCAGCTTGGGGGCGGTGGTCCAGGCGTCGAAGCGCTGCAGCACTGGGCCGGTGGCCATTTGCTCCCAGCCGCCGCCCTTGAAAGAATGGTCCTTGGTAAAGCAGCCGAGGTACAGCCGATCATTGAGCGCATCATAGGACAGCTTGGACACCACCTGGATGCCGCTGTCGGTCGGGATCGGCGTGCTTGTCGCCGCCGTGGCGTCCCAGGTCGGCACGCCCTGCTTGCTCAGCGCGGCGAGCGGCAAGCGCTGGATCGCGCCCTTGCCGGCATCCCAGGTGCCGCTCGTGCACCACAGGCCGAGCTTGCCGTCGACGAAGGCGCTCTGGCCGCTGAACCATGCTGCAGGCACGCTGTGGTATTCGCCGGACTGTGGCGCGCCGTCGCCGTTGTCGTCGCACCACACGAAGGCGCCCTCGGGATGGCCGGTCGGCCAGGCGTCCTTGGGCGCGCCGGCTGGCCACCAGCCAGCGGCCGGCACGGCGATGTCGCCGCTGAATCGCCAGAAGTAGATCGGCGCCGCCATTTGCGCCCGGCCGGTCATGATGCGCTGGCCATCGATGCGGAACATGCGGATCGACAGGTTGGCCTCGGCCTTCAGCCGCGGGTCCTCGGGATAGCGCACTGGATCGATGGTCATGGCGACGGCTTTCCAGCTCTCGCCGGGCGGCTTGCTCGGATCGATGGCGTAGCGGAAGGCGCGGCTGTAGAGCGTGTTCTCATCGCCCGGATCGGCGTCGGCGCAGGTGACGAATTCCAGGCCCTGGCGCACCCACACCTCGGCGCCGGTGGCGTCGAACTTGTGCAGCCGGTTGCCGAAGGCGGCGTCGCTGACGTAGAGGCTGCCGTCGGCGTCGCAGGCGATGGCGTTGATGCGGTAGAAGCGTGCGGGACCGACCGCTCCGGGCTTGGCGCCGCTCCAGATCGGTGCGCCGAAATCGTTGCCCGTGCGCTTCCACGTCGTGGCGGCGTAGCGGCGGATGCACATGCGCTCTGGTGCGGCGTCGGCTACCAGCACGTCGCCCTGGCGCGGATCGATGGCCAGCGCCGCCGGCAGCAGGCAGTCGGTGATGGCGGCCAGTTCCTTGCCTTGGGCGTCGAGTCGGACCACGCGCTTGCCGCTGATCATCCACAGCGCCTGGTCGCCAGCCAGTTCAACCGCCAGGCGGCCGGGTTCAGCGCACGCGATATCGCGGCGCGGCTGCAGGTCGGTGGCGCCGAACACGGCGATGCGCTTGCCCGCTGGGTCGCTGACGAACAGTTCGTCGCCGCGCACCGCCAGGCCGGTGGGCTTGGTGCCGTCGCTGATCTTCAGGCGGTGGCCGCCGAGGGCCTGCGGCCAGCCGGCCGGCGCCCCGTCGCGGGTGTAGCGGGCGACTCCAGCGTACGTCCCGTGCTTCGCCTCGCCGTTCTGGCCCATGCTGTAGAAGACGTGCGTCGCCGACACCGCCACCGCCGGACCGCCGCTGTAGCCCCAGGAATGGAACTGCGCTGCCCAGTCGCCGCCCTCGGCCGGCACCGTCACCTTGGCCCCGTCGGTGGTGTAGATGGTCGCCTCGCCGCAGTGCTCGTCCCAACCGGTGATGGCGTAGATGCGTCCGCCGGCCACTGCCAGATCGTCGATGTTCTGCTGCACGTACGGCGCCTTCGGTCCCGACCCGCCGCCCCAGGTGTTGCCGTACCAGTGGGTCTGGGTGTTCAGCTGCGGCGCCGGGAGCTGGGGCTCGACGGCGAGGAGCGAGACGGCGGCGAGCAGGAGGAGGCATTGGCGCATGGGCATTCCCGTAGGTTCGTAGCTGGAACGGGCCCGATGCCTCCGCGTGAAGGCGCTGGTATATATCGGCTGTATAGTGTGTCACACCACCCAGAGAATACTTGTCTCAGCGCCGAGGTTTGCTAGCATAACAGTCGGGGCACGCCATGCGCACAAATCCGATCCGAGGTAGAGCCTTCACCTTGATCGAATTGCTCGTCTCTGTGGCGATCATTGCGATCCTTGCCTCGTTGCTACTGCCGGCGATCGGGTTGGTCCGGGCCGCAGCGCATAACGTGGACTGTCGTAACAACCTGCGCCAGATCGGCCTGGGTGCGATAACCTACGCTGGCGACTGGGAGGGTTTGCTACCGGCCTATGTCAGAGACAGCATGCCGGTCGATCGTCATGCATATCACTGGCCCATCCCTATCGCCGAATACTTTGATGGGGAATGGTCGTGGGACCCCTCCGATTCCGGTAAGCGCATCCTGGCGGGGCGCAACATTCGCACCTTCCGCTGCAAGTCGCAGCCGGTCCTCGACCCAGGCGGCCCGGGCTGGCGGATGGACAGCTATCCCATGTGGTACGCCGCCCACCAGTTGATGTCAGTGCCACAGGGGGGACACTGGCGATCGGGCACCATCAATGGCGTGACCGTGAACAACAACTGGCTGTTGCTCGCCAAAGTGCCGAAATCCTCACTGTTCCAGATGTACATGGATCTGAATCTCAACGGCAACAACTGGTGGATCTGGTCGATCAACACCGACTGGTCGAATGGCGGCGACTGCAGTCGGCCGGATTATGGGGCCAGGGGGCTGAACAGCTTTCGTCACGGCGGTCAGGTGAACATCGTCATGGCGGACGGTTCCGTCCAGTCGCGTAGCCGCTCGACGTACCAGTGGCGCGAGTCGTGGCCCAACAATCCCGCCTTCGAGAGCTGGCTAAACTACGGGTATGCTTGGACGCCATGAGGCCGAGGCCTTGGCTGATCATCGTCCTGGGCCTCCTGACTGGACTGTCCGTCTGGTTGTGGCAATTGCCTGGCGACGGCGATCCCTGGCCACCCGGCCAGCCGCATCCGCGATCGAGCGGTGCGCGCACCGTCCACGGCGTCAGCATCCAGTTCCCACCCCTGGCGGAGCCGCCGCGCCTAGCCGAATCCAGCGGGCGGTTGGCTGAACGGCTGGCCGGCGCCTCCTGGGCTGATGCCCTGGCGCTGCTCGGGGAACCTGACGAACGGCTCGGCGGGACCGACCCTCCGGCTGCTGCCTGCTGGTGGAGCGTGGCGCGCTATGACGGTGATACCGGGGACACGGGCTGGCATGAGCCGATCGTCCATCTGCAGGTTGCGGTGCGGGATGACCGGATCGCCAGCTGCCACTGGATCGGTGGCGAGGCTCGCGAACTCGGTGTCGCCGCCCCCACCTCGCCGCCACCGGCCATCCCCGCCGGCATGGGTCCGCCGCGCGACTGAGCGTCACCTGTCGCGGTCAGGCACCCCAGCGTTGCTCGGAGCAACTGCGGCGGTCGGCGTGGACTCGTCGACCAGCACGCCGCCACCGCCGACCACATGCACGGCGAGGACGCGGGACTGGCGGCTTTCAACCCACACGTGCGCCACCCAGGGGCTGTTGGCGCCGGCCGGGCACCAGCTGTTCCAGAAGCGATGCGTCCGGCCGTCCGGGCCGGTCTCCTGTTGGTCTGGCGGCGGCAGTGCTGACGTGATCTGGGTATCACTGAGCGTGGCCAGCTCGCTGCGCCAATGCACCGGCGGATCCATCCGCCGTGGCTGCAGCTCCATCGGCGGCAGGTGCACGTAGGTCCCCGGCGCGATGGTCACACGTGCGCCCATCCGCGGGTGCGGCTGTCCTGGTGGAACGTCCGTCCACGGATCGTGTTCCGGCAGGTTGGCCCAGATGGCGAGGCCGCCGCCGATGGCCAGGGCGATCAGCAGCGCGGTGCGCGCGGCCGTCATCACAGCCCCGGTCCGCCGAGGATGTGCGACCAGCGCTGCGCCACCGGCACGGCCATGGCCGGATTGTAGTACTGCGCGATGCGGCCATCGGCCATGACGGCGTTGCAGCGCTTGTGGTGGCGAAACGACACCTGCATGCCGGGATCCTGCGTCACCGTGCCAGTGGCGTAGCCCCACAGATCGCCGTGCTCGAGTTCGATGCCCCACGAGCTACCGCTGGTGTTCATGTCGATGAACATCTGGGTGATGGACGCGGGACGCGGCAGCTTCTGGAGGCGGCTCCACGTGGCCTGGCTGGCGTTGTTCGCTCCCCACATATTGGTCATGTCGCTGTGGATGATGTAATGGATGCCGAGCAACTTGCCTTGCTGCACCAGCCAGGAGTTGGCGGCGTAGCCGTTGCCCGGGCAGCTGAACACCGGCACCACCGTGCTGGAGTTGTTCCAGGTATAGGGGCTGTCCCACTCCCATTCAGCACCGAGATATGGCGCCAGGGTGCGCGGCCAGAAGTGCAGGCGGGCGAATTCGGGATGGCCACCGGCCGCGCCGGCTGGGAGGATGCCGCGGTAGTCCTGGGCGTAGCCGAGGGAGGCGGTGCCGATTTGGCGCAGGTTGCTGGCGCAGCCGACGGTCTGGGCCGACTGCTTGACCAGGCGCACGGCTGGCAGGAGCAGACCGGCAAGCACGGCGATCACCGCAATCACCATGAGGAGTTCAATCAGGGTATAGGCGTGCCGGCTGCGCATGGCGTGGTTCCCTGGGTTAGCATGAGCCTATATGCCTCCGCGCGGAGGCAATGCGTAATCTAGTTGCCTGAGCGGGGAGAACGAGACACCATCCAACATGCCCGGGCCGGTCACGCTCGATGATGTTGCCGCCCGCGCCGGGGTTAGCCGCTGGACGGTTGCGGCGGCGATGCGCGGTCGCGGTCGGGTCAACGCTGAGACTGCCAAACGGCTCAAACAGTTGGCCGCCGAGATGGGCTACGATCCGGTGCTGACCCAGGCCGGCCATAATCTTGCCGAGGCCCGCCACGGGCGCCGGGCGCGGCACAACCTCGTGGCCCTGGCCTTGCCGGGTGCCGCCATCGATCTGCCGTTCTACGCCCAGATGCTGTGCGGGGCGCTGCTCACCCTGGCCGAAGGCGGTTCCGCCCCAGTGATCACCGACCTGTGGCGGGTGATGTGGGATGAGCACGAGCTCGGCCGCGGCCAGCGCTTCGGCACCGCCCTGCTGCGCGGCCATGTCGACGCCGCCATTATCCATCCCTACGACCAGGAGGCAGTGACAAGGCTGATGGAGGGCTGGCGCCAGGGGCGTTTCGGCGACCGTCCGGTGGTCACGTTGCTGCGCCGGATGCCGGGGTTGCCTTGCGTCGGGGTGGATGATCGGGCTGCGGTGATCGCCGCGGCCCGCCATCTGCTGAGCCTGGGCCATCGCGAGGTCGGCTGTCTGCTCTGGGACGTCGATGCCGGCGATCTCGCCGAGCGTCTGCGCAGCCGCCTGGGCCCGGCGGGTTTCGATACCAGCGTACCGCTGCCGACGCATCCCATCCCGATGGAGTGGATGTCGCCACGGAGGGCGCCGCATCGCCCGGGAGAGGTGACGGCGGCCACGCCCCAGCCCGAGACCGAGGCCGCGCTGGTCGGCTGGTTGCGCGCCAACCCGCGGATCACGGCACTGTTCGTCCCTAACGATGCCGGAGCCCTGTATGTCATCGCCGCCCTGCGTCGCGCCGGCCTGCGCGTACCCGAGGACCTCAGCCTGATCGGCGCCGACGCCACCGACGACTACGCCGATGGCGGCGCGACGCGCTTCCTCGCCACCATTCGGCCTGACCTTGTCGGCGTCGGCGCTGCGGCGGCCCGCCTCGCCCTGGCTATGGTCGCGGGCGAACCGGGGGCGGATGTGGCCATCGCGTCGGAGTTCCTGCCCGGCCGCAGCCTCGGCCCGGCGCGTAGCTGAGCGCGCTTGTTGGCGCGCGGTCCGGTCGCTACCGTCCCGCCATGGCCAAGGCCAAGCGGACGCGCGCCGTCACCCTGATCGACATCGCCAAGGCCTGCAAGGTCAGTCGTTGGACGGTGGCGCATGCCCTGCGCGGCGGCGACGAAGTGGCCAAGGACACTGCCGAGCGCATCCACGCCACCGCCAAGCGCTTGGGCTATGACCCAAGCCTGAACGCCGAGGCGCGCAGCCTGGCCCTGCGTCAGTTCGGCCGCCGCGCCAGCCATCGCCTGCTCGCCGTCATCTACCCCGCGCACATCATCGAACTGCCCTACTACAGCCGCATCCTGCGCGGCGTGTTCGACGCCTGCACCGAGCGCGGCTACGCCCTGGTGGTCAACGACGTGTACAAGGCCACGGAGGCGCTCGGCGGAGGCGGGCACTCCTTTGGCAGCCTGGTCGGCAGCGGCCTGATCGACGGCCTGCTGTTCTATCCGTTCAACAGCGAGTACACGGAGGAGGCGATCGCACGGCTGCGTGCCATGGCCGGTTTCACCGACCGGCCGGTGCTCGGCCTGGTCCACGGCCTGCCCAGCTGTCCAGCGGTCGAGATCGATACCGTTCCCGCCCTGCGCGCCATCGTCGGCCGGGCGCTGGACCTCGGCCACCACCGCATCCTGCACCTCCATCAATCGGAGACCGTTGCCGCCGGCGTGCGGGCTGAGCTGGCGGCCCGAGGCGCCGATCCCGACCGCCAGCTCATCGCTCAGCCGATCGGATACGACTGGCTGCGCCCCGATCTCGCCATCGACCGGCCATGGGCCGATCCCTCGCCCGAACTCGCCGGCGTCGCCGAGCTGCGCCAACTGCTCACCGGCCCGAACCGACCCACCGTGGTTCTGGCGGCCAATGACTCCTGTGCCCGCCAGGTCTGGTCGGTGGCGCGCAGCAGCGGCTTGTCGGTGCCGCGCGATCTCTCCATCGTCGGCTGCGACGACACCGACCCGGTGCCTGGCTCCGATGGCCGTAACGTCCTGGCCAGTGTGCGCTTGCCGCTGGAAGATGTGGGACGCTGCGCGGCCGAATGGGTCTTCGCGCGCCTCGCCGGCGAGGATGTGCCAGTGCCAGCGCCGCGCGTAGCCGCGCAGGTGCTGCGCGAGTCGCTCGGCCGCGCCCCGTCGTAACCCGCTGTCACCAGCCCCGGCTAGACCGCGCGGACTTGACCTTCACGTGGAGGTTTATAGATTAACCTCCACGTGGGGGATACAATGATTACCGCAAGATCATCAGTCCGCAGCGGATGGAGCCTGGTCGAGGTGCTGGTGGTGGCGGCAATCATCGCCGTGCTCGCCGGCATGCTCCTGCCGATGGTGTCGCGGTTGCGCGAGACGACCAACCGCCTGCTGTGCGCCAACGCCTTGCGCCAATGGGGCATGGCCCTGATCGCCTATAGCGCCGACAACCGTGGCATGGTCCCGCGTACGCCGGGGTTCGACTGGCCGGCGGCGGCCAACTGGCCGATGGACCCGCAGGACAGCGGCCCTTTTCCCAACCAGTTCTCTGTCTCACGGGTGATCGAGTACCTGCCGGGTGCAACCTACAATAGTGTGACGAAGCAGTGGAACTGGACTGCCGGACTCTATCTCTGTCCGAGCCAGAAGTGGATGAAGACCACCACCGCTTGGAACGGGGTCGGCAGCGCGTGGACAACCTACTGCTACTTCGGCTGGTCGAATAGCTGGTTACAGAACAACCCATCCAATCCGACACCAGGGAACAGCGCTGTCTCCGCCCTCGGGCGAGAACGCCTGATGCACAAGCGGATCGAGGGCAGCCGCATCCTCATGCAGGATCTGGTGGTCGATCACGGTCCCGCGCGCGGCGGGTTCCACACCAACCACATGCGCGGGCGAAAGAACTACGGCACGCCGTCGGAGATGCTCGGGGCCAACCAGCTGTGGGGCGACGGCCACGTGGCCTGGAAGACGGTCGCCGAGTTCGATCCCGAAGGCATCCGCACCAGCAGCGGCCAGAACTTTGTCTCGACACGGCCGCCGGGTTGGAGCGACGTCTACTGGTGGTGACGCGGCCGTCTGTGGCGAGTCCCATCCAGCCTGTCATCATCCCTCGGCGGAGACCCGCATGCGCCACCTGTTACTCCTCCTCGCCTTCCTAGCCCCGTTCCTGGCCGCCGGCGAGGCGGCCCCACCGGCCCGGAAGGTGAAGGCCATCACCGCCACGGCGACCTGGGTGGGCAACACCTTCAGTGGCAACAACGAGGCGCGCAGCAACCGCGGCCTCGCCGGCGGCGACATCGGCGACTCCACCCACGTGCAGCATATGATCGAGGACATGTTCGTGCGCGGCGACGGCACCGTAGTGCTGCACTCGCACTGGGACGAGGCCCATCACGAGGCCGGCATCTACAAGGACGGCAAGTTGCTCGGCTACTGTCGGGAGACCGGCGGCGGCCGGGGCGGCTGGGACGTGACTGCCGACGAGTCCTACATCTACCTCGGCGTGGCGGTCGACTGGAGCTTCAAGAAGCGTGGCATCGCCCGGCACGACTGGACTGGCGGCATGGTGACGTTCAAGGGGGCCGCCGGACCCAACCGGCTGCCGATCACCGCCGGCGCGACCAAGGGGATGGCCTGTTGGAAGGGCCAGATCTTCGCCAGCGATCCGGCCGGCAAGCGCGTGGTCGTGGTCGACACCGCGAGCATGAAGGTTGAACGCGAATTCCCGCTGGAAAATCCCGGCCGTATCGCCGTCGATCCCAGGAATGGCACGCTGTGGATAACCCTGGCGAAGACGGCGGACAAGGCCGCGGTCATCGTCCACCGCGCGGCCGACGGCGGCGAACTGCCCGGGACCATCGGCGATCTGGCCGATCCGCAGGGGATGGCATTCAACCCCAAGGACGGTTTGCTGGCAGTGGTCGAGAACGGACCCGACCAGCAGATCGTCTTCTACGACGTCTCCGGCACGCAGCCGAAGCGCATCAAAACTTTCGGGGTCAAAGGCGGGGCGATGGCTGGCCCGAAGCCGGGCCTGGCCGGGCCCGACCGCCTGTGGGGGCCGCGCGGCGTTGGCTTCGACGCCGAGGGCCGGCTCTACGTCGGCTGCGTCGGTTTCAACCAGGGCGGCACCGACCTGCGCGCCTATGACGCCGCCGGCAAGCTGCGCTGGCAGTTGCAGGGACTGATGTTCGTCGACTGCGCGAGCCTCGATCCGGGTGATGAGGATTCGCTCTACAGCACCGAGGAGCGCTTCGCCATCGACTGGAGCAAGCCGCCCGGCCAGGACTGGAAGCTCGCGGCCTACACGCTGAATCCATTCAAGCATCCCGAGGACCCGCGCGGAGGCGACACCGCCGTGATGACGCGCATCGCCGGTAAGCGCATCCTCTATACCCTTGACCAGAACGGCAGCCAGATCGGCATCTTCCGCTTCGACGGCGAGGTGGCCGTGCCTTGCGGCCTGTTCACCGCCACCGGAAAACACCGCACCTCACCGTCCGGACGCTGCATGTGGTACGACCGCAACAACGACCAGCAGATGCAGGCTGACGAATGGACCGTGCTCGGTACCGAGCGCGACTGCATCCTGGGCCGTCCCGACAGCGCCGGCGGCCTGTGGACGGCCGGCTGGGGCAACAAGGTGCGCTATGTGCCGTGCCGGGGGCTCGACGCCAACGGGGCCCCGATCTATCAGAAAGAGGACTTCCAGCAGTGGGAGACGCCGGCCCCGTTCACCAATGCCGACCGCGTATTCTACGTGCCCGACAGCGACACGTTGTACATCTCCGGCAACACCGCCGAGAAGCCGCGCACGTTCGGCGAGGACAAGCACTTCATCACCGGCGGCCGCGTGCTCGGCCGGGTCGACGGCTGGCTCAAGGGGAAGCGCACCGTGGCGTGGACCACCAATGTGCCGCGCTACGACGCCAATCATTGCATGAAGTCCTTCGCCGTCGCCGGCGACCTGGTCTTTGGTGTCGAAATGCAGACCTCGATCATCCAGGTATGGGACGCTGCATCCGGCGTGCTGATCCAGGAACTCGTCCCCGGGCCGGAACTCGGTCCGATCGCCAACCACGTCTGGGTCGACATTCCTTACGCTATCCAGGCCCACCAGCGCAAGAACGGCGAGTACGTGGTGGTGATGGAGGATGATGTCTACGGCAAGAACGTGCTGTGGCGGATAACCGCGACGGAATGAACGGTTGGCGTTTGAAAAGGAACGGGGTAACCTCAACTACGTCGGGGGCTTTATGTGCAATCGAACCGGTCGGGACGGCTTCACCTTGATCGAACTGCTGGTGGTCGTGACGATCATCGGCATCCTCGCCGCCATGCTGCTGCCGGCGATCCGCCTGGTCAGAGACATGGCCATCCGCACCGCCTGCGCCAACACCCTGCGCCAATGGGGCGTGGCGCTGAGCACCTACGCGGCCGATTTCGATGCCCAGGTGCCGGGCATCCGTGATCCCAACGGCTGGGCCATGCCCTCGCAGTGGTCGTGGGATTCCTCGACGCAGGCAGCCAGCGGTTCTGCCCGCTGGAACGGGTTCTGGGTCGCCAAGGTCATCGACTACATGCCAGGTGCCACCACGGTCGGCAACTACGCCGGCTGGTCCTTCTCCAAGAATCTGTTCCTGTGCCCGGCCCAGCCCGCCAAGAATACGCCGACCGGTTGGCATACCGGGAATGCCTACGTGACGACCTGGACCACCTACGGGTACTGGGCTGGTTTCAACGCTGTGAATGGCGGGGCGCAGGTGTCGGCGCGAGGATTCACAACCCTGACCCGTGACAAACCCGAGGGCAAGCGCCTGCTGATGTCCGACACCGTCGCCATCGGCAGTGACGGCAAGTTCAATAGCAACCATCTCAAGGCGAGTCAGGACAGGACCTCTCCGCTCAGTCTCGACGGCGCCAATCAGCTGTGGGGAGATGGGCGCGTAGAGTGGAAGAAGGAGGACGACTTCAATGTTCCAGGTATCATCGACCGAACTGGCGATAACCGGCTCAGGAGCAACGTCGGCAACGACTGGTACTGGTGGTAGGCGAACTACCCGGCGTGGCGGACGCCGGCGCTTCACCGGCTTGCCAGCGAGCATCGCCGCCTAGCAAGCAATGACACTTGGAGGCAGGACCACACGCTGCGCCGAGCTGCGGTCGCCGGCCAGACGCGCCAGGGCAAGCCGGGCCATCTCCGCGCCGAGGGTGCGGTTGCCCTTGTCGACCGTGGCCAACGGCGGCGTCGGCCGGAACAGCTGGTAGGGGTCGCTGCGCCAGTAGCCGTCGTAGCCAGTGATGGCGAGATCGGCATGCACCTGACGGCCGACGCGGTCGGCCACTGCAGCGATCACCGGGACCAGGCCGTCGCTGACCGCCAGCACGCCGTCGGCGCGGTCGGGACCGGCGAACTGGCCAATGGCCAGGCCGGCGAGGGTGCGGACCTCGTGCTCGAACTCCTGCTGACTCTGGCTGCCTGCGCTGGGGAGGGCCAGCGCCGGCAGCAGGCTCACGCCGAGTTTGCCGGCCGCCTCCTCGATGCCCTGCCGCCGCGCCCCGGCCCAACGCGCCTGCGTGTGTTCGCCCCAGATGGGCAACAGCCTGCGCTTGCCCGCCTGATGCAACGCCTGGACGAGTGCCGCCCCGCCCGCCGCGTGGTCGTGCACCACCAGATCGACACCAGGCAATTCGGGCAGTTCGTCGCCGCTGATCACCGCCGTGCCATCGACCTGCCACGCCGCGACCACCTGCACCTGCGCCGGCGTCAGTGGTTCCAGCACGACCAGCACGGCCGGCTGCCGGCACTGCGGGTTCAGCCACGACGATGGGATGGTGGTCAGTGGACGGCCGACGGCATGCAACGCGGCGAGCAACCCGGCGACGATGGCCACGCGCCGGCACTCGTCGATGGGACCGAGCGTGCTGGCGTCCGCCACCACCACCACCTCACCGCTGCGGGCGGCATGAGCAGCGCCGCCGACCACCGCCCGCGGGCGTTGCCCACCGCCCTCGAAGCGGACCAGGCCCATGGCCACCAGGCGACGGATGGCGCGGACGACGGTGCCTTTGTCGAGCGCCAATTCCGCCGCCAGCTCGCGAACGGCCGGTAGGCGTTGGCCAGGCAGCAGCAGGCCATCCTCGATGCGGGAACGGATGACAGCGACGACGCGGTCTTGCCGTCCTGGGAAGTCCGAATCACTCATGATGACCGCACTTTGTATGCCGTTTGACCTCACGCACGTCTTTTTAGCGCAGCGACACAGATCTCAGTGTGCATTCTTTATGCGTACAAATAATAATTCTCTTGATTGTACTTGTTTAGTTTGCTATGCTCTGGCCATCGTCGCAGCTTGTACTCCGAGCCAGCCAGGAGCCACCGATATGCCTGCCTCAACGTCTCGCGCCTTCAGCCTGATTGAGATCCTCCTGGTCACGGCAGTAATCGCGATCCTGGTCTCGTTGCTGCTGCCGGCCCTCGGCAGGGTGCGCGAGTCCGCCTACGCCGCGACCTGCGCCGCGAACCTGCGCCAAATCGGTTACGGCACGATGCTCTACGCGCAGGACCAGCGCGGGATGCTGCCGCCGACCCAGGACCCTTCCGGGGCGGCCGGCGACCTGACGTTCTTCGCTCGCGTCATGCCGTGGACCGTCGACCACTACACCGGTGACTCGTGGACGGCCGGCAGCGGCACGGCGGCGCAGATCAACGACCAAAGCCGCATCTTCTCGTGCCGCAAGGCCGCGTTCAACCGCGAAGAGATCCTCGCCCTGGGCGCCGCCTACCTCAACCGCATGTTCAACTCCTCGTATGGCGTCAACATGCGCCTCGATTCAGCCCTGCACAACGGGGTCATGTACCGCAACGACGGCACGCCAATGACCTCGGGCGAGATGGTCGGCCCGGACGTGGCGGTGGGCGGGGCAGCGGTGCGGCGGCGCGTCGCCAGCGCCAGCGGGGCCGACCGCATCATCCTGATCACGGAAGGCTGGGCGGTGGGCACCGCTGCCGGGCAGCCCTCCCCGCAGCGCATCCTCTACGTCAGCCCGCCCTACCACAACAACGGCAGCCCCGTCTATGGGGTGCCGGCCTGGATCCCGCCCAGAACCATTCCCGCGCTGATCGGCGCGATGACGGGCGACGGCTTCACCAGGTCGCAGTCTTCGCTGCGGCAGAGCCATCCCGGGCGGAAGGCCAACGTCCTGTTCCTCGACGGCCACATCAAGGCCCTGCGCGATATCGACACCTTCTTCAACGGCTTCGGTGCCGACAGCAAGCCGGTCAACATGTGGCGCGGAATCCAGTGAACGGCCCATTGCCATAGCACCACAGTAATCTCCTTTCCCTGCCCGACCGGCATCGCTACACTTGGCCGACATGCCTTCATGCAACTGGATCCGCAAACCCGCCAAGGCCTTCACCTTGATCGAACTCCTCGTCGTGGTGTCGATCATCGCCATCCTGGCGGCGCTGCTGCTGCCGGCGATCTCGCTGGTTCGTGGCTTGGCCTACTCCGCCGTCTGCAAATCCAACCTCCGCCAGATCGGCATCGGCACGCATCTCTACATGTCGGATAATGACTTCGTTTTACCGGCGACCCAGGATCCCTCAGGAGCTGGCGGGGACCTGACCTTCTTCGCCATGGTCATGCCTTACACCGTCGACCAGTATACCGGCGCTATGTGGGCCCCTGGCGCGACGCTGTCCCAGAAGGAGATGGACATGAGTCGCATCTTCTCGTGCAAGATGGCCAACTTCACCCGCGAGGAGATCATCAACCTGAACCTGGTCGATCGGGTCCTGAACATGAGCTACGCCATTAATCAGAAGCTTGACACCGCCCTGGCCAATGGCGTCGACCAGGGGGCTGGACCGGACGCCCATCCTCGGAAGCGTCCGGTCGGGACCACCCGCGGCACCAGCAACATCATCCTGATGACCGAGGTCTGGGCGGTGGGCAACGGCGGCGGCGGCGTGCCTGCTCCGCAGCGCATCCTCTACGTGAAAGAGCCCAACACCAATGGCGGCGTTGCCCAATACAGCATCCCGTCCAATACCCCGCGCAAATTCATCCCGTTTCCCGCTCTGCCCGGCCGCGACCAGTCCTCGCTGCGCCAGAACCATCCAGGTGGCACTGCGAACTACCTGTTCCTTGATCTGCACGTAGGAGCTCACCGTGATGTCGACACCTTCTTCAACGGCCTCAACGCCAACAGCAAGCCCGTCAACATGTGGCGCGGGATCATCCGCTAGGATGCGGGCCTGCGCCATCATGCTCGCTCTCACTCTGGCCACCCATGTCGCCGCCGGGGAACCCGCGCTTCCTCGGGCCCTGATCATCACCTGCGCATCCGATGCCCCGGCGCCGGTAGCGGCCGCCGCCGACCGTGTCGCAACTTCCGGCGACCTGCCGCTGCTGCGTGTGCTGCGCGGGACCCAGCCGATCCGACGCGCAGCGTCCACGGCCCTGCTCGCAGCGGCCATCCAAGAGCGTGCCAACCACCATATCATCGCCGTAGGCCTGCCCAGCGACCCATTGGTCAAGGCCCTGTGGCAACGCGAGGCGCGCATCGACGGCGAACGCTTCTACGCCTTCGGCTTCGGCGATGTCACCGGCCCGCTCGGCTATATCGAGTCCGACCGCAATCCGTTCCTGCACAGCATCGATGTGGCGCGCACGCCCTACGAGACCGAGGCTATCGTCCTCACCGGCACGACCCCGGCCGGCGTGGCCGCGGCGGTTGAGGCATTCCTGGCCCACGGTCTGGTCTCCGGCGTAATCGGTCTACCTGGCTGGCAGCGGCCTGCCACCACACTGCTCGACCGTGATCCGCTGGCCGCAGGTGCTGGTCCGGCGTGGACCCCGCCCCCCAAGCTGGCGGCCTGGGAGCGCATCGCCGTCACCCAGGGTTCGGCTGACGAATACGCCGGCGTGCGCGCCGACGGTGGCGTGCAGCCGCTGGAGATCTGGCGCTGGAAATACCATCGGCCAGGTGCCTGGGACGAGCCGGGCATGTACTGGGCGATCCGCCAGTACCTCGACGGCCTGCACCGCCGGGCCTACGGGTCGACCTGGTGGATGGCGCGCTTCGCCGATCAGGCGCAGGCCGCCAAGGCCCTGCCCGGATTGGCCAAAGCCGCAGGACTGGGCGCCCAGAAGACCTGGTACGAAGGCCAGGTCGGCGAGGTACAGATGGGCAAGCTGGGGCCAGAACCTGGGTATGATCTGACCATGTGGCAGAGCGGTCCGATGATCCATCTGTGCAACCTGCCGCGACGCGAGGCCGGGCTGACCGCCGGCGTCGTGCAAGGGAAGTGAGACATGCGCCACCCCTTCGCCCCCTTCCTGCTTATGATCGCCACGATGCTTCCCGCAGGTGAGCCTACCGTCATTGGCGGTGCTGCCGTTCCTCCACGCTTCGCCGTCGACGCCGCCACTGCAGCTGGGCGCGTGTTGTGGTGGGAATGCGCCGCCGCCAACGGCATCGATGCCGCGGCCGTGGCGCGCATCGAGGCCGAGGTGCGCGATGGCGCAGGCCTCATCGTCACCGCCGGTTCGCCATTCCACATCAGCATCGGCCTGCTGATGGCAGTGCTGCCGAGCAACGGCTGGACCTGGAATGGCAACGGAACAGTCGACGAGATGGGTAGCGGTCAGCGCCTCAACGACCGCCTTCTGCTGACCGCCGACCCCGGCTTCTGGCCGATGGCGGGTGGTGCGCTGCCGATGGTCAGACCGGCGCCGACCTGGCCGGTCGCCGCCGCCGACAAGGGCATGCACCGGCTGGAGCGCTTCGAGCGCAAGATCGGCGGCTGGGGTAAGGAGCCCCTCCTGCAGGCGGCTGGTCAGCACCTGTTCAGCCGGCCACTGCTCAACCGAGACTGGGTGGTGCGAGCCCGGGCCGACGACTTGATGCAGACGCCAATCCTCACCACTGGACGCTATGGGGCCGGCCGCGTCGCCATGCTCGGCGCGCCGCTGGCCGCCCTCGAGGCCCCGGCCGCCGCCGACCTGCGCCGGGCACTGATCGCCTGGCTCGGTACCGCCCCGCCCGCCGCCGTCACGGGCGCTTCGCCCACGCGCATCGCCGTGGCCCTCGACGCAGCGCGTGAGGTTATCGTCATTGACCTGCCGGCCAGCGGAGCGCCGCGTCCGGTCGAGCTGGTTCTGCGCCTGTACGATGCCCAGGGCTCCTGGGTCGTTGACCTGCGCCAGGAGGTCGTGTTGCCGGGTAAGCCGGTTAATTTCCGCCTGCCGCCACCTTCCGCGACGACCACACTGGCCTACGCGACCATGCCCGGACTGCTCGCCCGCGTCGGCGTGCTCAGCGGTGACGGCCGGACGCTGCTGATCGAAAGCGAGACGCGACTCGATCGCAGCCCCAGCCTCCAGCTGCAGGTCTCCACTGGGCTGGCGGCAGGCACCGTCCATCCCTTCCCCGGCACACCTGGTGCCTGGTGGGAACCGGCCTCGATCTTCAACCGCGCCATCGGAGCCCCGATCGCCCGCTATGTCGCCGCCCCGGGGACGCAGCTCGCGGCGACCGTGATGATCGCCAACGGGCTGCGCAATGTCGCGCCAGAAGCCACGCTCAGCGAGGAGAACGATCCTGGCAACCCGAGTCTCAGTGGGCTGACCGACGGAGCCTATCTGTCCGAGATGAACGGCGCAGACTCCACCAGCGCCTATCCGACCTACAACATCAAACCGAATACCGAGGCGCGAGTGCGCCTGGCCTGGCGTGAGCCGATCCGGCCCACCGCCGTGGTGGTGTGCGGTGCGGTATGGACGGAGCGAGGCGCCTTCGACCGCAATCCGAGCTCGATCCGCATCCTCGCGGGAGGACGTGAATTGGCGGTGCGACCCGACCTTGCCGCCGAGCTCAAGGCCCAGGGTGGCCGGGTCCGCATCCCCCTGCCAGACGGTGTCGAGACTGCGGAGCTGCAGGTCGTCATCGGCGCCGGCAAGTGGCCGCGTATCGACACGCGCATCGCCGAACTCGAGGTCGAGGCTGCCGTCGGCCCGTCAGCCGAACTGGCCGGCGAATTGGTCGTCGAGGCGGTCGATACACTCAGCGGTGCATCAGTCCGCCTGCTGGCTGAGCAGATCGTCCTGCCCGCCAGGGCGCGCCTAGAGAAGATCTGCCAGGTCACGTTGCCGGCCGGCGATGCGCTGGCGCCGCTGCGCATCGAGGCGCGCCTGCTCGGCAACACGGCCCACGCCCCGCTCCTCGGGCTGCGGCCGACCCGGCCGATGGCTGCGGTCAGCGAGGCCTGGGCCAATGACATCGGCGGCCAGAACGTCTCGCGTGGGTACCGCTCGTTCCAGACCCTCGGCACCGGCACCCGCGAGGAACCGGGCGGTTGGTCGACGCCCGACGACCTAGTGTGGGCCTACGCCCGGATGCTGAAGCAGCACGGCCAAGGCAGCCGTACGCAGGCGAAGCGGCTGTGGGTCACCGCCGATGACCTGCGCCACTACGCCATGCCGTGGCGCACCTTCCCAAACGGTGAGCGTTTCTTCGACGTCGGGGTGCCGAACTGGATCGAGCGCATCAAGCGCCTGCAGGCGAAGAACTGGGCCGCAGGCGACGTCATCTTCAGCTTCTTCACCGACCGCTGGGACGGCCGGCCGAACATGGGCCAGGGCTGGAGCTGGCCCGACCTGCTCGCCTTCGACCGCTGGCTCGCCGAAACCGGCAAGCCGCGGCTGAAGCCGGGTAGCCGCGATGAGCTGATCGCACAGATAACCGCCCTGCGCCGCTCGGACTGGTACAGATTCTGGTTCGACAGTTACACCAAGGACGCCACCACCCTGCACGACGGCTTCAAGTCCGAGGGCAAGACCCTGCGCATCGCCAACCAGGGCATCCCGCTGTTGCCGCGTGGCAGCCGCAAGCCCTTCGTCGACGTCTTCCAGACCATGAGCGACGACTGCACCTTCGGCATGCTCGGCGACAACGCGCCACTGACCACCGGCCGCAACCTGGCGGCGCTGGCGATCAATCCGTTCTGGCGTCTCAATACCCTGGCCCCGTGGGGCTATGAGTCCTCGACCCTGCACAACTACATCTGGCATGTCGCCACCGGCACCACCGAGCCGTCGCGCCGCCAGCTCTACGACCGCGCCTGGCGCGCAGTCGTCGACCCCGAGACCGGCTACCGCTCGATCCACAGCTACGGCTTCGGCGTCAATTCGGCGGTCGGCTTGACCATGGATGCGCTGGACTGGCAGCAGTTCCGCAATGCGATTGAACGGCACAGCCTGCTCTCGCCTGATGCCCCGGTGGGTTGCGCCCTGGTCCTGTCTACCGCGCTCTACGACCGTGATGGGCGCTTCGCCTGGAGTTCGGGCATGGATCATGAGCCGCACCTCGACGACGATCCGCTGCGCGCCTCCGCCTTCTTCTCCAAGGCCTTCCGCCTGCTGCACGAGGCCGGCATCCCGATCAGCTGTGTCGCCAACGCCGCCGACCTGACGCACATCCCGACCGGCACGCCGACTATCTTCCTCAACCCCACCGACTGCGACGCCGGCGAGGCCAAGGCCGTGCTCGCAGAACTCGCCGCTGGACGGCCGCTGCTGCTGCTCGGCAGCGAAGGCATCGAGGGCGGCACGACCCTGCCGCCTGGCATCGCCGCCGCTTTCCCCGAGGTGGCTGGCCAGTCCATCGTCCACGCGGGCTGCGGCTGGCTGCGTCGCGGCCCGGTGCTGGGCGCCACGGTGGCCGAGCTGCGCCAGGTGCGCCAGGCCCTCGCCGGCGTGCTGCCCATCGACCTGCCCGAGGGCACTGCCGGCTACGGCTTCGCCATGCGCGGCGACCGCTTCATCGTCATCGAGGACTGGCGCGAGATCGGCCGCAACGTCGAGCTGCGCGTGCGCGCGAGCGCTGCCGCCACGTCAGCCACCGCCACTGGACTCAACGAGCACCGGCCACTCACCATCCGTCGCGACGGTACCTGGTGGGTGATCACCGTGCCGCTGCGTCCGGCTGATGCCGAACTCGTCTGCCTGCGCGAAACACCGTGAAAGGTCCAGCCATGCCCAGTCGCCTCCTCATCCTCTCCCTGGCCGTCGCCGCGCTGTCCGCAGTCGAGCTGTCCGCCGATGGTAGCAAGGCGGTGGTCCCCGATCCCGCCAAGCCACTCACCGCGGCCAGCGCGGGTCGCACCGTCACCTGGACGCTGGGCCGCGACCCGGCGACCCTGACCATCGCCATCGAGTTGCACGCCGGGGCCGGCGGCAGCGCCAAGGCGCGGGCCCAGGAGCTGCTCGCCGAGGCGGTGCAGGGCGGCGCGAAGATTAGCGATGAGAAGGGCATGGGCGGTGGCTTCCACCTGCTCGAGGCGCAGGGTGACGCGGGCAAGCCGGTCAAGCGCGTGGCGGTGGCCAGCGCCCGATCCGCCTGGCTCTCAGTCCTGGTCACCAGCACCGGCGGCTTCAACGCCGAGTGGAATGATCGCAACGCTCTTGATGGTCTGCTGCAGACCATCACGCTGGATGGGACGGCAGTCATCCCGCCAACCGCGCTGCGCTTCCTGCTGCCTTGAGACTTCTGAGTCCTCGCCGCCCTGGAGAATCCTCCGCTTGACCCACCCGCCATGCTGCTGGCAATGGCTGATCTGATGGACCAGCTCCGCATCGCCATCGTCGGATTACGCTTTGGTGCGCACATCTGCGACGAGATCGCCAAGACGCCTGGGCTCGTTCTGCACGGTCTCTGTGATCTCGACGCAGGCCTCGTCGCCCGGGTCGGTGAACGCCACCCGCGAGCGACTGCCTACGCGTCGCTCGATGCGCTACTCGCTGACCCAATGATTGAAGCGGTCGGGATCTTCAGCGGCCCCAATGGCCGGGCCGGCCTGATCCGCCGCTGCCTGCTGGCCGGCAAGGACGTGATGACCACCAAGCCGTTCGAGCGCGACCCGGTGGCCGCCGCCACGGTGCTGATCGAGGCGCGTCGGCTGGGCCGTGTCGTACACCTCAACAGTCCGTGTCCGGGCCTGGCCGACGACATCGCCGCCATCCAGGCCTTCGCCACCGGCAATGACCTCGGGCGGCCGGTGCAGGCGTCCTTCACCACCTACAATAGTTATGACGAACAGGCTGACAGTTCGTGGTACGACGATCCGCAGCAGTGTCCGGCGGCGCCGATCTTCCGACTCGGCATCTACGGCCTGCACGACCTGATCGATCTGCTCGGCGAGCCCGCCGCGATCAGCATCAGCCAGAGCCGCATCCGTACCGGCCGACCGACCGCCGATGCAGCGCAGATGCTGGTGTCCTTCACCAACGGCGCCCAGGGCTGTCTGCAGGCCAACCTGTGCAGCGGCGGCGGCGCCGGTTATCCCAACAGTTTGAGCGTGCTCTACGAACGCGGCGCCGCCTGGCGCAATCCAGGTTTCCAGGTCGACGGACAGGCGCACACCCAGCTGGAGCTGGTCGCCGGCCGCGATCGCCGGCGTTCGCTGGTCATCCCCAACAGTCTGAACAGTGGCGCCTACCGCTGGGATCGCTTCCTCGACGCCGTGCGTGCCCGCCAGCCCAATGAGGCCACCTACGACGCGCGCATCGTAAGCGGCGTCAGGGTGATTGCAGCGATGGCCGCAGCCCAGGATGCGACCATGGTGCGGGTGGCAGCGCCATGACCGCTGCCCTCGATGGCCAGGTGCCGCCGCAGGTCGTGTTCTCCTGGCGTGAGCGGCTCGGCTTGGCGCACCTGCCGCAGGTCGTTGAGCTGCCGGCGCCGCCGCTTGGCATCCGCTCCTTGCGTCAGGGCGCCCAGGCGTGGCCGTTGCAGCGCCTGCACCAGCGGCCCGATACCGCGGTGGCGTTCCTGACCGACGGCATCGCGGCCGACGAGACCATCGCGGCCGATGGCGGGGCGAAGGAGACACGCGGGCCGGTCAGCACGGTGATCGATGGCGGCGCGGTGGTGCTCGACAATGGTCGTTTCGCTGTCCGCCTGCGACTGGGAGCCGGCGAGTCGACTCATCCCGATGGCATCCATCCCGGCCCATTGCTCGGCGTGCGCGTCGGCGAGAGCGCCTGGCATGGTCGCAGCCATCTCGACACGCGCAGCAATCGCTGTCTGTGGCGCGGTGAACTGCTCGAAGACGGAACGGTGCGGGCCGTCTACCGCTTCAGCGCTGAACTCGGCAGCGGACGGTCGTGGGCCTGCACCATCACCCTCGACGCCGGGGTCGACTTCGCCCGCGTCGAGGAAGCCAGCGCCGCCGGTCCGGCCGATCAGGCGGTGTGGACCTTCTCTGACGCCTCGCTGCCGCGCGAACTGCTGCTGCTCGACGCGGGTTCGGCGCATCGCGTGGTCCGCCCGCACTGGCACCACGACCAACCGTATGCCCGCCTGTGGGGCTGGACCCAATGCAGCCAGCTGCGCGAGGACGGCGTCGGCCTGGCCATGGCGGACGGCACCGTAATCGGCTGCGTCGTGCTCGACGGCGGCAGCTGGAGCGGCGGCGCGGTCAACAGCCTGGAATGCTGGGCGCGCCGGCTGCGCCATGGCGATCCCGCCACCCGCCGCGGCCTGCCGGCCGGGATGAAGGCCGACAGCACCGCACCGGACGCCATCCCCGCCCGCGGCGCGGCGGTATGCACGCCGGTGTGCTGCCTAGAGGCGTCGATCGAGCGCGGTCGCCGCTGCTGGGCGCTGGTCGCGGCGCCGCGCAGCGCGGTCGATCCGGCCGATGCTGCCGCGCAGCATCCCGGCCATTTCGAGTGCGTCCCCCGCGGCATCGACGCCTACCGCGTCGGCCAGGGCCTGCTGCGCCGCATCTGGATCCAGCACGGCCTGCTACCGTTGCAGCGGCAGATCGGCATGGTCCTGGCCTGGCCCGACGATCTGCCGAGCCAAGCCGCGTGCCGCTGGCCGCATGCGGCGCTGGGCGACCAGCATGACTTCCGCACCATCACGGCCGGCGATCCGCTGACCTGGATCCGGGATTACCTTGCCGCCCGCGTGCTCGGCTTGTGGCACGGCTCTGGCGCCGCCTACAGCAACGTCGTGGTCGGCCGGCCGATCGCGCCGGCGATGGCGGTGTTCGAACACCTCACACCGTCACTCGACGCCGCCACCCGCGAGCGCCTGCGCGCGCGCTTCGCCATGCTCGCCTACCTCAACGCCGACGAGGGTTTCTACGCCGGCGATGCGACCATGCGCCCGCTCGGCGATCCCGACGGCTCCGAGCCATATCTGCAAGGCATGGCCAACCAGAACTTCTTCACCGACGCGCTGGTCATCCCCGGCACCTTCGGTGAGGTCTTCCCGGCGCATCCGCAGGCAGCGGCCTGGCGCGCCTGGGCGGCGCGCATGTGGGAGCGCCAACTGGAATTCCACGTCTACCCCGAGTCGGGTCTGTGGGAGGAGAGCCACACCTACTACCACCACGTGCTCAACACGGTGTGGCCGTGGCTGCTGCGCCGCCGCGACGAGGGCCATGGCGACGGCTTCGCCGATGAGCGCCTGCGCGCCCTGGTCGGCTCGGCGGTGACGATGGCAACGCCGCGCGATGCCCGCCTGGGCGGGCTGCGCCTGGTCGCGCCGATCGGCGACCACGGCCCGGATCCGGCGGGCTACCGCTGGCTCTACCACCGCTGCGCCGAAGCAGTGGCGGCGCACGATCCGGCGCTGGCAGGTCGGCTCGGCTGGTTGTACCGCGAGTGCGGCGGTATAGCCGATGGTCCGATCACGGCCCCGGCCTGGCGTCCGTCGCTGCTGCGCGGACTCGGCGCCTTCCTGCGCGGCCGCGATGCGCGTGGTCGCGACGACCTGCTCCTGCTGCGCTGTGGCGGAGCCTGGGCACATCACCACAACGACGACGGCGCCCTACTGCTGTACGCCAACGACCGCGGCCTGGTCGGCGACTGCTGCGGGGGCGAGTACCCCGAGACCGCCGGGCGGAAGTTCGCCGCTGACGGGCACAGCCGCTGGACCCCGGATGGCGCCGGCGCACTCAACGTGCTGTGGCGCTTCGCCCGCGGCTGGATCCAGGCCGCCGATGTCGACGCCCTGCATCCGTGGAGCCTGGCCTGGTGCCCGACCCGGCTGGTCGCCGGCCACGGTCTCGGCAGCTGGCTACACAACGTGCAGGTGCTGCCGCAGACCATTCGGCACCAGCGCCTGGCGGTGCGCCTCGATGCCGGCCTATGGCTGATCGTCGACCGCACCGACGGAATCCCCGGCCGCGCCCGCTTTCATCTCGGCGGCCGTCCGCAGACGCACGGTCTCGGCGTCCGCCTGGCCCTGCCCGACGGCGAGGCCCTGCACGTACAGGCACTGTGGCCAGCGGCTCCCGCCACCGTGCATGCGGTGGAGATCCCGACACGCCGGCCGGAATTGCACAGCACCGAGGTCTCGTTCCCCACCTGCCCCGACGGCACCACCGCCATCGTCCTGGCGAGCGGCGGACTTGGCGCGCTGCGCCTCGACAGCGGCGAAGGGAACGGCAGCATTGAGCGCGACGGGTCGATGTTCCGCATGCGCTGCGACGCCCTTGCCTGCCTCATCGAAAGTCCGGCCGGGACCACACGCATCGCCTGGCCAGCGTGGCCAGAATGATCCTAGAATCGACCACTTCCCCAGTCGAAGGGCTGATGCTACGCCTGCTGGCCAGCGCAAGGCAGCCGACGCCAGCGTCGTCGATAGGCATGCTCCAACCCGATCCGGCAGACTGGACAACCATCGGCCGGGGCGATAAATAGGCGGTCTGCGGATATCCGGCATGACCACCCACCAGTGCAGCGCCCCCATCGTCAGCATTATGCCATGAGTCCAGCTATGCACGGGACCGCCGCGGTGCGCCTGGGGGTGGGCCTCTACGGCCTGAACGGCCACCAGATCCACGCCGCGCTGGCGGCCCATCCCCGCGCCGAGCTGGTGGCTGTCGCGGCGCTGCCAGAAGCAGCGCTGGCCGGCCTGCCGGCGGCCGCCGGCATCCGCCGGTACGCCGATCTCGCCGGACTGCTGAGCGACCCTCGGGTCGAACTGGTGTCACTGTGCTCGCCGCGCCGCGCCGACCAGACCACCGACGCCATCCGCTGCCTCGCTGCCGGACGCCACGTCTATGCCGAGAAGCCCTGCGCGCTGAGCGAGGCAGAGCTCGATGCCGTCCTGGCCGCCGCCGCCGCCGCTGGCCGGACCTTCCATGAGATGGCGGGAACGGTGTTCGAACAGCCATACTGGGCCATGCGCCAGCTGGTGCGCGCGGGCCGGATCGGAAAGGTGGTCCAGGTGCTGGTGCAGAAGTCCTATCCCTGGCACGAGGGCCGACCGCAGGATGAAGCGGTCGACGGCGGACTCACCGCCCAGGTCGCGATCCACGGCGTCCGCCTAGTCGAGCAGCTTACCGGCCAGCCGGTGGAGACAGTGCAGGCACTCGAGACCGCCCTCGGCAATCCCGGCGCGGGCAGCCTGCGCATGGCCTCCACGCTGCAGATGCGCCTGCGCGGCGGCGCTCTCGCTACCGTGATCGCCAACTACCTCAATCCCCGGCCGACCGGGGTGTGGGGCTACGAGGAGGTCCGAGTCTTCGGTACGGACGGTCTGGTCGAGTCGCTGGAGGGCGGCACCCGCACGCGTCTGGTCACCAGTGAACGCGACTGGGGTGCGGTCGAAGCCGGCGAATCACCGCCCGACTACCTCGGGTGCCTGATCGCCCACCTGCTCGACGGAACGGCCATGCCAGTGCCGCTAGCTGAAGAACTGCATCCCACCCGAATCGTACTGCGGGCCCGACTCGACGCCCGCCGGGGAAGCTGAGCGAGATCGGTAGTCAGCCCGGGTGCGTGATTCGGCCGCTGCCCACGCTGCAACGGCGTGCCGCTACACGTGCGCCTAGTCCCCTTGCTCGACCGACTGCATGGTTTATTCAGTCGCCGCCCGGGACCATCCGGCCTACTTCCCCCAGCCGAAGGCGAGTTGGTTCTCCCAGTGCTCGGCCCATTGGGTGTAGAAGGCGCATCCGCGCTTGCTGATGCTGCGGCCGCGGGCCAGCTCCAGGCAGCCGACGCCAGCGTTGTCGTTGACGCGGTAGCTGAACTTCACCGATTTGCCGGCGAGCATCGCCGCCTTCACCTCGGGCAGGTCGCTCCACGGGATGCTGCACTCGATGATGCGGGTGGCGCCGACGTGCGAGGTCACGAGTTTGGCGCCGGGCGCCGCGCCGTCGGCCGGGCTGGCCGGCTGGCGCGGGTAGAAGTGCTTGATCGGCATGTCGGGCCGGCGCAAGCGCCACACCTCGGTGCCGCCGCCGAACTTCTCAGCCACGGTGTTCAGCGCGTATTCGTAGTCGCTGGTGTCGACGTTGATGAAGCCGGGGTAGGTGCCAGGCGCGACCGGCTCCTCCTTCTTGGCCTCGGGCGGCAGGACGTTGAAGGCGATCTGCACGTTATCGCAGTTGTTGCCGCTGGGCAGGACCGGGTCACGGCGGTAACTGAAGCGGCGCACACCATCCGGCCAGCGCATCTCATCACGCGCCCCGCCGGTGAAACTCTCCTTGGTCAGCGGGCCATCGCCCCAGGTGAAGTCGACCACGGCGTCGGTCTTCGTGAGGAATGAGTCCTTCAGGTCAGTGCCGCGGAACACTTCGCAGGCCAGACCCGGCTTGCCGGCGGATGACAGCGCCGTGGACGGGATCAGCGTGCGATCCTTGCCCGGCGGGGTCCACAGCAGCTTGATCATCGCACCGCCGCCGCCCTGGAAGTACTCCAGCACGAGGTCGTACTGCTTGCCGGCCTCTAGATGGACCTTGCCGGCGTCGATGGTCGGGCCGTGACCGGTCCAGTTGGCGAACAGTTCCTTGCCGTCGAGCTTCAGGCGCACGCCATCGTCGCTCTGGGTTGCGAGTTCGTAGTCGCCGGTCGCCGGCGCGGTAAGCTGGCCGGTCCAGCGCATCGACACGTTCGACAGCCGCGGAGAAGCCGCCTGGTAGCTGATCTCGGGGTAGAAGTACGCCTCCTCATGCTTCTTGTCAGCGAAGCGCGGCATACCCGGATGCGGCGTGGTGTCGTTGATGCGCGCCGCAAAGTAGAAGTTGTCGGCGTCATGGGCCAGCCACGCCACCGCCATGCCCTTCTTCACCGTCTCGTCGGCGGCCATGAACGGCAGCCAGGCCTTCTCGGTCAAGGTCAAGGTCTGCTGACCGCTGAACTCGACCGGCTGAGGCAGCACGTCCTTCCAGTCGTCGAGCTTGCCGTCGATGGCGATGGTACGCTTGGCGATCTGGTTGACGCGCAGGTCCTCCTCATGCGCCACCACGCCGTCGGCAGCGAAATCGGCGACGATGCGCGCCGCATAGCGGTTGTCCGGGCGCGCCGCGCCGCCGCTGACCTGGATCGGGAGTTCGACCCGTTCGCCCGGCTTCAGCGCGACGCTCGCCGGCAGCGTCACGGTCAAACCCTCGACGGTTGCGGTCAGCTTCGCCTGCACCGACCGGTTGAGCACGTTGGTGAGCACCAGGGTGAAGCCCGGCTTGTCACCGACCGGGGCGGTGGCGTCGATCAGCTGCAGCGTCACCGGCGCCAAGCCGTCGATGCGTCCGGCCCGGATCGCCGCGACCAGCGCCGCGGCCGAGCCCGGCTTGCCATCGCCGCACAGGTAGAAACCACGGGCGTCCAGCGGAATGACGATCTTCCCGTCCTTCGCCTCGACTGGGTTGCCGTAGAAATCATAGAGGCCGTAGCGCGCGTCGGCGGCGACGGTCATCGAGCAGCCGCGGAACGGCTGCGGCGCAGCGATGCGCGCCACCAGCTTGGCGCGCTCGGGGCTGTCGGCGGGCAGCGCCTTCAGTTGGGCGCGCAATGCCTCCTTCTCCTGCAGCTCGGCGAGCGAACGGCAGGTGCGCAGACTAAAGTTGTCGTGGCCGAACACTGTGCCCAGGTCGCCCGCCACCACTACGGTTACGTCCTCGGGATCGCTGCCGGTGAATTGCATGGCGGTGGGCAAGCCGGGACGGAAGAGCAGTTCCTTGAAGGAGCGCTCGCCGACGAAGTGCTGGAAGGCACCGACCGATGCGCCAACCGACCAGGTGTGGTGGACGCGGCGCACCTCGCTGCCCGTGGCCGTCTTCACCGTCAGGTTGCGGATCGCCGAGACCACGTTGTCGCCCTGGATGCCGACCACGCGGTCTTGGCCAAAGGCGAACATGCCGGCCAGCACGCCAGCGACGCGGTCATCGCTGTTGGCAACCCAGCTTTCGGTGTCCCAGATCAGCACCGGGCTGGGCTTGCCGTCGGGGCCCTTGCGGTTCTTCCACTGCTTCACTGTACTGTTGGGCGTGTTGCCCTGGTAGTGGATGGAGAGGAAGTCGAGGCGGCCCAGCCAGGTGTCGGTGCCGTCGGCGAATAGCTTGTCGAAGGTGTTGCTGCTGCTGTCGCAACCGCCCATCAGCACCTGCACGCCGCCCTCCTTGCGCGCCTGCTCGACGCCGAGGCACATGGCACCGTAGATCTCGCGGTAGCGCTCGTCATCGGCGCCCCAGCCCGAGATGGAGATGCCATTCCACGGCTCGTTCCACACTTTCATCGCGTTGACCGGGCCTTTGGGCCAACCGAAGTCCATGGCCACGCGCTTGACCAGGGCAGTGAACTCGGCGTCGTAGGACGGCAGCCAGGCCATGTCGGACTTGGTGTCCTGCATCTCGTCCTTGTCGTTGAGCCACGGACGCGGCCGGCCGAGCGGCTGACTGCGGTGGCGCCAGTCACCGGCGCCGAACTCAACCGCCACCGGCAGCTTGGCGTCGCGCAGCTTGCGCAGGTCTGCAGTCGTGCGCTCGTACCACGCCTCGAAGTCAGGATCGCTCGGCGGCTTCCAGCCAAACCCGATGCGGTTCTGCGTCGTGCCCAGGCGGGTCAGCACCTCGGGTTCGCCCATGTCCATGGTCAGGCGGTAGAACTGGCGCGGCTCGACCTTGGGCTTGAAGGTGCGCACGACGCCGGCGCCAAACAGCGCATCCTGGCCGTCGAGTTCCAGGATGAGCGCGTAGCCGCCCTTGCGCTCGGGCAGGTCGGGCGTGACGGTGACGTCGGCCCAGCCGCGCGCGTCGACCGTGAGCTGGAACGGCGTCGTGCCGCAATCAGCCACCCGGTTGATGCCCAGAGCGAAGACGTCGTCGCCCTTGGTGAACAACTCATACTGCACCACGCGCAGGCGGCCGGCGGTGGCCACGGCCGCATCGGTCAGATTGCTGAACTGGAAGGTGAAGCCCGCCTTCTCGCCCGGCCAGACCACGTTGCCGGGCGAGGTGCAGGCGATCATCTGCACACCAACCGTGTCGTTCTTCGCCCAGCGCGAGGAGGCGTGCTTGGGGTTCAGGCCCCAGGCCTTGGCGATGTCGTCGGTCGGCAGGGTGCTGACATCGACGGCGAGGAACTCCTGCGGCCAGGCGTAGATCGGCTGGGCTGGCAGGATGCTGAGCGCGGCTATGGCGACGGCGGGCAGGAAACGGCTTAGGAGCATGCATGACCTCGGGCTGCGGAGTTATGCGAGGAACGCCTGTCCGTCGCCTGTGTGACATTATTACATACAATTGACGAGTCCAGCATCCAGCTATACGTACATGAATGCCTCCGCGCCCAGGTCGGCCCGCCTCGGGACAAGCCCAACTCATCTCTGCAATCGAAACTGGCCTCGCTGACGGCCATCTGCAGCCTGGACAGCACCTGCCGACGGTCCGCGAGCTGGCGAGCCGGTACGGCTGCGATCCGGGCACGGTAGTACGGGCCAGCCGCATCCTCCTACACCGCGGACTGGTCCGGCGCGAAGGCAATGCCACGCGCAGCCGACTGGTGCTGTGCGAATCGCCGCGTCCGCTCCTTGCTGGGGCCATCGCTCTGATCACCGACCATCGCGCCGGCGTCCTGCCGCCGGAGCCGGGCTGGAGCGTGCACGAATTCGCCGGCGCCATGGAGGCGGCGACCGCGCGCGGCCACACCGTGCTGGTGGTCGATCCGACCGAGGCCGCTGTGCGTCTGCGCGCCTGGCGGGACAGCGGACTGCTCGGCGTGATCGCGCTCGGCGAGCGCCTGGGCGCGGTGCAGGACAGTCTGGCCGACTCCGGCCTGCCGGTGGCGGCGACCGCGCACGTCTGCCCCGGACTGGTCTGCGATCGGGCCGGAAGCGACCATGAGGCCGGCGGGCATCTGCTGGCGGCCCACCTCATCGCCCAAGGCCGGCGCCGCCTGGCGAGCCTGTGGGGCTGGTCCTCGGACGACCATCCCGACCAGCGCGCCTGGGCCAGGGACCGCCAGACCGGCATCTCGCGCGCCTGCGCCGAGGCCGGCCTGGCGCCACCGCGCCGCCGCGTCTGGACCGCCAGCGATGATCGCGAGACGGCGGTCCGCGCCGCCATCGTCCAGCTCGCGGAGCTACTCACCGGCCCCGAAGCGCCCGACGCGCTCCTCGCCCATACCGACGGCGCCGTCCCGGTGATCATCGCGGCGGTGCGGCATCACGGCGGCTCGGTCCACGAGCGCATCGCCGTCGCCGGCTACGACCACTACTGGCGGCCGGACCTCGGCGAGCCCCCCTGTGCCAGCATCGACAAGCGCAACGCCGAGGTCGGCGCCGCGTTGGTCGAACTGCTGCTAGAACGCGCCGCAGGCCGCGCCCAAGCCATGCCGGTCACGCGGCTGATTCAGCCCCGTCTCGTCGCATCCTAAGCTGGCAGCTTGCCCGGGGGTAGCGTACATTACTTCGACTCCCAGGCGAGCCGCCTGGGAGGACGGGCGGCCAAGCTGGCCGCGCTCCGTGACGTTACGGCGGCAGAACTGGGAAGATGTCGGCGCCGCCGATGACCCGGGAGAGATCACTGTCGGGCTTGCCTTCGATCTCCAGGCGGATGACCAGCGGCCCCTGGTCGTGCGACCAGGTGGTGGGCAGTCCACTCAAGCGGACGCGGGCTGGCGATTCGCGGCGTTGCTCAAACGTGAGGACGTTCCCGGTACTCAGGCAGGTCGCCGACAGCACGCGGTTGGTCAGTCCACCCAAGTCAAAGCGCTCGCCGTAGTGGTGACGCAATACAACGTTGAGGTAGGGCGGTGTCCAGGTCACCGGTCCGGCAAGCAGCCAGGGCAGGCCGTGGGCGCGACTGCGGTCGATCGCCGGACGATGCGTGTCCAGCCAGCGTCCGATGCCCTCCAGCCGTTCGACCGCCTCGGGCGGGATCGCGCCGCGTGGATCCGGCCCGACATTCAGCAGCAGATTGCCGCCGCCGGCCGCCGCTGATGCAAGGTGCAGGGCGAGGTCGTGCACACTCTTCCATTCGTGATCGTGCGGATTGAAACCCCAATGGCCGTTCATCGTCATGCAGCTTTCGGTCAATCGGCCGGAAGCGCCGCCACCGACATGTTGCTCGGGCGTGACGAAGTCTTCTGACGTGTAGGCGCGGTTGTTGATCAGAATGTGTGGCTGCAGCGCACGCACCTGCGCGTTCAGCTCGACCGAGCGCCAGTCCTCGATGCCATAGCACTGCGGCAGGTCGTACCACAGCACGTCGATGCGGCCGTAGTTGGTCATCAGTTCGCGGATCAGGCCATGTGTCCAGGTCATGAAACGGGCCTTGGCCGCCTCATCACCGCGGAAGCCTGCGGCCCAGTCAGGATTCCGCCAATCACCTAACGAATAGTACAGGCCAACCTGCAGACCTTCGGCGCGGAAAGCGTCGACGAACTCGCGCAGCAGATCGCGTTTCGCCGGGCTGTTCATGCTGTTGAAAGCGCACAGTTGGGAATCCCACAGGCAGAAGCCCTCATGGTGCTTGGTGGTCAGCACCGCGTAGCGCATGCCGGCTTTCTTGGCCAATCTGGCCCAGGCACGCGGATCGTAGGCATCGGCGGTGAAGCCGGGGAGCAGGCGCTCGTACTCATCCCATGGGATCGCCTCGCGCGACATCGCCCACTCGCCATGACCATGCACAGCGTATAAGCCCCAGTGGATGAACAGGCCGAAGCGGGCGTCGCGGAACCAGGCGGTGCGGTCAGCGGGGAAGGCGATGGTCATGGGCGCGCAGGCTAGAGGCCAACGGGCGGTCGCCAGCCTCAACGCCACTTGCCCCTGGGGTCTACTCACGCTATTTCCTGATCATGCGCCTCGCCATCCTGTTCGCCCTCGCCGTGGCTTGCTCGGCGGGCGAGTCCGTGGCCGTCACGGTCGATGCCCGCATCCAGCGTTTCGAGCAGACGATCGACACGGCCTTCAAGCCGGTGAGGGCCCAGCTTGAAGCTTGGCGCGGGAAGCGCAGCATCTCGGCGCAAGCCGAGGTCTCGGCCCTGCTGTCCAAGGCGGGCCCTCGCGACCGCATCTACCTGGCCTACCAGCTGTTGTCCGCCGATCCCAAGCACAAGGCGGCACGCGGGGTCTACACCGCCCTGGGGCTAGCTCCGCCATTCGATGATCAAGGCAATCCGACCGCCGAAACCCGTGCTCCCGTCTGCGATGACCTCGCCACCATCACTAAGGCCGTCGAGCTGCGCTATCCCCCCTTCGATGAGGTGACTCGCGCCGTCGACCTACGCGGCAGCGTGGCGGCGCCTTTCTGGAAGAAGCTGCAGAGCGAGTTCGTCGCCTTGCGCACCGACCTGACCAAACTGGCCAGCGAACGTTCGGCCGAGCAGGCGGCT
>Ga0163144_10004427_pt1 | contig 31644 bp, 30 predicted proteins | sample OliLak19BULKMAT1_FD_123175 | JGI IMG/M metagenome (GOLD analysis project Ga0163144, IMG submission 123175) | Freshwater microbial mat bacterial communities from Lake Vanda, McMurdo Dry Valleys, Antarctica - Oligotrophic Lake LV.19.BULKMAT1 | ecosystem: Environmental > Aquatic > Freshwater >... | reverse complement strand
GTCATTCCTAGCGGAGAGAAGTCGCCGCGATTTAAAACAAGCGTAAAAGAATCTCCCGGGGTCAATCTCAACTGGTCAGCCAGGCTTTCTCCCAAAATCACATTCCGACCTGCAAAACGCTCCCAGTCACCGACGCGCACGAGTTTGCCAATCTCTAAAACATTACGGACATTCAGTGGGTCCACCCCTTTGATAAATACTCCTTCAGCTCCGCCGGATGGACTGAGTATAAATCCCTCTCCGTAAATCACCGGCATCGCCGACGCAACTCCGGGAGTTTCCATCACCGAATTCAAAACGCTTTTGAGCGCATTCGGCTCAGCCGCGGAGCTCTCCGATATTTGGATTAAAATATGCGCATTATTTCCTAATATTTTTGAGCGAAGATCTCGCTCGAATCCACTCATGACCGCTAAAACTGCCACGAGGCTTGCGACACCAACGACAACGCCCGCAAGCGCAATCCAGGTGATCACGGAAAGGTTGGAGCCTTTTCGTGAACTCATATAGCGCTTCGCTAGAAAGACTTCGAATTTCATGGATTCTCTTGAGAATGAACTGGTCGCATTTGAGGAAAGAAAATCACATCGCGAATACTCGGCGAATTCGTCAGCAGCATCACCAAGCGATCGATGCCGATTCCCTCGCCCGCCGTAGGGGGCAAACCCACCTGAAGCGCTTGAATATAGTCTTCATCAAAATCAGCCGCCTCTTCGTCGCCCGCCTGCTTCCGCTTAAGCTGATCATGAAAGCGAGAGGCTTGATCGTCTGGATCATTGAGCTCGTTAAAGCCATTAGCGATCTCTCGACCTCCTATATAAAGCTCAAATCGCTCAGCCACACCTGGCTTCTCTTCACTTCGACGAGCGAGGGGAGAAACTTCCACGGGATGATCCATCACATAGGTGGGCTGAATCAATTCTGATTCCACAAACTCCTCGAAATAAAGCCACTGGAGTTCCGGCAGTGTCGGCTTGCCTTTGATTTGTATGCCTTTTTTTTGAATCGAATTCCTTAAATTGACTTCATCGCTTGGATCTACTTTTCCAAATTCACTCACAGCCTGTGCGACACTGAGTCGTTTGAACGGAGCCTTGAGGGAAATTTTTTGTCCCTGATACTCGATCTCCGTCGTATTCAAAATCTTCATCGAAAGTTCTTCGAGAAGTTTTTCGGTCAGCCTCATCAAATCCTCGTAGGTGGCATAGGCCTCATAAAACTCCAGCATCGTGAACTCTGGATTATGTTTGATGGAGATTCCTTCATTTCGGAAACATCGATTAATCTCGAATACGCGCTCTAGTCCGCCAACCACGAGTCGCTTCAGATAGAGCTCAGGCGCGATCCGCAAAAACAAATCCATCTTGAGTGTGTTGTGATGAGTTTTGAAAGGCCTTGCAGCGGCTCCTCCAACAAGTGGGTGCAGCATGGGAGTTTCAACTTCCAAATAATCTCTCGCGTAAAAGAACTCACGAATCTCACGAACTACTCGCGAACGAGTTTCAAAAACTTTTCGCGAATCTTCATTCGAAATTAAATCGAGATACCTCTGTCGATAGCGGACTTCGACATCTTGCAATCCATGAAATTTTTCGGGCAAGGGTCGTGTGTTCTTGGACAAGAGCCGAAAGCGATCGCAGTCGACCGTGAGTTCGCCCGTTTTGGTTTTGAAAATTGTGCCTTCACCAAAGACGATATCTCCCAAATCCAAATGTTTTACGAGATCGTAAGTGAGCGCATCCAATTTGGATGACTGAGCATAGAGCTGAATTTTGCCCGAACGATCCTGAATACTGAGAAAAGTGGCTTTGCCAAATGATCGGTGGAGCATGATTCGACCAGCCACCGAGTACTTGATGGGAGTCCCTTCTTTAAGTTTTGCTTCGAGTTCTTCTTTTGAAAATCGATCGAATTCCGAATGCAAACTTCGAGCAAGAGTCGAAGGTTGACTCGTAGATGCTGTGGGATAAGACTTGATGCCTTTGGCTGCCCAGTCCACGCGCTTCTGGCGTCGCACTTCAATAATTTGGTCTGAAGACTCTTTCGCTGCTTCCGGCTTTGCTTCCATAAACTGCGCCAAGCCTACGGATAAGGCCCCTTTGGCGCAACTTTCGATTTTTCACTCAAGCCCAAACGAGTTTACATAATAAAGAGGTCGGCTTTGACTTTCAGAATCTCCCAACCTTCGCCGCTCTGCCGCGTGTCGCCCTTCGACTAGACTGAAGAGAATGCTTGCCCTCAGCCTAGGTCTTCTACTTTCCACGTCCCTTACATCCGAAATTAGTCGGGAAGACTGTGTTACCAAATTTACCAAGACCTACCTCGAAAGACCTCGAGCGAAACCAGAAGATGTCATGAAAGCCCTTGTGACAATGAAGGACACCGAAGGAAGAATTCTTATTCCAGAAATTTCTGAACGACTTCAATTGAGCCTTCGCAAATATTTTACGGGAAATTCTTTAAATTCCTCCCGACTCGAAAGTTTTTATGCGCTGCTCTATTTGGTAGCCCGTGAAGTGAATTCAGAAGAAGCAATCTCCCTAGATCGATTGAGTGCGCAGAATGTACTGCGCGCGAGCCGAGTATTTCCTTCATCTGAACTCATCGACTCCCTTCAAGAAGTAATCTTCGAATGGAAGCCCTATTCAAAATTCGCCTCTTGGTCCATACGACTCAACAAAGAATTTTTGAAACTTCCAATGAACGATGGAAATGGTTTTCGGGCATTCGAGCATGGCTTTTGCCAACGTGTGGAAGCCCTACTGCTGGATGGTGGATTCGATTTTGAAGTCCGCGAAAATAAAACTGGAAATATCCATGTGAAGTTCAAAAAGCCTGTGGATTTTTACGGTGAATTTGGATCCAGAGGTATCGCTCACGTAGAAGTGAATTATGTTTCACTCTTCGAAATTGAATTTCTGCAAGGCTCTAAGCTCGGCGCCTCGATTACAAAAATTGCTGATCGCGAATTTGAACGCACAGACAAACAGCATTCGTGGTTTCTCAAAGTCATTGCAGACCTGGTGAGTAAAAGATCCACGCAGACTCTGGACTGGTGACGCAGTCAAACAAAGTGCACCACCCCCACTTCTAAATCGCGCTAAGGCCTCATTTGATTTGCTGCGCCGCACTTGCTTTAAAAATCCCTTAAATCTCCGATGAACAAAGAAGTGATTCGGACTGCTCAAAGTCTATTCGTTTTGTCGATTCTGATGCTTGCATCTTCATGCGCTGCACCTACGATTGATCGCCAAGAGCCTGCGGCTCAAAGCCCCAATTTGAAAGTGCATGAGAAAGAGGAAAGTCTTTCATCCAAAGAATCTGAATCTACCATTCTTCCAGTTCCAGCGGAGGTCGAAACCGATTCAACCGAAGTCCCTGAGATTCCAGTAAGACCGGAGATTTCACAGAGTCTTCCGTCTGGATCGTTTCTTCAGCAATTCGGCTCTTGTTCAAATCAGGTAGGTCCCGTTTCGAGAATCATGATCAAGCTGCGGCCAATATCCTATTATACTTCGCTCGGACTTAGCGCTGCAGAGGGCGCGGCGAGGAGACAGGCCTCAGTCGATCGGTTTCCAAGTTTCTCGATGACTCAGATTCGATTCATCTCCTCGATCGAAACTTTTGCATTTCAGATCTCGATTTTTGAAGACCAGCAAAGCATTGCCTCCTCTTTGTTTTCTAGCGGTGACTATGAGTTTGTTCGAAGGGACTGCGTACGATCACCCGTGCTCGTTCCGAACGATGCTCAGTACGCCAACCAGACCTATCTTCCAGTTGTGGGAGCGCCTGCGGCCTGGGATCTGACCACGGGAAGTTCGGGTGTGACGATTGCCATCTTGGATACAGGAATTGATGTGAGCCTTGCTGAATTCACGGGCAAAATTACTCCCGGACTTAATACCATCACCTGCAGTGCCACCGCCGCCCCCGGTTGTGGCACGACGACTCATGTAATAACAGCCGATCCTTGCGGGAATCACGGCACTCAGGTGGGAGCCGTCGCTGCTGCAAACGGAAATGATGCGCTCGGTGTTGCAGGAATTTCATTTGGATCATTGATCATGCCCGTTCGGGTAACGAACGCCGCTGATTGCACGACGCCGAGTTCGGAGTTGGCTCAAGGAATTGTCTGGGCTTCTGAAAACGGTGCTCGAGTTATCAATGTGAGTTACTCGGGAGTTTACGATCCAACAATTCAAGATGCTGCCGAACAAGCTCGCCGAAATGGAAGCATCACAATTTTTTCAGCGGGAAATAACACTCAAGATTTATACAGTCTTTGCGTAGCAGATTTTGGAGCCGCTATCTGTGATCAAGTTACGATTCCAGATGTGCTTGTCGTCGGTGCAACTACGAATGTCGACGCCATCGCTGCCTTCTCTAATTTTGGGAATCTTGTGGACATGGTTGCGCCTGGCCAAGGCATCAGAACAGTGGGAATCGGTGGCGTCTACTCGGACGTCAATGGAACTTCATTCTCAGCACCCATCGTTTCGGGTGCTGCCGCACTTTTACTTTCGCTACGCCCTTCGCTCAGTCCGCAGGATCTTCAACACTACCTTCTTCAATCCAGTCTGGATCTGGGTGCCGCCGGCAAAGACGCGACTTTTGGCGTGGGCAGACTCCAAATAGATGAGGCGCTCGATCTGGCAGTGATGGGCTCGTCTTCGTCAAATTACACCAGTCAGCGAGGGCTGGACTTTATGATTCCACGAGGGCCGGTGAAAGTTGGAATCGCAGATCAGCAAGTTCGCGGCGGAGCGGATTCCAGAATGATGATACTTACTCAGGGAAACTCTGGGCTCCTCAGCCTTCAGCGCTCTGACCTAACGAATCGTGATTTGACGATGTCCACACTTCCCGAAAGTTTAAGCCTGGGTCGAGGTTCTCTCTTTTATCGAAAGACAGATACGTCTGCGGACTTTGTCTTTACCGATCAGAATCGAACACGAGTTTATTTGGGATCCATGAATGGATTTGGCGCCTTGGGAACCGAGCCCGCAGTCGTACACTCAAAATCGTGCGGACCCTTTCAGGATATCTCAGCTATTCATTTGACCGAAAGTGCAACCGATCAAACACTTCATCTGCTCGTTGCAGACAGAACAGCAAATACTGTTTATTCGTTTACGCTCGATCCGACGGCCACCAACCTCTGTACGCAAGTTTATTCAGCCAGCATCACAAGCCCACTTTGGATTCGATCAGTAAGCGGAGCGAATCCAAGAATTTATATTGGCTACAAAGATTCTCTGGGTCTAAAAATGCGAGCCTATCAAGATTCTGATCTTACTCCAACATCTGCGGCACAAACTCTTGCGACATCGGGCACTGCGCAGTTTGGCAGCCCGATCATCGATACAACGAATGATGAACTCTGGGTGCCCATTGTGGCTGCAAATGACTCAACTGCGGATGACTACGTCTTGCGCTTCAACTACGCGGCCTATCCCCCCAATCCGATTCCAGCCTACGAAACCTGTCAGTCTCCGACTCAAATTGCTCAAGACTACGAAGGCGGTGCTCGATACCTTTACATCCTTTGCCCTGCTTCCAAACAAATTCAAATCTTGGATTCAACCTATGCGGCGGTGGGAACTTTGCAGCTCAACTTCAGTCCACGCAAAATGCTCGTCGGATCTGATGGAACCAACCGCTTCATTGCGCTTATGCGATCTGATCCACGACTCACGCTTTATAAAACTCCCGTCGCAAACCCGCCCGCCTGGACGACTACAACAATTTCTCTTCCAGCCGTGATGGACGATTTGGGGGCCTTTGCATCTCTTGATCACGCTGTACTTGTGAGTCTGAATTCTAATTTACTCAGCGTCGTAGACCTCTCCGCGATGAGCTTGAGCTATACAAACACTCTTCCTTCCGCCATCGATGCGTTGGCAGTTCAATCCGCCTATACCAGTCACTTTGTTTCGAGCGCTGCCAATTCGGCCTATAGCCTCGAAGAATTATTTGGTGGGGCTTGGAAGCTTCGACAATATAGCGTGGGAACATTTCCTAATCAAATTCGCTATCGCCAAAGTCGCCTCTATGTGACGAACCGAGATTCCAACAACCTCTCTGTCATCAACTTAGCCACGGCAGGTGTTTCAAATATTGCAACCCAAACTCGACCAACTCAATTGGAAATAAATTCTACTCTCAATCGCGCCTGGGTCGGCAACGAGACCACTCAGTCTCTGTCGACAATCAACATTACTATTGGCGCCGAGGCGCTGCTCTCTCATACGGCTCTTGGGTTTGCTCCGCGAAAAATTAAATATCAGTCGTCCGACAATACTCTCTATCTATCTGGGCCTACTCAGCTTCGCGCCCTCGACGGCACCACTCTCGTAGCGCAGAATTCTCAGACGATCGCCGCGGGGGTTTCGGATATTAGTCTCATGTCTGGTGGAATCTGGGCCTCCTCTCGCTCGGGAATATCTGCATCAGCCATGACACGCGCCGCGTTTACCACCACGACCCTCACATCAAGCCCCAACTTCCTCTCGTCCAATCAATCGACAGCCGTGGTGGGCCTCGACAATGTACCATCGATTCAAACATCCGCAGGAGATTCATGGTCCGTCTCTGCCTTCAGTTCGATGTTTTCCACATTGACGAATCTTTTTATGACCAATCTCGGCACCCGAACCTTGAGAATTTTTCCATACTCTCAAATGGGTACTACAACTTTTAGCGGACTCAGCATGCCCATTTCTCTCGATGTCGATCGATGGGATGCAGATGCGACAGGCAATCTTTGGATCGCAAATGCAAATCAGCTAAAACTTCAGCGAATTGATGCTTCGACTCAAATGAATTATCTGGCAAACCAGATTTTGAATCGGCCCATTGATCTGGCCTTTAACTCTTCAGACAACCGCGTTTATTTTCTGATGCGAAACGCAAATGCCGTATTCACTTACGATACAATCAACTCAAGACTCTCCGCCTACTCTACTTGCCAGGCGCCTTCGAAAATTCATTTCGATTCTGCGGGTCTAAGACTTTGGATCATGTGCAGCGAATTAAATTCTCTCGCCGTCATTTCACTCGATGTTCTGGGCGATCCTGCGAGCCAAATTTATTTAGCCACCGGACTTCGTCCAATAGACTGGTCATTCAATGCGACGACGAATTCTCTTTATCTGGCGAATCTCAAATCCGACAATGTCTACGCATTCAATACGTCTAGCCCCGCCACTGCTCCTTCTGTCATCACTGTTGGCAGGGATCCTCGAGCGCTTGCAGTCAACGCGACGACCAACCTCATCGAAGTCTTTCACGAAACACTTCGCACCCAAACCACCATCAACGGAGTGGGCAATACAACCGCTACGGCTTCAATCGACGGATGGGGATTCAGTAAAGCGGCTACCAATTCATCGACTGCCAGTGTCTACGCAATCTCGCCTTCACCTCCACTCGTTCATTACGCCGGCACGGGGCTTAGCTTCAGTCCGACAGGCACCGCGCTTACGGGGGTCACAAGTACGCCCACTGATCTTGGAGTCAGCGTCTCTCAAGACAAAACTTATATTTCGTATTTTGATGCCAACACCGTCAAAATTTATGACGAAGGTGGAGCGACTGTACGAGACGTGGCCGTGGGAGATGAGCCGAGGAATCTTCTCGTCGTAGACGGCGCCAGCCGAGTTTATGTGGCCAACTATGAAGATGATAGTGTTTCAGTCATCAGCACGACGACGAATGCCGTGCTTACTACAGTCTCCCTCACCGCTGGATGTGGTCCGACCCAAATGGAAGTCGTCAGTCTACTCGGGCAAACATATATTTATGCGATTTGTAACAAGACGGATTCCGCGGAGCGATTTCACGCAACAACTTATGTGGTCGCAACTCCGATAAGTCTGAGACTACTTTAAACTTAGTAAATGGCCTCTCGAACCTTTGCCGAAATATAATCCATTAACCAAACCACTACTGCAATCGTGAGAATAATTGTTCCCACTTCGTTCCACTGAGCGAGCCCCTGATATTGCATCAAAAGTGTACCAACACCCCCACCTCCGACGAGTCCGATGATCGTTGCCATTCGAATGTTAATATCCCAGCGATAAATCGTATAAGAAAGAAAAGGGAGAACAACTTGTGGAACGACGGAGTACCAAATCACTTGAATGCGATTGGCGCCTGTCGCCTCAATCGCCTCGATAGGTCCGCGATCAATGCTTTCAATTTGCTCTGAATAGAGCTTCGCAAGTGATGCAATTGAATGAAGCATCAGCGCCATCATTCCAGCGAAAGGTCCGATTCCGACCCAGACCGAAAAAATGATCGCCCAAATCAAAGGCTCGACCGATCGAGTAAAGTTGAAAAGAAAACGAAGCGCCGCGTAAACAAATCGTGAAGTGGACGAAAAATTCATCAAATTTCTTGAACACATAAAGCTCAAAACAAATGCGACTGGAATAGCGATTGCGGTGGCTGTGAACGCAATGAAAATTGTGACGATCATCGCATTGATCACCATATTAAAAATAGAAAGATTGGGCGTCACAAGGGACGAGAAGATTCGCTGAGCACCCGCCAAACCTTCTGCTGAAAATAAAAGCGGAAGGTCCATCTCGGTGAGCACATAACCCAAAACGATCGTCAAAGCGAAGAGCGCGAATCCAAACCAGCCCGATGCCTTTTGATGCCAATGAAAATTCGTGGTTTCTTGAGACTTGAGCATTTTGTCGGTTTTAAAAATCATTACCCGACCAAGTGATTCCGAAAACTGGAACCAGGCCGCCGCAACAACAAGAGCCGCCAAGGCCATCCAGCCAAATGCTGGCCCTGGAAGCGATACACTCTCTTCGGCAAAGTGGTAATAAAGAGTGGTGACTCCAAAGACGAAATAATACGAGAGGACGTAGTCGAGCAAAAACGCCTTCAACAAGCCTTTGCGACGAGCCCTAAGCAAACGGCCCGTATATGAATTTTGCACCTGAGAATCAGTGAATTTCAACAGCTGCGGCTTCTTCTCCGTAAATTCTCTTGAACCATTCTTCATTGATTTCCTCTGGTCGGCCTTCAAAGACAATAGACCCTCCTTTAAGTGCAACTACGCGTGTCGTATACTGTAGGACTAAACTTAGAAAATGAAGATTACAAAGAATGGTTTTGCCGAGCTTCTTATTCACTTCTTCCAAATACTTCATGACCGAATGAGATGTGCTTGGATCCAAGCTCGCTACCGGTTCGTCTGCCAAAAGCATATCGGGGTCCTGCATAAGAGCGCGGGCAATTGCGACTCGCTGTTGCTGACCACCGCTCAATTCATCTGCTCGCTTCAATGCCTTCTCTGCGAGTCCGACCATATCGAGATACGCGTAAGCCTTGTCTCGCTCCTCGGAGGAATAAAGGCCGGCCACACTCGAAAGCGTCGGCTTTGTTCCCAAACCGCCCGATAAAACATTTTTCAAAACCGTATGTCGCTTAATCAAATTGAACTGCTGAAAAATCATTCCGATCTTCCGTCTCATTTGACGAAGTTCAGTCTGCGGCAGCTTTGTCATTTCGACGCCCTCAAACTTTACAGAACCATTCGAAGGTTCAATCAGTCGATTGATACATCGCAGGAGTGTGGATTTTCCAGATCCCGAAAGACCAATGATGGCCAGAAATTCTCCCGGCATCACCTTCAGAGAAACATCCGATAGGGCATGAACGCCGCTATCGTAAATCTTATGCAAATGCGAAACTTCTAAAATTGGATCCATTTGGCACGCCCTCTTAAGACTTTTTGATTGAGCTCATAGGCTTTGTAAAGTTCTCATTTTTTCTGACCTGCGATTACTTCTTGGATGTTTACTTGTGCATCCTTCACCATCTCTCGAATTCCGTTGTAATCCGAATCCTTAATCTCTGAAAGGCCTACGCCCGTGGCAACCTGTTCCAATAATACTTTTCCATCTTCTGTTGACGAAAAATCAAAAACCGCTTTGGTCACCAAATCTCTGACCTTTTCATTCAGGGCTGCATCTTCAAAAAGATTCGTACGAATTGCCCAAGGCTCTCCAGGAATTTCTGGAGTAAGGGCGATGATTTTTACTTTTTTATCGACATCCGGAAACTGGGTCATCACACGAGCGCGCGCGTCGCGAATTCGCTCTACTGGTTTTCCATTTACAATTTCGATATCCGAATCCTGATGATAAACAGCTCCGCCGTCCACCTGTCCCTGATAAACCATCGTCACAACATTGTCGTGCTTTTGACCGAAGACCGTTTGCCCAACAACTACACCTTTATCTTTGAGCAACCTTGACGGAAGCACAAAGCCCGTGGTGGAGGCTGGATCCACGAACGCGAATTTCTTTCCGTTTAAGTCTTCGACCTTATTAATCCCGCTATCAGTGCGAACAATAATTTGTCCTCCAGTGGTAGCTTTTGCTTTTGGACCACGAAGGACAGTAAAGACTGCATCGACAGGATAGCCCTTGATATCTCTCGCCAAAATATAGGCGTAAGTTGTGAAGATGACGAAGTCAGCCTTCTTCGTTCCAAGGGCCTCGACCACAGCGACATAGCTCGTGGGAATGGCGGTCTTCACATAAAAACCATCATCTTTGCCGTAAAGTCCTTGTGAAACTCTTTGCGATACGAATTTTGATAATTTTTCTCCGTTGGTCGCAAGCTTTCCAGCATCTACAGAAGGAACAAAGAATAGGGCGAACGGACGCTGCTTCGAACCTACCGGTCGATCCGAACAAGCCGACGAAAGACCTGCCACCAAAATCAATCCTAAAGCCGAGAAAAAATTCACACGCATTAACGGACTCTCCTTCATTCAAATTTTAGATTCTGCAGACGGGCTTTAAGGTGAGCTAGATAGCTCCTTAAATCGGACCTACCTTTAGCATTAAAATGAATCCTCTCTGCGAGAAAAATTCTGCTTTTTCGGCCTCTCCACGACCACCACAAGTGCAGTGATTTCAAATAGTTATGCTTCCATCACCGCCATTCAACAGGGCCTTCACCCCTTAAGCCCAATATTGTCGCGAAAATATTGCGTGGCTCAGGCCGGAATTTGCGAATTCTCCAATGATTTTAAGGGCCGCCGATTGGCCCCAGCCTTGCTCATATATAGATGCAGGGTTCGAAAAAAGTTATTTCCGGGAGGGGTCTATGAATCAGAAAATCACAAAATCAATTTTGACTTTAGCAGCAACGTCCTTGCTTGCAGCTTGCGGTAAATCAGCGAGTGCACCTGACGAACTGAATTCCAATACCCAAGCGGCGTCCACGAGTGAACCCGTCGCCGGCCCCAAGGGTGATAAGGGCGATACCGGAGAAGTCGGACATCCCGGCGCTCCAGGAGCAGCTGGAATTCAAGGAATTCAAGGAATCGATGGACCTCAGGGACCACAAGGTTCTCAGGGCGTTAAAGGCGACAAGGGCGATGCGGGAAGCTTGAGCTCAGTGCAAATTCAAGGTGCTACGGATGTTACAGAAGTGCTACGCACTACTGAAGGTGAACTGAATATCGCTTCCTATACAAATGACACAAGCACGAGTGCGACGGAAGGCCTTGTCGAAATGAACCTCCACTTTCTGATTCACAAGGAATCAAAGCAATCTCATCATTTTGAAATCTGGGTGAAATCATCTTCGCAAAAGGCAAAACATGTCCGAACTGTCATCATCCCTTCATCATCAAACCAAGATTACGACAATATTTCTCAGTCTATGATTCTGCCGAGAAGTTCGACAGTTTGGATTAAGGACATTTCTGGCAAAACGAAAGCCAACTTAAAATTGGTCGAACTCCAGCTCACTTTATTAAAGTAAGATTATTCTCGAGCAAAGAATTCTGTCTAGCGTCCTTGATGCGAATCACCACTCGCCTATTGCGCGCTTGATCTGCCAACGACTTTTCTTCTTTGACGAGCGGTCGCTCAGAGCCAAATGAAACCGCTTCAATCTGAGATCTCGAGATTCCGCCCTTCTCTAGAGCCGACGCAACAGCCTCCGCTCGTTCAAATGAAAGTCGTCGATTAAATTCTGCGGATCCTGTTTGATCCGTATGCCCTTCTACCACCAAAGTCTTCCAGTCACCGCGGTGCGCATTCAAGACACTCGCAATCTTTAATATCTCATTTGATTGCTCGTCGCCCAAATCACTGGATCCCAAATCAAAGTTCCAAGATCGAGAATAGGTCAGCTCAGTTCCCATCCGAGAAATCTCGGGCGGAGGAATCGCGGCCCTTGCTCGACGCTGAGTTTTTTGAGGAGCGCTCCCCTCTGGATTATTTCCAACGGGGATGCCCAACTGAAAACCCAACATCCCTAAATACACCTGGCGATCCTCGACCGTGATATCGGTTGCCATCGTGGCGAGTAAACGCGCCTTCATAGAACCCAAAGGAAATTCATAGGCCAACTGAGGGCCTGCAAAAACGGCCACGGAATCGCCCTGTCTTGCCGACGCAAAACTGATGTCCGTACCGAAATACAAATTCACTGCAGGTCCCAACGACCAGATCGCATTGAATCGATATCGAGGAGCCGCTTCGGCAAACCACGCCCATGTAGAAATATCTCTCCGATCAAATGCGCCGCTCGATCCAAAGAGTCGATTGTAAAACCATCCCACCCCCAGATCGAAAGTCATTTGCTCCCAATAGTAAGAACCCAGAGCCTTCCCTTGAACATGAATCCCATTTTTGTTTGCTTCGGTTGGAAGATCGGACTGCAAATTTGCGTAGCCCGCGTCGACACCAAAAAAGAGATAAAAAGGAGATTTGGTAGAGACTTCCGCTGGAGCCTGAAGGAGCGCCAATAAACTAAGACTAGAAATAAACATCTGGATATTTTAACGGATGACCCAGACAGGTAAAGTCTTATCGACAAGAGATATCAAGGGTTTAGCCCCGTTTTGGACGATTGATTTAATGTTCTGAGATCTTGGAGTAAAGAGTCCTGTGCTCGCACTCGTGTCCCCTCATGTAGATGAAGCCTTTATGAGAATCGCGCTCTCTCTTGCGGATTCACCTCGTGCATGCATTTTGCCAAATCCCCGAGTGGGTGCCGTGATCGCAGCGAATTCAAAAATATGGGGAAGCGGATTTCATCGAGGCCCAGGCAATCCCCATGCAGAAGTAGAGGCCATTCGCGATGCTGAATCGAAAGGATACCGAGATTTTTCGAAGGCCACTCTCTATGTGACGCTCGAGCCCTGTTGCCATTTGAAAAAACGTACACCGCCCTGCGCTCCGCTGGTGATTGAGAAGAATTTTTCTCGAGTTGTAATTTCTACGAAAGATCCCAATCCTGAGGTCGCTGGAAAGGGAATTAAATTGTTAAAAAAATCGGGAATCTCGGTGGATTTGGGTTGCCTCGAGTTAGAGGCGAGCGAACTGAATTCTGCATTTTCCAAAAACCAAATCCAAAAACTGCCCTATGTGATTTTAAAAGTGGCAATGACCTATGATGGAAAAATGGCCGATGATTTTAATTCTTCTCAGTGGATTACATGCGACGCCTCTCGATCAATCGTGCAAGAAATTCGAGCCCGTGCAGATGCAATTGCCATAGGCGCAAGAACATTCGACGTCGACAATCCCTCTCTCAATGCCAGACTTCCAGGAGAGACTCTCAAGCGCAAAATTATTCTATTCGGAAATCCGAAGCGCAGAATTTCGACATCGAAGGCGGCCAAATCAAATGGAGCCGAAAGTATTCTGACACTCCGTTCGAAGACGCCGCTGCGAGCTCAAATTCGGCAGCTCTATCTTAAGCAGAACGTTCATAGCATCTTGGTTGAAGGCGGCGCGAAGCTCGCCAGCAGTTTTCTTGCATCCAAGCTCGTCGACGAAGTCATTCTGTTTTATGGACGCGGTTTTTTAGGTGGTCGTGGAACACACGGATTCTTTCAGACCCCGATGAAAGCAAGTCTTTCTAAGATGATTCCACTGCGGGTGGTCGAAACAAAATTGATAAACGAACAAGATGTGATGATTCGAGGATTTACAAATGTTCACCGGACTCATTGAAGGCCAAGAGCGAATTCTGAATCTCGCCCCAGAAGGCTCAGGCCTTCGGCTTCGAATTTCTTCTCAAAGCTTTTGGTGCAACTCAAAGATCGGCGATTCCATTTCGATTAATGGAACTTGCTTAACCATCGTGGAGCTTTCGGATTCTCGAGCTGAATTTCAGATCTCACCAGAAAGCCTTGCACGCACTCATTGGAAATCCGCGTCTGAAGGCCAGTGGGTGAATGTCGAGAGAGCTGTTCAGGCGGGTGGAGCTTTGGGTGGGCATTTTGTCACCGGACATGTGGACGGAATAGGCCGAGTAAGTACTATCGAAAAAGTCGGTCTCTTTTGGAATTTCGAGATGGAATTTCCCAAGGACCTAGAGCTCTACTTTGTGGAGAAGGGCTCGGTTTGCATTGATGGAGTGAGTTTGACGGTGAATGTCCTTCGCCAATCATCCCTTGAACTGACAATCATCCCTGAGACCTTTGAAAAAACGATTTTTAAGCGGTATAAGATAGGAGATCTCGTCAATATCGAGGCCGATCTCATTGGAAAGTATGTTGTGAGATTTTTGGAGAAGAGAAATGAAAACCGCAGAAGTCCCTGAACTCATCGAAGAACTCAAAAAAGGTCGCATGATTATCCTGGTCGACGACGAAGACCGGGAGAATGAGGGCGATGTAGTATGCGCCGCTGAGTCGATTACGCCTGAGATGGTGAATTTTATGGCCAAGCATGCCCGCGGGTTGATTTGCTTGAGTCTGGGTCCCACGGTTGTGGAAAGGCTTGGTCTGCCGCTCATGGTGAAGCAGAATTCTTCCAAGTTCGGAACAGCCTTTACGGTAAGCATCGAGGCTTCTTCGGGGGTGACGACTGGGATTTCAGCTGCCGATCGAGCACATACCATTCGTGTGGCCACGAGTCCAAATTCGTCTCCAAGAGACATTGTAATGCCGGGTCATATTTTTCCCCTGCGAGCAGAAGCTGGAGGAGTTCTAAAGCGAGCGGGACAAACCGAAGGAAGCGTTGATCTGGCACAACTGTCTGGATTTCAATCGGCGGCCGTCATTTGTGAAATCATGAATGAAGATGGAACGATGTCTCGTCGCGCAGATTTAGAAAAATTTGCCGAGCTCCACGGTTTTAAAATTGGAAGTGTTGCGGATTTGATCAATTATCGAATGCGTACGGAATCACTCATTAAAAATGAGAGCTCTGCCAAAATGGCTTCTCGTTTTGGATCAGGATTTACAATGAATGTATTTTCGAACACCGTGGATGCCACGCTGAACGTCGCATTTGTAAAAGGCGATATCGACCCAGAAAGTCCGACCCTTGTTCGAGTTCATTCAGAATGCTTAACCGGCGATGTCTTTGGTTCAATGCGCTGCGACTGCGGCGAGCAACTGGAAGCTGCCCTCAAGCAAATCGATCTCGCGGGAAAAGGCGTTCTCGTTTATATGCGCCAAGAGGGGCGAGGCATCGGACTCGTCAATAAGATCAAGTCTTACGAACTCCAAGACCAGGGGCTGGATACGGTAGATGCCAATCACAGATTGGGGTTTGCCACAGATCTGCGAGATTACGGAATTGGAGCGCAAATCTTGAGAAGCCTCGGCGTGAGGAAGATGAACTTGCTCACAAATAATCCTAAGAAGATAGTGGGCTTAGATGGTTACGGTTTGGAACTCGTCGATCGAGTTCCCATCGAAATGCCGGCCAATGCTGTAAATAAGAATTATTTGAAAACTAAAAAGGAGAAAATGGGACATTTGCTGAGTCTCGTTGAATCAAAATGATTTTAATTGTTCAAAGTATGTGGAATGAAGCGATTACGTCCAAGCTCGTTGAGGGCGCCGTGAAGGTTTTGAAATCGGTGAAGATGCCCTATGAATTAGTCCAGGTGCCCGGAGCTTTAGAAGCTGGCCTTGCCGTTCAGTGGAGATCGAAAAAATTGAAGTCCAAACTCAAAGGAGCGGTGGTATGCGGAACTGTGGTTAAGGGCGACACCTACCATTTTGAAGTTGTTTCCGTTGAATCGGCTCGGATCATTTCGGATCTCAGTTTGAAATTGGATCTTCCGATCGGAAATGCAATTTTGACCTGTTTCAATATCGACCAAGCCTTAGAGCGCGCAGGCGGGAAAAAGGGCAATAAGGGCGAAGAAGGCGTACACGCTGTGCTTCAAATGTTGCAACTGAAAAGAGGACGCTGATGGGAAGTTTAGAAGGCAAAATCTCTCACGCGGCTGTGAAAGTTTCGAGCGTGAAACGTTCGCAGGAATTTTTCGGAGCACTGGGTTTGAAAGCGGCCTGGTCCGGTCAGGAAGATTGGGGAATGCTCAAATCGAAAGGCACGACTTTAGCCTTGATCGAGAAGAATCATGAAGTTCATCCCCCGCATATTGGCATCGTTGTTGATCACAAAGAGGATGTGGACGCAGCCTTTTTAAAACTCAAGGAACTCGGCGTGAAGGACCTTTCAGAACCAAAGGACCATCGGGACAAAAGTAGGTCTTTTTACTTTAAGGATCCCGACGACAATCAGTTTGAACTCCTTTGGTTGCCTGAGAATTTGACTCGATAGACCGCCTGGCTCAGACTGTTCAGATGTTGCAGACCTTTTTGGCCTTAATTCTCGTTCATGCATCCCCAGAAATTCAGGGGATAAAAGAGCTAAGGGACGAGGAAATTGCAGCTCACGGAATTCTCGACCTCGGTCAAAGTTTCTCAGAGGCCAATTTTAAATCCTGTATTCCTCAAGAGAGTATTCCCTACCCCAAAGTTTGGCCGCAAGAATTGCAGGATAAAGTATTTGCCGGTGAAGCCATGGGCGATTTGATGAAGTGTCGACCTAAGCGCTGCGCTTTCAACTTTCTCAACTCCGAACTCGAAACATACCAGGACCTCAAATCTGAAGAAGAGCGCCAAGCAAAGTTCATCGAATTTTACGCAAATCGAGTGAGTGGAAAAACCGGAATCGATGAGGCTCGAAGTCGGATGTTTATTCGAGGCAAAGATAAGGCTTTTTCAATTTGCTCCTCTCCTGAAATGGACCGCCTTCTGGATTCGCGACCACTCAAAGCTGAGGCCTACCGCCTTAGCCATATTCGATATAATCCGCGAATGCGACAAACCACTCGGATAGTACAAGGTCTCTTTTTTAAGAACAAAAGCGAACCTGGCTTTTGCTATGCTGAGGCCATGACCTTCTCGGATCATTATGATTTGGACCGAGTCGAAACCTGGAGGTTATCGGGAAATATATTGGAGTTACAGGTTCGGCATCGAATTGATTTGCTCAATACATGGTTCAGACGCCTCAACAAAGGGTCACTTAGAAAAGAACTCGATGGATTAGTTCGTTCCCAACTCAATCTGGCAGCGGAATGTCTAAAGTCTAAGTGAAGTTACGGGTGAGCCAACGATAACGCAGTTCACGAACTTCTTGCAGAGTGTCACAGGGAAAGGGCAGACTAAAAGGTGGGAGGGGTCCCATGCAATTTCCGTCCAAGGTTTACTTCAATCCAACTCTCGTTATTTTTATTGGCGTATGGCTTTGCTTCATTCTCTTTTTATCTATCGCCGTTCAATTTCGGCAGTTCTCGCCATTGATTCATATTCCTGTCTTCGCACTCCAAACACTTTTGGGAGTGCTCATGTTCACTCCGCTCCATGATTCCGTTCATCGCGTGGCGAGCAAAAATAGAGCACTCAATGATGCAATCATGCATGGAACTTGGCCGATTTTTTTAAATGCCCCTCAAGTATTTAAAATGTTGCACCTGGCTCATCATGCAAAGACTAATCAGGGCCTGGATGATCCCGATCACTTCACATCGTCTAAGACTTGGACTGGTCGATGGCTGCGGTCCTTTCTTTTGATATTCAGTTATTATGAATACGCCCTGCGAAAATTTCAGAAGACGCCCGCAAATCTTTTCTGGATGGCCGCTTCGATTCTCGTCCCCATTGTATGCACCATCGTCTCCCTTCAGAGTCCACTTTCGGCGGGCCTACTTTGGGCTTGGATACTGCCCTCCTTTGCCAGCACCGGCCTCCTGGCCTTCTTGAATACGGCATGGCCACATCACCCAGGTGATCATTCTAGGAAAATGAAAAATACGAAGATTCTCTTGGTTTGGAAGCCGCTTGAGTGGATTTTATTCAATCAAAACCTCCATTTGGTACATCATCTGAGGCCGACTCTGCCTTGGTATGAATATCCACAGTATTGGCGAGAGAATCGGGAGAGGCTGCTCCAAGAGGGGGCAGAGGTGGTCGACTACAGAAAGCCGCTGAACGAACTTTCAAAATCTATCTCTACAGGGTAATCCTTCGACCTTAAGTTCCTATGACAGAAAACTCACCGAGCCGTTTTGAAGATCTGATTTCAGATGCAAGACTCCTCCGAAATTTAAAAGAAACAATGGGCTTCACAGCTCCAACCCCCATTCAAATGGCGGCGATTCCGCCTATTTTAACAGGGGTTGACGTCTACGCAGGCGCAAAGACGGGAAGCGGCAAGACTATCGCCTTTCTCGCGCCACTTGCTCAGCGAATATTTAAAAAGGAAATCGAGCGGGTTTTGGTTTTGGCGCCAACTCGCGAACTCGTCCTCCAAATGGATGAGGAAGCAATGCGAATGCTGGGCGAAGATTCAAGCGTTGTCTCGATTCCACTTTACGGTGGAGTGCCAATTGACCCACAAATCCTGGCACTCAAAAGACATTCTCCCAAAATTCTCATCGCCACCCCCGGACGAATGATTGATTTAGTTCAAGAGGGCGCCCTGAGTCTTTCCAATGTGCAAGTGGGAGTGCTCGATGAGGCTGACCGAATGTGTGATATGGGCTTTGCGCCTCAAGTCACTCACATTCTGGATTTGATGACGGATAGAAAACAAATGCTTTTGTTTTCGGCCACTCTTCCAAAAGCTTTGAATGAAATCATGTCGCGCTACTGCCCTACGCCAGAGCGTATTCAAGTAGACGCTTCTGATGAGTCGTCAGAAACCATTGAACATTATGGTGTTTTTTGCCGACGTCGGGACAAAGTTGAAAGAGTTTCAGAAATTTTGAATACAGACCCCGATATGGTCAGCGTCATTTTTACTAAAACGCGACATCGGGCTGACGAAGTCCGAGAACGTCTGAGCAATTATCATAAGCAGGTCGCTGTTTTGCATGCTGGGCATTCGATGCCCGATCGAGAACGCACGGTTCGGGGTCTTCGCGAAGGAAAGTTTCGGCATTTAATAGCCACCGATGTTTTTGCTCGAGGTATTGATGTCGACGGCATTACCCATGTTATTCAGTATGATCTTCCTTTTGGTCTTGATGAATATATTCATCGTGCAGGCAGAGCAGGTCGAGCGGGTCGAGCGGGAACCTCCATTGCTTTAATCGATCAGGACAATCCTGAAGAAATTAAGTTTTTTAGAACTCTCCAAAAGAAAATCGATTTTAAACCTGCACCCGGGGCAACCTTAGACGATCCAAACGAGGGAGCTCCACGAGGACGTAGACCTCAACAACATTCGTCCTCATCTCCGCGCCACTCGAATCAAAGAGGCGGTCCGCGAGATTCAAGAGACTCACGAGATTCCCGAGATTCCCGACCGAATCATCCGCGGTCAAATCAATCCCGTTCCGAGCATCCAAGATCGCAGCAGTCCCGTTCAGTACCTGCCGCATTAAAGCCGGCAAATAAAATTACGACAAAGCCAACGTCAAAACCAAAATCTGGTTGGCTCAATAAAACTAAAAGTCTGATCAAAAAAGTCTTGAAGCGAACTTAAAGAATTTAACTAGCAGGGTGTCCTAAGCCCATTCACGAGGATTGCGAAGCCACGACATCAGTTGCTTCTCTTCTGAACTCTCTTCCATCGACGCCATAAAGTCAAAATTCACTTCGGGTGGTAGGCTCATCAAAATGCTCTCGATATTGCCCTTTGTTTGAAGCCCAAAGAGAGTGCCCCGATCATAGACCAGATTGAACTCGACATATCGACCACGGCGAAGGAGCTGAAATTTCTTTTGACGCTCACTAAATTTTTTGGACTTATTGCTTTCAACAATCGGAATATAGGCCGGCAAAAATGAGCGGCCACAAGACTTTACGAATTCAAAATTCTTTTCCATATCGTCCTTGAGAAAATCAAAGAAGATCCCGCCTATCCCACGAGTTTCCCCACGATGCTCGACGAAGAAATACTGATCACATTCCTTCTTGTATTGTGGGTAAGCGCCCAAACTATGTTCATCGCACGCAGCCTTCAGGGTTCGATGAAAATGAACAAAATCTGATTCTGATACAGTATAGGGAGTTAAATCTGCTCCCCCACCAAACCAGGCGCGATCGGGTTGCTCGAAATATCGAAAATTCGCATGAACGGTGGGTACATGAGGAGAGCGCGGATGCAATACAAGCGAAATCCCCGTGGCAAAAAACTCGCGATGTGGAGACCCGAATTTTTTTTGCAACACTTCAGGCAGCTCACCAAATACAATAGAAGTATTCACTCCCGCTTTCTCAAAAATATTCCCGCCCTCAAGAACTCGCGAATCTCCTCCGCCGCCACCAGGACGTTTCCATTCAATTTTCTTAAATTCCTTTGCACCGTCGGATGCTTCAAGAGCTGATACAATCTCGTTCTGCAATTCATGAACGAAAGTCTTCACTCGATCTGAAAATTCCGATCCCTTCATGCGACCGACGACTCACTTCCATGGCATTTCTTAAATTTCTTTCCACTTCCGCACGAACAGGGATCGTTGCGCCCCAATTTCTCTCCCTCTCGACGAATCGTCTGAGGCTTCGGAAAACTCGAATCGAAATAATGCCATCGCCCATCATGAATTCTAAACTCTGCATCTTCGCGATGATTCACCGTCTCAGCACCTTTTGAATAGCGAACCACGAAAGTTATGAGGGTCTTTTCGTTCTCCACATTTTCGGATTCAATACTTAAGCCCTCCCAACGTGAACCCTTGGACCAGCTTTCCAGCGAAGCTCGATCCAAGCTCTCGCGAGTCTCAGGATGATGGGATTGAACGATGAATTCGATGTCGCCCTTAACAAACGCGTTATAACGGGCTTCTAGTAGGGCTTTAGCCGTGTTAGGCCATGGAGTCGTCATAAGGACTTCTAACCAAAATCAGCTCCAACGACAAATAATGGATGACGCATTACCCCAAACTCAGAGAACCTGAGGTTGGAGGGTCAATTGATGGGGGTATGGCTTTTAACGTCCGCGCTTTTGCAGCTTGTATCGAGTTTTAACCTATTGGCGATGGCCGACTCGACTGCTCCAAAGGTGGAAATCGTAGATGCAACCGTAACCGCCGTACGAGTGCCGTCACAGTTCGATGAAGGCCAGAGAGCTCAAATCGTCATCGAGGGCGAACTTCCCTCAGATTGTTATTCCGTAGGAAATATTACTATTCGGAGTCCACAGGAGGATCTGGATCAAGGCATCATTCAATTCCATGTGAATGCCGTTAGAAGTATTCGCTCAAACTGCAGTGCTGCCAAAACTTCGTTTATGAAAGTTGTCGAATTGGGAAATTTGCCAGCCAGGACTTACAAGATACTGAATTACAAAAACCTGCGGAAAATGGCTCAACTGGAAGTCACAAAGATTCAATAAGATGCCACTCTGCGCCAGCCTGCTTTTCATTTTGTTCGCCTTCAATTGCTTTGCCGACGAATGGAAAGCTTGGACCGACAAATTCGCAAGCCCCTCTCCTCTACTCACTCTCAATAAGACCTCTTCTCCAGAACTTCGAGTGTCGGACGAGGCAGTTGTGCAAATTCTGAGCGGAAAGACGCTCTTCAAATTTCCGAGTCCAGTTACTTATTCCAATCGGAATGTTCTCGAATTCGATGTCTTCGAAGAAAAATCCGCCAGGCGACTGAATACCTACGACCAAATTGACGGCAGATTCCTAGGCTCGAACTCCATTGAGGCGCTGACTGAAGAAACGCGCTTTAATTTTATGATCGAAACTTCTTACAGGCTCATGGCGGAGCGAAAAGAAGACGAACTCCTCATGATTCATTTGGGAGCCACTCACGCTCTGGATATTTATTTCGGATTCTATTTGAAAGACAAAGATAAAGTTCGGCAGGATAAGGCACTGCAGCGCCAAAACGAGATTCTCTACTCAAGTCCTCCGGTTTCTTCTGAAACATCGTTCTATACGAAGGACTACTACGATTTACTGATGGCGGTGGATGGTGTCGCTACACCAGTTCAAAGAATTGGAGATTCTCAACTCGATCAGTCGATGTTTTTTCTTTCGCGTCTGTATTTCTATCACCAACTGAAGAAGGACACCTTTAATCTTGCCAAGCTCAAAGAACAGAAGCTCTCTCGACTGGGCACGATTGTCTTTATGGATATCCATTATATTAACTCCACTGCTCAGTACTCTGAGCTCCCTTCAGCGCAAGCACTCAAGAATTCTGGCTTTAAGACTCTGCGCTTTGCGAATGAAGCCTGGATTTCAAAAAAGAACTACGAGCTCAAAGATTTAGAAAAAATCTTCAGGACTCCTTTCAATCCAAAGTTGCGCGACTTTGAGATCGAATTTCTAAAGAAGAAAAAGCCAGAGATGCTTGAAAAGTATCAAAAGGGAATGGTGATTTACCCAGCCTATGCGGCCCTCTTTAAGAAGTTGAGTGACTACGAAAAGGCTGGAATCAAAATTCTCCTCACAGGCCTTGAAGAAGTAGACCGATTTCAGTAATTCAGCGCCCATGGCTTACTGGCTGATGAAATCGGATGTCGACGATTATACGATTGATGACCTCAAACGAGATGGCAAAGTAGATTGGGTGGGCGTTCGCAATTACCAAGCGCGAAATTTTATGCGAGATTCCATGAAACTCGGAGATCTCGCTTTTTTTTATCATTCCAATGCCGAGCCTCCTGGAATTGCCGGCGTTATGAAAATTGTCGGTGAAGCAAAACCAGACCTCATGCAATTCGAAAAAAAATCTATTTATTATGATCCCAAGGCAACGAAAGATTCTCCTCGCTGGATGCTACGAGAAGTCGAGTTCGTGAAGAAAATCGATTTCATTCCTCTCGAAGAAATTCGAAAAAATCCGGGCTGCAAAGAGATGATGATCTTACAAAAAGGCTCGCGGCTTTCGATCACGCCTGTCACAGAGGAAGAGTGGAAGGCCTTGACTCGCCCTCAAAAAATATCACTCCAACTTTCCCGGGCAAGGTAAACGGCAATCCCAAAGCTCCCCAACCAAAATTACTTCGCGGCTTTGGCCTTCTCGTCTTGATAGGCCTTGATGAGCTCTTCTTGCTTGCCCTTAGGAACTGGAGCGTACTTTGCAAACTCCATGGTAAAAGTCGCCTTGCCCTGAGTGGCTGAACGAATATCATTCGAATATCCAAACATTTCACTCAACGGAACTTCAGCAGTGACGGTGGTAATCGTCCCCGCCGTGGTTGTTCCAATAATCATTCCGCGTCGCTGATTAAGACCACCTAAGATGGCTCCCTGAAATTCATCGGGAGTCTCGGCTTCGACCTTCATGATCGGCTCAAGAATGGTTGGGCCAGCTTTCGTGTAGAATTCCCGAATCGCCGTTTGCGCAGCAATTCTAAAGGCCATTTCGGATGAGTCGACTACGTGATACGCGCCGTCTTGCAAACGCATTTTCACGTTGACCACAGGGAATCCAATCAGAACTCCCTTCTTCAACTGCTCTTTAAAGCCCTTGTCACAGGCAGGAATGAACTCTCTTGGAATTCGACCACCCACAACTTCATCCACGAATTCATATTCCATCGCCGGATTATCGTGTGGCTCCATGATACCCGAGATTTTTGCATACTGGCCTTGTCCACCGGTTTGCTTCTTGTGGGTGTAATCAAACGGTGTCGACTTCGTAATCGTCTCGCGATACGCAACTTCTGGCGCGCCTGTTTCAGTTTCAACGCCGAATTCTCGCTTCAATCGCTCGCAGTAAATTTCCAGATGCAATTCGCCCATTCCAGAAATAATGGTCTCGGCACTTTCTTCGTCCACATGAACGCGAAGTGTCGGATCTTCTTTCGAAAATTTGTTCAACGCCTTCGAGAAGTTGTTGAGCATGTTTTTATCTTTAGGTCGAACTGCCAAACTAACCACGGCTGCTGGAACGAACATCGAGGTCATCGAGTAGTTCAAATCTTCATGGCAGAATGTATCGCCAGAATGACAATCGACGCCGAACATCGCGATGATATCGCCGCCCGAACAAGCGTCAATATCCATCATGTCTTCGGCGTGCATCCTGACAAGTCGTCCCACTTTAACCCGTTTGCCATCTTTAGAATTTCGAATGAACTCCCCTTTTTTCAGAGTTCCTTGATAGAGGCGCATATAGGTGAGCTGACCATAGCGACCGTCTTCAAGTTTGAAAGCCAAGCCAACGAAAGGTCGATCGGCTTCGGATTCCAAAATAACTTTCTCTTCCTTCTTGTCCAAATCGTAGGCCAAGTTCACTCGTTCCCGTGGAGATGGCAAAAAGGCGCTCACACCATCCAATAATTTTTGGACGGCTTTGTTTTTGTAAGCAGATCCGCAAAATACGGCGACCATCTTAAGGGCAATGGTCGCACGACGAATCCCTGCGCGAATTTCTTGATTGGTCACTTCCTGACCTTCCAAATATTTGGTCGCTATATCGTCATCGACGTCGGCAATGCCTTCGATCATTTTTTGACGATATTCTTTGGCTTTGGCTTCCAAGTCCGCAGGAATTTTTTCGACGCGAATGATTTCGCCGTTGTCGCCGTCAAAATAAGTAGCATTCATTTCGATAAGGTCCACAACTCCCACAAATCCGTCTTCTTGACCGATAGGAATTTGAACCATCACAGGATGAAGGCCGAGCTTATCTTTCAATTGACCAGCAACTCGGTAAGGGCTCGCACCTTGTCGATCCAATTTGTTGACGAACGCAAGACGAGGTACGCCGTATCGCTTCATTTGACGATCGACAGTGATGGATTGCGATTGAACGCCGGCAACGCCGCAAAGAACCATGATCGCTCCGTCCAAAACGCGGAGAGCTCTTTCTACTTCGATCGTGAAATCCACATGTCCGGGAGTATCAATAATATTGATCGCGTTCTCGCCCCATGTACAAAATGTGGCAGCCGACTGAATGGTAATCCCTTTTTCGCGCTCGAGATCCATATAATCCATGGTCGCGCCTACGCCGGACTTGCCCTTTACTTCCTCGATTTTGTGGATTCGACCGGTATAATAAAGGATGCGCTCGGTAAGCGTGGTCTTTCCGGAATCGATATGCGCGGAAATCCCAATGTTGCGTGTTTTATCAATATAATCTGATGTCATCTTTTCTTTTGCGACTGCCATAAGGAATCCTTTTAACGTTAGGCAGCCCTGATTCTCAAGTTTTGAATCCGGGAAAACGCGCTCAGCCCGTTCCCTGCTTAAGCCAATAGATCGAGCCCAAAACCCTCTTTTCTGGGCTCAATGCCTCGAGAACCAACTTCTGCCCACTGTCTTCGAGCCTTGCTCTCCGGATAAGGCTCTGGTTGCGATGCGCCTCTTGGACTGCGATTTCTACATGATGAAGAATCAGCTCACCCTGGACCTCGAATCTTCCCGCGTAATAGAGGTCCCGAACAAAATTTCTTTGAATATCAGGATCGCTGGATTGAATCTCCCGACTCATCGAAACCGACATTGAACCCTCGCTCGTGTAAATTAGGATTCCTCGGGAATTGGGGTGACTCACGATGGGGAGCCCATCTGGTCCAAGTTGTTCAAATTTTTCGAGTTTCCAAGTCCCCCAAAGGTCTTCAGGCCTCATTTCTTCACCCGCTTGCGATAGACCGCCGGCGACTCATAGTTGCTCGCGCCCCAAATTCGTAATTTGCCTGCCTTAGCCCTGAGTTCGGCCAATTCATAAGGGCCTAGATCAAAACGACCTCCTCGCTTTGCTCGCTTAGAGCGACCAGCCTTATGATAAACCTCGCAGTATCCCTCTTCGACCAATACTAAATTGGCGATTCGCTTACCCTTAAGGACAAGTTCACCGAGAGTTCTTCCGTAGACATCAAGCCCATGGGGCTTAATTTCAAAGCCCAGACTCAATAGCTCTGAAAGCTTCTTGAGGGCTTCATTGCCCCCAGTCTGCCCGGGCTCAGCCCGCTTTCCTCGCCTTGCAGGATGCGCCACTTCTGGGCAATCGATGCCAATCAATCGAACTTTGAGTTCAAATCCGCCTTCTGTTTTTACGTGCAGGGTATCCCCATCATAGACTCGTAGAATTTCTGGACTTGAAATGAGGAAGCTGAAGAGTAGAAAGATTGTCATTCGCGCCTTATGGCAGAAAGGACCGCTCGATGAAATTCATTTTTGCGTTGTTTCCATTTTTTTTGATCTCTGACTCCGTCTTCATCGAGAGCAATAACCAAATCGTCATTTGGGAAGATATGACAGTTCCAGAAGAGAAAACCTTCGAACACGTCGTGGTCATGAACGGAAACGTGGAGTTTTTGGGGAAAGCTTCTTCCATGGTTGTTGTGAATGGTCGTGTGAATTTGGGGCCAAAGGCCGAGATCACCGATCGACTCGTACTGATCAACGGCAAGATAGTTCAGCAGGAAGGGGCGAAAGTTCCGAATATTGTGGGCTCCGAAAGCGCAGAACCTTGGCTCAAAGAAAAATGGACTCATTTTAAAAATCGATTTGCCAACGGATTCACGAATTCGGGCACCTTCAGTATTTTCAAAATTCTCGCGCTGCCCTTAGTAGGTGTCTTTTTGTTGGCTGTAGCAGCACTCATGTTGATTGTGGGAATCGTCCTATTCTATGTTGCACCCTCGTTCTCTCATCGAGCCGACGACGCCCTTCAAGCTTCTCCCTTCGCTTCTCTCATTTGGGGCCTCGTTGGATATATATCGATCGTTCCCATTCTCATCGTCTTGCTGATTTCGATCGTGGGAATTCTTGTGATTCCGTTTTATTTGATCTTTGTAATGCTGATTGGTTTTGCCGGTCTCTTTGCCGGCTTGAGAGGACTAGGAATTTACGTACTTCGAAAATTTGGTCAGGAAAATGTAGTGCTCGGAACTTTTGTTGGAATTCTGATTGGTTTTGCCGTTTTGATGGCTCCGTTTTTCGGGCAACTTGCCTTTTCGCTCATCTGGATTGCTGGAACTGGAGCGCTCCTAAAATCTTTTACGATGACCACTCGTTATTTCCGAGTAAGTACATAAAAGTTCGTCAATCGATCCATGAGGGCTCGGCATTTGAGTTTCAATCCTCGGATGCCGCCGCCTGATGCATTCCACTCCATTTGGTGGCGAATATAAGTGGCACGGACGCCAGGGCCCACGCGAGTTTTGATGGTATTGGGAATCGCAAGAGTCGCGAGAGCCAATAATCCTGCCGTGCCTAAATCAATATTGTAATTCACTCCAAAGACATTTGCCGTTGCCATTACAATCGGAAAAAAGATGGTTCCAATGCGGAGACTATTTGCCGTCATATTCAGAATGCTCTCATTGATAAACCAACTGTCAGCGGATCGACGCCCCGTGATTTGCTGCTTCACGAGGTCTCCTTGAAATATCCCGTAGCTTGAAGAAAAAATGAGCGCCCCCAAAATAAAGAGCGGGTATTGAACGGCTCTCTCATTGAGCACACTGGGATCTGCATTAAATTTATGAATTAAAGCAAGGCGCGCTTCGTAGAGACTTATTGGATAAGCCAAATTCACTGCCAAGATGGCTGGGTTGATTCCGAGTGTCAGATATTTAAGAAACTGCTGTCGATCTCCCCATTCCCAGATTGGCTTCCAAAAGTTCGAATTGATTTCTTTCTTTCCAAACTGAAGTTCATAAGCCACTTGTTGAGCCGTGGTGACCGCAAGGGGGATATCAAGTGGTGCATTTCCTGTTGCGACTCCCATTCCCACTACCACAGGCCCCACACCGAGCCGAGCTAGCTCCCAGTTTCGAACGGAACTTGAAGACGAAAGCTTATGGGGATCTGGCAACTCTGTATTTGCCTCGATCTGATAATGAATGGGATATCCAGCCTTCTCCAAATGCGTATTGAGAAAATCAATAGCCTCTCCAGAATTCGGATGGGCAGGTAGATTGACAACCAGCTTTTCTTTGAATGAAGGAAATTTATTCTGAAGGAGACTTAGGCCCTCACTCATTTTATCCATTGTCAGGCCAAAATCTGAGTAGAACTTTAAAAGCTCCAGGACGCGATCATTCCCTGCTCCTTCGAAAACTCCCTTTATCTCTTGAGAGAGTGCTAGGAGGAAATCATCTGCGCCTTGATCCCAAGTAAGAATCTCCTGAGTTTCGCCTTTCCGCCTTTCAAATTGAATTTTAATTTGAGGAGTCTGATACGTCTGAAACGTTGGCTTTCCATCTGCCCCTACCAGTGAAATCTCCTGAGCAAAGACACCGAAACACAGCAATGCGAAAGCTGAAAGACCAAAAAATACTACACGAATACCCTTAAGACCTAATACACCCATTCGATTTGATTAACGAATCAGATTCTGCGCGTCAATATTATGACGCACTATGCGGCAGAGCATCAGGGAAGTAATATTGGAAGTGACGCACGAGCGTCATTTTCACCGTCTGTGCCCAGGGAAGGGCCTATTTTTTAAACTTCTTGGAGGCCCAATGAAAATTAATTCGAGCACCCCTTCCTTCAGTTCACAAATTGCAAAGACCACAAAAAAGCTATCGAAAGTTTTTGAACAGCTTTCTTCCGGAAAGAAGATCAACCGAGCATCCGACGACGCTGCTGGACTGGCACTTGTAAACGCCTTGAAATCTCAAATTAGTGGGCTCGATACCGCAAACCGAAATATCTCGACTGCACAGGGCGCACTGAGTACTGCCTCAGGCGCGATCAGCCAATCGGTTGAGCAACTTCAGAGCCTGCGAGACTTGGCCGTTCAGTCTGCAAACGGAACTTTGAGCAGCGACGATCGAGCAAATCTGCAGAATCAATTCAGCCAAGGAGTGCAGAATTTGGATCAGATTTCTTCGACAACCAGTTTTAATGGCTCCAATCTATTGGATGGAAGCTTCAATCAAAGTATTCAATCGGGATCACAAGCGGGCCAAACGAATGATGTTGCCATTGGAAACTTATCGAGCTCGACACTAGGAGTGGGTGATCAAAATATTAGCACCCAGTCGGCTGCTCAAGATGCCATCGCAAAAATTGACGCCGCGATTGCCAGTGCCAATTCTGAGAATTCAAAAATTGGAGCAAGTCAGAATGCTCTTGAATTTCGAGAAAGTGCCAATGCAATTGAAAGAGAAAATTTGGAAGCCGCTCGATCCGAAAAAGAAGACGCTGACTTCGCAGAGGCGACCGCCGAACTCTCTAAAGAGCGACTCATTCAGCAAGCTCAGATTTCGGTGCTGAATGAACAGATTAAGCAAAAATTCACCATCGCGAATCAGTTTTTTGGAAACAAAAAATAGGATTCTCGTTAGCCGAACTTCTTTTCCAACTTCAACCAGCCGTACCGCGTGAGGCCCGCTATCAATAGGGCTTTGAGTCCGTGCCCAGCAAATGCAAAAGAAAGTGCTCTGCCAAATTGAGTCAGGCCATCGGGATTATCAACGAGACTTTTGGCATCGGCAGTTCCAATGAGGGCGGTAATTAATTGAGTCGGAAGTCCAATAATCGCACCCACAAAAGTGGCATAGGCCCCGTAATCTTCAAGAGCAGCTCTTGCTGAGAACCAAAGATCCGTTAGATGGATATAGCTAAAAAACTCAACAATTGCTTCCGGCGAAACGCTTCTGCCAATCGCGTAAGTAACAGAATTATTTGAAGTCGCAGCCGCAGCAAAAATGAGGCCATAAATCCACCATCGCTGTGGACTAATGGTTACAGCCACCATCAAGCAAAGAGTACTGGGGATAAAAATGAGAAATCCGTCTAAAAAGAGAACTAAAAACAGAATGATCGGTAATCTCACTGAATAGCGATGCACTCGAGCGAATTTAATCCACCAAACGAGGGTTTTTCGCTCAGCACGCTTTAATCGGGCGAAGAAATTTAAACTCCCCTTTTTCATTTTGACTTCGCAGCTTTTTTTTCTATGAAAGAAATAATCTCGCCAGCGATATCCATCCCTGTAGCTTGTTCGATGGCTTCGAGTCCAGGAGACGAATTGACCTCCAAAACCACAGGCCCCTCATTGCTTTCAAGCAAATCTACGCCGGCTACGTTCAGGCCCACGAGCTCTGCAGCTTTGAGTGCAATTCTTTCAAACTCTGGCTGTAATTTAATGGCCTCGGCGGTTGCTCCCAGATGAACGTTCGCTCTAAATTCAAAGGGATTACTCGACGTTCTCTTCATGGCTGCCACGACTTTTCCGCCCACGACAAATGCTCGAATATCGCGGCCTCGAGCTTCCTTTACAAAGCGCTGGACCAAAATATTCTGATTCGCGGATTGAAGAACTTCCATGATGGCCTGCGCCGAAACCAAGTCTTCAGCCAGCACCACTCCAACACCCTGAGTGCCTTGAATGAGTTTAATCACCACCGGCGCGCCGCCGATCCACTCGATTGCTTTTAAGATCTCCTGACGCCGACGAACCACTGCAGTTTTTGGGAGCAAAATCTGATGATTGGATAAAATCTGAAGGGCACGCAATTTATCGCGCGAATTAGCAATCGCATTCGAATTATTGAGCGAGAAAACACCGATTTGTTCAAACTGCCGAACGACAGCTGTTCCGAAATAGGTAATCGAGGCTCCAATTCGAGGGATCACCGCATCGGGCAACACAATCGCCTTCGAAAGATAGGTAAGCATGGGAGGATTTTGCACTTGAATCGTAAACTTGAGTGGATCTCTCACAAAAACGTCATGCTTCCGCTTTTGAGCGGCTTCCACCAATCGTCGAGTGGAGTAGAGGCGAGAATTCTGCGAGAGAATGAAAATATTCATTCCACGAAAGGCTAACCTAGTTTTAGGTTTAGAGCATGAAAATCGTACTCATTTCGGCAACTAATCGCCTTGGGTCCATGACGCGCAGGTTGACCTCCTTCGTCGAGAAACTGATAAAAGAGAATCTTGCGCCCTCAGACAAACTGAACATCCTCGATTTAATGGAATTACCAAGCGAGATTTTTGGCCCTCAATCTTACAGCGAAAAGCCTGCTTCATTCGACAGATTCAGAAAAATGATGGTCGAGGCAGACGCCCATTTTCTTGTGATTCCTGAATACAATGGTGGGCCTCCCGGAGTCTTGAAGCATTTCATTGATATGCTGCCCTTCCCCGAAAGTTTGCAGCGACGTCCCACCGGCTTCGTGGGAATAGCAGCCGGTCGATTTGGAGCACTTCGCGCTGTCGAGCAAACTCAGCAGATTTTTGAGTATCGAAATGCCTATATTTATCCTGAGAGAATTTTTATTTCAGGAATCGATAAGGCAATTGATGAAACAGGCAAACCGAAGGACGAAACTACCCTCAAGCTTTTGACGAGTGAGGTACAAGGATTCGTTAGGTTCGCTCGAAAACTGGTGAGCAGTGGAGCGGATTAACTGGAACCGCCATTGACCCTCGAAGTTTTCTAATAATTTCCTCGTCGCTCTCTTTGAG